>Ga0154573_103_pt1 | contig 360027 bp, 337 predicted proteins | sample RifGroF2_FD_116002 | JGI IMG/M metagenome (GOLD analysis project Ga0154573, IMG submission 116002) | Omnitrophica WOR_2 bacterium GWF2_43_52 | reverse complement strand
CTCTCTGTGTCCTATTCTACCCCAGAGAAGCTTTCAACACAACTCCTACCCCTATCCCTGTGTCATTATCGCAGATTTTCCGCGGAGGCTCGATAAGGAATTTAAGAAGTCGCTACGGAAAAATAAAATCTGCGTTAAACGAGCCGCGAAAGGGGCATCAGGGTAATTAGTTTAAACGACTCATAAAGGGCTCAAATCTGCTCAAGAAGGGCTTGAGGATAGAATTATATGATTCGTAAGCAAAATCAGACAATTATGCGATTAGCGAAAAATATCCAGAGCCTTGCCAGAACGGCTGTAACTGTTTATGAGCGGGAAATCAGTTCCCGTTGCCGGGAGAAATGCCAGATAGAACGCACCCTACGCGTAACCATATAGCGAAGCGCGCGACGGAGGTTTCTAATGACAAAAAATAGTTTTCGAAAAAATCAGGTTGTTGTGTATCAAACAAAATCCGGCGCTATCGAACTTCGCCGTGACGCGGAAAAAGAAACCATTTGGGCTACCCAGGCGCAGATTGCCAATGTTTTTGAGATTGACCGTTCTGTTGTAACTAAACATATTGGAAACGTTTTAAAATCGAAGGAAGTCAAAGAAAAAAGCAATGTGCGAAAAATGCACATTGGAAATTCCGATAGGGTATTATGGCTACTGGGAAGCAACAACGGAGGATTCAATGGGTGAAATAAAATCGATTACCGAAAAAATTAAAAAGTTCCGGGATGAGCGGGATTGGAAACAATTCCAGAAAAATAGGAAAAATAGTGTCGTTTCTGCGTAACACAATAATTATGAATAAGTTACAAATAAATTACATGCGGCTACAGGCAGGCCGTTAGGAGATGATAAGTTTATAAAGGCTATTAAGGATGAAACCGGAGGGGAACTAAAGATACGAAAACCATGGTCGAAAAACAATAATTAAGTGATGTGTCCCCGAACTTGCTCGGAACTTGCTACCTTATTTTAACCTGTTTGTTAACTAGTGGCAATATACTTTTGTAGATGAGATGAAAACGCGATTTTTGAAGATCATAAAAGATGTGTTGAAAGGGATTTTACCTAATAAGTTTGATATTGGGACTGGCGTTTTGCTTTTGATTATAGGATTGCCCATGTTATATTTGTTAGACACGTATATTTTTCCCGGTTTTACAAGCAAAATAAATGCGCCCCTTGTGGGCAAAATCTTAGTTATTTTTTTAATTGGGTTGTTTTCGTTAGCTATAATATTCTCTTATCTTTCTGATAAATACAAGATTCCTACAGGCACAGACGAAATAACAATGAAAGATGAAGATTCAAGAAAAATCTTTAAAGGTGCTTTAAGTATTTTTAGATGGTTGCTGTTGCCCATTGTTATCGGATTAGTGATACAGGTATCGTGGAAATCTTTTAATTCTATTAAAGAAGAAAATATTATGCTTTTTGATGTAGCTAGAGACTCCTCGAATTCAATTCCTAATATCTCGGTTTCACCAATTGAAATCAAGTTGAGTTGGTTAAAACGGAATAAACTAAAACTTTACGTATATAATAGTAGTAGGAAGACATTAAGGAATGGAATATTACATATTAATCTACCAAAAGGTTGTCGTGTGATTGGTGGAGAAACATGGATTCCTACCTCTAACACATCTGTTTATGCTAACCTTATTAATATTAATCCTAATATAAAATTGTTTTTGTGGCCGCTTGAATTAGAATTTATTGAGCCTAAAACTTATGAAGCCGAATATTCGATTTCGGGAGAAGATTTTAGGACCCCTCAGCGGAAAATGCTAATAAAAGTTCTACAGGAATAAGGGATAGCTATATTTTTGTTTCCAATTTTTGAGAAAGAGAAACGCCCTTACGAGTAGAAAAAAAGGAGAATAGGGCATGGAAACCGGAACCCTTCGAAAAGTTAATTTTGGCCATATAGAAGCTGAAGCAGAATAGGAAACTAAAATAATGGCTTCTATTCGTTGTCACACAGTTCCCCAATTTTATTTAAACTACTTTTTGCAACCTGGATCGAGACTTCTTTGGGTGTATGACAAAAAAGATGCTGATGTTCGGCCTCAGCCGCCGGTTAATACCACTGTTATAGGCGATTATTATTTGTCAGCACCGGATGATAAGGGAACGAAGGATCGCAGGGCTGAAGAATTCCTTTCAATTATAGAAGGGTGGGCGAAGCCCGCATTAGATTGGATTATTAATCATCCGGATAGTTTAAGTAAGGTAAACAAAGATTTTTTAGCAATGTTTATTGCTTTCACATATTGCCGAAGTCCTCGTTCTGTCCAGGCTATTAAAGAAATGGATGAGGCAGGTCTTGATTATGTGCTTGAGCAGGTTAAGGAAGTTGCAAAAGATTCTGTGGAATCGAGGAAGTTGTATGAGAAATTCTCACAAAAAGAAGACAAAGATCCCAGGCTTACTTATGATGAGTTTCTTCAAGTGATAAGTGATCCAAAGAAGGGAGTCTATGTTGAGGTTAATGAAAAGCACGCTATCGGAGAGAGCTTGCTTTTTGCTGAAGTATTTCACCGTAAGATTGTTGATTTAGATTGGCATGTCCGTATAGCAACCAAAGAGCATTTTTTCATTACTTCTGATGCTCCGGTTACAATCTTTACGCCTCTACCGAATAATCAAGTAATCTTTGGTGGAGGTTTAGGGTTACCAACGGTACAGTTAACATTTCCTTTGTCTCCGAAGGTATGCTTGCATTTAGATCGAAATCCGATTGGTTCCGTAGAGCGTGCGGGTGCCTCTTATATTAATGAGATAAATTGTAGATCGGTCTATATGGCTGAACGGTTTGTTATATCTCCTTTCTGTAGTAATAGAATAAAGAAATTCGTAGAGAAGTATTCTGCTACCTATAAAGCTCCTAAAATAAATGCCGAAGAAATCATAAATATGTTCAAAAAGAGAGGTTTTGATCTTAGGGACAAATTAAGGGAAGGGTTTAAGGAAAGCCTTGAAAGGTGCGAGCAAGATGTCCACCTTTGATGGGCGGATATTTTGTTACTTTAAATATTGCAAACGGTTACGTGATTTCCGCCACAAAAATACCGGACAAAAAGGACATATTTGCGGTAGCGATGACCTCTTTGAACCAGCGATTTCGCTTGTTTCGTTACCATATTGAGCTATAATTGACATCTGGGAAACAGATAGGTTTCGCGACCCTAAGTATTACTGCGACCCCAATTATTACCCTCTAAAAGATAGAGGTTCAAGGCTATGATCAGCATCATCGATCATAGCCTTTTTTATCTCTCGATGCCTCTATGGGGTTAGGGCAATATTTAATTTCCCATAGCTCTATAATTTCAGCTGCGATTTTGTGTGGATAAAATGGAGTTCACCAAGCTAAATTACCACCCAAAAGAGCCCAAAACCTATTTTATATAATGGCGCGTATATAATAGATACATGCAGACTTATGTCAGGCCGTTACCAATAGTTAATCGGAGCGACCCCCAAATTATAAATCATTAAAACTATAAGATAATAAACATGGACAAGTAGTATTCGTGTGGTAAACTAAATACGGTCAATTGAGAACTAAAAATAGGGCCCGCATCTTAATTTAGATCCGGGCCCTTACTTTTATAGAAAACGAGAAATTTATGGCTTTAATCAACATACAGGAAGCAACTCTTAAATTTAGCGGCCCGCTTATCTTTGACCGGTTAAGCCTGCAGCTGGAGCTCGGCGAACGGGTTGCCCTGCTTGGCCGAAACGGTGCGGGCAAGACTACCCTTATGAAAGTAATGGCGGGCCAGCTTGAGCTTGATGAGGGATACATCAACTTTCAGAAAGGGATCCAGGTCACGCATCTGCCGCAGGAAGTACCGGTTGATATAGAAGGAAGTGTTTTTGATATTGTCCTTTCTGGTTTGGGGGAGCGCGCCAATCTTTTAAGCCAATACCATCAACTAACCCATCGGCTTCAAACGGAACACACTCCTGAATTATTGCAACAGCTGGATGTCCTGCAGTCCGAGTTAGACCGCACCGGCTGCTGGGATGTGAATAATCAGGTTGAGTATGTTATTGCCCAGATGAAACTTGACGCGCAGAGCGATTTTAAAAGCCTCTCCGGAGGACAGAAACGCCGGGTACTTTTAGCCCGGGCGCTGGTGTTAAAGCCTGAGGTTTTGCTCCTCGATGAACCTACCAATCATCTGGATATTGATTCAATTAATTGGCTGGAGGGGTTTTTATCTAATTATCCGGGTACGGTTTTTTTTGTCACCCATGACCGGATGTTTATGACGCATTTAGCCACCAGGATCGTCGAGCTTGATCGGGGGAGAATTTACAGCTGGTCATGCGATTATAGGACTTTTCTTGAGCGTAAACAGGCGGCATTAGATATCGAGGAAGTAGAGTGGGGACATTTTGATAAAAAGTTAGCCGAGGAAGAAAAATGGATCCGCCAGGGAGTTAAGGCCAGGAGATGCCGTAATGAAGGCCGGATCAAGGCCCTGGAACGATTAAGGGAGGAGAAGAAAACCCAGCGCAAGCAAGAAGGCCTTGTGCGCATGCGCGCGCAAAAATCTATTCTTTCCGGCCACCGGGTGATCAAGGCGGCCCATCTTGGTTTTAGCTACGGAGATAAGTGTTTGATTCGGGATTTTTCCACTCAGGTTATGCGCCAAGATAAAATCGGGGTGATCGGGCCCAACGGCAGCGGCAAAACTACATTGCTGCGTATTTTACTGGGGAAACTCTCTCCACAGAGAGGAAAAACTACCCTGGGAACAAACCTGGAGATCGCGTATTACGACCAACTGCGCGAGCAACTGGATGAAGACAAGACGGTTGCCGAGAATATAAACGGCGAAAGCGAGACTATACTCATTAACGGTAAGCCTCGGCATATCCTGGGATATTTGCAGGATTTTCTTTTTACACCTGACCGGGCCCGTACGCGGGTAAAAGTTCTCTCCGGAGGAGAACGCAACCGTTTGTTTCTGGCGCAGTTATTTTCCAAACCTTCTAATGTGCTGGTGATGGATGAGCCTACTAATGACTTAGATATTGAGACTTTGGAGCTTCTTGAGGAATTGCTTCTTGAGTATCCCGGCACGTTGCTTTTAGTCAGCCACGACCGGGCATTCTTGAATAACGTGGTTACTTCTACCATTGTTTTGGAAGGCGACGGAGTAATTAATGAATATCCCGGAGGTTATGATGACTGGTTAAGCCAGCGCCAGCCGATATCAAAACCTGAGCCGTCAAAGATCAAAGCCAAAAAAGAGCCTGAAAAGAGAGTAAAACCTATTGTCCCGCGCAAGCTCACCTATAAAGAGCAGCAGGAGTTAGACAATCTTCCCTTAAAAATTGAGACATTAGAAGAGGAGCAGAAAATGCTCTATAGCCTGTTCGCTGATTTTTCTTTTTACCAGCGGGATCCCTCGGAAATAAGCCAAGCCAAAGCCAGATCCTCGTCTCTGTCTGAGGAACTCCAAAAAGCATACCAGCGATGGGAGTATCTGGAAGAATTAGCAGAATGATGAGAAAAATGTTTAGAATAGCCTTCCTTCAGTGTCAGATGGTCAAGGAATTGCCTCATATGAATATGCCTCTTTTTGTTGAGGATATTCTGAAGCTTGGCTGTAGCTTTGAGTGTATCTGCGCGTCCCGCGCGAAATTAGAAGATTTAATCGAAGACCTTAAGCCAAAACGATTTGATCTGATCGCCCTGGATTACACTTTCCCCATCCTCTTTATTAAGGAATTAAAAGCTATCTTCCCCAAGGCCAGCTTTGTGACCGGGGGGAATGGTTTCCTGGACACTTTTTTGAAGAGCAAGATAGATTTTGCCGTGATTGGAGCAGGGAGGCAGAGCTTTTTAGAATTAGTAAAGGCCTTAAAGTCAAAAAGAGATCTCTCGAAAATCCCGAATTTATTCTTTAAGACGGGGATTAATAATAAAACAGTTATAGATTATTCAGGTATAAATCAGCAGTTTGATCTAAGGCGAGAGTTGTTTCCCTATCAGCCATTTCTGAAATGGAGATACGTAGGCTTTACCAGAAGAGATGAGATTGTTGATCCGCCTCCAATTGTTGCTGAATTTGGTTGTTCTTACCGCTTGAGAAAATTAAATCCTCAGTATGATCATCTTCGGTTAGCGCTACCACGCCGGTATACATTTTCCCGGAAGGCAAAAAAGAGGATTAGGGAATTGTTTGAGGAAAGGATGGGGGGGTGTAGTTTCTGCACTTGCCCTGGCAAGAATGTTTTTTTGCCCGTTAAAGAAACCGTTGATTGCTTAATTGAGCAGGCCAGTTTTTTACAGAAGAACTATGGTTTTAAAAGTTTTGTCATTGGTTCGGAGAATCCCTTTAGATTCCTTAAGCCGCTTATTTCGCGCCTGATCCAGGAAAATGTAAAGCTTAAGATGCTGGCTATACGCAGCCGGGTGGACTGGGTTAACCAGAACGAAAACCTGTTGATTGACGTGCTGAAGGCCGCAAAAAAGCATGATTTTAAGATTAGTTTGCAACAATTGGGGTTTGAGAGTCTTTTGCAAAGCGATCTGGATGTGTATAACAAAGGATACAAGATTGAGCAAAATCATAAGGTAGTGGAATTAATTCGCAAACTTAAGGGCATCTATCCGCGCAATTTTCAAGATGGAGGGCATGGTTTCATCGGTATCAATCCTTGGATAACCAGCGATGAACTTAAGAAGTACGCGGAATCAGCGGTAAATATGCAGGAACTATTTGACTCCTTTGATTTCGGTAATGGCCTCATTCTTTACGATAGCTGTCTGCCTATTTATCAAAAGCTAAAAAAAGAGGGGCTCTTAGTTGAGCATAAATCGGATTTAGATAGCTGGCGATTTAAAGATAAAAATATAGTGCGTTTTATTAACGATTTTCATAATAAGCTTGGTGATCGTAATCGAGGGACACAATACTAATTTCATTGACAAAGGCGGGCTAATTGGCTAAGATTTATCCATGGCAAGGATAGCGAGAGTTGTTGTTCCTGAATTTCCCCATCATATAATCCAAAGAGGTAACCGTCGCCAGAAGGTGTTCTTTAAGGAAGATGACTATCGTGAATATCTTAGATTCCTCAATAGCTATTCAGAGAAATTTAAGGTTGATATTCTGGCGTATTGCTTAATGCCCAACCATATACACCTCATCGCAATTCCTCATGAAGATGGAAGCCTGGCTCAAGCCATAGGCGAAACCCACCGTAATTATACAAGATTTATTAATTTCAGAGAAAAATGGAGAGGATATCTTTGGCAGGGAAGATTCTCATCGTATGTGTTAGATGAACAGTATCTATTAGCGGCAACCCGCTATATACTTTTAAATCCTGTAAAAGCAAAGATGGTAAATAAGCCATGGGATTATAAATGGTCAAGTGCCCGGCAGCATATGATGTTAGACAATAGTTTTCCGGTAAAAGACAGCCTTTTGAGAGGACTTGTGGGAAGCTGGGAAAAGTTTCTTACTACAGCATTCGGAGATGATGATAGTAGATTACTTCAGCTGCATGAGCGGACAGGACGGCCGTTAGGAGGCGCTCCATTTATAGAGAAACTGGAGGATTTGCTCAAAATAAATCTTAAGAAGAAGAGAGCGGGACGTAAGATGAAGGAGAAATAAGTATTGTGTCCCCTGATTGCCAAGTATTGTGTCCCCTGATTGCCTCGACTCTAAAATATCAGGCATCCGCGACGCAGAATAAATGTTGGGCGGAGTTGAAAATATCCGCACTGCTTTTATTGAGTTTCAGAAGTATTTATATGAGGCAGTCGTGGCAGTATAAAGAGGGCAGGGTGCAAGAAGAAAGAGAAATAGGCGTTGTGGCCCCCCCAATTGTGAAATACCGCAAAAAAATAATTTGACATTGTAACCTGTATATATTACAATTGTAACCTAAAGAGGTTACAATATGGATATATATAGATTATTCAAATCAAAGGCGCGTTCGGCTATCTTTCAGCTTTATTTCACTAACCCCGAGAGCTTATTTTATCTTAGGGAGCTTGAACGGAAGCTGGATATCCCGGTAAGTATTGTTCGTAAAGAACTCCTCCGGTTAGAAGAGGAAGGGGTTTTTCTTTCTGAGAAAAAAGGAAATCTTGTTTATTTCCGCCTTAATACCGCTTATCCGCTTTTTGATGAGTTAAAGAGCATCGTGCGTAAAACTATTGGCATCGAAGGGCTTATTAAGGAAGCTGTTTTAAAGCTAAAAGGCGTTAAGGGGGCTTTTATCTACGGATCTTTCGCTAAGCAGAAGGAAAAGGCAAAAAGCGACGTGGATGTATTTCTTATAGGGGATATTGATGAGGGGCAGCTTATCCGGCAGTTGAACAAGATAGAAAATACCATAAAAAGAGAAGTTAATTATACGATTTTCAGCCGGGAAGAATACAAAAAGAAAAAAAAGAAAAAAGATTCATTTATTATGGATCTCCTTGGGAATCCTAAAATAATGCTTATAGGAAATAATGATGACGTATGATAAATTTATAAGCGAATCTTTGGCCGGAGGTTTGATTCAAAAGCAGAAATCTTCTGTATCTGCGGTAGAAAAACTTCTCAAGCGCAGTACAAAGGACCTTTTAGCCTCCAAGGCTAACTTAAAGATTGACGAAGGGATTACTTATACCGTTGCCTATCTTGCCATGCTTAGGGCGGCAAGAGGTTTTATGCTCTTGAAGGGTTTTAGGCCGTCTAACGGGTATCAGCATAAGACAGTGGTGCGGTTTATGGGTGAGGCCCTTGGAAAAGAATATGTCGGGATAATTGAGCGTTTTGACCGGATGCGCAGGAAGCGGAATATTTTTACTTACGAGATAGACACAACTATTTCGCGTACCGAGGCGGTCGAGTCCTTGCGTACGGCAGAGGAGTTTGTCAGGCTGATAATAGGAATAGTGCAAAAAGAAAATCCTCAAGGTAATTTTAGGTTTTAATAGTATTGTTTTAGAGAGGTGTTTTAGTATTCTCGTCAGGGTAGGGTTGGAATTGGCAATAATACTTTCCTCACTCTATTACGATTCCCTCGCCTTACAGGTAGAACATACAGATCTCGGAGTAACTTGCCTTTCATGCCCTGGCACGTCTACATAATCGAATGCCGCGACAAGACACTCTATCCCGGAGTTATCGCCAACCTTCCCAAGAAATGGGCGACCTCTGATGAGTCATTGTGAATAATACTACCGAATATGATCTAGGCCCGCAACCGGTCGCGAAACTCATAGCTGAACATGGGCTTAAGCCTAATTCCCTGGTCAGTAGCTCTACTGAGCAGCTTACCCATAAAATGGTCAGTAGGGCAGTTAGGGGCAGGCGGCTGACCCCGAATATCCAGCGCAAAGTCCTCAACGCGCTGAACAAAGCCGCGGGCAGACAGTACCGGCTTAAGGATCTGTTTAACTATTGAACAGCGAGAAAGAAAACGCCTCTTATAATGTGAGGTAATAAAATTATGAATAATAAAAAAGTACTGCCGGAGAAAATATTAGATATGCATTGGGCTTATGCAAAGACCAGCGTATTGGCTGCCGGGGTAGAGCTGGAAGTATTTACGCATATTGCCAGCGGTAAAAAAACCGTTGATCAGGTCTCAAAAGCAGCAAAGAGTAGCCGGCGCGGGATGGAGATGCTCCTTAACGCGCTGGCAGGGCTTGGTCTCTTGGCTAAAGATAAGGCCGGATTTTTTAACCTTAGTCCTGAATCCAGTGAATTTCTGGTGCGCGGAAAGCCGGGTTATTTGGGAGATATGAGCCTGCATGCCATGGAATTGAGTAAGATCTGGCTTCATCTTGCGCAGTGTGTCCGTAGCGGCAAGCCTTATACCGCCGTAGATGAAAAAGAAGATGCGGAGGATTATTTTCCCGTACTTGTGCGGGGGCTTTTCCAGATGAATTATCCCTGCGCAAAGTACGCGGCGTTATATTTAAAAAGAAATCATATGAAAATTTCCGATATCTTGGATGTGGCAGCCGGTTCAGGCGTTTGGAGTATCGCTATCGCCGAAGAGTTTACGACAGCCAGGTTACGCGCGCTTGATTTTCCAGAAGTGCTTAAAGTTACGCGCGAATACGTAAACAGGTTCAACCTCAGCGACAGGTATAACTATATCAAAGGTGATTTGCGCAGGATAGATTTCGGTAAAGAGCGTTACGGATTGATCATCTTAGGCCATATATGCCATAGCGAAGGGAAAATATATACACAGCGGCTCCTTAAAAAATCATTTCGCGCCCTTAAAAAAGGAGGCGTTCTTCTTATTGCAGAGTTTTTGCTGGATAAAGATAAGGCCGGGCCGCTCATGCCGCTGCTTTTCGCGTTAAATATGCTGGTAAATACGAATCAAGGGGATGTGTTTACAACCGTTGAATTAAAGCGCTGGCTTCATAGCACCGGATTTAGGCAGGTAAAAATATTGGATAAGGCTCCTTCGGTCTCCCCGCTTGTTTTAGCGGTTAAGAAATAGAATAATCAAGGATGGCCCCTTTTTCTCTGAGCTCCTTTTTGGAGGCTTTGCCCCTTGAGCCATATTTTACCTTATTTTAACCTGTTTGTTAACTAGTGGCAGTATAGAATAAGGGCTTAAGGATGCATATTTTGATGGTAAAGTTGATAAAATAGAGGGGTAATTATTTCTTAAAACCAAGGAATTTTTGTTTCTAAAAGTTAATGATACCTACATTAAAGATTCTGGCGGCACTTTTAATTTTTAGCTGTGGAGGCCATAGGCCAGCGCGCGCGCAGGAGATTATCACCTGGGGTGATTGTCTTAAGGAAACTCATAAAAATAACCCGGATTTAATCTCGGCAGAGGAAGATATCAATATACAAAAGGCAGGTAAGGACATAACAGCCAGCGCCCTTTACCCTCAAATCAGCGCGAATGTGGCTGGGTCTACTTCAAAAACAAGCACTACCAGCAGTTCCGGAATTACTACCAGCTCCACCAGTGATTCATATACTTACGGAGTGAGCGGTTCACAACTCATTTTTGACGGTTCAAAAAGCATTCAAGAAGTAAAGGCAGCATCTCAGAATATAGAGGCCGCGCGCCAGGCGTATCGTTTTACCTCATCAGGCGTAAGGCTGAATCTGCGTAGCGCGTTTGTCGCTTTATTGAAGGCGCAGGAGTTGACAGGAGTGGCCGAAGATATTGTAAAAATCCGCAGAAACAGCCTGATATTGATTACCTTGCGTTATCAGTCAGGATTAGAGCATAAAGGAGCGCTCTTGACGGCAGAGGCAAATCTCGCGGAAGCAAATTTCGAGCTTTCCCAGGCCAGGAGAAATGTGGAATTTGCCCAAAGGCAGGTTGTCAAAGAGATGGGGCGTAAGGAATTTATGGCTGTAGCGGTTAAGGGCGATTTTACGGTTTCCGATACTGTGCGGGCTAAACCGGATTTTGAGGAATTAGTTACAAACAATCCTTCACTGCTTGAGGCGATTGCTAAGAAGAATTCCGCGTTATTCGGCCTTAATTCGGCTTATGGCGATTTTTATCCGGAACTCTCCGCGAGCGCGGGGGCGCAGAAAAAGAGCGCGCAGTGGCCTCCTGAAAACGACCAATGGAATCTTGGGCTAAGCGTTACTATGCCTCTTTTTGAAGGCGGCTTGCAGTTTGCCCAGGTTTCCCAGGCTAAGGCGCGCTACCGTCAATTAGAGGCGGATGAAATGAGCGTAAGAAATACTGCCATCGTAAATTTAGCGCAAGCCTGGGCAGGTTTACAGGACGCGATTGAAACCGTTGAGGTGCGGCGTAAGTCTCTTGAGGCCGCGAAAGAACGTTCTAAGATAGCCGAAGCGCAGTACGCGGCGGGTTTTATCAGTTTTGATGACTGGATTATCATTGAGAATACTTTGGTGGCAGCCAAGAAAAGTTATCTCGATGCCCAGGCAGACGCGTTACTGTTTGAGGCAGGCTGGATTCAGGCGAAAGGAGAAACACTGGAATATGCGCAATAAAATACCAAAGGCAGTAGTGATTGTTTTTCTGATTGCGGCAGCGCTGGCGCTATTTTTTTATTATCGCATGAAGCCTCGGGCGTCCGAGAATGAAATAACTAATGAGGTTACGCCAACTATAGGCGCCATAAAGGCTACCATTACTACGACAGGGACAGTGTTGCCTAAAAACAGGCTTGAAGTAAAGCCTCCGGTGAGCGGAAGGCTTGATGAAATTCTTGTCAGAGAAGGTGAAAAAGTAAAGGCAGGCCAGGTTATCGCCTGGATGAGCTCAACAGAACGCGCGGCACTCCTTGACGCGGCGCGGGGACAAGGGGAGGAATCTTTGAGCTATTGGAAAGAAGCCTATAAGGCGATTCCTTTGATTTCGCCTATTGACGGCGAGGTTATTGTGGCAAAGACACAGGCCGGCCAAACCTTTACCGCCAATGACGCGGTTATCGTATTATCTGACCAATTGATTGTGCGCTCACAGGTTGATGAAACGGATATCGGAAAAGTTAGATTGGGACAGGATGCCCAGGTAGTCCTCGACGCCTACCCTGATACAAAGATAAAGGCAACGGTTGAACATATTTATTATGAGTCAAAGACCATTAATAATGTCACTATCTACGAAGTGGATTTACGGACCAAAGAACTGCCTGAATTCTTCCGTTCCGGAATGAACGCTGGTGTAACCTTTATTGTAGGCGGCAAAGAAGATGCGTTGCTGATTCCTTTAGAAGCTATAGTGAGCGAGAAGGGGCAGAGCTTTGTGATGGTTAAAGATAGCCAAAGCGTAAGCCTTACGAAGCGCAGTGTTATAATTGGAATTTCAGAAGATAAGAAAGTTGAAGTTATCTCCGGTTTAGGTAAGGATGATGTGGTAGTAATTAAAACCAAGCGCTATGCCCTGCCTAAGGCTGATGAGGGAGGCACTAATCCTTTTATGCCGCAGAGAAGGCCCAGTCCCCGGGAAAACACGCGATGATAGAGCTTAAAAATATTCATAAAACCTATATGATGGGTAACACTGAAGTATATGCCTTAGCGGGTGTGTCGCTAAAAATCTCAAAGGGAGAATTTATCGCCATTATGGGGCCTTCCGGCTCGGGAAAATCCACGCTCATGCACATCATTGGTTTATTGGACCGTCCCGACGATGGCGCTTATTATTTTGAGGGTTCGGATTTGACCGCGTTATCCGGAGGCCAACTGTCCGCGCTAAGAAACAGGGTAGTAGGGTTTATTTTTCAGCAATTCCATTTACTGCCGAGAATGTCCGCTTTGGAGAATGTAATGTTACCGCTTATCTATGGCGGCAAGGGGCACCTTAGAGATACGGCAAAAGAGAAAATAGCTTTGGTTGGCTTGAGCGACCGCGCTGCTCACCGGCCAAACGAGCTCTCCGGTGGCCAGCAGCAGCGTGTGGCTATCGCCAGGGCGCTGGTTAACGACCCGCGTATTATCCTCGCGGATGAGCCGACAGGGAATCTTGATTCAAAGAGTCAGGAAGAGATAATCGCCATCTTAAAGCGCCTGAATGATGAAGGAAAAACCGTGATTATTGTAACGCACGAAAAAGAGGTGGCTTCTTGCGCGAAGCGTATCATTTATGTCCGGGATGGAAAGATTATCTCTGATGAAACTTTTGTACCCTATGTTGAAAATAAAATCATTAACACTGTTTCCGCGCCAGGCATATCATCTCAGGCTGCTCAGGGTTTAGGCGGAATGAAGCTTCTGGATTATGTAAAACAGGCATGCATAGCCATGTTTTCTCATCCTCTGCGGTCTATTCTTTCTATTTTAGGGATTCTTATTGGTGTGGCCGCGGTAATCGCGATGTTGGCGTTAGGCGAGGGTGCCAAAGCCTCTATTGAAAAGCGTTTATCTTCGTTAGGCGCGAATCTTCTGGTTATCCGGCCGGGGTCCGCCAAAATACAGGGAGTAGCTCTTGAGGCAGGGGCAGTTACCCGTTTTACTATTGCTGATGTGAACGCGATCTCAAGTTTAAGCGGCATAGTAAAAGTCGTTACTCCCTCGGTAGTAGGCAGGGCCCAGCTGGTCTACGCGAATAAGAACTGGAATACCCAGGTGGAAGGAACAGGGGTTGCTTATGAGAGCATTCGCGCGGCCACGCCGGAGGCCGGCCGTTTTTTTAACGAACAGGAGCTTAAGGCGCAAGAGAAGGTGGCCCTTCTGGGGGCGACTGTTGCCAAAGAGCTTTTTGGGGAAAACAATCCTCTCGGCGAAACTATAAAAATTAATTTAATTAATTTTAAAGTAATCGGGGTCTTGCCGGCCAAGGGTGCCAGCACCTGGCGCGACCAGGATGATATTGTCGTGATTCCGGTTACTACTGCCATGAACCGGCTCTTTGGCAAGGATTATTATGATACGATTTATGTGGAGGCCGTGGCTCCCGATTTACTGGAAGAAACGCAGGAGGCAATAAGCGCGCTTATAAAAAGGCAGCATCGCCTTAGCAAGGAACAAGAAGATTCTTTTCAGATCCGCAATATGGCCGATATCCGCAGCGCCCTGGAAACTACTACCAAAACTATGCGTATTTTGCTCGGTTCTATTGCCGCTATTTCGTTATTGGTAGGCGGTATAGGGATTATGAACATAATGCTGGTCGCGGTGACCGAGCGCACCCGGGAAATAGGGCTGCGTAAGGCAATTGGCGCGGCTGAAGGTGATATTCTCATGCAGTTTCTCTGTGAGTCTGTGCTTCTTTCGTTAATCGGCGGCGGCTTGGGGATTGGCCTAGGCTTCTTTATCGCGATGCTTATGGTTGCAATCGCCGGATGGGCAATTCAGGTTTCGCTTTTTTCTATTCTCCTCGCGTCAATTTTCTCATTCGTTGTCGGGGTCGTCTTTGGCCTCTGGCCCGCCCGCCAGGCCGCGCGGCTTAACCCTATCGAAGCGCTGCGATATGAATAGTGAAAAAGTGAAAAAGATGCGCCTGGCGCTGATTATTGGATTGCTGTTTCTATCTTTAAACCATCTGCAGGCAGCTGACCTGAGCGGGCGTTACCATCCGATTTTGCAGAAGGGGATTCTCTGGGAAGAAAACTATTCCTATTTCGATAATGAGGAATATGGGCTTCACGCCTCTCCGCTGTATGGCAAGTTTAATTCCCACCTGCATTATTCATCCCTTGAATCAAAACTAAATTTTTTTGTTGCCGAGCGCGCGGAGTTTGAGGCAAGCCTTAACCACTCTTTACTTACCCAATTTCAACGGGATACCTTTAATACGGTAGGGGCACTTACCGTTGTCCAAGGTTACACCATAGATTATTTTCGTGATTACTCGTTTGCGATGCGGCTCAGAAATGACCCTTTTGAGGTAGCCGCGTCTTTTTTGGAAAAAGGCCAGAAAACTAATTGGACGAGCGCGCCTTATCCCAAAGGCGTGGACTACTACAGTTATATCCGGGCGCACTTTGAGGATTTTACAGTTGGAGCGCGCTATCTAGGGCTTGAAAAGCAGAAGAGAGCGTTATCCACCTTGAGTGTGTTTACCCAGCCGTTACTTGATGATGAGCAGGTTAATATTGAAACCCAGATGGAGTATCGTAACGGCGTCATGCGTCGAAATACTCCTTATTACGGAGGAGCAAGCCTTGTCTATTTAAATTATTATCACCACTTAGAGCCCCATGTTACGCCTCGGCTAATTGCGCGTTATGGCCTGCGCGATAATTTGGAAATTGAATCGGGTATAAGCTATACCTCGCCGTTTGATTACACCTTTGAATTTAGGCAGCAAGACGTAAACGGTTTTTCTCAACTCTACGGTGAATATAAAATAGACAATAATTTTCAATTTCCGCTTGCCTTGCGTTACCGCCCTTTGAACAACGGCGAAGTATCCATGTTTTGTAATTTTTCATTGATCAATCAAGGACTCACCTACTGGACAAAAGCTACTACTGGCATCAAAACAGAATATCCATCGCGGGCGTTAACGTATACCAATGCTACCCCAGGTGTACGTTTGTCTTACCTTTATGATAACAAGAAGGTTATAGAAGATGACGCGTTAGCAGGGGTAACCAAAAGCCTGCTGCGGCAAGGGCAGCTCTATACGGAAGTTATGTATTATCGCGACCTGACGTATTTGGATAAAAATGACAACAACGGCCCGCAAAATATCATTAATCCCTATAGCGTATTCATGTATCCGCTTGATTACTTTGTGGCCGGGACCGAATATGGGGCATATTTTACCGGTAATACTTCTTCGCAGGCAGCCGACGTTTCCCCGCAAAATTTTCATTTTTTCCAATTAGGTTTAAACTATGGGGTAACGGATAAGGTAAACGCGGGGTGCAAGGTTGGCTATCGTTCGGGGAATCATCTCCATCATTTTGTGTTGGGCGACCCTGCCTCCGCGTTTTATTTAAGGAGCAGGTTTTACCTCTTCAGGCCGTACTATTTCTTTGAGTTTACGACTGACGCCCGGCTGACGCGTAACAGTATTTTTTCACTGAAGTGGTATTTTGTGCCTCAGTATACTACGTTTCTGCAAATAGATGGCCGTCCAAAAGAATTCAAAGCGGATGACAAATATTATTCCATCCAGGCAAGCATTAAAATCCTTTTTTAAAAAGATAAAACATTTTTTAAAAGAAGTATAAGCCGTAAGCTGGTTTTATGCGAATGGTACCTTTTGGCTAAAATGCAGGATAGTCAGGAGGAATCGGAGGTGGCTCGGGCGTAGGCGTGGGAGTTGGTGTTGGCTCAGGAGTCGGTTCAGGTGTTGGTGTTGGCGTAGGTGTTGGCTCAGGCGTTGGTGTCGGTGTAGGTTCCGGCGCAGGTTCAGGTGTTGGCTCAGGAGTAGGTTCAGGAGTTGGAGTCGGCTCAGGCGTTGGCTCAGGAGTCGGAGTAGGTTCAGGAGTTGGCGTCGGCTCAGGTGTTGGCTCGGGTATCGGTTCTGGTTCGGGAGCAGGCTTAAGCGAACGAATGACTCTTCCATTATTTCCGTATAATTCCTTACGCGCAGGGTCCTTGTCATGGCCATACGGCGCGAGCATGATGGCCTTGGCCATATTACCCTGGGCGCGCGTATCTTTTGGATTATATGACCAACGGGACTGATTAATTTTCTGAAGTGAATTTTCTATCTTGTGCAGCATTTGTTGTTTTTCTCTTTCGTTTTGAACTCCGCGTTCAATAGCTGCTTGTTTTTCGAAATGCCTTGTATCCCTTATAGAAACTCTCTCTACAGAAACTCTTTCTTGTTTATGTATGGTTGCTTGTTGTGATAGGGCTTCTTCTTTTTTGGCTTGGCCCCGGTTTTCATGGAAGGTTATTTGCTGTGATTGCGCTTCGGCTTGGCTTCGGTTTTCCTGTTTCTCGGCGTGTTCGCTACTATTGCCATTTTTATTATCCTTATCTTTATCTTTTGCTTCAGCAATAAGACATGTCCCCGCCACTAAAAGTGAAGGAAGGATGACTCCTGCGAGGCACGTTTTTAATAGTTTCATCGCCGTTTCTCCCCAAAAAAAACCTACTTCTTCGTAAGAAGTAGGTTTAAAAGACGCATTTACCGCGTATATAAACTACGCTTCAACGTTCTTCGGTAGCTAGGCTGTCCTATTGCTGGACCCTGTGGCTTTGCGTCCTCTCCTTACGAAGAGTTTGCCTTTATCGAAACGCACTTTCAACTATTGCAAGTATACCATATACTGCGGTTAAAAACCATATTTTTGTGTAATTAAACTATAACACATTGAAATATATAAAGTTAGAATGTGTCATTGAATAATAGAAAGGGGCTGGATTTACACGGATAGGGACAACTCATTTTACTTGACTTTGGGCAAGTATAGAGTAAGATTGACTTAATGAAAAAAATAGCTTTAGTTTTTTTCTGCCTCCTCATAATGCCTGTTTCTGCTTTTGCCGCATCTGCCGAAGACACCAGGGGAAGAGAAGAGGATAAAAGAAAAAGCTTAGCTCCTACTGAAGCCCAGCAACCCCCTGCCGCACTGGCGCCGGAACCAAAGTCAGATAAAGAGAATTACGCTTTTTTATCAGATCTTTATAATAAAAAAATAAGTAGTATCGCTGATGCCTGCCGTGCCATAAGTATCCTCTTGGGCAGAGATGAACAGTTTGTCCAGGACAATTTATTGCCTCCTTCTGTGAAGAAAGAATTTAAGTATCCTCAGCCGTTACGTAAAGGCCAGGTTGCTTATATGCTTTGTAAGGCCCTTGATATAAAAGGCGGATTGTGGCTGCGGTTTTTGGGCTTAAACCAGCGCTATGCCCTTAGAGAGTTAGTGTATGAAGGGATTATGTTTTCAGGAAGCGTGCAGGATTTTATGAGTGGCAAGGAATTACTTATTACCTTAACCCAGGCAGTTGATTATTTGACTCGTTCTCATGATCAGTAACTATTTTATTCGCAAGGTAATGGTGTTAGGAGTGTGCGTGATTTTAGCCGCTGGCTTCCTAAAAATTGCCTTTGCTCATGAAGCCACGCGGCGCGTTGAAGAGGAGACGAGGGAGAAGTTGCTCGCCACAGAATCGGCAGAACCTCAAGGCCGCTACAATTGGGGTTTTGATTACGGTGGGTGGGTTAATTTTCTTTTTATTGACTATACTGATGACGATAATAATGCCGCGCTCGCGGACGTAGTTGATTACGCTGCGTATTTTGATGTACGGCCGTGGATTAAAATCACGTTTACTGAGCTTAGCCAGCGCCAGCATGCCGTGTATGCGCGCATGAAAGACCTGCGTTCTAATCTCAGGCCTAAGGAGACAGCCGGAGGCAGCGACCATGACGGCCCGCATCTGGACTACGGGTATTGCCTTTTGGATTTCAGCCCTCTGTGGATAAAGGCCGGCAGGCAATATTTTAGCGTTGGGCAGGGCCTTGCCTATAGCGATGTTAACGACGGGATAGAGGCATCGTTAGTTTTTCCTCGGGCAAAAATAAAAGGGTTTTTCGCGCGTACCCTGCCGCACCAGGAAAATATTGATATTTCCATCCCCGGCTATGATAAGTCAAGCCAGCGCGCTTTTTACGGCCTGCAATATGACTATACCGGATTCACCAGCCATACTCTCTATGGGTATGTGGTTACGCAAAGGGATTCGAGCGAGGAACAGCCGGAAGACACCGAACACGATTATACCTATGATTCCCTATATGTAGGAGCGGGCGCGCGGGGAAGTTTTCCCTACCGCGTTTCATATTGGTTAGAAGGTATTAAGGAGAGTGGCAGAAGTTTTATCTATGAAAGCAATAGCAAAAAAGATATTGATGGCTCCGCGGGCATTTTAGCGCTTTCCTATGATCCTGCTATCTACAGCCATCCTTCGATTTTCTTCAAATATGCCTATGGTTCGGGGGATAAAGAGAGAGTAAGCGTTACGGATACCTTTGGCGGAAACGCTTCAGGCAAAGACCGGAATTTTCTTTATTTCGGTTATATTCCTTCCGGGTATGCCTTAGCCCCGCGGCTCTCAAATCTGTACTTTTTTAAAACAGGGTTTACTCTAAAGCCGCTGGAGAAAATACGGCTTTTCAAGAATTGCTTCTTGGGAGTTGATTATTACCGATACTATAAGGCGCGAAAATCCGGGGGTATATACGATACCGATGCCCTTGGGACGCATCGCGATATCGGCTATGAGGTTGACGCCACGCTCAATTGGGATATGTTTTCTGACCTCAACTGTGCCGTCCGATATGGTTATTTTTCACCCGGCAAAGCGTATTCCGCGGAGGCTCCCGACAACGAAAGATATTTTTCCATAAGCGCGAGCATTTTATTCTAAAAAAAGGGGTCACCATTTTTCACACAAAGGTATTTTTAATTGTGGAATAAGGTTAAAAGGGGTATAATAAAAAATACAATGTTTGTTCTAGTAGTATCATCCGAAAGGGCAAAGCATGCTTGATGGGTCAAAAAAGAGATTAAGATTGAGAATCATAATTCCTGCGTATCCAGCGTTTAATATTTATTCTCACGTGGCTAAGAAGACTACGGCGTTGGGGCCGGTATGTGTCGCCAGCTCCGCAAATGAAATGGAAGGATGGGATGTCGAGGTTATTGATGAGAATAATCTCCGCAGATATGGCCCCAGGGGCGATTCGGCCGGAGCCGACCATGAATTTTTACAACGATACAGGCCCGCGGATGTTGTGGGGATATATGGTGGCTTGACAAGCACCATCCCCAGGCTCTATGAAATAGCCCGTTTTTATAAAAATAAGGGGATTGTGACCATCGCCGGAGGCCAACATTTTGTTGAAGATACCATTGTCGAGGCGTTGAATTCTTGCATTGACTATGTGGTTGTCGGTGAAGGAGAAGAAACTATTAAGGAGCTCCTGCGAGCCATAGAAGGAAGACAGGATACAAGCGGAATTAAAGGTATTGCCTATCTAGACAACGGAAAGGTTATTCGTACTCCTACGAGAGCGCATATAACTGATTTTAAGAAGCTGCCGTTGCCGGATTTTTCCTTAGTGCGTTACGCAAAGATTAAAGTGTATCCTGTGGGAAGGATACGAGGCTGTGGGATGGATTGTGAGTTTTGCACCGTTAAAGGTAAGCCAAGGAGTTCTTCTCCTGAACGCCTGCTTGAATGTATCAGTTTTCTTCTTGAGACTCATGATGCCAGGCATTTTTTTATTGTTGACGATCTTTTTGGGCAGCAGCGGGAGGAAACCATAAGGTTCTGTACTATGCTTAGGGATTATCAAAAAAATATAGGCAAAAGGCTGGGTTTAATAGTTCAGATAAGGCTGGATAAAGCCAAAGACCCCGAACTTCTCTCCGCGATGCGCCAGGCTGGCATTAACACGGTAGCTATCGGTTTTGAGTCGCCTATTGACGAAGAATTAAAGGCCATGAATAAGCATATTAAATCTGAAGATATGTTAGCCTTGACAAAGATATTTCATAAATTCGGATTTTTGGTACACGGCATGTTTATTTTTGGTTATCCGTTAAAAGAAGGCGTGAATTTTCAAATGTCAGCGGGAGAGCGGATAAAGCGTTTCAAGAGCTTTATTAGAAAGGCAAAGATTGACACAATACAGACTTTGTTGCCGACTCCTCTGCCTGGAACAGAGTTAAGGCATAGGCTTGTCAGCCAAAATAGGGTTTACCCAATTCAAGTCGTTGGCTGGGAATATTATGACGGTAATTTCCCGCTTTTTGAGCCTGACCAGCCTATGACCGCTGAAGAAATGCAGGATTCTATCAGGAAGATCATGGGGAAATTTTATCAGTTTAAGTATATGTTTATGTTAGGGTTGCACATTGTTTCTTTTCCTGCCCTGGTTTTCTTTTTACATAATATCAGGTCAGGATGGGGGAGATGGTACAGGCCGTGGCGTAATAACCTGGTTCGTTTTGGCGGATGGATTATTATGAAGCGCTGGGCCTCTGAGTTTAAAAAAGATACGTTTCATAAACGGTTACAAAAGGCAAAGGAACACCTAAAAGTTAAATAAACAAAGGTAAAGGGGTGGAAAATAGGTGTGACCTCTTTTCTCTTGAAACTTGAAATAGCTTGCTTTATTAAGGTGTTACTATATAATTGGTACTGGGAAATAAAGAGAGCATTCCTTTTATGCCCCCGGTATTCAAAAAGTAGCCTCTTGGTAGAAATATACACGGTTACTGTTCTTCAATCCAATGGCAAGCGAGGCCCGCATTAAATATAAGCACGCTTTATTTCTCAATCCCTATATCGAACGAAGCGCCACCAATACGATGATGCTTTTTCCGTCTATTGGCGTAGAATATGTGGCGACGAGCGTTAAGGGCCTGGTTGATAAAATAACCCTTTTAGATTTACGGTATGAGAAGGATTTTTCCGATACCGATAAACTCCTGGAGTTTATATCCAACTCAATTGATATTATCTGTGTCAGTATCGGTTGGGACCGGCAGTTTGAAGAAATCTGCCATCTGCTTAACCGTATGCCGGATAACATACCTTTAGTGGTAGGCGGTTATAAGGCTACCGAAAAAGTAGATGAACTTTTTAAGGTGTGTCCCACAATAGATATCATAGTCAGGGGTGAAGGCGAAGAAACGATAAGGGAAATATTCTCTGGTGTAGCACTCAAGGATATCCTTGGAGCCTCTTACCGTGAGGGCAACAGGGTACTCCATAATCCAAACCGGCCCCTGCCGGATATAAACAGCCTTATAGCGCCTGACCGAACCCTGCGGCGTAACGAATATATGATGGCGGTAAACGGCGTGAAGGTAGCGAATATAAGTTTTGATTCGGTATTAAGCGCAAGGGGCTGTCCTCTTGATTGTAAATTCTGCACGTTCAATATGAATCCCCTCGGACAAAAAAGAAGTTATGCTGTGCGCAACGTAGATTCCGTGGTTAATGAAATACAAGGATTAAAGGCAGGGGTGGTACTTTTTAGCGATGATAACCTCTTTGTCAACCCTAAAAGGGCGGAAGAAATCTGCGATTTAATCATTGAACGCAAAATTAAAAAGCGCTTCATCGCCCAGGCACGTATTGAAATTGCCAGGCATCCGAGATTGTTAGCGAAAATGGTTAAAGCGGGATTCAAGGCGCTGTTGGTCGGAATAGAGTCTCCTCATGACTGGATACTGACACAGCTTAATAAAGGCTTCACTCAAGAAGCGATAAGAAAGTATTTCAGGGTCCTTACCAAATATCCTATTCTCTACAGCGGTTACTTTATCTATGGGAATATCGGAGAAACGGAAAAAGAGATGCTCTACATCCCGAAATTTGCCAAGGAGATCGGGGTTGATATTATTGCTTGCAATAAATTGAGGATTGAAAAGTTTTCGCCTTTAAAAGAGCTCGCGGAGAAAACGCCAGGCTATCATATTACCGCAAAAGGAGAGTTGTATTCCGATATGTATAGCCACGCTGCCCTAAAAAAAATCGGCAGAAAAATAAAATTTTCTTTTTATACCCCTTCCCGATACGTGAAAATACTCTGGAAGAATATTTTTGTCACAAAGTTCTGCACCTTTAGCGAAATCGTATCTCTCTTTCTTGTCTTTCCGCGTATCCTTGCAAGCGTTATCACCAGGGAAAAACAAACAGGCAGGCTTAAAGATTCTCTGAAACGCACCTTTATCAGAAACGCCTGACGAAATTTAAGAGAAATTTCTTCTCGGCTCTTACGAGAAGGGCCGACAAATATAAAGAGAAAGCTGCTATCACAATAGCCATAGGGGGTAGAGAGCCTCTTTGGAATTAGTTACTGCGGAAAAACAGGGGTTTTTTAGCGGTACCTAAGTTAGTTATAGTTGAAAAAAACCTTATTTTACACGAATTTTTAGCGAATTAACACGGATAAATTTGTGAAAATTCGGCGTTTAATTTGTGGAAATTAGTGTTTAAAATGGGCTTTTTCAGTGTAAACTAAGTTAAAAGGAGGGTATGGTGGCAAGAGAAAATTATTCGTATAAAAAGTATCAGAAGGAATTGGCAAGGAAAAAGAAAAAAGAAGAAAAACAGCAAAGCAAACTGAATAAAAACATACAGGCCAAAGCGCGCCCTGCCTTATCGGATGGCACGTGTGCTGCTTCCGTGACGGAGTCGGCGGAGGCTTCACATGAGACGAGCGCGGTAGTATAAAACTAAAAAGGAGGAAGTATGGGAAATCAATACGGCGGTGGATATGGCGGGGCACAACGAGAGATGCACAAGGCGATTTGCGCGGAATGTAAGAAAGAATGCGAAGTTCCTTTTAAACCCAGAGAAGACCGTCCTGTGTACTGCCGGGATTGCTTTTCAAAACGTAAGGACGAAGGCCGTTAAATGGATATCAATTGCTTGAAATGCAAGGAGCAGAATGTTTGTTGCGATTTTGGGGCATGGGTAGATCTGGAAGAAGCCAAAAAAATACTGGTCCTCGGATTAAAGGGTGACTTTTATCATCTTGAGAAGGACAAAGATTTTCCTTCCGGATATAAAGTTGGGACGAGTTGGGAAGATAATCAGTGTTCTTTTCTTACCTCAGAGGGGCTTTGCTCTATTCACAAAGTCGACTATGATTTGAAGCCGGCTCACTGTAAAGAATTCCCATACGAAAACGGGAAATTGTCGCCGCTTGCGGATGTATTATGCCCGGTAGTTAAATCAAAAGTAAAAATGAAGAAAAGGCCCCGATAGGTTAGTTGGGATAGAGGCAGCAAAGTGCTCCTATAACAAAAACACGATTGATGCCACCGTTACATTTTTACCTGCTATGAGGAGGTTTTCATGTTTAAGAAAACATGCGGTTTTATTATGATTATCCTGCTGTGTTTATTGAGTTCCGGGTGCGCAGTGATCGGCACAGCGGTTAGCGCGGCGGCGGCTTACGGGATCTATCAGGCGACAAAAAAGTAATCCCTCTTAAGGCAGCAAAGGGTGAGCATTCTTAGTGTATTCATTTGAAAGTCACGTAGTTGTTAAAGATGGAAACATCTGTGCTTTGTGCGCTACAGCCAGGCAAAGCAGATGTTTTCTTTGTTTTTAAGAAGGCTCATTAATTCCGAGAGCCGAACTCTTGTGATAGAGTAGTCATATTTTTTAAGTCAAGTTGTGATATGGCAATATATCAAGATAGACATTAAGTCATAACATGATGTAGTTATTGTAGTTATGCAGAAACGACACTGTTTTTTTAATATTGCAAAAGAACTTACTGAGCATGTTAAAAAGTTGCGGCAATGCCGGTTGTGTCCGCGGATGTATCCGCCGGTGGTTAGCGGTGGGGCGGTCGTAAGCAAAATCCTGCTGGTGGGGCAGGCGCCTGGGGATAAGGAACCAAAAATAGGCCGGCCATTTGCCTGGACCGCGGGTAAGACGCTCTTTCGTTGGTTTAATGAAGCCGCGGGAATGAGTGAAGAACAGTTTCGCTCTTCCTTATATATGGCCGCGGTGTGCCGGTGCTTTCCTGGAAAGAACCCTGCGGGAGGGGATCGGGTGCCGTCACCGGAGGAAGTGCTTAATTGCAGTGCGTGGCTTAATCACGAGCTAAAAATTCTGCAGCCGGCTTTGGTTATACCTGTCGGCAAGCTGGCTATCGAACAATTCCTTCCTTTGCAAAAGCTTGATCAGATCATCGGCCGTAAATTTAGAGTAATCCGCGATGGGCATTGCTTTGATGTGATCCCTTTGCCTCATCCTTCAGGCGCTTCACCCTGGCACCGCAAGGAGCCGGGCAAAAGTTTGCTTAAGCGAGCTTTGAGGCATATTATTAAACATCCAGCGTTTAATTTTCCACAACACAATAAAGGTGGCAGGTATGGATTTTCAACTAAAAGCTGAGTTTGTTGAATTGGATAATATGCTCAAGGCTCTGCATCTTGTTGCAAGCGGAGCCCATGCCAGGCAATGTATACAGTCGGGTTCGATCAAGATCAATGGGCACGTTGAGACCCGCGTTCGCCGAAAGCTGCGAGCGGGAGATTCCGTGGAATTTGGCCAAGAGCAAATCAGTATCGTTGCGTAATCTTCTGACCATGCCGCCTAAGAATAAAGAATAAAGAAATACTTGCAATCTTTTTTAAAAGCCCTATAATTATAACTCAAAGCTAAATTATTAGCAGAAATAAAAGGAGGAAGCATGAGGTATCAAGGTAGTAGTGGTGGTGGTGGTGGATTTGGCGGCCCACGAGAGATGCACAAAGCAGTTTGCTCGGAGTGCAAAAAAGAGTGTGAGGTGCCGTTTAAACCTAGAGAGGATCGTCCGATATACTGCAAGGATTGTTATTCAAAGCGCAAGAACGAAGGCCGTTAACTGTAACAGAGTGATGCAATAAGTAGAGTAAGAGTGTAGAAGTCCAAAACCGCAAGGACAGGATGCTCGGCCTTGCGGTTTTTTATTTGATATTGTTTCCTTGATTATGAATTCTTGCCGATGTTTGTTAAAAACCTGTATGTATAGGGTATAGTGCTCAGTACCATATCATAAGGACAGGGATAGGTTTAGTGCCCTGCGGCATACGGAGCAAGAAGGATTTAGAAAAGTAACATTTGACAAAAGCGGATAGCAGGAGTAAACTAAGGGATAATAAAAAAAAGATTAGGAAAAACCAGGCTATAGGTGGAAGTTAACTAACCTATGCGGTTTGTTGGTTTTTTAGTCCAGTGGATTGTATTGCTTTGAAGAAAGGAGATCTTGATAATGGCAAGAGGAAAAGTGAAGTGGTTTAGCGATCAGAAAGGATATGGATTTATTACCCCTGAATCAGGCGATGATGTCTTTGTGCATCATAAATCTATTCAAGGCGAAGGTTTTAAGTCTTTAGCTGAAGGCCAGGAAGTAGAGTTTGAGATTGAAAAAGGCCCCAAAGGATATCAGGCCGTAAAAGTTACCAAAATATAACCAGGAATAGTTCCAGCCGGAGTATAAGTTTTAGCTCATTATTAAAAGGCAGTAAGGCCGGCGGGTAGAGAGGATGTGCCATGCATACCGGAAAGATCAAAAAAGTAGTGCAGGAAAGAGGGTTTGGTTTTATCTGCGATACTGACGGAAAAGAAGTATTTTTCCATCAGAGCAGCCTGGTCGACGCGCAATTTGATGCCCTTAAGGACGGCCAGAGCGTAGAGTTTGAGATTGAAAATTCCCCCAAAGGCCCCCGCGCTGTTAAGGTGTCTATCGTCAAAGAATAAACAAGCATATCATGAAAAAAATCAAGACTTCGCTTAAAGGCAGGAAATGCAAATTCCCTCACTGCAAACACATACTGAGTATGTATAATTATGCGGCATATTGCCATGTCCATCTTGGCCAGGTTACGTGTGAAGATAAGCCGAAGGCCTCCAAGGCATAAGGACGTATAAGGCAATGAATACAAACAGTTATGCGCAAAGGGATGGCCAATCTGGGCGAAGTTTCTACGGATTGGGCATTGCCCCGAAGATTCTGGACACTTTAGAGCGCATAAAGTTCAAAGTTCCTACGCCGATACAAGAAAAGGCAATCCCTCTGGCAATCCAAGGCAAAGATATTATCGGGATTGCGCAGACCGGGACCGGCAAGACGCATTCATTTGCCATACCTATGGTTCAGCTTCTGGAGCAAAAAAAAGGGATTGGTTTGGTCCTTGCGCCTACCCGTGAATTGGCTATTCAAATCGATGAGGCCTTTAAGGAAATAGCCCGAGCTTTTGGGATGCTGACCGCTTGCCTTATCGGAGGGGTGCCGATGGAGGGACAGGTTGAGGTTTTGCGCAGGAAACCTCGGATAGTGATTGCGACTCCAGGCAGGCTCATTGACCATATGGGGCAATGGAATTTTTTGCCGGAAGAAGTAGTAATGCTCGTGCTCGATGAAGCGGACCGTATGCTGGATATGGGGTTTGCTTTGCAGATTGATAAGATCTTACGTTTTCTGCCGCAAGCGCGGCAAACCATGCTTTTTTCCGCGACTATGCCCAAAGAGATTATGGGGATAGTTGCTAAGCATATGAAACTTCCTGTGTCTGTAGAGATTGCTCTTTCCGGGACAACCGCGGAGCATGTTACCCAGGAATTATTTATTGTAAAAAAAGAGGCAAAGCTTAAGCTTTTGAGTAAGCTGCTGGCGCACTATAAAGGCGCGATTCTTTTATTTTCCCGCACGAAGCATAACGCGCAAAAGATTATGCGCTCAATTAAGGATATGGGCTATAGCGCCGCGGAGATGCATTCTAACCGCTCCCTGAGCCAGCGACGGGAGGCCTTGGACGGTTTTAAATCAGGAAGGTATAAGGTGCTTGTCGCTACCGACATTGCCGCTAGAGGTATTGACGTAACCGGTATAGAACTGGTAATTAATTATGACCTTCCGTCAGACGCCGAAAATTATGTGCATCGCATCGGCAGAACAGCCAGGGCGGGCCAGCGGGGGCACGCGGTTTCTTTTGCAACGCCTGAACAGAGCCGCGATGTGCGCGATATAGAAAAGATTATCAGGTCTACGCTTCCTGTGTCACAGCATCCTGAGGTTCCCCCTGAGGAATTTATAGAATCCAAGAATGATTCCCTCCCAGCAAAACCGACGTGGCATAAAAACAGGCAAAAAGATAAGTTTTCCGGCAAAAAATAAACCCCGTTAGAAAGGACGGGGCTTTTACCCCGCCCTTTCTATAAGGAATTAAACTTTCATATCTTTCATCCCCGCCATAAATGGCGTGTCCTGTTACAAAGCCTCTTTGTAACGGGACGGGGCTTTCTAACGGGGTAAACACAGAAAATTCTACGGATAGAGCATGAGGCAAACACTACTCTCGATAATCGTCTGGTTTGTGATAGTTTCCCTGACAATTTTATTATTTTTTGTCATGGCGCTTGTCTCAGTACTATTGTTTCCTTTTGACAGGAAGCGGAAATTTACGCACGCCCAATGTTTTTGGTGGACTGACGCAGTTACCGCGCTAAACCCATACTGGGATGTAAAGGTCTATGGCCTCGACAATATTGACCAGAACAAAGCATACGTTGCCGTATTAAACCATCAGAGTCTGGCTGATATTGTATTAATGTATAAGACCAAGATGCAGTTTAAGTGGGTTGCCAAGGAAAGCCTCTTTAAGATCCCTGTCTTGGGATGGAATATGCTGCTTGCTAAACACATCAGGTTAAGGCGCAGTAAATTTTCAAGCATAAAGAAGGTTTACAAGGAAGCTTCCGTGTGGCTGCGTAACGGCATTTCAGTAGCATTTTTCCCCGAAGGCACAAGAAACAATGACGCGGCAGTGGGAGAATTCCAGAACGGAGCGTTTAAATTAGCTATAAAAGAAAAAGTCCCGATATTGCCTATTCTTATTCAGGGAACAAGAGATGCTATCCCAAAAGGAAGCTGGCGATTTACGACCAGGATTTCTTGCCTGATAAAAGTACTGCCCTCGATTGATACATCGGTATATTTGCCTGCCGAGTATAATCGTTTGCGGGATCTTACGCGAGAACAATTATGCGGCAACTAAAAACCCGCGCCTACTGAAAGAAGGGTGCCCGGTAAAGATCCCTCCGATTAGCCGGATAGTCCTCCATAAACTTAAAATTTCTATGCTCCTCCTATGAATTGCTGTATAATACTATGCTATGAAGAGCGTTGTAGTGTTATGTGCAGCAGTTATTGGCGTTGTTTTATTAAGCAATAAATCCTCCGCTTTACTCTCCGTGAGAGAGCGTGTGTTCTTTATAGAAGAACGGCTCTTGTTGAAATCTCCTTCCGTAAAAATAGATGATGTGCAAATCTGGATTCCAATTCCTTCCAATGATGAATGGCAAACAGTGGGCGGCCTTAATTTAAAAAGTCCTTTAGCCGCGAATTTTCTGACCGAAAAGAAATATGGAAATAAAATTCTTTATCTTAGGTCGAAGCAAAATGCTAAAGCCCGTAGGCCGCAAGAAATAGCTGTATCATATAAAATCCAGAGAAAAGAGCGCGGCGCCTCAGAAGAAACACCACAGTATAGAAAAGATCTATCGCGTTATCTCAAGCCGGATAAGACCGTGCCGATCGATGGCCAGATACAAGAGCTGGCGGTAAAAATAACCGCAGGCAAGGCCGGCGATTTAGAGAAGGCGAAAGCCATCTATGATTATCTTATCGATAACTATAGCTATGCACGAGACGATCCAAAAGTATGCGGTATTGGAAATAGCCTGCTCACCTTACACTATAAGAAAGGAATGTGCACAGATTGGCATTCTTTATTCATTTCTTTAGCGCGCTCTTTAGGTATACCGGCTAAGTTCGAAATCGGCTTTCGCGTCCCTGAGGGCAAGAAGGAAGGCGAAATCGAAGGATATCATTGTTGGGCAGCGTTCTACATAAAAGCCAGGGGTTGGATTCCGCTCGATGCCTCTGAAGCATATAAGCATCCTGAGAAAAGAGATTATTTCTTCGGCCACATCGACGAAAACAGATTCGCCGTTACCACGGGAAGAGATATAGTGCTTAAAAACGCCAGAAACAGGGAGCCTGTCAACTTTTTTGTGTATCCCTATGTAGAAGTTAACGGGTCACTATTTAAGGATGTGGATTTTAGAGTCTCTTTTAAGGAGTTGAAATAAGTGAGGATGTGATGGCCGAAGGCGCATCTCTCTAATAACAAAAGTAAGAAAGGAGCGGTGAGATGAAAAGGGTGATATGTTTTTTGTTTATTTTCACATGTATGGGATATTTTTGTGGTATATCTCCTGCGGCCGAGCACGGTGGCAAGGAACACGGTGGCCATGAGCATGATGGAGTCAAGGTTTCGGAACCATCAGCAGAGCAGATCCGCGCGGCTATGAGCGAGTATGTTGCGAAAGAGTCAAAGAAAACAGGAACCTTGGATGTCTATGATAAAGAGGCAGGAAAAACCAGAAAGCTATCTCTTATCAAAGTCCACGAGCGGGTGGGCAAGACGGGAAATTATTATTATTCCTGCGCCGATTTTAAAGACACAGAATCCCAGGAGATGCTAGACTTAGACCTGGATGTGGAATCTAAGGATGGAAACCTTTCTGTCGTAGATGTCAGGGTTCATAAGGTAGGCGGAAAAGAGCGCTATACGTATGATGCGAAAGATAATCGTATCCCGGTGGCTGGCGGCTCCAAATAGATTTAACAAACTGCTGACGGGCTATAAATTGCCATCATAGTACAGAGAGGCCTTCGTTGGCTGGGAGCTGACGAAGGCCTTTATGCTTAACGCGTACGCAATGCGATAGTTATGATAACAATCATTGTTCCTTTCTATAATGAAGAAAAAATACTCTGTGAAAATTCTATTCAATTCCATGCCCTGTCAAGGCACGCGGAACTTATTTTTGTTGACGGCGGCAGCATCGATAAGAGCGCCGAGTGTGCCAAACGTTATGGATGTGGCTGTTATTCCAAGAAAGGGCGCCCTAGACAGATGAATAAAGGAGCAAGTATTGCAAAGGGAGATATCTTGCTTTTCATGCATGCCGATACAATCATCTCACCGAAGGCGGTATCTTCTATAGAAAACTGTATAAAAGATGGGAGGTGTGTTGGCGGTTGTCTTAGGCAAAGAATAGATGCTCCTGGAAAGATATACCGATTCATCGAAGGCTTTGGCAATGCAAGAGCTGCAATAACGAAAGTTTTTTATGGAGATCAGGGAATGTTTGTGAGAAGGGATATATTCTTAAGAATAGGCGGATTTCCAGAAGTCCCTATCATGGAGGATGTGATCTTCTCAAAGCAGTTGAAAAGGGTAGGCAAAACCGCAGTGCTGCCGGATAGGATTTTCACATCTCCAAGACGATGGGATAAAAAAGGCGTCGTTAAAACATCGCTTCTTTATAGTTTGATAAATGCCTTGTTTTGGCTGCGATTTCCTTTAGAGAAGATAAAATTATTGTATGATGATTTACGATGAAACGTGCCCTTGTAGTATGTGATAAAGAGCCTCGCCATGTTAGAGTAAACACAAGGGAGGAAGGTTTGAATTCTGCTATCGAAAAAAAGATGGCTGCAGAGGGAAATAGCGCGATAGAAGCACGAGGTGTTCAATGTGTTATGACTATGATGTTGTGATAATCGGTGGAGGGGCCGCAGGATTGGTTGCGGCTACGGGCGCGGCAGCTTTAGGCGCAAAAACAGCACTCATAGAGAAAAACAAATTGGGAGGCGATTGTACCTGGTATGGGTGTATTCCCTCTAAAAGCCTGCTAAAATCAGCGCAGATTTTTTCTTTAGTAAAGAGACTTAAAGAATTTGGGATTTCTGCCGGCACGCAGAATACGTATGATTCTTCTTTAGTAATGTCCCATGTGAGGGATATCATAAAAAAGATAAGCACTCATCATCCCCCGGAGGTCTTTGAAAAGAGAGGGATAAAGGTGCTTTTCGCAGGCCCAAAATTCATTGATCAAAATACTCTTGAGTGTAAGGGAGAGAAAATCTCAGCGAAGCGCTTTATTATCGCCACCGGTTCGCATCCAATGATTCCTCCCATTGCAGGGCTCAAGGATATCGGTTATTTGACTAACGAGAACATATTTGATTTGGAAGTTTTGCCTAAATCTCTGGCTGTTTTAGGAGGCGGGCCTATAGGGATGGAGCTTTCTTTAGCCTTTGCCCGCCTGGGGGTGGAAGTCTCGATTATTGAGATGTTTGACCGGCTTATGGCCAGAGAAGATAAAGAGATTGCCGAGGTGTTAGTTGATGAGTTTAAGGCCGAAGGAATTAGGATATACACCGGAAAAAAGGCTGTGCGTTTCTTAAAAGACGGCGGCTTGGTTTCCCTAACCCTTGAAGATAAGGATAAGAAACAATCCGTAGTGAAAGCCGAACAGGTCCTTGTTGCGGTAGGAAGAGCGGCTAATGTACAGGGGCTTGATCTTGAAAAATCCGGAGTCAAATATTCCACTAAAGGGGTAGAGGTAGACGCGACATTGAGAACTTCTGCTAAGAACATCTATGCCTGCGGCGACGTAGCCGGGCCGTATCAGTTTAGCCACATGGCTGAATATCAGGCCATCATCGCTATTGGTAATGCGCTATTTCCTTTTAAGAGAAAGGTTGATTACAGCGTTGTCCCCTGGTGCACGTTTACCGATCCGGAGGTAGCTCGGGTAGGCTTAACTGAAGATGAAGCAAAGGCTAAGCACAAAAATATAAGAGTCTACCGCTCTTTCTACAGTGGTAATGACCGGGCAGTTACCGATAGAGAAGAGAAGGGGTTAGCCAAAGTAATCACCGATAAAAAAGGATACATACTTGGAGCGCATATAGTAGGAGCCAATGCCGGAGAGATTATCCATGAGTATGTTTTGGTAAAATCATTAAAACTAAAAATCAAGAATCTTAGCTCGGCAATCCATATCTATCCGACGCTTGCGCAGGTAGTAAAGCGCTCAGCCGATGAGTATTATATTGAAATGATGAATGCCGGCTGGCTTAAGGGGTTTTTCAGGCTGATGCTGAAGTTTTTACGATAGGAATCATTATGGCTTTGGCCAAATGAGGCCAAACCATTGCCTTCCTGGCTTATGAAAAAAAACTATAAAGGGATACTGATCAAGCTGCTGATCGGGGGTATGCTTGTTGCAGGCGTATGGTGGATGGTAAAGTGTCAGTGCGTTAATCTTAAGTCTTTGACGCCTGCTGCGTTGCGCGATTTTATCCAATCTTTCGGCAAACTTGCGGTCTTGGCGTATATCATTGCTTACGCGTTGAATACAATCTCTATTATGCCGCCTATCGCCGCCATTTCCTTGACTGCTGGGCTGGCTTTTGGGGCAGTTTGGGGCGCGCTCTACTTAATGATAGGCGCGATGCTCGGGACAACCGCCACATTCATGATATCGCGGTATTTCGGCAGGGCTTTTATAGAGCAACTATTGAAAGCTAAATTTATGGCTTGGGCTATAGGGAAGTCAAACCCTGCCTACCGGCAGGCAGGCACTGCCCTCTGGCTGAAGGACCTCGATGAAAAGCTCGCGAAGAGCGGTTTTATGACTATTCTGTTTTTTCGTGTTATTCCCTTAGTGCCCTACGAGGTTTTGAATTACTCGGGAGGGTTATCTGGCATTAAGTTTAAAGATTATTTTTTGGCTACATTTTTGGGGATTATTCCTGGCGTCGTTATCTCGGCCTTCTTCGGTGGGAGCCTCGGTGAGATTAAAAGCATACGTGATATAGGTGCCCCACAATTTCTTATTGCCATAGGGCTTATGGTTTTCATCATAGCGGTTCCGGCTCTCTACCAGATTGTTAGGAAGAAATTAAGGAAAAATGATTAGGAAGATGAAAAACTCATCAATGAACACATTTTTAAATGTTTTAGAGAGATATGAGATAAAGAAAGATATTCTCAGAAGAGCTCGATTAACGACACTTCAAGTTAATATGGGTGATCTTTGTAATCAGAGCTGCGTGCATTGCCATATTGACGCGTCTGTTCAGGGGAAGAATATCATGTCAAGGAAGGTAGTGGGTGATATCCTTGATTTTTTAAGGAAAAATGTGATTGAGACAGTGGATATTACCGGAGGAGCTCCGGAATTAAATCCGAATTTCGGCTATTTCGTTGAATCAGCGCGGCCTCTTGTTGATGAGCTTATTGTGCGTTCTAATTTGACGGTGTTATTTGAAAAGGGGAAAGAATATTTGCCCGAATTTTTTAGATTGCATAAGGCGCGCCTTATGTGTTCCTTGCCTTGTTATACAAAGGAAAACGTAGACCGCCAGCGCGGGCCAGGTGTATTTGAGAAAAGCATCAAGGCGCTAAGGTTACTTAATGATATAGGTTTTGCGAAGCGTAAAGATTTGCAGTTAGATTTGGTGTATAACTCTCTTGGGGCGTATCTTCCCGGAGCCCAGAGTTCTTTAGAGAGGGATTATAAGAAGGTTTTGAAAGAGAATTACGGGATTGAATTCAACAGGCTTCTTACGTTAACCAATGTGGTGATTAAGAGATTCAAAAAATATTTGGAATCAAATAACAGATATGAGGAGTATTCTAAGGTGTTGGAAGAAAATTTCAATCCGCAGAACCTCAAGAATCTTATGTGCCGGACTTTTTTGAGCGTGGGGTATGATGGTAGATTATATGACTGCGATTTTAACCTTGCCCTGGGGCATGGGCTTAAAGACAAGGAAGGCAATTTTCTGACTATCGCTAAATTACGCCTGAAGGATCTGGAAGAAAGAGAAATCCTTACCGGAGAGCATTGTTTTGCCTGTACCGCGGGCAGTGGCTCGAGTTGTCAGGGCGCGCTTGCCCCGGAAGGCTTGGTTTGTGACTCTGCGCAGCACCCAAACCAAGGCGAAGGTTTGGTGCGCGCCTCTGCGCAGCAGACGGTCAAAGAGTACTATGGGAAAGTGCTGAAAGGCCAAAAAGACCTTAAAACGAGCGCGTGCTGTTCTGCTAGCGCGTTCTCTGAGCCGTTGAAGTCTATTATCAAAAACATTGAGCCTGAAATCCTGGATAAGTTTTACGGGTGCGGTTCTCCTATCCCGCCGCTTCTTAAAGATTGCACAGTTTTAGATTTGGGCTGTGGCACGGGGAGGGATGTTTATATCGCATCCGCTTTGGCTGGAGAAAACGGCCTGGCTATCGGAGTGGATATGACCGATGAACAACTTGAGGTTGCCCAAAGGTATAAAGACGCTCAAATGAGAAGGTTTGGATTTAAAAAATGCAACGTAGATTTTAAGAAAGGATATATTGAAGATTTAAAGGAGATTGGGCTAGCGGATAACTCAGTTGATGTAGTTATTTCTAATTGCGTGATAAACCTCTCTCCAGATAAAAAGAGCGTTTTTTCAGAGATATTCCGTGTGCTTAAGCCGGGTGGAGAGCTCTATTTCTCTGATGTCTTTGCCAACCGGCGTGTTCCGGAGGATGTAAAAAATGATCCGGTGCTTTATGGCGAATGCCTGGGTGGGGCTATGTATACTGAAGATTTTCGCAGAGTGCTCAGGGGACTGGGGTGTCTTGATTATCGTGTTACCTCAAAGAGGAAAATTACAATTGAAGACGCCAAGATTGCATCCAAAGCAGGGAACATCAATTTTTATTCTATGACTATCCGCGCTTTTAAGTTGGCTGAGCTGGAAGATATCTGTGAGGATTACGGCCAGGCAGCGGTTTATTTAGGCACTATTTCCGGCTATCCTCATCAATTTCAACTGGATGGCCATCATACTTTTGTTGTTCATAAGCCTTTGCTTGTGTGTGGTAATACTGCTTCTATGTTGAGTAAAACCCGCTATGAAAAACATTTTAAGATTATCGGAGATAGAAACATCCATTACGGGCCTTTTCTCTGTGGAGCTATTACTGGAAAGCCTGTCAATGCCGATACGCGTAGCAGTGAAGGATGCTGTTAAAAAAAAGAGGTTTTCTATGAGCATGACGCCGAAGAAATACGACAGATGGAACACGCGCATACAATGTGCCTTGACAAAGAAGCGGGTGTGTGCTTTAATTAAGTTAGAAAATATATAAGGGGAGGTCGTTCTTTCGGCCTGAGAGTTCCGCCATGAGAAGCGGATGACCCGAAAAAACCTGATCTGGGTAATGCCAGCGGAGGGACGAAGCGCGCAAGGGTGGCCCTTAATGCTTAGGCATAAGGGTTTTTTTATGGAGGAGTTAATGAAGGTGCGTATTAATGGTGAGGATGTTTTTTTGCCTCAGGGGGTTTCACTATCGGCTATCATTACAGAACGGAAAATTAATGCTCAAGCCGTGGTGGTGGAATATAACGGTGTTATTTTGACTCGAGAAAAATGGAAGCCTGTGGTCTTAAAAGAAAATGATACCCTTGAAATTGTATCGTTTGTAGGAGGCGGGTAAAAATGGAAACTCAACTTGTTATCGCAGGACAACCCATACGCAGCAGGTTTTTTCTGGGGACAGGGAAGTTTCCCTCCTATCAAATAATGAAGGAGGCGATTATTGCTTCCTCCGCGCATATAGTTACCGTGGCGTTAAGGCGGATTGACCCTCAGGCAAAAGAAGAAAATATCCTGGAGTATATCCCTAAGGATTGCATTGTAATGGCTAATACCTCAGGCGCTAGGAATGCCGATGAGGCAATTCGGATTGCCCGCCTCGCCCGCGCCTTAGGCTGCGGCGATTGGATAAAAATTGAGGTGATACCTGATAATAAATATTTGCTTCCTGATAATGCCCAGACGATTAAGGCCACCGAGGTTCTGGCCAAAGAAGGATTTATTGTGATGCCCTATGTTAATCCGGATTTGGCGGATGCCCGGCGTTTGCGTGACGCAGGGGCAGCTTCTATTATGCCTTTGGGCGCGCCTATTGGGACAAATAAAGGATTATGCACGCGGGAGTTACTTAAGATACTTATTGCGGAAATAGAGCTGCCGGTTGTGGTAGATGCTGGTATTGGCAGGCCTTCTCATGCCGCCGAAGCCATGGAGATCGGAGCGGCCGCGGTATTGGTGAATACGGCAGTGGCGGCCTCAGATGATCCTGTTTTGGCCGCCCGGGCTTTTTCGCTGGCCGTAGCCGCGGGCAGGCTGGGGTATGTTAGTGGAATGAGCCCTATAAAAGAAAGTCCGCAAAGCTCTTCTCCTCTGACCGGTTTCTTATGTTAGTGCCCCGGGGCATTAATTTCTTATAACGTGAAATACGAAATTCGAATATCTAAATCCGAAACAAATCCAAATTCCTAATTTCCAAATGTCCAAAATCATTCTGTGTTTTCGGTCATTTTAGAATTGGGTAATTTAAATATTGTTTAGAATTTCGGATTTCGTGCTTCGGATTTAATGATAATGTATGTAACAACGCACTAGTATTCCTTTCAAGAGCTATGCCGATAACCTTTTATGATCAGATTGTAAAATTCAGCCGTTTTGATTTCGAAGATTTTTTTCGCCAGGCTGCTCCCAAAGATGTTGAGCGGGTCATGGATAAAGAAGCTCTTTCGGAGAACGATTTCCTTTTATTATTGTCTGAGGCGGCCTTTGGCTCTCTTGAGCTTTTGGCTCAAAAGGCGCGGAGGATAACCTGGGGCAATTTTGGCAAGGTTATTCAGCTTTACGCTCCGTTATATCTCTCCAACTACTGCGTTAATGATTGCGCCTATTGCGGATTTAAACATTCTAACCCGATAACCAGAAAGTGCCTGAGCATCGCGGAGCTCAAGGAGGAAGCCAAGGAAATCGCTAAAAGCGGTATCCGGCACGTATTGTTATTGACTGGAGAGTCGCGCTCACAGGCGCCGCTTGCGTACATAAAAGAATGCGTAATTTTATTGAAGAAAAGCTTCAGCATGATTTCGGTTGAGATTTATCCTTTGAGTGTTAATGAATATGCCGAGCTCATCGCGGCGGGGGTTTCTGGTTTGACTATTTATCAAGAAACGTATGACGAGCGGTTATATTCTCAATTGCATAGGCAGGGGCCAAAGAGTGATTACCGCTTTAGGCTTATGGCTCCCGAGCGCGCGGCCCAGGCGGGTATGCGGCAAATAAACATCGGGGCATTGCTTGGGCTTTCTGAGTTTAAGAAAGAGGTTTTTTTTACCGGCCTCCACGGGTATTGGCTGGAACGTTACTATCCAGGCATAGAAGTAGGTGTGTCTTTCCCGCGCATACAGCCTCAGGTGGGAAATTTTTCCCCGGCCAATCCTCTTAGTGACCGCCAGCTGGCCCAGGCCATTGTGGCCACGCGGATTTTTTTGCCTCACGCGGGCATTACTCTATCTACCCGCGAGGCCAAAGAGCTGCGAAGTAATCTTATTGGCCTGGGGCTGACCCGTTTATCCGCGGGGTCAAGGACCCAGGTAGGAGGGTACGCGCTCTCCGATAAAACCGAAGGGCAGTTTGAGATTGCCGATACCAGTAGTGTGGATGCGGTCCGGCACATGGTGCATCAGAAAGGATATCAGCCAGTCTTTCATGACTGGCTGAATGTGATCTGAAAAATAAAGCAAAGGTCTGGCGATGCCTTGGTTTCTCTATATAGTAGAATGTAGTGATGAATCTTTGTATACCGGTATAACCACTGATATTGTTCGCCGTATAAGCGAACATAATTCTAAAAAGGGAGCATTCTACACGAAAAACAAGATGCCGGTTAAGCTTGTGTATCATGAAACCATGGCCAATCGCTCTATGGCTTGTAAGCGCGAAGCCGCGATCAAGAGATTGACAAGAATAGAAAAATTGAATCTGATTAAAACTTCCGCTTGACAGGGTGGAGGTTTTTTGTTTATGGAAATACCGCGGTACCCTGAATTTATGAGGCTTGAGCTCGCGCATAAGGAATTTTTTGACGCGGCATTTAAAAAGTGCCCTCCGGAAATTTCAGAATTTACCTTTACTAACCTTTTTAGCTGGAGGAAGGCTTATGGTTTTAAGGTTTCATCGCTGGGTGAATCGCTTATTCTTGGTTGTGATAGTGGAGAGGGAGCCCGTTTTATGCAGCCGATAGGAATAGCTGATTCTTACGCGGTTATAGAGAAGGTTCTCCGTGATACGCAAGGAGCGTTTATCCGTATTCCGGAGAGCGCAGCGAAGCTTTTTGAAAGTAACAGTTTGTTTAAAGTTGAAGAGGACAGAAATAATGCCGATTACCTCTATCTTTCATCTGCATTGATTAATCTTCCCGGCAGGAAATATGACGGAAAGCGCAATCAAATAAAAAGATTCAAATCGGAGTATGAGTATACTTATAGAGATAGTAAGGGTTCTGATATAGAACATATCATGGAATTCGAAGAGGCATGGTGCGCGCTCAAGGGTTGTGATCACATAGAAGGCTTGAATAGCGAGAGGCAGGCGCTCAAGGAGATAGCCGCGAATTTCAAAGATTTTAAACTAAAGTGCGGTATCATTGCATTAAAGGGTAAAATCCGCGCGGTGGCAATTGCCGAAATGCTTAATCCTGAAACACTCGTCATGCATATGCTTAAGGCTGACCCGGCGATCCCTGGGCTTTACCAGGTGATGTTGAATGATTTTTTGCGTGCTCACGGGCAATCTGTTCACTATGTGAATCTTGAACAGGATTTAGGAGTTGAGGGGCTGCGCGTTTCAAAACAGTCTTACCATCCGCTTACGCTGATAAAAAAATACACTGTGAGCGCTAAGATATAAAATGTTTATTTTTAATATCGCAAAAAAACTGAAAAATCAGAGAATCATTTTGCTGTTTCGCCAAAGCTGGTCTGTAAGCTGGCCGATGACACTGGTTATGCTTTTTCTCTTTTTCATTGGACTCTCGGATGTCTATGTTGCCGGAAGAATCAGCAAGGAGGTCCAGGCTGCTTATGGCCTTGCCACGCAGATTTGTTTTATCTTGAGTATTATTGTTTTTGCCTTGACCGTTGGATCGGTATCTTTGATTTCGCGGCTTGATGCTTCTGGGGAGAAGAAGGATTATGATATCACGGTTGCTTCGTCTCTGAGTGTCTCCTTGGCATCAGGGGTAGCCTTTGCCCTGGGAGGTTTTCTCTTTTCTCGGAGTATTATCAACGCATTGAATGTGCCTGTACTGCTTAAAGGGTACGCTGTTGTATTGCTGCGCATATATTCCGCGGGGCTTATATTCTCATATTTTTTGATCAGCTCAAACGGAATCCTTCGCGCCAGTGGTATGATACGCAAATCGCTTTTTACCATGGCAGGCGTATGCCTGTTAAATACACTGCTTAATTTTCTGCTTGCGTTTGGCACACCCTTGGGATTCAGGGGGATTGCGGTGGCAACCGTAGTGAGCACGTTTGTCGGCTGTTCCATGAATTTCTTTTTCCTGCGCCGGAAGATTTCCGAGCTATTCAAATTTTCTGCCCGCGCCCTAGGAGCCATAGCCCGCATTGGCTGGCCGGCTGGGCTCATGCAGGTGTTGTGGCAAGTTGGGGCAATGGTGCTTTTTTTGATTTTGGCAGTATTGCCAGAGCGCAATATAGAAATTATGGCTGCTTTTACCAATGGGCTCAAAATAGAATCGGCAATTTTTCTTCCTGCCTTTGCCTTCAATATGGCGAACGCGGTTGTAGTAGGAAATTTATTAGGGAAGAAGAAAGAGAGCGATGCTTTCCTTATCGGTATTGTTACTGCTGTCTTTGGGGTGAGCATTGTTATGATATTGACTTTATTGGTGATGCTGAATGCTCATTGTATAGCGTCCCTGCTTTCGCCTGACGCTATCGTCGTGAATGAATGTGTCCGCTATATATATATCGCTTTACTCTCTGAGCCGGTAATGGCCTGGGGAGTGATTCTTGGCGGAGCCTTAAACGGCGCGGGAGATACTAAGGCGGTTATGTGGATTGTAGGCTTAAGCGTTTGGTTGGTGCGTCTGCCAGCAAGCTACCTTCTTGCCATTACGTTTAAGATGGGCGCTGTGGGGGTCTGGTGGGCGATGAATCTTTCACTTTTGTTTCAGGCGTTCTTTATGAGTAGGCGTTATTTTAAGCGCGCATGGCTGTATCAGCGCCTGCCTTCTATGGCAGGGCACCTACAGCCTGTAATTCCTGTTGAGTAGTAATAATCGCTCATAGAAATTAAAATTTATTTCTATTGACAATAAAATAAATTATGGTATACTTTTTACAAGTAAATGATTAGAAGTCTTAGGCCGCAGGGATAGGAAATCTAACCTTGCGGTTTTTCGTTGATGTCATTGTTTGCCTCGTTAGGAATCTGAAGATTCTCGGCAGGTAAAGATGATGAGGGTTTCTAGCAATTTACTAAATCTTAAGAAAGTGAGGTAATAAGCAATGGCAAAAGGAACAGTAAAGTGGTTCAGTGATCAAAAAGGTTATGGATTTGTCACCCCAGAAAATGGGAAAGATGTTTTTGTGCATCATTCCGCGATTAAGGGTGATGGTTTTAAGTCTTTAGCAGAGGGCCAGCAGGTCGAGTTCGACATCGAACAAGGGCCTAAAGGCGAGCAGGCTACGAATGTAGTTAAGCTCTAACCTTAAAGACCGCGAAGGGCCCGGCATTATAAGTGTCGGGCCCTTTTTTTTCACCTCTTTATGTAAAGGGTGGAGTAGTATATTGATTAGGACAGCAGGTAACTAAGGAAGAGAGGATATGATGAGTGAACAGTTTAGCCACGATGCGCCTACGGCTTCGCCGCAGGGAGATTCGAATGTAGTGGCATTAATTAAAAAAATGCAGCAGCAGCTTGTCTTTTTGGAAAAGAAAATAGACGCGTTGATAAGCCAATCTCAAGAAAGGCCTTTTAGGAGTAAACCTTTTTCAAAGCCTTATCGTTCTTTTGGCCGTTCCTCACACCCTCGTAGTGGAGAGCAGTATAATAATGCAGGGGAAAGGAAGTATGAGCCGGGGCGCCATTTTGAAAAACATCAACGTGACGAAAACTCGGGGTTTGCCGGGAAAAGGGAGCATGGGCCAGGGCGCCATTTTGGAAAACATCAGCGTGACGAAAACTCAGGATTTGCCGGGAAAAAGAAACCATTTTTTCCAAGGCGTAAAGAGCGAAAATAGCGCTTTTACCATTTTCCTCTTTTTATCCCGACGCTTTAAAACCGCGGCCTTCAGGCCGCGGATGGAGTCGGTCGGGATTCCGCCCCGAAGGGGCAAGAAGAAAAGTAACCCCGGGCTTTAGCCCGGGTTGGCTCCATTAATTCACGAAATAATCAATACCCGGGAGGCAGGTGTGGTGTGGAAGTATTTTACAAAATGCTTTACCATGGCTTTACCCTTGGCACTCGTATGCTTTAACGCGGGAGCGGCTCTTTTACCGGACGACGCGCGTAAAATGGACGAGGCTTTCTTAAAGTCAGCGGACATAGAGGCTGCGATTTCCTTGGTTAAGCTGGATAGTGAAATCCTGTGCGGGATTAAGTCGGCTCTTAGAACGGCATGCCAGTGCGCGGCCGTTTACGAAATTATCGAAATCTTTAAGAAGCCAACAGCCCTTGGCCTTAAAGTAAAAGATGTGTTGATTCTTGATTATCCTTGTGATAACAAAAAAAATATGCAGTGGCCTGGAAGCACTGTATCGTGGGCTATCCCTCAAAAAGACGGCTTATTATTTATGCGGCTTCCTTTCGGCTATCTTAAACCGCGCAGTCGGCAGCGTTGGATTATTGATAATCAAGGGAATATCTTTAGCCCTGTGAAACCAGTTGCTCATGGCGAGACTTTTAAGAATAGAGAGCCTCATTAGTGGAGCGTTACTCAAAGTGTGTGAGCTTGTAAGGGAGCGGTAAGGGAGGGATATGAAGAAAATATGGTGCATAGTGGTGGTGATTATTTCTGTCGTAGCGTTTCGGTCTGATGTTATAGCAGGGATACATACCGAAACCGTTGAATACAAAGATAATGAGGTAATCCTGGAAGGGTATCTTGCCTATGATGATGCTCTAAAGAATAAAGCTCCAGGAGTGTTGATAGTTCATGAATGGACTGGTATTGGGCCTTATGTCATGAAACGCGCGCAACAGGTAGCGGCATTAGGATATGTAGTTTTTTGCGCGGATATCTACGGTAAAGGAATCAGGCCGAAAGATGCTCAAGAGGCATCAGAGCAGGCATCACGCTATAAGGTGGACCGCAAGCTTATGCGTCAGAGAGTAACTGCCGGATTAGAGAGGCTCAGGAGGTGTGAATTTGTTGATTCTGAGCGTATCGCGGCAGTGGGGTATTGTTTTGGCGGAACAACGGTGCTTGAGCTTGCCCGCGGTGGCGCCCAGATACAAGGGGTGGTGAGTTTCCACGGGGGCTTGGATACTCCTTCCCCTGAGGAAACAAAGGCTATTAAAGCTAAAATATTAGTGCTCCACGGGGCAGATGATCCTTTTATTTCCACCCAGCAGATAAGCGCTTTTCAGGATGAGATGCGCGGTTCACACGCTGATTGGCAGATGGTTTCTTATGGGAATGCCGTGCATAGTTTTACCAATGCCGATTCAGGAGCTGACCCTAAAAAAGGTGTTGCTTACAATCAGGAAGCGGATACGCGTTCCTGGAAGGCAATGGAGGTGTTCTTAAATGAACTCTTTTCCTGATATCAACAACGCGGAGGAATGCGTGGGTAGGTTTGTTCTGAAGAATGAAGCATCTTCTCCCGGGGATCCTCGGAAAAATTAAGCGTTACTTTTTTATCTTTAGTAATTTAAATCTTTAGCAAAGGTATGGTATGAATAAACTATCAATCATTTTACTGCTAATGGGACTATTAATTCCCTGTAAAACGCCGGCATTTGCGGAAATTACCGATGGACTTATCCTTTATTATTCATTTGACACGAATGAAGGCGGCCATGTTACTGACGAAAGCGGTGGCGGCCACAGTGGTACTATCTACGGTGCTGCTTATACGTCGGCAGGCAGGTTTTCCGGCGCTTACCGTTTTGACGGACAAGATGATTATATCTTGGCAGGAGACCTGGGCTACCATGAAACAGGGGCAATCTCTTTTTGGATTTACGCTGATGCGGTTGAAAATTGGCGTAACCCATTTTCTACCGATTACGCCAGCTGGGATGATAATATCCGTTTTGAAATCAGCTCCGCGGGTTATTTAAGCGGCGGCGGGCATGGCTTAGGCAGAGGCGATCTTTTTACCGCTACCTTGCAGCCTAAACGCTGGTATCATGTTGCCTATGTCTGGGATAAAAATAACGTTTATGGATACTTAGATGGTGAATTAAAGTTCAAGAACCCGCATCCCGACCCCAATTCTCTGGTGCATCCGGATTTGCCGCTTACCGCCGGAGAATATAAGCAAACTACCCTCACTTTTGCAAACGTCGCCATAGGTAACGGCTATTCTCTTGAATCCCAGCGCTATTGGAAGGGGATGGTGGATGAGGCACGGATTTACGAGCGGCCCTTAAATGCCGCTGAAGTGCTTACGCTGTATCGTGGGGAAGAAGCAGGGTTAGTGCTGCATTATACCTTTGACAAAAATAGCGGGGCAGAGGTGCATGATGATAGTAACAATGGCCATACCGGTACTGTTATGGGTGCCAGCTATTCCACAAACGGCAAAAATGGGGGGGCTTATTTCTTTGACGGCCTTAACGACGCGATAAAGATTCCTAAAAGCGGGATGCTGGATGTAAAAGGCCAGATAACGCTGTGCGGTTGGTATAACATTTACGATACCAAGCAAGGGCCGATTATTGAATGGAATAACGGAAATACGAGCGGCGCGCACATGTGGGTTAATGTTACCGGGTATCAGTGGCAGGGCGCGGGTTCAGGCGCTAACTTTGTTGATACGCAAGGCAATGATATTGACCATGTGATAAATACAGGCAACGCATCTGTTAATCAGTGGCATCATATCGCGGTTACTTATGACGATAAGACAGGAGATGCCGCGGTCTATATAGACGGTGCGCTCGCGAATAAAAAAAATCTCGGTATTTTTACGCCCCAAACATCTTATGATATCTATATCGGCAGGAGGCCGAATGAACGCTCATTCCATGGCTTGATTGATGATATCCGCGTTTATAACCGTATTTTAAGCGCTGTTGAGATCAGGAATTTATGCGATGGGCTTTCTCACGGGATTGTGTATCAGAACTTTGAAGCCGCAAACGGCTCAGGCGGAACCTATGGCTGGCCGATTAATGACGCATACGGTGTCAGCGCGGGGCTTTCTTCGGAACAGGTCCATTCCGGAAGCCAGGCATGGAAGTTTACTATACCTTATGGGATGCCTTCAGGTGTTTTCGGAGGTACTGCGGTTGCAGCCCAAATCCAGCAATGGCATACAAATGTAGAGCCCCAGCGCCATGACCGTATGGATTTTTGGATATGGGCTAATCCTTCAAACAATGCCCCAAATACAGTTGCGGTCAAATTCTTTGACCATAACAAGTATGTTTATGATCCTCAGAATGACAAAGACGGTTTTTGGGTCTGGACTACAAAACAGGCTGAGATAAAAAAATGGACTAAGCTGAGTGTCCTTTTTACCCAGCTGCCGTCTGATTTTGAGCTTAACGATATTGATAAGATAGAATTCTATAATTATTGGGACGGCACCTATTATGTAGATGATATCGCGATAGTCGGTGAGGATAGGGTTTATCAGGCATTTGAGCCGTGGTCTTGCCCGTCTTCTAATCCGGGTGAGTGCGCGTGGAGTTGGGATGGCGGGGTGGTATCGCTTTCATCCTTAGCGCAGGAGTCAACGCAGTCGCTTAAGCTGGTAACTACCTCAAAGTGGGGCGGTATTGGGATAAAATCGCAGGAAAAACGCTGTGATTCCCCTGATAACTGTTTGGCGCAGGATTTCTGGCACGTGAATTTAGCCCCTCAATCAATAGACCCCGAGCTCTATGACCACCTGACTTTTTGGGTTAGGGAATATGGGCAGAACCGCCTTGCCAACAATATGGCGGTGAAATTTTTCGATCATAAGAATTATTTCGCGAAGGGTTTTGAAATCTGGACTAAACGCTCAGCGGAATACGGCAGATGGACACGGCTGGCGGTGCCCTTTAGCGAATTACCGGACGATTTTAAACTTGAGGATAGTAACAAAATAGAGCTGATAGCTTACTGGCCGGGGACGTATTACTTTGATGATATCCGCGCGGCAAAAACTGAGCCTCCGGTGATTGATACTCTCTATTTGTCTTCAGGAATTGTTTCCTGGAAACCCGCTGTCTCCGCGGTTACCTATACGCTTCAGCAAAGCACTCAAGGCGCTGACGGCCCCTGGCAGACGATTTATTCGGGCAGTAATAACCTTTTTGTGAGTAACCGATTGAATAAGGCATGGCTTCGCCTGCGTTGGCAAACCGCGCAAAGTTCATCTCAAGGCAATGTCGCATATTATTCAGATTGGAGCGATACGGTTGAATATCAGCCTAAGCTTAGCCTTATCAAAAAGGAAGAGCTTATTCAGCAGGGCGTTGTGGACTGGACGTTTATCCCGCAGGCCGGCTCATACGAGATTCAGGAAGGTAATTCAAGATTCGGGGCGTGGAAAAGGATTTATTTAGGGACATACAAGGTTCCTCCGCCTCTTTGGGCAACGCAGGGCAAGTGGTACAGGGTGCGGCCTGTGAGGCAGAATACCTCAGGGACTATTCTTGAGGCAGGCGTTTTTAGCCCGGCTATCCTTTATGATCCTGCCGCATTTGTTAAGGCAAACGGGACGGCCTTGAGAGAAAAAGCTACAGGGCCGCTTGTTTCTTTAAGGGGTGTTAATTTAGGAAATGCCTTCTTGCTTGAGCCATGGATGTTTTTCGGCAGTAACAGTTCTCTGGAAGAAGATTTTCCTGATGATTATTCTATGACCCAGGCATTGACTACGCGCGCGGATATCGGTGGGGAAAAGGCAAAGGCTTTAAAACGTCACTACCAGCAAACATACCTTCAGGAAGAAGATATGGATAATCTGGCGCGAATGGGTATTAATTTTATCCGCCTGCCAATGTATTATGAAACTATCCGCTCTTTAAGCGATAACGGCCAGTGGCAGGACACCGCCTTTGATTTTAGCGCTCTTGACCGTATTGTGGAATACTGCGGCAACCGGGGCATATACGTCCTGCTTGATCTTCACGGCGCCCCGGGTGGGCAAAGCAAAGAGATGCATACAGGGCGAAAAGGTTACAACAAGCTGTTTGACCCTGCAAACGAGATCTATAGAGAGCGTTTGCTTGAACTATGGAAGGCGATAGCGCTGCATTATAAAAATGATACGACGGTTATCGGTTACGACCTGCTCAATGAACCATTTGGCGCGATTACGAAGGATTATTATCCGCAAATTACCGATGGCTATCAGGCTTTATGGAATTTATATGACAGGATATACGATGTCATCAGGGATCCCCTGGCCTCAGGTGGCGCCTCTGACAGTAATCATCTTATTGTAATGGAAAGCATTCCTTCAGATAATGATTGGGATACCTTGCCTAATCCCGCGGTGTACGGATGGAATAATCTGATGTATCAGTTCCATTATTATGGTTTCACGTTTGATGAGAATGGCGAAATAGATGGCACAATGAATTATCAGGAAACAGTTACCTATCTCAACAGTAAGCTTTCGCAGTCAAAGCAATCGCAGTATCGTGTCCCTGTGCTGGTTGGTGAATTTAACGGGTTTAATGACGCGGCCATATGGGAATTGCATATGGGAAAATATAATGGCTTGGGCTGGAGTTGGAGCCAGTGGTCATATAAAGTTCACGATTATCCGTCAGAGTGGGGTTTATATAACCACTCACGCTATAGCCATGAGCTTGCAGATTTTAATAACGATAGTTATGACATCTTGGAAGAAAAACTAAAAAGTTATGATACCGCAGGAAGCCATACGCCTAATTTCTCTTTAATTCAAAGCGTCAGCCGTTACGCGAAGCTGCCCGGATATATCCCTGACCTTAGGGCAACCAAAGGCAATGGTTTAGTTAGCTTGCAGTGGTCGGCGCCTTACAGCGTAACTCCTCTTACACAGTACCGTATCCGTTACGGCACTACGGCAAGCGGCCTGTTTGACAAGGTTTTTACGGATAACGCGGTTTGCGGAGCAACGATTACCGGTTTACAAAACGGTGTTGAGTATCGTTTCCGTGTGGAGGCAGTTAATGCCACGGGAACCGGCCCACAGTCTAATACTGCCAGAGCTACCCCTTCGGTATAATCTTCCAAGAGATAGTGTTTATACCCGCCAAACGGCCATTGAATGGTTTAAGAGGTTATACTATACGAGCGCAGGTAGATTTTTCTTAAACCAGTCAAAATAAAAGCAGAGCTTTCCTCAGCGTAAACCCGAATTTTGCTATTGCAAAATCCACGCTTCTATATTAGTATACTCTTTTAAGGGTATTTCTTTCTGCGCGTTTTCTTTTTTTAAATTGAAGCAGGGCCCGGGGAAAATCTGCGATTTTAGAACGAGCAAGAAAAACCGAAAGGGAGTATACTATGAAGAAGTATATAACGTCTACAGTTATGCTTGTTTTTCTGTGTCTCGTTGTGTTCCTATCGAAAGCCTATGCCCAGCAGGCCCAACAGGCTGAAGTAACCCATTATTCTGGCACCGTGGAGGTTCTTTTTAAAGAAGCTGATGATTTTACGGGTGTTCAGGAAGGGGTTATGCTTGAAGCCGGTGATACGATTAAAACCGGCGATTCTTCTTCCGCGGAATTATCGTTTAACGATGACAATTCTAACCTGGTTCGTTTAGAGGAGGATACCGAAGTGAGCCTCAGCCTTAGCGTTGATGAGAAGCTCGAAATGACTACGGGAGAGGTTTTTTCAACAATAAGTAATTTACCCAGTGGCAGTGCCTTTGAGATACGCACTCCTACTGCGGTTTCCGGAGCGAGGGGCACAGACTGGGTAACTAAGGTAACCGAAGAGGGAACAGATGTTGAGGCTATTGACAGCCAGCCGTATGTGCGCCATTTTGAATCAGATGGTACGGTTTCTAAAGAGCGCACTGTGATGGCCCCCGGCCAAATGACTACCGTGCATAAGTTTGAAAAACCCTCGCAATTTCGCCCTATCGCGCAGGCCCGCAGGCAGGAATATCAGGCGCTTAAACAGGAGGTGCATAAGCATGGCGGTGAGGCGATACAAAAGCGCCAGGAACGCCCTGCGTTTGACCGAAAGAATTTCCTGGATCAGGTCCAGAAACAAAGGCAATCTTCTTCTCAAGGTAGATCCGAGGGAAATAAACCGGAAGGGCCCGGTTCGAATGAAGATACTCGTATGCAGGAAAGAAAGTCAAGCCTGGATTCTCAAACTAATTCTGCGCGCGATAACGACTCTGAAGGAGGGCGTAAGCCTCTGATGAGTTTAGAGGGACAGAGGCCTTCGTTTGAGCAGAAAAAGGAATCACAAAACCAAAGGAGCTCTTCAGGGTTAGAGAGGCCTTTGGTAAGCGGTGAAGCCGGAGGGCATAGGGAAAGCCAGGGTAGGGATCGTTTCCCTGAAGGAAAGAATAGGATGCCGAAAGGTGAAAGAATGCGCGAGCAAAATCAGGGGCATGAGACGAATAATGCCGAGCCCAAGGCAAGGAGAGACAATGTCCCTGCATCAAAAGGACAGCCTCCATCGTCGCGGCAAGGAGCCGGTATGCAGGGACAAGGTACGTCTTCGAATACTCAAGGGAAAACTCCTTCGGGCAAAGGCTCCGCTCAGTCAGGCGGCAAGGGAGGCAGTAGGGGAGGCGCTCCAAGAGGGGGAAGGCCTCGTTAGCGCAAGAGCTAAATCTGATAGTTTCTTAAGTTTGTTGCAATTTTTGAGTTGAAGATAAAATATGGTTTTAAATGAACCTGTGTTTTTAGATACACTGATTCAGACGGATGGTTACGGATGTCGCGGACAAAAATAATCTGTCTGCATCCGCTAAAATCAGTTTGCATTCGTATTATTGAATCAATATGCAAAAATCTATCAGAACTCATTGGTGAAAAAAGCATTACAAAAAATGCATGCAACAAAGCCGGGAAAGCTTCCTAAATCTTATGGCTGATTCTTTTTTGCTGAGTGAAAAGCTGGCGACAGATTTGAATAAGGTTATTCCTTTTGTGGAAGGCATTTCCTTGAAAATAGCAGCACTTACGGGTTTGGAAGAGAAAGCTTTGCAGGTTAAGCTGGCTTTAGAAGAATCTTTAACAAATGCCATGCGCCATGGCAATAAACTGGAACCTCAGCGTTTGGTGAATGTTTCTATTGATGCCAATTCTGAAAGGGTAATTCTCGATATACATGATGAAGGAAACGGCTTTGATGTTGAAAATATTCCTGATCCAACACGCCGTGATTTGCGCGATGTGCCTTCCGGCAGGGGTATTTTTCTTATTCAAAAATTAATGGACCGGGTTGAGTTTTATGATAAGGGCAGCGGCGTAAAGATGATAAAGTTTTTCTCTCAGGAATCATGAAGCGCGCATTCGTAGCATGGTATATAGTCATTGCGTTTTTTTTGATTTTAGCAGTTATCGTTTGGGATTTATTCAGGCCGCAGGAAATGTTTGCCTATGACATGTTAATGAAAACAAGGCCTGCGCAGAAGGAAAGCCGGGAAATAGTTATCATTGAGATTGCGGATGATACCCTGAAGTCGTTAGGCCAGTGGCCTATACCCAGGAATTTTCATGAGTCTCTTATTAAGGCCTTGACAGAAAGCGGATGCCGCATGATTATTTTTGATATCCTTTTAAGCGAGCAAAGCCAGTATGATAATGATTTGAAAGAGGCGATGAGGCAATCTGCAAACGTCTATCTTCCTTGCGCGTTTGAGCTTGAAGAGGTAAAGCGTAATAGCTCCAGGCAGGTTATGGCTCAAGATATCGTAGGGGCTGTGGCTGAGCCATTCAAGGCCGCAGCCGCGGGAGTAGGGCACATTAATATAATTGTTGATACTGATGGAAAAGTCAGGCGCCTGCCTCTGTGGGTACGCTACAAGGATAAATCTTGGCCTTATTTAGGGTTTTTAGCGGCAGCTAAACGGTTAGGGTATTCCCTGGAGCAGGAAGAAGCATTAGCACATCAGGCGCTCGATTCAGAGGGAGCGTTATGGATAAATTATCCCGGCCCCTGGACAAGCACCTTTCAGCATTTTTCGTATCTGGAGGTGTTGAAGGCGCATGCGGCTAAAAAAAACGGAAATGAACCCTCTGTTGATTTAAGTGTGTTGAAGGATAAAATTTGTTTTGTGGGTTTGACCGCGACAGGCACGGTAGACCTAAAGCCTACTCCTCTTGACAATATTTATCCTATGGTTGGCGCTCAAGCCAGCGTCTGCGATAGCATTTTACGCGGAGCTTTTATTAGGAGGGCGCATCCTTTTGTCCGGGGGGTGCTTGCGCTTGGAATTTTTCTTCTGTCATCACTCATTTGTTTAAAGTTTATGCCCCGCGCGGCATTTTTCTATTCGCTTAGCTTGACAGCGGTATATTCCTTTGGGGCATGGTTTTTATTTGCTTTTCGCGGTATTTTTCTTGATCTCTTTTTCCCGCTTACCGGGATTACGCTTATTTATACGGTTATTTTGCTCATGAAGTTTTTTGATGAAATCCAAAAAAGGCGGTTACTGGAAAAGGAATTAGAGATAGCCGCATCCATTCAGCAAAGCTTTCTTCCTCCTGAAGTGCATACCTTGGCTGATATACAAGTCCGTACTTTTTTAAAACCCGCGAAATTTATAGGCGGTGACTTTTACGATATTATTTTACTTGATGAGAATACCTTTGGTTTTTTTATTGCTGATGTCAGCGGGAAAGGGGTTTCCGCGGCGCTGCTTATGGCTCAGGCAATTTCTCTGTTGCGCCAGGTAGGCAGGGGTGTGTATGACCCTAGCGAGGCCTTGAGGCTTTTGAATAATCATTTGTATCCTATTTTAAAGGGGCGTTTTGTGACGGGGCAGTACCTTGTGGTACATGCCGCGGAAGGCTTTTGGGAAGGCTCGTGCGCGGGACATATGCCGCTTTTTTATTTTGACAGCGCAAAAGACACTATCAATGAGTTACTTGAGGCTTCAGGCCCGCCTCTGGGTTTGATGGAGAATGTAGCCTATACTGTTTACAGGCATCCCTTTGGATTGGGAGATAAATTGTTTATGTATACCGATGGCTGGACAGAGGCAAGGGATTCCAAAGGTAAGGAATTCGGGGTTGCCCGCCTCAAAGAGGCTTTTATGAAATACAGAAAGGAGAAGATAAATACGATTTTCTCTCAATTACAAGCGTCTCATACTGCGTTTGAAAAGCAATCGTTGCAACATGATGATGTAACCGCGCTGATGCTTGAATTTCCCGGAATAACACGTCAATAACAAAGGAGGGTAAGATGGGATTGAAAATAAGTATAGCAAAGAAGGAAGAAGAGAATGTGGTGATTATATCTTTGAGCGGTTCATTGGATACTCAGACGTACGAGGAATTCAGAAAAAAGGCGCAGGCGCAGTTAAGTACGACGTTAAAAGCCATAGTGCTTGACCTTGAGCGCTTGGATTATATAAGCAGTATGGGAATTAGCGCGATCCTGGAAATCCGTAAAGCGGCTAAAGCTCAAGGCGTGGTTATGATGATGTCGAGTGTCCCCGAACATATTGATAAGGTGTTTAAAATTGTTAACGCCCTGCCTGATGTGCAGATATTTGAAAACAGAGAAGATGCTGACCGTTACTTTGGAATCATTCAGAACCAGGTTAAGGAAGAGAAGCGTTATCGGGAAGCCGGTAAAAATAAAAAAATATAAGTTCAGTTTTCCTGATGCTCTATGTTTCAAGCATACAAATGATACTATGGATTCTTCCGATATTTTGTTCCAGGTTTTTAAGGATCGCATAGCGCGCAATATTCGCAGCCTTCTTTCGGAAGGCCAGCCTATCCATACTCATGGAATTATTCGCCTTGAAGTGCCTTGTCCTGGGATTAACTGCCTTGACTGGCTTATGGCTCAAGGAAGCCAGTATAAAGTATATTGGTCTAACAGGGATAACACCTTTGAAATGGCAGGCCTTGGCGCCGCGGATAGTATCCGAAGCCAGGCAATCTCTGGCTACAATACACTTTTCGAAGCTATTCATGAAAAGCTCTCTTTGGCAGGGAATGAGCCGCATTACTATGGAGGAATAGGTTTTTATCCTCCTCGGGTGAATAGTGGCGCAAGAAAACAGGAAAAAGAATGGAAAGAGTTTGGCGCGTATTATTTTTTACTGCCCCAGTTTGAAATCATAACAAAAAACGAAAAGACGGTTTTTGCCTGTAATATTGTAGCTGCGAATGTTACGCGCGCATTAATCGAGGAATATCTGAGCGCGCTTGATAATCTTTCGTTTGCGCAAAAACCATCAGGCAATGAGGTTATTCCCGCGATACGGGGCGTGCGCATGCTCCCTGATAAGGCCCTGTGGCGGCAATTATTCAGTGAGCATGTTCAGCCATCTGGTAAAATGGCGTATCAGAAGATTGTATTAGCGCGCAAAACATGTATAGAGCTTACTGCTGATAGTGAGCCGCTGGTTGTATTCAGAAAGCTTGTGCGAGAAACGCCCCGTTCCTTTCATTATTACTTTCAGCCTCAAGCAGGGAATGCCTTTTTTGGAGCATCTCCGGAACGCTTATTTACGCGTCACGGCCGCGCGATTGAAAGCGAGGCCCTTGCAGGGACAATGCCTCGGGGAGCCTCGGGAGAAGAAGATGCCGCATTTGAGAAAAAACTGCTTTCTTCTGATAAAGACGCCTTGGAACATAAAATTGTAGCAGAGGCAATTAAAAATGCTTTTCAAAAATTATGCGTTTCCTTTAGCAGCGATGACGCCCCAACAGTAGTTAAGGCTTCAAGCGGCCAGCATTTAATTACCCGTTTTAAAGGAATCCTGAAAGATGAAACAGACGATGCCCAGATTCTCTCTCTGCTTCATCCAACACCCGCGGTAGGAGGAACTCCGACAGAGCAAGTACTCCAGGCACTGATCAATGTAGAGCCTTTTGACCGGGGATGGTACGCGGGAGCTTTCGGATATATCGGTACTACCAGTGTTGATTTTACGGTTGCCCTGCGCTGCGCGTTGATGCGGGCAAATACAGTGAATTTATTTGCCGGTGCCGGTATTGTGGAAGGCTCAACCGCGGATGAGGAATGGCAGGAAATTGAAGAGAAAAAGCGCATTTTCCTCCGAATCCTTTCATCGTAAGGGAAAATATATGGTTAGTTTTTCTAAAGCAAAAAATATAAACCATCTCTGGGGAAGGCTTATTATTGAGGAGCTAACGCGCTGCGGGGTTGAGTATTTTTGTATTGCTCCCGGTTCGCGTTCAGGGCCGCTGGTAGTCGCGGTTGCCGAGAATAAGCGCGCCAAAAGCTGTATCCATTTTGATGAGCGGGGCTTAGCCTATTATGCCTTAGGTTATGTTGCCTCAAGCGGCAAAACTGCCTGTCTTATCGCGACCTCAGGCACAGCGGTTGCCAATTTTTACCCGGCGATTATTGAGGCATCTAAGAAAAAGCTTCCCTTGATTATCCTGACGGCTGACCGCCCCCCTGAACTGCGTAATACCGGCGCCAACCAAACCATTGACCAGGTGAAGATTTTTGGCGATTACGCGCGTTTTTTCTTTGATATGCCTTGCCCATCAAAAGAGATGCCTTTGGAGGCGGTGTTAACTACGATTGATCAAGCGGTATATCGGGCGCGCGCCAATTATCCCGGCCCTGTGCATATTAATTGTATGTTCCGCGAGCCTCTTACCCCGATAAAGGAAAAAGGATTCACTCCCGGGAACGTAAAGTCCCTTAGCCATTGGCTAAAAAATTCCCTCCCCTTTACGCGTTATAAGCCTTATGAGAAAAGGTTGTCATTAAAGGAGCTTAAGAATGTCGCTCAAGAGCTTAGCGCGATGAAACGGGGAATTATCGCCGTGGGGAAATTAAAGAGTGGAGAGGAAAAGAGTGTCCTGGCCCTTGCGCGCACCCTGCAATGGCCGGTTTTTGCTGACATAACTTCTGGATTACGCCTGAAGAGTAAAGATGCCTCAATCATTCATTATTTTGACCAGCTCCTGCTTGAGCCTGCCTTAGTAACTCGCTATAGACCTGATGGCGTTCTGCATCTGGGAGGACGATTAACCTCAAGCCGCTGGTATGAGTTTATTAAAAAGATTACTCCTCTTCCTTATATTACCGTGCTCAATCATCCCTTGCGTAATGACCCTTTACATTGCCTGACAACGCGAGTTGAATGTTCAGTTTCCTATTTTTGCGGGGCTATCAAGCAGTTTTTGAAACAGCGCAAGAGAAATGATTTTACCGCGCGGTTACAAAAGGCATCAGAACGCGTTTCTCAACGCCTTTTCGCGCGGGTGAAAGAAACAACAGCGCTTACTCCTGATGCCTTGGCGCAGGCTATAAGCCAGATACCCTTTCAGGAAACAGGGCTCTTTTTGGCTAATAGTATGCCTATTCGGATTATGGACATGTTTGCCGGGGTGAATAAGAATTTGTGCTGTGTGGGAGCTAACCGGGGGGCAAGCGGTATTGACGGTAACCTTGCTTCGGCAATAGGGTTTGCTGACGGCTTAGCTAAACCGGTAGTGGCGCTTCTTGGGGATTTGGCGTTTCTCCACGATCTTAATTCTCTGGCGCTTCTAAAGGAATTGAAAACTCCGTTTGTCATTATCGTAATCAATGACCGCGGAGGCGGGATTTTCTCATTTTTACCGATTTCCGGATTCCCGAATGTCTTTGAGAAATATTTTGCCGCGGCACATACCTTTAGTTTTGAGATGGCAGCAAAGATGTTTCAGATAGGCTATGTCAAGGTAAAGGTAGTAAAGGAATTCACTGATGCTTACCGCCAGGCCTTAGGGAAGAATGGAGCAACCATTATTGAAATAGAAGCTAATCGCGAGGAAAATTACAAGGCGATATGTTCTCTACAAAATACGATCCGAATTTGTCTTAAAAGGTAGGAACAATGCCTGGCATTAATTAGGAGACTTAGAAAATGAAGAAGCAAAGAGCTAAATGGACAAAAATGCTTCAGTTTACCGATATAGAATATGCAAAGTCAGAGGAAATCGCCAAAATAACCATAAATCGCCCCCAGGTGCATAATGCCTTTCGCCCTCTTACCGTGATTGAGATGTCCAAAGCATTAGACGATGCGCGTAATGATGAGAAAATCGGGGTAATAATTCTCACCGGTAAAGGCAGCCGCGCCTTTTGTTCAGGCGGTGATCAGAAGATACGAGGAGATGCCGGCTATAAGGATGGAAAAGGCGTTGAGCGGTTGAATGTGCTTGATTTCCAGCGCCAGATGAGGACTTGCCCAAAACCGATAATTGCCATGGTTGCAGGTTATGCGATTGGCGGGGGGAATATTTTAGCCCTTATGGCGGACATTACTATTGCCGCGGACAACGCTATCTTCGGCCAAACCGGGCCAAAGGTAGGCTCATTTGACGGCGGCTATGGCGCCTCTTATTTGGCGCGGGTGGTGGGCCAGAAGAAGGCGCGGGAAATCTGGTTTTTATGCCGCCAGTATAACGCTAAGGAAGCCCTCACCATGGGGTTAGTGAATAAGGTTGTAGCCTTAAAGGATTTGGAAAAAGAAACCATTAAGTGGTGCCGGGAAATCCTGGCGAATTCACCAATCGCTATTCGCTGCCTTAAATCAGCCTTAAACGCGGACTGCGACGGCCAGGCAGGCCTGCAGGAATTAGCCGGCAATGCCACTATGCTTTTTTATATGACCGAAGAAGGCCAGGAAGGCCGCAACGCCTTTGTAGCAAAAAGAAAACCCGACTTCTCCCGCTTCCCCAAACGGCCATGATATTCCAAAATATTGATTTTTTAATGCGAATATGGTATCCTTATTTATGAAGGGAGAAAAGATGGCAAAGTTAAAATTCCAGAAGGTCAGCTTAAATGTAGTGTTTTATAGAGAAGGTGAAAAGTTTATTGCTTATAGTCCTGCATTGGACCTTTCCACTTGTGGAGATACTCAGGAACAGGCTAAAGGAAGGTTTGAGGATGCGCTTCAGCTTTTTCTTGAAGAAACCGACAAGATGGGAACCATTGAGGATGTTCTTCTTGAGTGTGGTTGGAAGAAAGTAGGCCATCCGCAGAAAATGTGGTTACCGCCCGTATATATAGGGCAAACCCAGGAAGAAGTACGACTGCCGTGTCCCGCTTAAATCCTGTAGACTACAGAAGATTTGATAAGTTCTTAAGGTATATCGGTTGTGAATTTGTCAGGCAGAAAGGGGATCACCGAATCTACCGTAAGGCAAATCTAAAGCGGCCCATAGTTATCCCAGCCATTAAGGATATTCCAGTTTTTATCATTTTGAATAATCTGCGTGTATTAGGAATAAGCAAAGAGGAATATATATCCATGCTTAATAATTTATAGGGGTTTGATTAATCATAAAAAACTTGACATTATGCACTTTTATGGTAAACTTTAAATAGAATTTAAAATAAGAAAGCGTTTTCGCATGGAGGTGCGAAACGCCCAATACGGTTATATATACCGGATTGCCACGAAAATATAATAGGGTCGGCATTCCGGTTTTTTTATTTTATAGGTAATTAGTTACCGCTGAAAAACCTTTATTTTGCACGAATAGACACAAATACACACGAATTACTTCGTCGTTGTATTCGTGATGATTAGTGTGTAATTCGTGGGAATTCGTGTTTAAAAGACGCTTTTTCAGTGATAACTAGTTAATACTTTAATAAACAGCTTATTAATGAAAAAAGTAAATGGGAGATGAAATCTCTGACACTATTATAGTTTAATGTCAGACAATAGTAAGGAGGCGAATTATGTCGCGCAAAATACTTTCACTGGTTTTAAGCATTGGCCTACTGTTTCAGCAAGCAAGCTTTGCCCAGGTAGCAGTTGATTTGAATGTCGCAAATTACTTATCAAAGGCCGCAGGGAGCTTGTTACTGGATAAATTTCGCCCCGTGCATCTGCGTTATTTTTCCTATGACACTGCCAGTGATCATTTTAAGCTACTCTTGGATAGGGGGGATTTGGCTAATCTTGAAGATACAAGGGCTAAAGAGGAAGCCAAGGATTTATTGAGCTATTTTCTTGTGGGAGTAGCCCTGCCGGATGATATGTTCTGGGTAAACTTAAGACCGGATTCGGAAGACCAAATTATAGACTCGTACTTAGAAAAGACCGATGTAGGCAGGATTATGCTTGAGGCAGACCTGCAATTAAAGAAGGACACTGCCAGCTTTACTTCTCCCCAAACTTCTGAAGGCAAGGCCTATTGGGATAAGCTGTATAAAAAGGCGGGAGAACTTTATGGAAGTGAGAATATAAGTATTCCTACCCTCACCCGTCCCTGGATAGTGCCAGGTGAGATAATCGTCCGGGAGTCTAAAGACAGCGCCTATGTGTATAAGGCTGTCCTAAAGGTAATGCTGGAAGAAGACTATCTAACCGAGCACACCCCCGCGGTGTTGAACCCACACCGCGGGGGTGTGGGAAGCGGTTACCGCTTTTCCGACCTCAGGCTAAAAGAGCTTAACGAATACTCAACCCAGCTAATTAAGGAATTGATTATTCCCAAGCTTACCAGAGAGGTGAACTCGGCCAAGAGATACGCCTCTTTAAGGCAGGTCTATTATTCTCTTATCCTCTCCAGATGGTTTAAATCGCGTTTCAGCGGCAAACCCGGCGCCTACGCCTCACTTATCAATACCCAAAATCTCACCAATTTAACTTCCCAAGAACCCTGGTCTAAGACGGAGTATTTCAAGCAATACCAGCAATCCTTCTCTAAGGGTGAATACAACCTCAAGGAGCAGGTTTACACCCCTACGGGCCAGGTAGTGCGTAGAGCTTATGTAAGCGGCGGGATAAGCTGGGCTAGTAGCGCGATTAATACTGAAAACGGCGCTATATTTGACAATGATATTTTTGATAAATTGCCGGGCATAAAAATAAGTGGCGTTGCCACCAATCTGCTGAATATAAGCCTGCAACCAGCTGTTGCAGTGTCTTCGTCGATAGAAGATTCTGATAAAGAATCAGATAGCTCTATTAAGAATTTTCAAAATTTGCAAAATACCTTGCGCATATCTACAAATATTTATGCAGATATTTTGAGCATGGCTGAAAAATCCGAGGCTGGAATAAGCGCAATAGGAAAGGTGTTCCCTGATTTTGATAAGCTGGAGGGTGTTAAAAAATGGAATAGTAATATGTTTAAGCACACCCTTGAAGTTATAGAGACGATAGAGATGGTTAGGAGTAATAATGTTGCTGGCATTAATAAAGCTAGAAATGGGTTAATGGACCCTGTGGCTATAAATAAATACATTCAATTATTCAGCAACCTATTTTCTAATCCTAAAGATAAGGAATTAATCTTTTTAACTGTCTTGTTGCATGATATTGGGACTCATGATGGCACTGTAGGCCATGAAGATAAAGGGGCTGCTTGGATTGGTAATAATCTGCCAGTTTATTATCAAAAAGATATACTTTTCATTGAAAAAGTAAAATGGCTTATTGGCCAGCATGTAGCGGTGGGCACTATGTTTTTCGGCGAAAGAACCCCGCATCGCTTGTTAAGGCTTCTAGATAAGTTGCCGAACGAATTAAAAGATAATAAGGATGAACTGCTTGGGGCGTTAGCCATTATTACTTTTTGTGACGGGATCGGGATGATGGATAACGAGAGAGCAGAATATTACATAGATACTAATCTTATGACATTACAACAAAGAAAAGCTGAGTTTTTACTCTATAGATTGCGAAAGCTCTCTAGACTTGGGTATGGAGATGTGCAGTTAATATCCGGGAAGTTATCTGAATTATATAAAGCCCTTGGTTCAAAGGATGCAACCGTATTCAAAAAGCAATTAGGCGAGAATTTAGATGCTCTTGATTATGGTTTAGCCTTTACCGAGAGCATTATTAAAGGCATTAATAATCCTCAAGAGAAGCTTGATCTTATCCTGAAGATGTTCTGTATGCTTGCTTTTGTTGCTGAGACTGAAGATAAAAACAATGAAGACATAAAATGGTGGATTGAATTTGCAGAGTTAAACGAGAAAGGCGATAAAATAGCAGCACAATTAAAACCTGCACAAGTACAGATGTTAAAGGATTTAAAACTTGAGGAGTTTACCTTTCAGAAGGTTAAGTCAGCATATCAGAATAACGAGCCATTATTTGGTATTTTTAAAATTAAGCGAGGAGAAAAGATTTTTGAGAGTAAACCAGAAGGAAGAGGAAGCCGCCAACCTATGTTGTCTATTTCATTGCAGCATGTAAGTGCTGTCAGATTGCAGTTCATAGGCTCATCGGCGATACATCTGGAGAAAGCCGTTGCTCAAGCCAAATGGTTATCTCAAAATATAGGAACTGTAACACCTGTAGAGCTTAATGATATTTTGAATTTCTATAGGGACCACTTGCAAGAATTAAAAGGCTCTTTAACTGCGAATGGTGTAAATTTAGAGCAATATATCACTATTGATAAAGTGATAGAAGGGATAAGGCAGGATAGAGGCAAACAAGCTAAGGACACAAAGTTTGTCAAGAAATTTAAGGGTGAGTTAACTGATATAGTAGGTGAGGATGATAAAGCCGTAGGAGTTACCGAAGCTGGTTTTACGCACATATTTGGGTTAAGACATAGGACTGCCAATGCCTTTGTTTTTACGCCAGACGGGAAATTATTGCTGCAAAGACGAGTGCATAATAAAGCGGAGTCAAAAAAATTTTCCATATTAGGTGGTCATGTAGTTTCCGGTATGACATATGAGGAAGCTGGAGAGGAGGAAATCCTTCAAGAATTGGGCTTGGATGCGATAGAGGAAAAATTAGATAATAAATTAGTTTTAATCGGCCAAGAAGGGCAGTTTCAGAATGACGATGATAAAGGCCCAAATAATGAATTTCGTTCTTTATACGCATATATCTTGAGTGAGAAAGAATGGAATCAGGTAAAAAGAATAAAGGAAGAGATTGATGCTGAACGTCAAAACAAAACCGAGCGGGAATTTAAAGAGTGGATAGAGGACCAGCAAAAAACACCGGGCCATGGCGAGGTATGGGGTTATCAAACAGTTAAATTGTCAGATATTGAAAATAAAGATTATGTAAGTATTACGGAAATATACAGCGATGGAGTGAAAAAAGAAGATGTAGAATTTAGTAGCGATCTCTTGCTACCTCTAATAAAAGGCAACGCACTTTTAAAGAAAAACACTCCGTACATAAATCCTATGCTGGAGATAATAAACAAGTTGCGCCTTAGTGCTTCGTCTTCGGTTCAATTTTCCAATAGTAAAAAGGATATTTATATTCCCAAATCGGCAGATGAGGCATATGCTGCTGTAATTATGGTATTAACCGAAATAACGAGAAAATACAACAACTTTAAGCCAGTGATAGATAAGGACAAGGTGAGTGAAGCTTTATCAACAAGAGTTGCCACGGATGTTGGTTATGTCTTTTTAGACTATGATTCTGAAACGTCTCTTTATACTTGGGATAGCAAAGTTATTGTTAATTTTAGCGAAGGAGTTATTGTATTGGATAGCAAGAAATATTACTACAATATTGATAGCGTAACATATGAAGTAATAAAGCCTTTAAATGAGAATCTGCTAAGAAGTCAGCTTCGTAAAATTTTTCTTGATTTAGGTTGGTATAACATGTCTCTTTCAGAAGATGAGAAATGGTTGATTAACGCTGTAGAAGAAGAGAATCTTTTTGCTGGTGATGGCAGCGATAGTATGCCGTCAGAAGCCGAGGAAGCGGCCGAGCAAAAATTGCGAGACACTTATTATAAAATAAAAAATGAAATCGGACTTTTGGCAGACGCTAAAATTACTGAAATAATTAATTGGATTAAGAGTGAGCCTAATAAATATTTTAAAGGAAAAGATGCCCGGATCCTTAAGGAAACAGGCTCAGGAATAATGGTAATCGGAACTATTAATCGAGGCATTGTTGAGAAACTCGAATTTATCTATAAACCAACTATTTCGTCTTTTTCACAATACACGAATAGTGAAAAGGATATTTATATTCCCAAATCGGCAGATGAGGCGTATACTGCTGTAATTATGGTATTAACTAAGATAATGGAAAATTATAACATATTTAAGCCAAATATTGATAAGGACAAGGTGAAAGAAGCTTTATCAACAGGAGTTGTCACGGATGTTGGTTCTGTATTTTTCGACTATGACTATGATCCAGGCCTTCCTCCCGGAGAGGCAGAAGTTACCGTTAATTTTAGCGAAGGAATGCTTGTGATAGGTGGAGTAGAAGATTATTACTATGGCGACACAACAAGATATGAGATAATGCGGCCTTTTAATGAAGAGTTGTTAAAAAAGACGCTTCAGATGATCCTATATGGGCTAGTACTTACAGAAGAAGAGAGGAAAACGATAGAATTAGTAGAAAAGCGTAATTTTCTTGCCGGGCCTGGTAGAGACGATGAAAATTATATGGAAGAGCCTAGTTATCGAGCATTAAAAGAAGCGTATGCCGCAGTCTATGAGAAAATGAAAACGATGACAGACGCAAAAATTGCAGAAATAATTAACTGGGTTAAGAGTGAACCTAATAAAAATCTTAAGGGAGAGGATGTTTATATTTTAAAGAGGACAGGTTTAGGGACAACGATAATAGGGAGTATCGATCAAGGTATTGCCGAAAAGTTTGGATTTGCCTATGAAACAGCTAGTTCTTCAATGCAAAATGCTCCGGATAAAACCGGCGGTATTGACTTCCGCGCTCTGCCTATGACTATTCAGCCGATGGGAAGTTTTCGGGGTTTAGATTTTAACCTGCCACGGATAAGCGCGGCAGCGCTTGAGGGGATGGATACCGTAGCCGAGCTTGCCCAAATAAGGAATATGGCCGCCTCCGGCATTATTCCATCGGGAAGTCGGGTTAAAGAACTGGTTGCCGCCTGCGCGCAGAAGGGTGAATTGGATGAGCAGGCGGATGATTTGCTGGTCTGCCTGGCGGATATTATGAAGCTGGAAGAAGAAGCCGCCCGAGAAAGCTCTCCCGAGCTAAAAGAGGCGCTGGTCATCATTGATTCGCTAAGTTAAAAACAACCTGAGAAATAATTTCTTCCCAAAATTGGCTATCGGCTTATTCAAAGCCGATTATTCAGATTCTATGGAATGATAGAAGTTTTCTTTAGTAAACTTTTTCTTGAAATATAAAACTTTATATGATATAGTTTATCTGGAGGTGGATAAGGAATGAACAAGGTATCGTATGCGGTAAAGATTGATTCCAAACTTGTCAACAGGCTAAAGAAATTCTGCCTGGAGCATGGGATAAAGCAGGGTTTCTTTGTCGAGAAGGCCTTAGAGGAACAGATTGCCCGTGAAGAGTTGAATGAGGATTTGTTGGATTTAAAGAAGTTACGCGCGGAAGAAGGAAAAGCCGTTAGCTTAGAAGAGTATTTAAGAAAAAGATCAGGCTAAATGTATAGGATAAAGATTTTGCCGCAAGCTCAAAAAGACCTTGATCGCCTGCAAGGGAAAATTTTTAATGCAGCAAAAGATGAAATTGTGCGTTTAGCCAATAATCCCCGGCCATACGGGGCACTTAAGCTCACTAATGAAGATGGGTATAGGGTGAGGATTGGCAGCTATAGGCTGCTCTATCGCATAGACGATAAGGCAAAAGAAGTTTTTATCTATAGGCTTAAGCACAGAAAAGAGGCATATCGCTAATACGGTTATCGTACGTGAAAAGTAATGGTATAAAAATCTGGCAGATGGCCTGCCGGCTAAAGACGCTTCCTGCGGCTGTGGCGCCGGTTGTCATAGGCGCGGCAATGGCCTATGGGGACGGAGTATTCCATCTTTTAAGCGCGTTCTTTTGCCTTGTGTGCGCGCTTTTGATTCAGATAGGGACGAATCTTGCCAATGACTATTTTGATTTTAAGAAAGGAGCCGATACCGTAGAGCGTATCGGGCCGACGCGGGTAACTCAGTCAGGATTATTAAGCCCCGAAGCAGTAAAGAGGGGCTTTATTTTTGTCTTTGGGTTGGCGGTGGTGGTATCGCTTTATTTGGTAGCTAGAGGCGGCTTGCCTATTATCATTATTGGCATTTTATCCATTGCCTCAGGGATATTGTATACCGCGGGCCCAAAACCGCTTGGATATATCGGCCTGGGGGAATTCTTTGTTTTTATTTTCTTTGGGCCGGTTGCCGTGGCCGGGACTTATTATGTGCAGTCGTTTTCTTGGAGTAGTGCGGCATTCCTGGCAGGGTTGGGGGTTGGGGCGCTTTCAATTTCAATGCTTTGCGTGAATAATTACCGGGATATGCATACAGACGCGTTAACCGGAAAACGCACCTTAGCCGTGCGCTTTGGCAAACGCTTCGCGCAAAGCGAATACCTAGCCTCAATTCTTTTTGCCTCAAGCATTCCCGTATATCTTTACCTTCTTACCAAAGAACATTCCAAAATAATAGTGGCTTCTGTAATCGCCTTTATTGCTATTCCCAGCATACAGGTTGTCCTTAACAAAACTGACGGCCCTTCGCTTAACAAGGTATTGAGTTTTACCGGAAAACTCCTGGTTATTTACAGCCTTCTTTTTTCCCTGGGTTGGATACTGTGAAAGTCACTTCCTTAAAGATTTACCGCTACAGCCTGCCTTTTAAATCTCCTGTTTTAATTCATGGGAGAAACCAATTACGCTTACGTGAGGGGATTATACTTTTTTTGACGCTGGATAACCAGTGGCAGGGATTTGGCGAGATTGCTCCTCTTAAAGGATTTGACGATAGAGAAATAGAAGCATATGTCAAAAATCTTAAGGAATTTAAAAAAAGTTTTACCTTGCAAGAACTGCCGGATGAGTCTAACGAGTTGTTTAAGATGATAGATTCATTCCAGCTTATTCCTGAAGTTCGTTTTGGCGTGGAAGCAGTTGTCTATAACGCGATAGCGCTTAAGCTGCAAAAGCCCCTGTCGTATCTTTGGGCTACATCTCCAAGCTCTGCCATTATGGTTAACGGGCTGCTTCAGGAAGAAGAGCCTCTTAAAGAGGCGGTTAACGATTTGCTTTTGAAGGGATTTCAATCAATAAAAGTGAAGGCAGGCGGCAAGGTGAAAGAAGATATAACCCGCGTCAATGAGGTTTTGGCGCTGGTGAATAATCGTGCGCGTATACATTTGGATGTGAATCAAAGGTGGAGTTATGATGATGCCCTGTATTTTGCAAGCGCGATTGAACCAAAGCAGATTGAATACATAGAAGAGCCTTTTAAAGAGGTAGAAAAGATACCTGAATTTTTTCATAAAACAGGCATTACTGTCGCCTTAGATGAATCTCTTCTTTCAGAAGGAGACAAGGTAGTCAAAATACGTGAAGGGGTAAAGGCCTGGGTATTAAAACCTACACTCCTAGGAGGCATAAGAAAGACGCTTGCGATGGCAGATGAGGCTAAGAAAAGCGGCATACAAATTGTAGTGAGCTCTTTATTTGAATCCGGCATCGGGCTATTTTCCCTTATTCATCTTACCGCTGCGATTGGCGGCAATTGCCGGGCGGGGATTGATACCTTAAAATATTTTGAGAAAGATTTATTGAAAGAGCCTTGTGTGGCTCAAGAAGGAAAAATGACGGCGCGCCTTAAGCCATTAAGCGAAGGTGATATCCGTTTTGAAAGTTTAAACCAGGTATAAAGCCAATCTCAAGGCGGAGCCTCCGGAAGAAGAGCAAAAGGCGTTTACGGAGGCGGAGCCTCCGTAAGGTGAGCCTCCGTAAGGTACTTATGCAGATTCAGTGTCCGGTAAAAATAAATGCTCTTAAACATGGCGGGCGGCCCGCTATTATTTTCGGCAGGGAAACGCTTAACTATAAAGCCTTTGACAATGCTATAGATTACTGTGCCAAAAAACTTCAGGATATCGGCATAAAAGGGAAAGGAAGGGTTTGTATTGTAGCTCCATCAAGCCCTGAGTATGTCATTGCTTTGTTTGCCTTGTGGCGTATTGGAGCGGTGAGCTGCCATTTAAGCGAAAGGCTTCCGCTGAACGCGCTTAGTCAGCACATAAAGAATATTCGAGGGAAAGTCCTTCTTACCGCGGAAGCCAAAAAGTTTAAAAGCTTACCGATTGCTGTCGTTTCTCTAGAAAACATCGTTACAAAAAACGCCCCGTACGTTTCATCTAAAAATGCCTGCTACGCGCTTACTCAGCCGGCAACAATACTTTTTACTTCAGGCAGCACTACCCTGCCTAAAGCAGTACAGCATACTTTCGCGAATCATTACTACAGCGCGCTCGGCTCCAATAAAAATATCCCGGTTGAGCCTTTTGATCGCTGGCTTTTGTCTTTGCCGCTGTATCATGTGTCGGGCCTGAGCATTCTGTTTCGCTGTTTTTTAAAAGGCGCGGCAGTGGTTATTTCTAAAAATAAGGATGTTTGCTCAGCCATTAATCAGCATAGTATTACTCATGTTTCTTTTGTAGCCGCGCAGTTACAGAGAATAGTGGCAGCAAAAGGGGGTTGCAGTGTACTTAAGAAATTGAAAGCGCTTCTCGTAGGAGGAAGCGCTATACCAGAACAGCTTATAGCAGAGGCGCGCAGGAAAAATTTTCCTCTGTATGTATCATACGGACTTACGGAACTGGCTTCTCAAGTAGCAACAACCGGCGCGCTCAATCATAAAAGTGCTTCTTTAAAAGCAAAAATGCTGCGATATCGCAAAGTGCGTATAGCTAAAGACGGCGAAATTCTGGTAGCCGGTAAGACGCTTTTTCAAGGATATATTAAAAACGGCGTGTTGAAGCCGGCTACCGATAGAGATGGCTGGTTTCATACTGGGGATAGCGGGATTCTTGAAAAGGGGAAATTTCTTACTATTAAAGGGCGTAAAGACACGATGCTTATCTCAGGGGGGGAAAACATTTTTCCCGAAGAGATAGAATATTTCTTGCGCACGTGCGCGTTCGTTGAAGATGCTTATGTTGTGGCAGCTCCCCATCAAGAATACGGATTCCGTCCGGTCGCGTTTCTAAAGCTAAAAAAGAATAAGCGCCTAAACCGAGTGGCGCTGGTAAAACACTTAAGTAAATACTTGCCTAAATTTAAGATTCCCGATGCCTTTTATCTCTGGCCGAATCAAGTACTCTCGAGCGGCATAAAATCAAACCGCCGCGCCTTCTGAAACCTTCCGCTCTAACCGTGTCGATTTACCAAAATCCTAATCAGACTATGTCATAATGTTATTATTTATCTTTGCGGGCAGAACAGTAATGCCTCATCGTGTCATTACGAGGAGCGACAGCGACGAAGTAATCTTAGGATCAAGATTGCTTCTCCGCCTTCGGCGGATCGCAATGACATACATTTTGCTATTGCAACACAGTTCAATGCAAATTCTGGGATTATAGGGATATGTGATTTTTCTTATGCAGTTGCGCCATTTTTTTACGCAGGCTTGCGGGAAGGGGGGTTTTCTTGCGGGTGTGGGCGTCAACAGACACGTGGACTACTTTTACGCATCCGGCGCGGATTTTACCTTGTTTAAGAATATCAGCCTGAAAGCTAAGGGAAGAGTGCCCTACATGCATAACCTTAAGTTGAATATCAATAGAATCTCCTAAGCGTAAGGGAGCCCTATAATCAGCTTCGGCATGAACAACCGGCAAATGATGGTTGCTTTTTCGAACCACTGCTGCTAAATCATAGCCTATGCTTTCAAGAAACGCCTCAAATGCCTCTTGATAGAAGCAGAATTGATTAGGGAAGAAAATGACTCCCGCGGCATCCGTATCCTGAACCCTGATTTTTCTTCTATAGGTAAACATAATCGCCTTGAGTATGTGCTTTAAATTATTATTATAGCATAAGTAATAAAAATATTACCACAAATTTTTACATTGCGAAAGCCATTGACAAATCATCAGCTTTTGGTAAATTAAGCAGTACGATACTCCTGTAACCGTCCTGAGTGCCAAGAAGGAAATATCAGATGTTTTCGTAATGGGGCGAATCAGCCTACGGTTAAAAGAAAGTAAAACAACCTTCGTTGGTCATGGTATGATTAGCGAAGGTTTTTAACTTAGGGTTGAGAAATGAGCATGGACGTCTTTAATGTAGAGAGGTAAAAGAACAGGTATGCTTAAGAAGAAGATCGTTGTAGTATCTTTACTGGCTGTTGTCTTTGTTGGTAGCGCTGGTTATTTCACTTATCAACGTTATCAGCAAATAAAGATTAAAAGGCTTGCGCTTGAGAAAAAAAAGGCGCTGTGGCAGGCACTTGAGCGTGCCTTATCACAGGAGGTGAGCCGATTTCAAGGCGAGGCCGGCGTAATTCTGAAGGACCTTGATATGGATTGGCAGATAGCAGTGAATAAAACCAAATCCTTTCCTTCCGCAAGCTTGGCTAAAATACCTATTATGGCCTCTTGCTTTTATGCTGTGTTTCAAGGGAAAATAAAATTGCAGGATGAGCTCATCCTTAAAGAACGGCATAAAGTTTTAGGTTCAGGGACGCTTAAAACTATGGCCGCAGGAAGAAGGGTGAGTATAGAAAACCTTATTGAGCGGATGATTACCGAAAGCGATAATACCGCAACCAATATGCTCATAGAGCTTCTTGGCTATGAGTATATGAATTCCTGCTTTAAGGAGTTTGGCCTTAAGGATACCTCTCTTGCACGCAAGATGATGGAGTTTAAGTTGCGCAGAAAAGGCGTGGAAAATTATACTACTGCTGGTGACGTTGCTTTGCTTTTAGAGAAGATGTATCGTAAAGAAGTAATCAACGCGGAGTTCTCTGAACGCTGTTTAAGTTTACTAAAACAGCAGAAGATTAAGGACCGCATTCCCGCTCTCCTGCCGCCAGAGGTTGTCATTGCCCATAAAACCGGTTTAGAGCGTCATGTCTGCCATGATGCGGGGATAGTCTTTAGCCCCGGTGGTAATTTTCTGCTATGTGTTTTGACCAGCCATACCGATAAGACGAGTAAACGCGCGAAAGAGTTTATCGCCAGGCTTGCCTTTGAGGCCTATAGGTATTTTACGGAGTTTACTATGGAGGAACATACGATATGAGAAGATATGGGGTTATGCTCATCGCCTGCGCCGGAGGGATATGCTTCCTATCCGGATGTACCACGATACAAAAAGTTCAAGGTTACGATGCCTTAGAGGCTGAAAACGCGAATTTAAGGCAGAGGCTTGAGCAACTAAGGAGAGAGAAGCAAGCAGAACTAGAGCAGGTTACCGAGGAAAAACAAGGGGAGCTTTCTGAATTGGAAAAGGCCAAGGCAGAGCTTGAGGAATCTTTAAAAAAGGAAATCGGGGAATATAAGGCAAAACTACAAATGACCGAGCGCGGGCTGGTGATTACTTTTTTATCCGAAGTTTTTTTTAACTCAGGAAAAGATACCATTCGTTCTGACGGAGAGAGCGCGTTGCAGAAGGTTGCCGAGGTCTTGAATACGAATGTGCCACATTCACTGGTGGCAATTGAGGGGCATACGGATAATGAGCCGATAAAATACTCCGGATGGAAATCCAATTGGGAGCTTTCCTCGGCGCGCGCGCTTTCGGTATTGCATTATTTGATTGCCCAGTGTAATATTTCTCCTAAGCGCCTTTCGGCTAACGGCTACGGTGAATATAGGCTGGTAGCGGATAACGATTCAACGCAGAACAGGCAAAAAAACAGAAGGGTAGAAATAGTAATTTTACCGTCAAAGGTAAGTAGGGTAAAAGGAGAGTGAAGCCGGTTAATTCAAAGGCTTACGCTCTGTAAGTACTCTTTTGAGGAGATGAGATAATGCCTGGCATAAACAAAGGGGTATGCGAGTTGTCTATGCCTGGCATTACCATAGGAGGAACAATATGAATGATTTGTTACGTACCATAATTAATGCCGCCGGTGTCCCCGGATATGAAAATGAAATCGCGAAGATACTCTATGATGAGCTGAAGAAAACCTGCCGCGAGGTTTCTATTGATACTTTCGGTAATGTGATTGCGCGAAAAGGTAAGGGAAAAAATAAGATCATGTTGGCAGCGCATATGGATGAAGTCGGCTTTGTTGTCAAGCATATAAGCAAGGAAGGCTTCTTAAGCTTTATCAAGGTTGGAGGTATTGACGATAGGGTTTTACCTGCCCAGAGGGTGGTAATCAAGGCTAAAAAGAAAGATATCCTGGGAATTATCGGGACAAAACCGCCGCACTTACTCAAGGATGAGGAACGAAAACAGCTGTTAAAATATGAAGATATGTTTATTGATATCGGCTGTAAGAATAAGGAAGAAGCGGAAAAAGCGGTTTCCATCGGCGACGCGGTGCTCTTTGAGCCTAACGCGGGAGTGTTGAACGGAAAGCTGTATTACGGTAAGGCAATCGATGACCGCGTGGGTTGTTTTGCTTTAATCGAAATCATGAAGAAACTCTCTGTGGATGCGGAGGTCTACGCGGTAGCCACGGTGCAGGAAGAAGTCGGATTAAAAGGCGCTCGGACCTCTTCTTATAAAATCAATCCTGATTTTGCCATTGCCATCGATACGACTATCGCCGGAGATACTCCTTCGATCAGAGAACGGGAATCATGTTTAAAATTAGGAAGCGGTGTGGCTATCACCATCATTGAGGCTTCAGGAAGAGGCCTGATTGTCAACGAAAGGATAAGGAACCTTTTTGTCGAAACCGCGAAGAAGAACAGGATACCTTATCAAATGGATGTTATTGACGGAGGGATGACTGACGGGGCGATGATTTATATGAACAGGGAAGGAATCCCTACAGGAGTCTTAAGTATTCCTACCCGCTATATACATTCGGCAACCGGGGTTTTTAATATCCAGGATGTTGAGTGCGCCATTACTTTGGCGCTTGAGTCTCTTGAAATGATGGCGAAGTGGTAACAGGGAAAATGTTCCGTCGTATCCTCATCATAGGCCATTCAAATATTGGTGATGTCTGCTATGACCTGATCGTCGTAGGCCAGTTACGCGAAAATTTCCCGCAGGCAAAGATTTCTTTTTTGACTTCTCATCGCGCGTATGATATCGCGCGAAGCTGTAGCGGTGTGGATAAGATTTTTTTACTTGATGCGCTAAGGGGCGCGCGGGGCTTGGCGCGTCAGCTTAAACTCATTGGCCTTTTGCGTAAAGAAAATTTTGATGTGGCAGTAGTACTCAAGCGCTCGTTGATGCATCTGTTTTTAGGAATTCCTTGTTCCTGGAGTCTTACTTCAGCCACAAGGAGTGTTTCTCTGAAATCACAACAGCATAGCGCAGACAGGTATCTTGAACTCTTGCGCGCAAAAGGTATCAAACTCCATGAGGCAGCCGTTACTTTTGCTATAAGCGATGAAGACAACGCGTTTGCCGATAATTTTTTACGCCATAAGGGCATTACGGCAGATGTTCTGCTTGTCGGAATTTTACCTATCGCGGCATGGTCATTAAAGAGCTGGCCCATCGCCCGATGGAACGCGCTCGCGGCGATCCTCAAGAATCGCTATGGCGCTTGCGTGATCGCTTTTGGTAAAAGTAGTGACGATCCGTTTAGCCGCGCGGTGCTGCAACAGATTTCTCCCGGAATTATCTCGGCACTTGATAAAACCTCGCTTCGCCAGGCTATGGCATTAATGAAGCGTTGCCGTCTTTTCATCGCGCCTGATTCGAGCCTTCTGCATGTGGCAAGTTGTATGGGCATTGAAACTATCGGGTTATATGGGGCGACGTCGCCGGATTGTTTCTATCCCTATTTTCATCGGCAGAATGTGATTGTTTCCAAAGCAAAGCTTGAGTGTCTGCCCTGTTGTCCTGGCAGAGGCGAGATTGTTTGTAATAAAGAGTTTGAACCTGCCCCTTGCATGGAAGCCATTAGTGTGGAAGAGCTCGATTCCGCTATACGTAAGATTTTGAAGCTATAAGAAAGTTCATTTTTTTAAAAAAAGTGGTATAATATCATTTCTTGCGGCGATGATTTTTAATGGGAGAAGTACTCATCAAAAGGGGAGTCGTACATGGATAATAAAAGGCTAGTTGATGAATTCCTTAGCCTCGTAGCGGTAGAAAATTTTGAGGGCGTTTATAGTAAAGATATCGCTCAAGGGAAATATTTCGGTATGCCCCTTGAGCCAATCATACAATCGGAGCGGCGCCTGCGCGCGAGGAACGAACGTTCTATCGCATATTTTTCAATGGAATACGGGCTGGCCTCAAGCGTGTATAACCAGTTTCAGTCTATAAGGCCGGTGAGCGTTCAAAATATGAATCAGACGCAGGAGGTGTTTTCTAATTTCCGGCTCGCGGATTATCTGTTTACGGTCAAGATAGATACCCTGATGGATCTTCCGATATATAGCGGCGGCTTGGGTGTTTTGGCAGGCGATACCGTGAAAACAATGGCAGATTATAAGCTGCCGGTTGCGGCAATTGGCATGCTTTGGAATACCGGTTATTTTAGGCAGAAATTTTGGTTTAAATACGGCCAGATGCCGGAAAAGATTCATTGGGATATCAATTCTTATCCGGGGCTTATTCCTTTGAAAAACAGAATAAAAATATCCTTGCAATCCGAAGAGGTGTATCTGCGCCTTTGGAAATATTATGTGTATAGTTACCAGCATGATTATGCTGTTCCTCTTATCCTTTTGGATTCAAATATTGAACCCAATACCGAGAAAAACCGCCACCTTACGGATCAGCTTTACAGAAGCGATGACACGTCTCTTAAGGCCATGCAGAGAATCATTTTGGGGATGGGTGGGGTCTTGGCATTAAACGAGCTAGGGTATGCTATTGATATTTATCATCTTAACGAAGGCCACGCGGCATTTGCTTTCCTTGAGAAGGCCCGCGGCGTAACAGGAGACGAGCGTGAGGCAATGAGGAAGCATTTTGCCTATACCTGTCATACACCGGTTGAGGCGGGCCATGACCGTTTTTCTATCTCAGAGATAAGTAAAATTGTAAAGAAAGAAGATTTCGAGCTTATGGAAAAATACGGCAAAGACAGCCACGGCATGATCAATCTGACACTGTTAGCAATGAATATCGCGTCGGCGATTAACGCGGTATCCAAGCGCCATCAGCAAGTGATGCACACGCAATTCAAGAAATATGAAGAGCGAATACAATTTGTCACTAACGGTGTCCATACTCACACATGGATTTCGCCAAGTTTCATGAGGCTCTTTGAAGAATTTTCAGCATTCTTTGGTGATATAAAAGCAAATCCCTATAATCTCGTAAAGGCAAAGGAATTAAAAAGTAATCCTGAATTCCGCGGCAAACTTTGGCAGGCGCATCAGGAGAATAAGGAAGCCTTGTGCCATTTTCTTGAAAAATGGAAGCTCAACAAGAATATTTTTACGATATGCTGGGCCCGCCGTATTGCCGCCTATAAAAGGCCGAGCCTTATCCTGCAGGATGTCAACAGGCTGATAGAGATTGCCAAGAAATACGGCCCTCTGCAAGTGCTTTTCGCGGGTAAATCCCACCCTCAGGATGATTTGGGATTTACCTATATTAATATGATGCTGGATAAAATAGACGAGTTGAACAAGGTTACCGATAACCTGAAAATCATCATGCTTGAGAATTACGAAATAGCCTTGGCAAAACTATTGACCTCAAGCGTGGATGTGTGGTTGAATAATCCCCTCCCGCCGTTTGAGGCGTCAGGGACAAGCGGTATGAAGGCAATTTTAAACGGCGTGCTTCAGGTGAGTACCCTTGATGGTTGGGTTGTTGAGGCGGAAGATAAAAATATAGGTAAGATCTTTGGTTATAGATGGGAAGACACAAAGCCCGGCAGCGAGCATAATCTGCGTATGGTTGATGATTCGCATCGTTTATATGAAGCCTTGGAAGAAATGGTAGCGCTCTATTATCGCACGAATAAAAAAGGCATGGTTGATAACGCTTCTGCCTGGATTGATGCCATGATTGACTGTGTGAGCGCTGGCGCGCATTTTAATACCTATCGCATGCTTGACGAATATAAGCGCTTAATTTGGAATATGAAGGAAAACCCCTCGCGACATCCCTGATAATTTTAAGGATTATATATCAAGAGAAAGGAGAAAGACAGATATGGGCTCCGGGCTTACCGCTATCAATGAAAAGGTTGCTCAAGAAAGTGCCTTTGTGAATATGCTTACCGCGGAAATCCGCAAAGTGATTATCGGACAAGAGTATGTAATCAATCGCTTGCTTGTGGGGCTTTTGGCAAATGGACATATCTTGGTTGAGGGAGTCCCTGGGCTGGCGAAAACGCTCTCTATTAAAACACTCTCCGGCGCGATCAACACGAAATTCCAGAGAATACAATTTACCCCTGACCTTTTACCCGCTGATTTGGTGGGGACATTGGTTTATAACCCAAAAGAAGGGACATTTACCACCAGAAAGGGGCCGATTTTTGCCAATATCATTTTGGCGGATGAAATAAACCGGGCACCCGCTAAGGTGCAAAGCGCGCTCTTAGAAGCCATGCAGGAAAGGCAGGTAACTATCGGTGAACATACCTTTTTGTTAGATGAGCCCTTTCTGGTTATGGCAACCCAAAATCCTATTGAGCAGGAAGGAACGTATCCTTTGCCGGAAGCTCAAGTGGATAGATTCATGCTCAAGATACGCATGAACTACCCGACGCGCGAAGAAGAGCATAAGATCCTTAAGGCAATGAGTTTTACCAGCAAGAAAAATGATGTAACCGCGGTGATTAGCCCTGTTGATATTATGAGGGCGCGGGGTGTCGTTGATGAAATATACCTTGATGAGAAATTGGAGAAATACATCCTTGATATTATTTTTGCCACCCGTGAACCTAAAAAATACAAACTTGATGAGCTGGTAAACCTTATTCAATATGGCGCAAGCCCCCGTGCCACCATTTATCTTACCATAGCGGCAAAGGCATACGCCTTTACCCAAGGCAGGGGCTATGTTACTCCCCAGGATATCAAATCCATAGCCCTTGATATCTTGCGCCACCGTGTTATTGTAAGCTACGAAGCAGAAGCGGAAGAAAAAACCTCCGAAGACATCGTTACCAAAATCTTAAGCGAAATAGAAGTTCCTTAGTATAGGCTGTCAATTTTCAGCTCGTTAGCAGAGGTTGAAAAATGATTCCCAAGGAAGTATTAAAGAACATCCGCCGCATCCAAATTACAACCTCCCGCATGGTAAGCGATATCTTTGCCGGCCAATACCAGAGTGTCTTTAAAGGTAAGGGTATGGAATTTGATGAGGTGCGCCAGTATCAGCCCGGGGATGAAATCCGCTCCATTGACTGGAACGTTACTGCCCGCACAGGAGAACCCTATATCAAAAAATTCGTTGAAGAAAGGGAATTGACGGTGATGCTTGTTTTGGATATGTCGGCATCCTCTTTTTTCGGCACCGTCAAGAGCCTCAAGATGCAGGTTGCCGCCCAGATATGTTCAGTCCTGGCTTTTTCAGCCATCCGTAATAACGATAAAGTAGGGCTTATTAACTTTAGCGATAGAATAGAAAAGTTTGTGCCCGCGCGTAAAGGCACGCGCCATGTCCTGCGGGTTATCCGCGAGGCCCTCTATGGCAGGCCGCAAGGTAAGGGGACGGATATCTCCTTAGCCTTAGAATATTTGAATAGGGTAACTACCCGTAAGACCGTAGCTTTTATTATTTCTGATTTTTATGCCGGTGATTGTAAAAAAATGCTTACCCTTACTAATAAGCGCCATGACCTTATTGCCATTACTATTACCGATCCTTTAGAGATATCGTTACCTCGTGCCGGGCTCCTTAAACTCTATGATTCCGAAACAAAGGAGGGTTATTTCCTGGATACCTCTGATCCCTCGGCCTGCCATGCGTATGCCTTGCGCGCGCAGGCGATAGCCAGAGAAAGACAATTGCTTTTTCGGTCCTGCGGTATTGACGCGATTGATATCCGCACGGATATCCCGTATTCAAAAAGCCTGTTTTCGTTTTTCCGGGCGAGAGAAAGGAGAATGCGCACATAATGAAAAATTCATTTTTTGTTTTTTTAGGAAGCCTTATGATCATAGCGGCAGCGGTTTTATACTTTTTCAAGATTCCGATTACAGCCAAAGCCTCTGGCGCGGCTTCCTCAAGCTGGAGTCAGAAACTGCAATTAGAATACGTCAACACTCTCCTTGCCAAAGGATTATCCGCTCAGGCGGCGCTAAGCCTTAAGGAGTATATTGACAAAAATCCCGGGGACGCTAAAACCCAGGCCGGGCTTTGCTATAGGTTGGGAACGATTTTTATGGATCTATCGCTCTACGAAAACGCGTTAGCCTTTTTTTACAAGGCAGAACTTCTGGACAGGCAGGCGGAATTTATCCCCAGGATGAATGAGCTTATTGTTGAGGCGCTGGAGAAGGCAGGATTAGGCCAGCAGGCTGACTATGAGCTATCCTCGCGTACCTCGATTACGGAACAGAAGGCGCCTTCAGATACCGTTGTGGCACAGATCGCAAAAAGAGAAATTACCATGTCAGAAATTGATAAGGAAATCAGCGGCCTTCCTGAAGGGATGTCAGAAGCCTTCAGCGGCCCTGAGGGGAAATTGCGCTATATCAAAGAGTATGTTGCCAGGGAAGTTTTGCATGATAGGGCAAAAAAATTAGGCTTGGATAAATCAACAAAAGTCCGCCAAGCAGTAGAAGACTTTAAAAAACAAGTTGTACTACAGCAATTGCTTGTCGCGGAAATGGCGCCTGCTTTAAAAATCAGCCCCCAGGATGTTGAGATGTATTATAAAGCCAACATGGACAAGTATGCCATACCCCCGGCAGTCAAGGTAAGCTATATGGTTATTCCCGATCCCGCCAAAAAGGATGAGGCCATGAACTCACTTAGTCAGGGCCACGGTTATCGGATAGATGGCTGGATTGTAAAGGGCCAAACCTCTATCGGAGAAATTTCCGATGCCGCGGGAGCCATTGACGCCCTCATACGGCAGGAAAAGCGAAGCATGAGCGAGCCGATAAAAATAAAAGATACGTTCTATGTTTTTTCCATTGATGATAAAAGGCAGGAAAGGCTTTTAAGCTTTGATGAGGTTAAGAAAAGAGCCGAGAGTGAGTACCGTAGGCAGAAGCAAGAAGAGCTTTTAAACTCCCTGCTTACCAAGGTTTTAGAAAGTAAAGACGTCAAAATCCTGTATCAGATAGATTCAGAGAATGAGAAAACTAAGCACTAAACTGTTATTTTCCATAGTAACATTGGTTTTTGTATGGCCTATGGCTTTGGTTTTAGCGCAAGTATTGGATAAAGGCCGGGAGCCGGTAGGGGTGAGGGTATCGGTTGATAAGAAATCAGTTACTATCGGCGATAAGATACGCTATGAAATAACGGTGCGCGCGCTTAAAAATATCGAAGTGCAGTTTCCTGATTTTGGAGCTATAGTAGGGGATTTTGCCATTAAGGATTTTGGTTTTCAAAAACAAAGCTCTTTTGGCAGACAAACCCTCAGGCAATGGTATGTGTTGGATACCTATGTAACAGGGAAAGTAACAATTCCTAAGGCAATAATAAAGTATAAAGCCAAGGCTGATACGGAATGGAGCCAGAAAGAAACAGAGGAAGTGGAAATCGAAGTAAGAAGTGTTTTGGATAAGGCTGGCAGTATTGAGGTTGATATCGCGGATATAGAGAACCCTGTACCTTTACCTTCAAAAAAGAGCAGGATAGCGCTGTGGTTAGCGCTCATAGTGCTTACGGGGCTTTTAGGGATAACGCTGGTTTTAATGAAGAAAAAGATAGGGGCGCCTTTAGCGTTTCCACGGCCTGCGCATGAAATAGCCTATGAACAGCTTGAGGCTTTAGAGAAAAAAGATTTTATCCGGCAAGGTAGGAGTAAAGAGTATTTTGTGGAGATTTCAGATATCATCCGCCGTTATCTTGAGAACAGGTTTAGCCTGAGGGCTCCGGAAATGACTACCGAAGAGTTCTTGTCCAGTGCTCAAGCTGCCTCGCGCTTAAGCATTGAGCAAAAACTATTGCTGCGTGAGTTTCTTACTTCGTGTGATTTGGTCAAGTTCGCAAAATATCTGCCTGTCTCTGATGAGGTTGCTGCGGCGTTTGAAAGAGCCAAGAAGTTGGTTGATCAGACTAAAGAAGAATTACAGGGAGCCGCTGCCTCGTAATAGGCAAGGCTCATAAGCAGGCGTTAGAATGTTTTTTCATAATCCGCTTTTTTTGTTGTTTATACCCTTTGCTGTTACTGTTATCCTGTATTCCCGAGCAGCCTCTTTAAGCTCAGGGCTTAAGTTTTCTACGCTTCGGCTGGTAGAGGGAGTAAAAGCTTCTTTTAAGCTTAAGGCAGCAGGCAATCTGTTTCTTTTACGCGCTCTATCAGTGAGTTTGATTATTCTTGCTTTGGCGCGGCCGCAGTCACCGATTGCTGAGTCTAAGATAGAGTCGGAAGGAATAGAGATTGTCCTTGCCCTTGACTGCTCAACGAGCATGTTGGCCGAGGATTTTACGCTCACCGGCCGCCGGCAAAACAGGCTTGAGGTAATTAAAGCCGTAGTTAAGGATTTTATAAAGGGCAGGACTCATGACCGCATTGGTATTGTCGCGTTCGCGGCCAGGGCGTATATGGTGTGTCCTTTGACCCTTGATTACGGATGGCTCTTAGAAAATTTAGAGAGAATCAAGGCCGGCTTGATAGAAGACGGAACTGCCCTTGGCTCAGGGATAGCATCTTCTTTAAACCGGCTTAAAAACGTAAAAGCAAAAAGCAAGGTGCTTATTGTACTTACTGATGGCAGGAATAATACCGGCACCATTTCGCCTCTGGCGGCCGCGGAAGCTGCCAGCGCTTTGAAGGTCAAAATATATACGATTGGAGCAGGTACCAAAGGTTTGGCGCCTTATCCGGCAAAAGATTTTTTTGGTAATACCGTTTATCAGCCAATACGCGTGGATATTGATGAGGATACCTTACAGAAGATAGCCCAGAAAACCAGCGGCAGATATTTCCGTGCTACCGATACTGAAAGCCTTAGGGAGATTTACAAGGAAATAGGCCGGTTAGAGAAAACAACTATAGAAGAAAAAGGATATCTGGAATACAGGGAGTTTTTCCCTTATTTCCTGATTCCGGGATTAGCCTTGGTACTCCTTGAAATTATTCTTTCGAATACTGTATTGATGAAAATACCTTAACGATGAGATTTGCCGAGCCATATTTTCTTTATAGCATCGCGGCCGCTGGTATTCTCATTGGTTTTTACGGTTGGTCTTTTATCAGGCGCAGACGAATACTACGAAAGGTCGCGGATCCGCGGCTTCTGCCGGAATTAATGGTTTCAGTGGATGTGGCCAAGCAAAAACTTAAGGCCGGCGTGCTTATGGTTGGAATCTTATTTTGTTTTTGCGCGTTACTACGGCCGCAGTGGGGATTCCATTGGGAGGAGCTAAAACGAAAAGGTTTGGATATCGTGGTAGCCGTAGATACCTCAAAAAGCATGCTTGCTGAAGATATCAAACCAAACAGGCTGGAGAGGACAAAACTGGCATTGAGAGATTTTACGAAAAATCTCCGCGGGGACAGGATTGGCTTAATTGCCTTTGCGGGGAGCGCGTTTCTGCAATGTCCGCTTACCTATGACTATGGAGGATTCTTGCTTTCCCTGGATAGCCTTGATGTCACTACGATACCGCAAGGAGGCACCTCATTATCAAGCGCCTTGCGTGAGGCTTTGCGCAGTTATGAGGGTGGCCAGAAAAAACATAAGGTCCTGGTGATTATTACCGACGGGGAGGACCACGAAGGCGATCCCCTCAAGGTTGTCGAAGAGGCCAAAAAAGAAGGGATTACGGTGTTCTGTATCGGCATAGGTACCCGTGAGGGTGAACTTATTTCCATAACTACCGAGAGCGGGCAAAAGGAGTTTTTAAAAGATAGGGTAGGCAATGTGGTAAAGTCACGTTTGGATGAAGTTACGCTACAGAAAATCGCGTTAATGACAATGGGTAGTTATGTGCGTTCGACAAGCGCAGAATTTGGCCTTGAGCTCTTGTATAAAGAAAAATTCTCAAAAATGGAAAAACGCGAAATAAAAGGCGCGATGAATAAACAGTATGAAGAAAGATTTCAGATTCCTTTGGCGTTTGCGCTTTTGTTTTTCCTGGTTGAGCCATTCATAAGCGATACAAAAAAAACATGAAGCGAAAGGCCTTTTTTCTTTTTCTCCTGTTACTGTGTTTGTTTGTTTGCCCGGAGGCTTTTGCCAAAGACGCCTCGGCCATAGTAGCCAAAGCTAACGCCTTTATGAGGGCGGGTGCCCATGATAAAGCCTTAACCCTGTATAATGAAGCCCTTCTTGCTGATCCTGATTCAGCCGCTATTAACTTTAATGCCGGCACTGCCTGGTTTAAGAAAGGTGATTATGAGAAGGCGATTGGTTTATTTGAGAAAGCGCTCTTATCCGATGATAAGCGCCTGGAGGCAAAGGCGCATTACAATATCGGTAACGCAAAGTACAAACTTGGAAAACGCAAGGTTCACACCGATCTTCAATCCGCGGTGCGATTATTGCGCCAGGCACTTGACTACTATAAGAAGGCAATAGAATTAAATAGCAAAGATAAAAAAGCCAAGCTCAACCATGAGGTGGTGGAAAAAGAGCTCAAAACACTTTTGGATAAGCTGCAACAAGAAAACAAAAAGGGTGGCCAGGGGCAAAAACAGGAAGGCCAGGGGTCAACAGAACAAAAGCCTGGCCCAGAAGAGCGGCAAGGTCAAGAACCACAAGAGCAAAAACAGGAAGAGGGGAAGCCTCAGGAAGCAGAAGGGCAAAAAAAAGAAGAGGGGCAGGGCGCAGAAAAGAGACAAGCGCTCAAGCAGGAAGAGGCTAAAGAAAAAGATGGCAAAGAGAGAGCCCCTTTTGAAGAAGACACTGCCCCTTCTGATCCAGGCGAGCCTGCGCCAGAGGCGCAAGAAACACAAGAGATGTCTTCCGAGGAAGCTGCGATGCTTCTTGAGGGATTCCGGCAGGAAGAAAATGCCCAGGGGCATCTCCAGTATATGCGAGAAGGGCAACTTAGGGCTCCTGAAAAGGATTGGTGAGGGTAATGTTTCAGAGTGAAAGTAGGCGTGGAACTGTTGGTAAGCTAAGCATAGCCGGAGGCTGTCTTTTTTACTTATTTTTCTGCTTCTTCAGCCATACTGGTTTTGCCAAGGATATTAATTTCGAGATTGAGGTTGAGTCTGCCAGAATATCCCTTGGCGATACGACGACACTCAACCTTACTTTTAACGATACACAAAATATCCCGGTTTTTAATGTTCCTCTTATAGATGGCCTTGGAGTGCGTTATCAAGGCCCCGCCACAAGGGTATCCATAGTAAACGGCCAGATGTCGAGTTCTATTACCCATATTTATTCGCTTTTTCCCGCAAAGGCAGGCAGGTATACCTTAGGGCCATGGAAGTTCGATTACCATGGCGATACCTATACCTCGGGTACTGTTATCCTTGAGGTGGTACAGGGCCAGGTGCAAAAAAATACGCCCTCCGGCTCTTCAGAGCAGGATATCCTAAGCGATGTAAACGACAAGGTATTTCTGGTGATACAACCAAAAAAGAATAAGCTCTATATCAATGAGGTTGCGGCGCTTACCATAAAATTGTATGTGCGTGAAGTAGGGGTAACAGATATACAATTCCCTACCTTAACGCATGACGGCTTTTTCGTTTCTGAATTCCAGCAGCCACGGCAATATCAGGAAGTCTTGGGAGATATCCAGTATGAGGTGATTGAGCTTAACGCCGCGTTTTTCGGGCTCAAGCCGCAAGAGGCACGGCTTGGCCCTGCCCAGTTACAATGTAACCTGATTATACGAAAACAGAGACGACGAGACGGCTTTACGAATTTTGACGATTTCTTTGATTCTTCGGTTATTGATGACTTCTTTGGTTCATACCGGAAACAGCCGATAATCTTAAAATCTGCTGATATCCCGATTACCGTAACGAACCTGCCTGAGGAAGGTAAGCCTGAAAATTACAGCGGGGCTGTCGGAAATTTTGATTTTGATGTCTCTGCCAGCCCTCAGGAGGTGAAGGTAGGAGATCCCATAACCCTCAAAGGGATGATTCGCGGAAATGGGAATCTTAATACCGTTACCGTTCCTCAATGTAAGGCACAGGATAACCTTAAGGTATATGAGCCCCAGGTAAAGCAGGAAAAAGAGAGTAAGTCTTTTACGCAGGTTATTATTCCTTTGGATGAAAAGATTCGGGAACTGCCTTTATTGACATTTCATTTCTTTAACCCCGAAACCGCAAGGTATGAGTCCATTACCAAGGGGCCGTTTCCTCTTAAGGTAACCAAGCTGGATAAACAGGAAGAATTAAAGGTTGTTGAAGCTCTTCAACAGTTAAATGCTACTAGCCGTAGTGTAGAAAAATTAGGCAGGGATATTGTCTATATCAAGACATCGATGGGTAAAGTGATGAAAAAAGGCAGTTTCCTTTATAAAAATAAACTCTTTCTTACCGCTCAGTTTGTGCCGTTTTTATGTTTTATTTTATTTTCTGTATGGCGAGCGAGGAATCGTAAATTAAGGACTGATATTCGATATGCGCGAGCTCTTTCTGCTCCCCGTAAGGCAAGAGAGGGGATTCGTAAGGCAGAGCAGTTATTAGCGAAAACCGATAAAATAGGATATTTTGATGCAGTGTTTCAGACGCTACAAGAATATCTGGGGGATTATTTTCACCTGCCCTCGCAGGGTATAACAATAAGCGTGATTGATGAAATTTCTCGCCATCAAAGTATTCCCCAGGATATTCTTGATAAACTGAGGGATATTTTTAAAGAATGCGATATAGCCCGTTATGCGGCGAGTTCAATGGAGAACCTAACGATGCAGGCAGTACTTAAAGAATTGGAAGAAGTGATAGAGTACTTGCAGAAACACAAAATATCGGCATGATGAAAAAAAACTGTAGTGTGGAAGCCTGGTGGAGAGTTATGTGCATGGCAGGAATTTTTGTTTTGTGCGTTTGTGGTGCTGTCATGGGGCAAGCTCTTGAACATGACTTTCTTGAGGCTTCCCATGCTTACAAAGAGAACAACTATGATCAGGCAATTGCCTTATATGAAGCAATGCTCATGAAAGGCTATGAAAGCGGGAATCTTTATTATAATCTTGCTAATAACTATTTTAAAAAAGGAGAATTAGCGAAGGCGCTGTTGCATTATAAAAGGGCAGAGTTGTTCATTCCTGGAGATAGCGACCTGAAGGCAAATTATAGCTATTGTCGGTCATTACTGCAGTTAGGCCAGGATGAACCGGAAGAAAATTGGTTTCTGCGGCTCATTGATGCTGCCTTCGCTGCTTTTAACCTTGATTGTTTAGTGATAGTTTTAAGCCTGATGCAGGCCATGTTTTTTCTTTTAGCTATGCTCTATCAATTTGCCCATGGCAGGAAGCGTTTGTGTAAGGCGGGCAGTGTTATCTGCGTGGTGATATTTCTCTTAGGGGCTATTGCTTTTAAAAGGAAAATCGAGTATCAAAAACGCGCCGCGGTTGTCATGGTGAAGGAATTGGAATCGAAGTTTGAGCCTCTTGAAAGCGCGACCACCCATTTTATTTTACCTGAGGGTGTTACTGTTGAGGTTTTAGAATCAAGCGGCGCATGGCATAAAATCAGGCGTGTAGACGCAAAAATAGGTTGGGTGAATAAGGAAGGGCTTGCTTTTATCGCGGCAAGGTAATCCGAGATTTCACTAAGGCCATTTTTCAGCCATACCTCGGGCAACCGGTCAATTATCAGGGGTCAAAGAAAATTGGTACTGTCCCCGCCTGCGGCGGGGCCACCCATTTTCCCCATTCACTGACGCGTTACTACCTCGGGCTTAATCTTCTTGAAGGTTAGCCAAAAGATGTTATAATTACAAAATGAGTCATATAAAACAGTATCCTCTTGCCTGGGGAGTGTCGGTAGGGCTGCATATCGTTTTCTTTTTTCTTGTATCGCTGTCTGCGATGAAGCCTTATCGCAAGGCTTTTCGTGAGCTCAAAGTTACCTATATCAAGCCCCCAGCGGTAAGCCTTGGCCAGAAGACACGAATACCTCTTGATGCTTCATTAAAAGGCACTGACTTAACCTCTCCGGGACAGCGGTTGGTTTTATCGGACAGAAATGAACTTCCTAAGAGGAAAATGTCCGCTTCAGAAAGCAGGGCTCAGGATGAGCCGTGGCTTCGCCCCGAGCACTACGCGCAGAAGCCGCGTATCCAGAGCTCGGAATTCCGTGATACCGGCACGCTTAAGCTTTCTCCGATACAGATGGACTCGTTTGAGAAGGAATCGGAAAGCCCCGCGTACCTTACCTACAGTAATTTTTTGCACGAACGGTATCGGCATTGTCTGTACGCGCGGTATTCGGATTCTAGCGAAGACGGGCAGGTGAGCCTCAAATTCGCGCTCAATGCGGATGGTTCGTTAGCAGAATACCACATTATTGATGACAAAAGCACTGCCAGCCGGCAGCTGCAGCGTATCGCTCTTGAGGCTTTACGCGATGCCGCCCCTTTCCCGAGGCTTCCTAAAGAGTTGGGGGCTCCGGTGCTTACCTTTAGAGTGAGTATCCATTTTTCGCAGCTCAAAGAAAAATAGGCGTTTTGGAAAAGGTGATTGACATAATGTTCAGGGAATGATAGTATTATAAAAAAAGGAGATGATAATCTATGTCTGAGGTCGTAATAAGAAAAGATGAGTCGTTTGAATCTGCTTTACGGAGATTTAAGAAAAAGATTGACAAAGAAGGCATTTTAAGAGAAATACGCGATCGTAAGCACTATGAAAAACCGAGTGAACGAAAGCGGAAAAAATCGAAGAAGTTATAAGCCATGGAGTTGTGCCTATCGACTTCATGGAACGCCTTTCGCTATACAGACGGTAAAAAGGTTATCGCGGAGGTTCAGCGGTTAGGCTTTAATGCCGTAGAGTTAAGCTTTAATTTGACTAAAGATATGGTAGAGGACATAGCCTCTTTAGTTAAGAAAAATAAGATTAAAGTCAATGCCCTGCATAATTTTTGTCCTATCCCTGAGAACCTGGCAAGAGAAGTTGCTTTGCCGGATTGCTACTCGGTAGCATCGCTTGATGAGCGCGAGCGGGAATTAGCGGTCAAGTATACGAAAGCAAGTATTGATTCCGCGCGCCAGGTCAATGCCAAGGCCGTGGTAATGCATTGCGGCAGAGTGGAAATAGCCGACCGCACCAGGGAATTGATCTCGATTTTTTACAGTAGCGAGGGAGCCTTTGACCCTCGGCTCAAAAGTATCACAGAGCTCATGCGCCGGGAAAGAGAAGAACAGGCGCGCGCCCATCTTGAGGCAGTCTTTAAAAGCCTGGATGAACTCTCGCCCTACGCCCAAAAGCAACAAGTAGCTCTGGGCATAGAAAACAGGTATTACTTTCGGGAAATTCCTTCTTTCGAAGAAACCGCGCGCTTACTGGAACATTGTAAGGGCGCTCCCGTTTTTTACTGGCATGATACAGGCCATGCCCAGCTTTGGGAGAATTTAGGATTCAGGAAGCATCAGGAATATTTAGATCAGTATGGAGCGTCCCTGATTGGTGTTCACCTGCATGATATTATAAAAGACGACGATCATTTAGCTCCTTTGCGGGGTGATTTTGATTTTAAGCTGTTAGCACCGTACCTTACAAAAGATACGATTAAAACCTTAGAGGCGCATTATCCTGCCTCTTCCCAAGATATCATAAAGGCAAAAGATTTCCTGGAAACTTTGTATGGCGAACATTAGACAGCCTGCGGTAGCGGGGCAGTTTTATCCTGCGACTGAAGAAGAATTGCGTCAGCAGTTAGAGTCGTTTCCTGACAAAAGGGAAGAGAGCCTGGTAAAGAAAACTGCCTTCGGTTGCATGCTTCCTCACGCAGGCTATATGTATTCAGGGGCTGTTGCCAAAAGCGTGGTATCTCAGATTGAGATACCAGGTACGCTTATTATCCTAGGGCCCAATCATACCGGCAGGGGCGGCCTTTTTAGCATTATGAATGAAGGCTCCTGGATGACGCCTCTGGGGAGTGTTTCCATAGATAGCAAGCTCGCCAAGAAGCTTAAAGAAAAGTCGCCGCTCTTAAAAACCGATTTCGCGGCGCATGAGTCGGAGCATTCTATTGAAGTAGAGCTGCCGTTACTGCAATATTATAAAAAAGATTTTAGTTTTGTGCCTATAGTTATTGCTTCAAGTGACTTTAAGAATTATCAACGCCTGGGGCTTTCTATTGCCGCCGCCCTGAAGGAACTTCGTGCGGAAAAAGATACCTTACTTATTGCCAGTTCCGATATGACGCATTATGAGGATGCAGCAACAGCCAAGGTTAAAGATACGAAGGCCATACAGGCGATTGTAGAATTAGATGAAGTCAAATTGTGGGAAAAGGTGCGGGAATTAGATATTACGATGTGCGGGTATGCGCCCGCGATTGTCATGATTGTAGCGGCAAAAGCCCTTGGGGCTACCAAGGCTGAATTGGTGAAGTACCAAACCAGTGGTGACGTTACCGGGGATAATTCCAGTGTGGTAGGGTACGCGGGGATAATAGTGCACCGTTAAATTAATTTTTATATGTAGGCGGTGCACTAAAGGGGGTGTGGGGGAGACCGTCACCCACGCTTGGGGGGTGCTCAGCGATCCGCCGTAGGCGGAGAGCGCCGAAGGGGGGCCTGCCCCCATAGCGGAAGTGCGGAGTTAACTTTCGCTATACCCATAAGAATTAAGTTAACGGAGCACTAGTGAGATAATCGATATGGAAGAGCAGAAGAAAAAGGTTGATGAAAGCTATAAGGATAAGGTAGTCAAAGAAAAAGGCAAGGACGAGGGCGCTTCTTCGAAACCTCAGGAACCGCAGGCTAAGGAAAATTTTACCATGCCAGAGGCAAGCTTCTCGTTTTTTGTTACTACCTTAGCTATGCAGGCAACGATTGCCTTAGGAGATGTTCCTGAGCCGCAAACCAACAAGAGCCAGGAAAACCTGCCGCAGGCAAAATTTATCGTTGATACCTTGGGGATGTTACAGGAAAAAACAAAAGGTAATCTTACCCAGGAAGAGGCTGCACTGATAGAGGGGGTTTTGTACGAATTGAGAATGAGCTATGTGCAGAAAACGGGAGGCAAGAAATGATTGACAAGGAACTTTTAGATATTTTGGCTTGTCCCGCGTGTAAGGCCGATGTGGTCTTAGAAACGGTTTCCGGGCAGGAAAAGATTGCCTGTACAAAATGTAAACGCAAATACCCTGTACGTGACGGTATTCCGATAATGCTTATAGATGAGGCGGAACAGGCTTAGCGATGGCGCGTCCTAAAAAGCACGCTATTCTCGTAATTCACGGCCCAAACCTTGGGCTTTTGGGCCAGCGTGAGCCCGAGGTGTATGGACGGGTTACTTTGCCTGAGATTAATGACGAATTACGTAGCCTCGCCAAAGAGCATAAGGTGAAGGTAGAGATAGTTCAGTCTAATCATGAAGGAGAAATTGTTGATACCATTGGAAAGAGCAAGGATACCTTTGATGCTATTCTCATCAATCCCGCGGCCTATACCCATACTAGTGTCGCTATCCGCGATGCCCTTCTGGCCTGCGGCCTGCCGTGTGTTGAAGTGCACTTGTCTAATATCTACGCGCGTGAGCAATTCCGCCATAATTCTTTAATCGCGCCTGTTGCCAAAGGGCAAATCTCAGGATTCGGTAAACAGAGTTATGCCCTTGGCCTCTTAGCCATTATCAATCTTTTAGATTCCGCGCGGAAGTAAATGCTTTCCCGTATCCCTGGTTTCAGAGCAAAATTAGCCTTGAATTCCCTGGACGGCTTTTTGGTTACAAAAGAAGCTAATGTCGCTTATTTATGTAACTATCCTATTCGGGATTCCTACCTTTTCGTTACCCATCATAGGGCATACCTGATTACAGATTTTCGCTATACTGAGGAAGCACGCGGGAATATCAAGGCAGTGAAGGTCGTGCAATACAAAAACCTTTTTAAGGACATAGTTTCCTTAGCGCGCAGGCTTGCGGTTAAGCGTGTAGGGTTTGAGGCCAAGGATTTGAATTTCGCGGAATATACAAAAATTAAAGAGTATTTACCCCCCAAGATTAAACTTTTCGATACCTTTAATCTCATTGAAACACTCAGGCAAATTAAAAGCCCTGAGGAACTTTCCTCTATAAGAGAGGCTATACGAATTACCGGCCTGGCCTTTACCTTCTTAAAAAGGCATATTAAACCCGGTGAGAGCGAATTAAGGGTCGCGGGAGAGTTTGAGCGTTTTATCCGCTATCAGGGAGCCTCTATGAGCGCGTTTAACATTATTGCTGCCAGCGGGCCGAATTCCAGTTTTCCTCATGCCGGGGTTACCACAAGGAAATTCCGCTCCTGTGATTCGGTGCTTATCGACATCGGGGTTGAGGTAAACGGCTATAAATCTGACTTGACAAGGGTATTCTTTTTAGATAAAATAACACATGTCCAACGTAAGATTTACGCGATTATACGAGAGGCTCAAGATAAGGCGATTGAGGCAGTTAGCCCCGGCGCGGAGCTTTGTAAAATAGACTTTGCCTCGCGCAGCTTTATCGCGAAGCATGGCTATGGAAAATGTTTCGGCCATAGTTTAGGCCATGGCGTTGGCCTTGAAGTTCATGAAGAACCAAGCATATCCTCTAAAAACAAATCCCTCGCGCAGGAAGGAATGGTATTTACCATTGAGCCGGGGATATATCTTCCGGGAAAATTTGGTATTAGGATAGAGGATATGGTAGTAGTAACCAAGAAAGGGGTTGAGGTATTAAGTGGCGCTATCAATAAATCAATTTAAAGTAGGGGTAACCATCCTCTTGGATGGAGAAGTCTATCAGATTGTTGAAACAGAACATGTCAAGCCGGCAAAAGGTTCTGCTTTTGTGCGTGCCAAACTAAAAAACCTAAGGACAGGAAATCTCTTGGATAGGACCTTCCGTGGCCAGGATACCGCGGAAGAGGCCTTTGTGGAGCAGAGAAAATTGCAATACCTTTATTCACAGACGGATATGTATCATTTTATGGACCAAGAAAATTATGACCAACTAGTCATTTCCGCTGATATCTTAGGTGATGGGACTAAGTTTTTGAAGGATAACCTTGAGGTGTTAGGTTATTTTTATAAAGATAAAATCCTTAATGTGGTAATTCCCAATTTTATTGAACTGGTAGTTACGGAAACTGAGCCGGGAATAAAAGGGGATACCGCAAAAGGCGGAAATAAGCCGGCAAAAGTAGAAACCGGAGCAACGATACTCGTTCCTTTATTTATTAATATCGGTGATAAACTTAAAGTAGATACCCGTACCGGAACTTATGTGGAAAGGGCGTATTAACCTTTCTTTTGTTTTCTTTTCTGTTTTTATCTTTTATAGCGTATGTGTGGTCAGCGTTAATTTTGAATAAAGACAGAGGTTCTGAAGTTTTAGACATGTGTGAAATTATAAGGATGCTACGGCAGTAAGGCGGCGGTATTGTAGTGAGGAGGGAACCTTTGTGAATGTAAAAGAGATTAAGGAAATGATCAGTCTGATGAATGAGAATAATCTCTTGGAATTAGAGATTGAAAAAGATGATATGCGCATTAAACTCAAGAAAGCCTCTTCGCATGGCCAGGACGTCGTTCCTGCTCCAGTGTATATTGAACGCCAGCCTATAGCTGAACATCAGTTGCAGTCTCAGGAATCGGCACGCAAAGAACTACCTGCTTCAAATAAGTTAGAAATCAAGTCTCTTATGGTTGGAACGTTTTATCGTGCCCCTAGCCCCGAGGCGCCCGCGTTTGTTGAGGTAAATCAGGAAATTACGCCTGGACAGGTTATTTGTATTATTGAGGCAATGAAGCTGATGAATGAGATAAAGTCAGAAGTGAAGGGAAAGATTTTAGAAATTCTTGTAGACAATGCTGAGCCGGTAGAATTCGGCCAGCCCTTATTTCTTATAGAACCTCACTAAGAAAGCTTATACGTTGGCAAAGGCTTACCAGCGAGCAGGCTAATTCACTCTATTGTTTTCCAAAGTATTAATTGCCAACCGCGGTGAAATCGCCGTTCGTATCATACGCGCATGTAAAGAGCTCGGGATACGCACGGTTGCTGTCTATTCCCAAGCCGATCTTGAATCGCTTCACGTGCGCCTGGCAGATGAGGCTATCTGTATAGGCCCGGCCGCAAGCGTTAACAGTTACCTTAATATTCCCTCTATTATTTCTGCCGCGGAGATAACCGATGTGGACGCTATTCATCCCGGTTACGGTTTCTTAGCCGAGAATCCCCACTTTGCCGAGATTTGTGAATCCTGCCGTATTACTTTTATAGGCCCGACTCCGGAAAATATACGCCTTATGGGTGATAAGATGCAGGCGCGTGACACTATGCGTAAGGCAAACATACCAATCGTTCCGGGCAGCCTTACCGCGGTCAAAAATAAAGACGATGCCCTGAAAATCGCGAAGCGTATTAGCTATCCTATTATTATTAAGGCTGCCGCCGGCGGAGGGGGCAAGGGGATGCGGGTTTGTCATAACGATATAAGTTTAGTGTCAGGCTTGATGACTGCCCAGGCAGAGGCAGAGGCAAGTTTCGGTAATTCCAACGTTTACATAGAAAAATATATCGAAAGGCCGCGCCATATAGAGATTCAACTCCTCGCGGATAAATACGGCCACATCATTTATCTGGGTGAAAGGGATTGTTCTATTCAAAGGCGCCACCAAAAACTCATCGAAGAATCTCCATCTCCTGCGGTCGATAGTAAACTGCGCAAGCGCCTGGGAGAGGCCGCGGAGAAGGCAGCCAGGGAGGTTAAGTATATCAGCGCGGGAACCATAGAGTTTTTGCTCGATGAAAAAAATAATTTTTATTTTATGGAAATGAATACCCGTATCCAGGTAGAGCATCCGGTTACGGAATGGGTAACAGGCATTGACATTGTTAAGGAGCAGATAAAAATTGCCGCTGGTGAAAAGCTTAAAATCCGCCAGGATGATGTAAAGCTCAGCGGCTCGTCAATAGAATGTCGTATCAATGCCGAAGATTATGAGAATAATTTTATGCCTTGTCCAGGGAAGATTGAATCTTTGAATATTCCCGGAGGCCCAGGGGTAAGGGTAGACAGCCATGTCTATCAGGGATATAGCATAAGCCAGTATTATGATTCTTTAATTGCCAAGCTTATTGTTCATGGCAGGGATAGAAAAGAGGCACTGAGGATTATGAGCAGGGCGCTTGATGAATTTGTGATCGGCCCGATTAAAACGACCATCCCCTTTCATAAGGAAGTATTAAAGAATCCGTTTTTCATAAAAGGGGATTTTTCGACAAATTTCATCAACGAAAATTTCAAAATCAGCCCTAAAAAAGAGGAATAATCATGGACATGCATGCCAATAAAATCGAGGCGGGCTCAGTCAAAATTCACAAAAATGTTATTGCTTCTATCGCTGCTTTTGCCGCTTTGGAAATAACAGGGGTAAAACACATTGGAAAGCCGTCCTGTATTGCTTTCTTGGAATTCTTTGGCTTGAAGGCTTCCCGGTTGATAAAGGTGGAGTTTGGAAGAAATGATGAAATACGCTTGGAGGTGCCGCTGGTTGTTGCCTATGGCTGCACTATTGCTTCGGTGGTAGAAAGCGTTCAGGATAATATCAGGCGCTCACTCGAGAAAATGCTGGATAAATCTCCCCGCGATATTCGTATCAATGTCCAGGGAATAGAGAAATGATAATGATAAACAAGGAGGGTTCTTGATGCGTTTTTTTACCATATGCGGGCTTATTTTCAATACGTTGTTTTATATTTTATTCGCGGGGATACTTTTTTATTTTGCTGTACATTGGATTACTCCCGCTATGGTTTCCGATATAGCGGCTCAGATTCAAGGCTATCCTAACTCGGGAGCTATCTTAATGCTCGTGAGCCTGCTTATTGTGTTGATTAACTATACCTTTACCCAGTCGGTGATGGGTAAAATTCATAGAGAAAAGTATATTGCTTTTAATACCTCAAGCGGCCAGGTAAGCATTGCCTTGGTTGCCGTAGAGGACCTGATTAAAAGGCTTGCCATCCAGGTGCCTCAGGTTAAAAATCTGCGCCCGGATGTGCGGGTGAGAAGGCGGGGCGGGATTGCGGTTTATCTACGTATTGATTTAAAGTGTGAGACCAATATCGTTGACCTTACGGAACGGCTTCAGGAGCTGGTAAAAAGTAAAATCCAGGATATGCTCCGGGGAATTGATGAGCCGATTATCGTTAAGATCCATGTAGCAAAGATTGTTTGTGATGATGAGAAGGATAGAAAAAAAACTGATAATGAACAGAAGGAACAACCTGCGATTCCATTTTATGGATATGGCCGGTAGGCTCAGGCTTTGCCTGCCTGCCGACAGGAATGTAGCGGCGCGATTTATCGCGCATAAAAGTGAGGCAGCAACATGTTAAAAGCGGATAGTAGGGTATTAGGAAATTAGGATTGGGATATTAGGAGACTGGGAGATTAGGGGAAAGCATGGGATTTTGTTCCCTACATCCTAATCCCCGCATTTAGCGAGTGTGTTTACACAAATTATACGAGGAGATATATTAAAATGGCTTCAAAAATAGGTATTTTAACTGGCGGTGGCGATTGTCCAGGATTGAATGCTGTTATTCGGGCGGTAGTTCGCAAGGCAATCAATGAAGGCTATGAAGTCGTTGGTATAAAAAACGGCTGGAAGGGCTTGATTGAAAAAGATACGATGGCCTTAACCTTGGATTCTATTTCCGGCATACTGCCAAAAGGGGGAACAATTTTAGGCACCAGCAGGACTAATCCCTATAAGAAGGAAGGCGCGGTTCAAAAGGTCGTTACGCATTATAAATCCTTAGGCCTTGACGCCTTGGTCGCTGTAGGCGGTGAAGATACTTTGGGAGTAGCGACAAAATTAGTCGCAGAGAAGATTAACGTGGTTGGTGTTCCCAAAACAATAGATAATGACCTCTCCGCGACTGACTATACCTTTGGATTTGATACTGCCATCAATATTGCCACTGAGTGTATAGACCGCCTCCATACGACCGCGGAGAGCCATCATCGTATCATTGTCGCAGAGGTAATGGGCAGGCATGCCGGCTGGATTGCTCTTGAGGCAGGTATTGCCGGAGGAGCGGATGTTATTCTGATTCCGGAAATCCCTATTGATATTGATGAGGTCTGCGGCTTAATTAAAAAACGGCATTCCCGGGGAAAAACCTTTAGTATTGTCGTGGTTGCCGAAGGCGCGCAGTTCAAAAAAAGCAGCCATGTGCTTCAGGAACAGAAACTCGATGAATTTGGCCATGTGCGTTTAGGCGGTATTGGCGAGTTGCTTGCCCGCGAAATTGAAAAACAAACCGGTTATGAAACCAGGGTTTCCGTCCTGGGACATATCCAGCGGGGAGGAAGCCCGAGCGCCTTTGACAGGGTTTTAGGTACCCGCTTCGGCGTTAAGGCCGTAGAATTGGTGTTGCAAAAGAAATTTGGGCGCATGGTTGCGCTTTCGGGGGGTACGATTATTGACGTGCCCCTAGAAGCGGCAACCGGGAAATTGAAAACAGTTGATACGGAGTATTATGAGTTAGCCAAGGTATTCTTTGGCTAATAGCCTATCATAAGAAGAGGTGATATGATGCGTGAGAAAATTATCGATATCATTAATGATGCCATTCATATTAAGGAGCAGATTCTCCAGACGCAGATTGAGAATATCATTAAGGCCGCCAAATTGATAATTTCTTCTTTTAAAGCTGGGGGAAAGGTGCTCATTTTTGGTAACGGCGGCTCAGCTGCTGACGCCCAGCATATTGCCGCTGAGTTTATCGGCAGGTTTCAGCTGGAACGGCAGGCGCTTCCGGCACTGTGCTTAAACACCAACACCTCGGTGCTTACCGCATTAAGTAACGATTACGGCTATGAAATAGTATTTGCGAGGCAAATGGAGGCCTTGGCAAAACCGCAGGATATTGCCATAGGTATTTCTACCAGTGGAAAAGCTAAGAATGTGTTGTTAGCCATAAAGAAAGCAAAGGAAATGGGGTTAAAGACTATCTGCCTCTCCGGAGGCACAGGCGGTGAATTGGCACGCTCGGCGGATATCTGCCTTCTTATGCCCTCAAGTGTTACCGCGCGGATACAGGAAGCCCATATTACTATCGCCCATATTATTTGCGAGATGGTTGAGACTGAGTTATTAAAATAGAAGGAGAAGGTATTTTTTTTAGAGATGGCACGATCAAAAATATCAGAATCTAAGGTCAAGACGCAACGCCAGATTAAGGCAATCGCTCTGGCGCTTAGAAAAGATAATAAAAAAATAGCATTTACGAACGGGTGTTTTGATATCCTGCACTACGGCCATGTTATGTATCTTGAAGCGGCAAAGCGCTTAGCGGATATCCTGGTGGTAGGGCTTAACAGCGATTCCTCGGTAAGAAATATCAAGGGCAGCCAACGGCCTCTTAATCCAGAGTTTGCCCGCGCGCGGGTGCTTGGGGCGCTGACATGTGTAGACTATGTAACCGTCTTTAGCGAAGAAACGCCGCTACGGCTGATTAAGCTTATTAAGCCCGATGTTTTAATTAAGGGAGGAGATTGGAAAGTAAGCGATATCGTCGGCAGTGATTTTGTAAAAGCGCGGGGAGGAAAGGCCGTTACCATAGCGTACCTCAAAGGGTATTCTACGACGGGTATTATAAAAAAAATGCGTGATGGATAAAGGTATTTTACGTATTATTGACGCGAATTATAACCGGGTACTAGAGGGCATACGCGTGTGCGAGGAAATTACGCGGTTTGTGCTTTCCGCGAGGCTATTGACAGCTTCGTTTAAATATACCCGTCACACCATAGTAGCAACAATGAAAAAGTGGCATATTCAAAAGCATGCTCTCTTAGATTCTCGTAATAGCCAAAATGACGTGGGGAAGCCTTCGGCACGAGCTGAACTTACAAGGCTTGATTATAAAGATATTTTCTATGCCAATATCCAGCGCTCAAAAGAATCCGTGAGGGTTCTTGAGGAATGCGCCAAGCTTAACAACAAGGCAATCGCGCGCCTCTTCAAGGATATTCGTTACCGACTCTATGAAATCGAAAAGAAAACGCATTCCAAGCTCTAGTGTGTACGCGGTAATTGACCGCGAGGTTTGTGCCAGAAAAACACTTACGTCAATTGCGCGCGGCTGTATCAAGGGAGGCGTAAAAATAATTCAGCTCAGGGATAAAACAGAAAATATAAGCAGATTTTATAGCGATGCCCTGATGTTAAGAAAAATCATTGGAAGGGAAGCATTATTTATCATTAATGACCGCGCGGATATTGCTAAGCTTGTAGCAGCTGACGGCCTTCATCTGGGCCAGGATGATATACCAATCAAGCCGGCGCGCGGGCTTTTAGGATCAGAGGCGATTATCGGGAAGTCCTGCCACAGCCTCAAACAAGCCATTTCGGCAGAGGAAGAGGGCGCGGATTATATCAGTATCGGGCCGATTTTCAGTACTCCAACGAAACCTGATTATAAAGCGGTTGGCTTGAAACTGTTACGGAAAGTTCAAGGTTGTATTCAAATACCAATAGTTGCGATAGGCGGTATTAACAAAGATACTATAAGCCTTGTGCGAAAAACCGGAGCACGATATAGTGCCGTGGTAAGGGCACTATGCGGGGCAAGGAATACCGTGCAGGCACTAAAGGAATTGGGGTGTTACCTATGACGCAATTGGAATTAGCGTGCAATAATAAAACTTCTGGCGTAATGAAGGCTCTGGCAAAAGAAGAAAACGTAAGCCTGAAGTTTTTGAAAGACAGGATTGCTTCCGGAAGGATCGTTATTACGGATAATACCCGGCACGTAAAATCGAAACCCTGCGCGATAGGTGAGGGGTTACGGACTAAAATTAACGCGAATATCGGAACCTCAGCCGATGAAGCGGATACCAGCGATGAATTGAAGAAATTAGCGGCTTCAATCAAATGTGGGACGGATACTGTGATGGATTTAAGTATCGCGGGTGATATCACAGCGATCCGAAAAGCAATACTCGCTCAATCGAGTGTCCCTGTAGGCACGGTGCCTATTTATCAAGCAGCCCAGGCAGCAAGTAAAGCCAAGGGATCTTTTCTTAAAATGACCGCCCAGGATATGCTTGAGGTTATTGAGGAGCAGGCTAAGGATGGCGTTGACTTCATAACGATCCACTCGGGAGTGACTCTGGCAACTGTTGCCATGGTGAAGAAGCATAAGCGTGTTATGGATATTGTAAGCCGGGGAGGAGCAATCCTGACGAGTTGGATGGCGCACCATAAAGAAGAAAATCCGCTCTATGAGAATTTTGATACAATTTTGGATATCGCCTATCGCTATGATGTTACCTTGAGCTTAGGAGACGGGCTAAGGCCGGGATCCATCCTGGATGCTACTGATAAGGCGCAGATAAGTGAATTAAGGCTCTTGGGAAAATTAGCCCGTAGATCACGGGAAAGAAAGGTTCAGGTTATGATCGAGGGGCCTGGCCATGTGCCGCTGGACCAAATCAAGAAAAATATCATGTTAGAAAAAGATTTGTGCGATAACGCGCCTTTTTATGTGTTAGGGCCTCTGGTGACCGATGTTGCTTCAACGCGTGACCATATCTCTGGCGCGATTGGCGGGGCATTGGCCGCAAGTTTTGGCGCTGATTTCCTGTGTGTGGTCACTCCCGCTGAACATCTGAGGCATCCTTCGGTTGAAGATATCAAGGAGGGGGTTATTGCTTCGCGTATCGCGGCCCATAGCGCGGATATTGTCAAAGGCGTTAAAGGAGCTTTGGACTGGGATAGGAAAATGTCGCTTGCCCGTAAAAAACGCAACTGGGATGATCAATTTGCCTTATCGATAGATCCAGAGAGGGCAAGGGAATACCGGGTGGTTTCAAAACCACAGCTTGTTGATGTGTGCACTATGTGTAGTGATTATTGCTCAATAAAACTTATTGAAGAATGTCTAAAAATAGAGTAGGAAGTAGAAAGTAGAAAGTAGATAGTAGTAAGGATACTTACTACTCGTAAAAATTGCGGGCGTAGTTCATCGGTAGAACACCAGCTTCCCAAGCTGGATAGGTGGGTTCAATTCCCATCGCCCGCTTACTATTGCACTATAGATAATGGAAAAGAATTTTAATAGCTTATTTTTGGTTTTCTTCATTCCCTCCATAATGGCCGGCTGCGCGACAACGGTTACTTCTCCTCCTCTCCAGATACAGAAGCAACAGGTGCCACGTATCGCGCCTTTAGCTATGACTTCTGTGCCCGCCGGGGTATACCATAAAGTAGAGAAGGGTCAGACACTGTGGCGGATTTCGAAAATCTACGGTATAGACCTTGATGAAATTATTAGCAGTAATAGAATTACCGACTCGACACAAATACTGCAAGGGCAGACGCTTTTTATTCCTCGCGGAAAAAAGCCTGAAGCTGTTTCGTATCGGGCCACAAGCACCAGGGATTTCATCTGGCCAAGTAAAGGTAAGGTAATTTCAGGATTTGGGGATAAAACCAGCAATGTCGTTAATAAGGGTGTTACCATACGCGCTTTTTCTAACGCGGCAGTGCTCGCTGCTCATTCAGGAATGGTTGTTTTTACTACGGATAAGCTTAAAGGCTACGGCAAGACGGTGATTATTTCTCATGAAGGCGGGCTCATGACCGTATACGCATTATTATCGCATATACTGGTTAGTCCTGGGGAACGCATCAGCCAGGGTTCACCCATTGCCCGCAGTGCTGGTGGCCTGGTGCATTTTGAGATACGCAAAGGCCATCTTCCCCAAAACCCTTATTTTTATCTACCACGTTAAAACTATGGAATTTTGCGCAAGAGATAATGTCCTTAAGTTGTTAGATAAGCGTGCCGACGGTTTAAGCCACGGCTACCGGCAAAACGTAGCGATACTCGGCGAAGAACTGATTGGAAAGACCTCGCTTATCCACTCCTGGTTGTCACGCTATCATAACAATCTTATTGTCGCTGTGTATCTTGAAGTCAAAGCTCTGGAGATAAATCTTTTCTCGGAGCAGTTTATCGGGAGGTTTCTATTCGCATTCTTAAAGAATAGCCAAATTCCCTTGCAGGAGGATATTGGTTTCCTGATGGAACACGCGCAGAAGTATATTCCAAAAACAATCGCGGCGGCTAAAGAAATACTTTCCGCAAGGAAGAGTAAGAAGGCCGAGAGCGTCTTTACAAAACTTTTAGAGCTTCCCGAGCTGTTTTTCCTTGAAAGCGGGAAACGCTGTATTATTATCTTTGACGAATTCCATCAATTTGACGGCCTTAAGCCTAAAGGCCTCTATAAAGAGTGGCGGGAAAGGATTATGTTTGGGAAAAACACGATGTATGTTTTATTAAGCTCGAAGAAACTTCGGGCGCAGGAAATCCTTTCTTCTGAACTCGCGCTCTTATTCGGCAACTTTGAGAAAATTGAGCTTGCGCCGTTTGACGCCAAGGCCTCCCATACCTTTGTATGCGAAAAACTAAAGGATTTCCCCGTCAGCACTGCTCTTATCGATTTTATTGTAAGCCTTACTGCCGGAAAGCCCTTTTATCTAAACGCGGTAGCTACAGCCTTTGCCGATTATCATACGAAAAACGCTTCGGTTGCCCCGAGCATCGACACCTGTACCGCATCCTTAAAAAATATACTGCTTGATCCCTGGGGTATTGTTAATAAGCATTTTAGCGGTGTTATCGATTGCGTCACTAAGCAGCTTGGCAACGCGCTCTGTACCACAATACTGCTGGAGCTATGCCTTGGAATGAAACGGATTACGCATATTGCTCATACGACAGGAAAAACGAAAAAGGAGGCAGCAGTATTGCTGGAGAGGCTTTGCGCTATGGAGTTAGTGGTTAAAAATAGCGATCACTATTGCCTCATTGATAAGTTTTTTTCCTTCTGGCTTCAAAGCGTTTATGCCCATCAGTTGCATAATTTCTCGGCAGATTCTGATAAGCAAACAGAAATATTCAGAAAAGAAGTCAAAAGGCTTTTTCTGGAGTTTTGCGATGCCCAAGACAAAGCTATTTCAGAACGCCTCATGGAACTCTTTAGCCGGTTTAGTAATGAAGCAGTTGAAATTCACCATAAGCGCGTCCGTCTTAACCATTTCAAAGAGGTGAAATTGCTGAAAATAAACGGCAAAAAATTAAAGGAAGGAATCCTCGCGAGGGCTCCTTCGAACCTTTGGATCGCGGGATTTAAGGAGGAGAGAGTTTCAGAGGAAGATATCATTGATTTTGTCAATGCCTGCAAGAGATTTAAATACGCCAAATCCCAGAAGAGGATATTTATTGCTTTTGATGACATAGACGCGAATGCCCGCCTCATCGCTAAAGAGGCGAAGATTGCTACCTGGGATATGGCATGTGTCAATTCACTCCTTGATATGTATGATAGGCCAAGGATTGTGCGTTAAGCGGCGGCAACTATGACGAAGATACTCGTTTTATCCGACACCCATATTCCGGAACGCGCGGATGATTTGCCGAAAAAAGTATATGAGGATTTAGCTTCTTGCGATCTTGCCCTCCACGCCGGAGATATTACTTCTTTTGACTTTTTTATGAAATTAAAGAAGAAATTCCCTAAGCTCAAGGCAGTGCAGGGGAACATGGACGAACCCAGGCTTAAGAATCTTCTTCCTGCGAGAGAGTTGATTACTATTGATAACGTAACCATCGGTTTAATGCATGGTTGGGGAAGCCATCAAGGGGTCTTTAGTTTAATGGAAAAAGAATTTACGAAAGAAAAGCCGCAGGTTGTCGTGTTCGGCCATTCGCACCATGCTTTAAATATAACCAAGAACGGCATACTATTTTTAAACCCCGGAAGCCCTACGGATAAGGTTTTTAGCTTAATTAACTCCTATGGGGTGATTACCATAAACGGCGGGATACACGCGCAGATAATAAAGGTATAAAAAGATGGATAAACTTTGGGCGCCATGGCGGATGCAGTATATCAGTAACGCGAAAAAGCAAAAAGGATGCCTTTTTTGCCGGGTTAGGGAAGAGAGAAATGATCGGAAAAATCTCCTGCTTTTTCGTTCCCGCCACGTGTTTAGCATGCTTAATAAATTCCCTTATAATAACGGCCATCTGATGATTGCCCCTTACCGGCATATAAAGGATTTAGGAAAACTGCGTAGTGATGAAATACTGGATTTATTTTCGGTGTTGAATAAAATGCAAGGCCTGCTTAAAGAGCTGTTAAAACCAGGCGGGTTTAACATTGGGATTAACAGCGGCGCGGTTGCCGGAGCGGGAATTCCTTCTCATATCCATGTGCATATCGTTCCCCGTTGGAAGGAAGATACCAATTTTATGCCGGTGGTAAGCGGCACCAAGGTGATTTCACAGTCGTTGGAGCAACTCTATGCGCAATTACATAAAAAAATTTGAGGATATTCTGTTGGCTCCTTATGCCATGAAAAGCTGCCTGAGTAAAGGCAGAATGTATAAGGAAAAAGAGCACGAGTATCGCAGTTGTTACCAGCGCGACCGGGACAGGATTATCCATGCGGCGGCATTTCGTAGATTAGAATACAAAACCCAGGTTTTTGTCAATCACGAGGGCGATTATTACCGCACGCGCCTTACCCATACCTTGGAGGTTTCCCAGATTGCCCGGACTATTGCCTATCGGCTTCGCCTTAATGGTGACCTTGTTGAGGCTGTGGCGCTTGCCCATGACCTTGGCCATACGCCTTTTGGCCATTCGGGAGAAGAGGCCTTAGATGAGCTTATGTCGGAATACGGAGGGTTTAATCATAACCTTCAGGGCTTACGGATTGTGGATGTTTTAGAAGAACATTACCCCGAATTCCCAGGCCTTAATTTAAGCTGGGAGGTAAGAGAGGGAATCGCCAAACATTCGTCTTTTTATGATGAAGGTGTTCATCTGGAGGGTTTAGAGCCAGGACAGATGCCGAGTTTAGAAACTCAGGTAGTAGATATTGCCGATGAAATCGCTTATAGCAACCACGATATTGATGATGGCTTAACCTCAGGGCTTATTCACGAGGCAGATCTAAAAAAAATCAAGCTTTGGAATATTGTTGATAAACAGGTGTCGTTACGATATACTAAGATTAACGGGCAGCTTAAGAAGTATCAGATTATCAGGATGCTTATAGACAGGCAGGTAACCGATTTAATTGAAGCAACGCAAAAGAGAATCAAAGCGGCTAAGATAAGGAAGGCAGAGAGCTGCCGTAATCTTAAGTATAAGCTCGTTGGCTTTAGCCAGGAGATGGAGGCGTTGCGCCTTCCCTTAAAGGATTTTCTTATGCGGGATCTCTACCAGAATTACCGCGTCGTGCGCATGGCGCATAAGGCTAAGCGTTTTATCAAGGAACTTTTTGAAGTATACGTGCATAATCCCCAACAGCTTCCTCCTGAACCATCGCTGCGCGTTAAACAGGGAGAAGACCCCAGAAGGGTGGTTTGCGATTATATCGCGGCCATGACTGACAGGTACGCATTAGATGAGTACAAAAAACTTTTTGCCCCTTACGAAAAGGTATAGGTCGATTATCTCCGCGATTCATACGGTATACCGGCTTATAAACTCCACCTATGATCTCAGGAATCTTATTTTCCGGCTGGCGCGCCTGGTATGCCAAATATCGGAAGCCCAGCATTGTACCATCTCGATCTTGGATGCTTCCCACGCTAAAATCGTATTACGCTGCGCTACCAGGCCCAACGCAAAGTCTGTAGTCTGTAAGGGGCTGCGCCAGGCAAGCGGCATAGAGAAGCAGGTGATACACAAATCGTCGGTAATACGCAACGGCCATCTTCTCGCCGTGCCGCTTATCGCTGACGATTTATGCGGTATCCTTGTATTGCGCAGGAATAAGAATGAGAAGCCATTTGACGTCTATGACCAGGAAATTCTAATGACGGTCGCGGAGCAGGCGGTTATCGGTATTCGTAATTTGCAGCTCTATGAAGAACAGCAGAAGATTATCTTTGGCAGTATTAAATCCCTGGTGACTCTTTTTGATACCCGTGTCCCAAACGCGTTTACCCATAGCCCTTATTTTAGCCGTTTAGTCTGCGCCATAGGCCACCAGATGCACCTCGACGAGAGAAAAATTCAAAGCCTTAAATTCGCGAGTTTATTGCACGATGCGGGAAAAGTAGATATTCCTTTGGAAATTTTGACGAAGTCAACGAAGCTCACCGAAAAGGAGGTGAGTATTATCAGAGGGCATCCTTTTAAGGGTGTGCAAATCCTGCGGCACCTGGAAGCCTTTAGGCCTGTCATCCCTATTATTCTTTATCATCATGAAAAATTTGACGGGACAGGGTATCCTTCAAGGCTAAAAAAAGGGCAAATCCCTATCGGCGCCAGGATCATGGCAGTCGCTGATGCCTTTGAAGCTATGGTATACGGAAGGCCGTATAAAGAAAGAATGAATATCCCTGACGCGCTCAGAGAAATTAAAATCAAAGCAGGGACCCAGTTTGATCCAAGTGTGGTAGAGGCGTTTCTCCAGGCAACAAAAAAGATGAATTTAAAAAAATACTTGCCTCAACGCGAGATTTAGTTATAATAGGCACTATGGAAAAACACAATCCTGAGCAGCTGGAATTGTTTCAAGGAAATGAATCCATCGCTATGGCTCAAACGGATTCCTCCCGTAACGGGCTTCGCTCTCCTTCGCTTGTGCGCCAATACCAAAAAGCTATCTTTTCTCTGGTTACGGTAATCTTTGTTTCGTTGGTATCATACTCTTTTGGGGTGGAAAGGGGAAAAAGGGTAGCCTTGAAGGCCGCATCGTCCCTTGTGCCGCTTACTACGAGCGCGCAGCCAAAAGTACCGGTGCCGTCTCAAAATACAGCTGATACGTTTATCCCGACGCTTCAAAACCTCGGCCTTCAGGCCGCGGATGGAGCCCCGACGCTTCGGTCGGGACAGAAAAGAGTCGGTCGGGATTCCGCCCCGAAGGGGCAAGAAAAAAAGGAACCCCGGGCTTTAGCCCTGGTGGGCTCCATTGCTCAACAAGACACGCCTCTTTATCCTGGCGCCATCGGACTAAAGCAGAGTGAAAAAAAACCCGTAGCCGTGGCTGTAGAGAATAGTGGCCAGAGTAATCAGGCGCGTACGGATGCCGATATACCAAAGAGCCTGAAAGCTCCTGTTCCCAAAGGCACTCAGGCGGCTACCTATACCGTTCAAGTTGCCAGTATCCAACAGAGAAAAAACATATCGAAGGAATTAACGCATTTAAAAACGAAAGGGTATAACGGATTTGACCTGCAGAAGGGCAGCTATACGGTGATTTGTGTTGGGAAATTCAACGCCGCCCAGGAAGCGAAAAATATGCAGCAAAAATTAAAAAACAGATATCCCGATTGTATGATAAGGAGATTATAGCATGTCATTACACCCAAGTTTAAAGATAACTTTAAAGGCTCGAAAACAAAGATCAGTCTTAAAGAGAATCGAAAGAATCAAGCACGCCATACAGAAAGGCACCTTTAATGAGCAAAGCTCCGTTTACGGCTTGCCGAAAATAAAGTCTCTAAAAATAAAAGTAAAGAAAGAAAAGGCCGAAGAAAAGGCCGCGGCACCAGCAGCTGGAGCAAAGGCAGCAAGCCCTGCCGCAGCGAAAACCGCCGCCAAAGGGGCTGCCCAGGCAAAGAAGGCGTAAGCTTTCTCTTAGAAGAAAGGGCAGCGTGGAATTTATTTTATTATCATCAGTAATATTCCTTTTCGCGGTTGTCGTGCACGAATATTCCCACGGGCTCATGGCATATTGGTTAGGAGATAGAACTGCCAAATACGCCGGACGGCTTACCCTCAATCCCCTTGCCCATATTGATCCTTTCGGAACAATTTTACTTCCCGCGGTACTTATCATTACCAGGTCACCGGTTATTTTTGGCTGGGCAAAACCAGTCCCCATCAGTTACTGGGGGTTAAAGCATCCCAAGCGGGATATCATTTTGGTAGGGTTGGCTGGGCCATTAGCAAATATTGTGGCCGCGTTCATCTTAAGCCTTATCCTCAAGATGCCTTTTGTTCTCCCTTTATTTATCTCGGCGCTTATTATACAGGCAATCATAAACAATGTGGTTCTGGCTGTTTTTAATCTGATACCCATCCCGCCTTTAGATGGCTCTCGCGTATTATTCGGGCTTCTTCCCGCGGCTCTGGCGAAAGAATACATGAAATTTGAGCGTTACGGGTTTGTGATTTTATTTATCCTGCTTTATTTAAGGATAGTAGACCGTATTTTATGGCCTATAGTAACGATGATTCTAGCCATATTCCGGGTGGGGATATAAGATGAGAAAAATATGCGTCAGTTTAAGCGGCCGCTATAGGCGCTATCCTATAGTCATCGGCAGCGGCAGTATAAAGTATTTACCGAGGTATTTTACTTCCTTAAAATTACCCCGCGATATAGCGGTTGTTACTAATACGCTTGTTAAACAGTATTACGCCAACACGCTAAAATCAGTATTCAGCCATAAGGGATTTACTCTTAAGTTTTTCACCACCATTGATAGTGAAAAAGCAAAATCGATTAAGAGCGCGGTAAAACTTATTAATTCTTTAGCCGAATATGCCAGGCAGCGAAAAATAACCGTTCTTGCGTTTGGGGGCGGGGTGGTAGGAGATTTGGCAAGCTTTGTGGCCAGTATCTATAAACGAGGTGTGCCTCTTGTGCAGGTGCCGACTACATTACTTGCCCAGATAGATTCAAGCATCGGCGGAAAAACGGCTATCGATTTGCCTATGGCAAAGAATTTGGTGGGGACCTTTTATCAGCCGCGCTTAGTGCTCTGCGACGTAAATTTCCTTTCTTCGCTTGACAAAAGGCAGATGCGCGCGGGGCTTAGCGAAGCGGTTAAATATGCTGTTATTAAGAACACCCGCTTATTGAATTTCTTAGAAAAAAATTCTCAGGCTGTTTTCTCTAAAAACAAACAAACATTAGAATCGTTGGTTTTTGAATGCGCCAGAATTAAAGCCGGGATTGTCTGCAGGGATGAAAGAGAAGAGAAGGGGATACGAACTATCTTAAACTTCGGCCATACTATAGGCCATGCCGTTGAGGCAGCCGGAAAATATGACAAATATACCCATGGCGAAGCTGTGGCAATGGGCATGCTTTCAGCCTGTAGAATCAGCCAAAACCTCGGGCTTCTGGACGCGAAAACCTATCAACGCATCAATAGCCTTATTGCTCACATAGGATTGCCTCAGGAAATTATGGGGCTTAAGGAAACAGATGTTCTTAAGGCATATCGCTTAGATAAAAAGTTTATCGGAAAAATCAACCGCTTTGTGCTTCTCAAGGGTATAGGAAAACCCCTTGTCTATCGAAATGTCCCGGAAAAGCTTATTTACCAATCGGTAAGGGAATTATTTATTCTTTAGCGTTATTTTCTGGCCTTGATAGGAGAGATGTACTTCCTTTTCGTTTATTGCCTCGATCAGTGCCCCTTCAATAGTATCCCCAACAATACAGACCTGCCCGTTAATAAGCGCGGTATTGTTATCGTTAGAAATCATGATTCCTTCAAGAACAAGGCGCATAGGATCGTTAGGGTAGGTTCTTTCCGGAGCAGGCGTTGCGGGAGGGTATAAAGTCTGTTTGGTGTTTTTTCCTTCCTTGCGGGATTTAAAAAGTGCCTGAAAGAAATTCTCCTTTGACTTAGTATGCGTTGACTTGCCGGCAGAAAGAATGCCTGTTTTCTGTATGAAAAGATAGCCCGAAAGAAGAAGGATAATAACGATCCCCATAGCTAGCCATCCCGGTTTTTTAGGAGGAGTCTTGTTTTCAGAAGGAGCCGCCTGCTGTTGTCCCGGAAGCTCTTGCCTGCTTAGTGGGGAGTTTGGGTCAATGTTCTGTGTTTTTTTTAAGGCATCATAAATTATGCTCATCGGGCCCCTTTCTTTAAAGTTTAATATCGTTGATGCAGTTGGCAATAATTGTTTCGGTTATTGTGTTTTTTTCTTGAACAAAGCTTAAGAGAAGCGCTCTTTCGCAGATTAAATTGATAAGCCGCGGCACGCCTTGAGAAAACGCGAAAATTGATGCTACCGCGGTATCATTAAAACTAAGTTTTTTGACGCTATGTGATTGGGTGGCAATACTAAGGCGGTGGCGGATATACTGTGTTAGTTCATCCTGATCAAGAGGCTCTATATGATAATCTACCATGACGCGTTGTTTTATTTGGCGTAATTGATGGAGATTGAGTTTTTCCCTTAGTTCAGGTTGGCCTATAAGGATAATTTGCAAAAGTTTTTCTTTATCCGTTTCAAGATTAGAAAGAAGCCGTATTTGCTCTAATTGCCTCACCGTGAGGTTTTGCGCTTCATCAATGATAATCACCGCGTTATTGTTTTGTGCCGATTCGCGAATGAGGAAGGCGTTAAGCTCGTTGACAATGTGCAGCCGCGAGCGTTTTGTAATCTTAATCCCGAAATCCTGAACAATGAGTTCCAGTAATTGCACGTCAGAAAAATAGGGATTGAGAATGACCGCGGTTTTGACCGATTTGTCTAATTGCCTTAAAAGGCTGCGGCATAAGGTGGTTTTTCCTGTTCCGATTTCACCGGTAACCGTCATAATGCCTTTCCGTTCCTTAATGCCATAGGATAAGCAGGCAATAGCCTCTCTATGTTTTTTACTTGAGAAAAAGAAGGAGGGGTCACTGGTGACGTTGAAAGGCTTTTCTTTGAAGCCATAGAATGCGCAATACATGCCTATAGTATAGCAGAAAAAAAATCTTTGTAAAGTATTGACAAAGGGCTGTAAATATGTTATTTTTAAAGAGGTTGAAGGGCTCACTACAAGTAATGAGCAAGAGAGGGAGGATGTATAGCCACGGCTCCTCACGGGCGCTAGAGATGCCCTAAAGAAGGTATCTAGGTTCGTAAATAATGAAAGACAAGGCAGTGTGGCTATGTATGAGAATGATTGGATTGAAAAAAGACGAAGCAATAGAGTAAAAAGCAGCCTTCCGGCGCAGTATGAATCTATTGTTGAAGGTAAACACGGTAATGGTTTGACCCAGGACATATCAGAAAATGGCCTCAGGATGACCATGGAGGAATTCATCCCAAAGTTCTCCCGCGTGTCTGTAAAAGTAAATCTTAAACCGGATAAATTGATAGTGCTTAGCGGCAAGGTGCAGTGGACCCATCAGGTTGCTTATTCATCGCGTTATCAGATAGGGCTAACCTTTGAAGACATCAGCTATGATACCAAGCGTAGTATTGCCGAATATGTCTCTACTCATCGATAATCCTACACCATAAACAAAAACCCTAAAGAAAAAGGAACTATGGCAGAAGAAAAGAAAAATAAAAAGGAAAGGTTTGGTAATTGCGGCGGCTGTGGTAAACCGGTAAAAAAAGTAAGGCGTTATTATCGCGATAGCAAATATTTCTGCACGAAACGCTGTTATAAAACCCATCTCGAGAAAACCAGGCTCAAAAACGAAAAAGATGCTCAAGAATAGGCTCAATCATCCCGAAAGAAGGCAGCATCCTCGCCTCCAGAAGCTGATTCCCCTTAAAGTGCAGGCGGATTCGTTTGACCTTGCCGCCCAAACGCATAATATCAGTTTGTCAGGAATCTGCTGTCAGGTAGACAAAAGTATTGAATTGATGTCTAAGGTTACTCTCTTGCTTTTATTGCCGGTTAAACGCACACATGATAAAACGGTTACTAAGCAATTGCACTGTAAAGGCGTGGTCGTCAGGGTAGAAGAGGCTAAAGAAGCAAAGGGTAAATTTGATATAGCAGTATTTTTTAATGATTTAAAGGAATCTGACGCAAACGCCATACGGGAGTATATAGAAAGCCACCTCCAGGAGCCCGTAACGCCGTTTCTTGCGGCATAAGAGAATAAAAGACCCTCCCACAATAAGCCTTCACATACATTTTTATTCATGAAAAATCCGCCAAGCGTACCATCCTTTAACCAAAAATAATTCCCCGTGGGACTTCTCAAGTTACCCCATCCTGGAAAGCTTGTTATAGGGCTCATCTATCGTGAAAGCGCCATAAAAGAAAGGGCCCTGGCAGCTTTAAAGAAGCGTTATGGCGGCATTGATTATTGCAGCCAAGAGTTGGACTTTATCTATACAGATTATTATTATCCTGAATTTGGAAAACCTCTACAGCGCCTCTTTATCAGTTTCGGGCCATTAATTCCCGAGGATAGATTACCAGCGATAAAACGGCATACCAATGCCTTGGAAAAACGGTTTTCCAGAAACGGGAAGCGTTTAATTAATATCGATCCCGGGATGCTCAATTTAGGCAAACTTATATTAGCAACCACCAAGGATAATGCGCACCGAATTTATCTTGGAAAAGGGATATTCGCTGAGGTAACACTTTATTTCAAACAGGATAGTTTTACCCCCTGGCAATGGACGTACCCTGATTATCAGAGTAAGGAATATATAAGTATTTTTAATGCTATACGAACATTATACTATGAGCAACGCAATGTATCCGCGATACCTAAGCGCGTATAAAGACGGCAGCCTGAAAAAAAAGGCAGAAATGCTTTTTTCCGCGCTTTCACGTTGCGATATCTGCCCTCGCAACTGTAAAGTGAACCGTTTAGAAAATAAGCAGGGTTTCTGCAAGACAGGTAAAAAAGCTAAAGTTTACAGTTATTTTTGCCACCACGGGGAAGAACCCGGAATATCCGGGACTAACGGCTCTGGGACAATCTTTTTTACTAACTGTAATTTACGGTGCGTCTACTGCCAGAACTATGAATTCAGCCAGTTGGATAAAGGCAAGGAGACAGGGGATGAGGAGTTGGCCTCCTTTATGCTGGAATTACAGCAAGAAGGCTGTCATAACGTCAATTTTGTTACCCCTACCCATAACATCCCCCAGATATTAATGGCCGTAGTCTTAGCCGTGGAAAAAGGCCTAAAAATACCCTTGGTGTATAACTCCAGCGGATATGATTCAGTAGAGACTTTAAGGCTTTTAGAGGGTATTTTTGACATCTACATGCCGGATGCCCGCTACTTTGACAGCCAGACTGCCTCAAGATTTTCCCAGGCCAAAGACTATCCGGCTATAAATCAGGCCGCGATTAAGGAAATGCGGCACCAGGTGGGAGTTGTAAAATTCAGCCCCGATGAAATTATAGAAAAAGGCCTGCTCATCCGGCATCTGGTCCTGCCCAATAAACTTTCCGGTACCGAGGAGATTATGGCTTTTATTGCCAGGGAATTAGGGACAGATACCCATATCAGCCTGATGAGCCAGTATTTTCCCTGCCACAAAGCTAAGGATTACCCTGAATTAACCCGGCGGTTGACCCTGGAAGAATATCAAGAAGCAATGAATATAATGCATTCTTATGGCCTGTATAACGGCTGGACCCAGGATGAGCAAGGCTTAGATAGGTTTGCGGGCATACATATCAAGTCCAACCTTTGAAAACAAAAAAGGGGTAACCCTGGCGCTTAAAAATATTGAAATAAACGCGGAGTTCAAGAAGGCTCTGGAGGTAATGGAGCATACCTCTAAGAACGTGTTTGTTACCGGAAAAGCCGGCACCGGTAAATCCACCCTCTTGGATTATTTCCGGGGCCATACGGATAAGAAAGTAGTTGTTCTGGCTCCCACCGGTGTAGCCGCCCTTAATGTCCGGGGGGAGACTATCCATTCTTTCTTCCGCTTCAAACCGGACATTATCCTGCAAAAAGTAAAAAAGCATAGCGGTAAGAGGGGGTGTATTTTTAAAGAAATAGACGCCATTATCATTGATGAAGTATCAATGGTCAGGGCGGATCTGCTTGATTGCGTGGATAAGTTCCTGCGGCTCAATGCCGGGGATTCCAGGCGGCCCTTTGGCGGCATCCAGATGATATTTATCGGCGACCTCTACCAACTGCCTCCGGTAGTAACCTCAAGAGAACAAGATATCTTTCGCTCCCACTACCAAAGCCAGTATTTTTTTGACGCGGCGGTATTTCAGGAATTTCCTATGGAGCTTATTGAGTTGGAAAAAATCTACCGTCAGAAAGATAAAAAATTTATCGGCCTTCTTAACGCCATTCGTAACAACTCCATCACTGATGAAGATTTAACGTTGCTAAACAGGCGGGTAGGCGCGGATGTCGCGGCAGGCGGCAATTCCGGCTATACAGTGCGCCTGGGAACTACCAATAAAACTGCCGCCGAGATTAACGCGGAGCATCTCAACAGGCTCAAAACCAAAATACACAGCTATAGCGCGAAGATAGAGGGGGACTTTAAGGAATATTCCCATCCCACAGATCCTGAATTGCGCCTATCTGTCGGCGCGCAAGTAATGCTGCTTAACAATGATACCGCGGGAAGGTGGGTTAACGGCTCTCTGGGGAAGATTACCGAGATAAAATCTAACCGGGAGAAAAACGCGGATTCGATTCTAGTCAAGTTAGCCGAAGGGAACATAGAAGAAGTCTTACCCTTTAGCTGGGAGATATTTCATTTTAGCTTTAATGAAACCAGCTCTATGATTGAGGCCGAAACCGTAGGTTCCTTTACCCAATACCCCTTAAAGCTTGCCTGGGCAATTACTATTCATAAGAGCCAAGGCAAGACCTTTGAGCGGGTGATTATTGATATGGGCCGCGGCGCCTTTGCCCACGGCCAGACCTATGTGGCCTTAAGCCGCTGCCGGTCATTTGAAGGGATATCGCTCATCCGGCCCTTAAGAAAATCCGATATCCTTATGGACAGGCGCGTAGTCCGGTTTGTTACCGGCCACCAGTATGCCCTTTCCGAACGGGATATGCCTTTTGAGGATAAGCTAAGTATGATTAAAGAGGCAATAACCCATAAACTCTGCCTTGAGATAACCTATCTTAAGGCAAGCGATGAAAAAACCCGCCGTCAGATTAAGCCGCGGCGTGTGGGAGATATGTCTTATCAGGATAAACAGTTTATCGGCCTTGAGGCCTTCTGCCTTAAGCGCCAGGAAACCAGGGTCTTTCGGGTGGACAGGATACTGGAGATGAAAACAATAAAAGAATACACTAATCCCTGAAAGTAAGATTCCGAAAGGTTTTTGTTGAATTAAACCTTAGAATAAGTGTACCGACGAGCAGGCTTATTTAATAGAATTGTGTTTGGAAACTTTAAGTGAAGAACGCAGAAGCAAAGAGAGCCGGTTATGACCAAAAAATGCAAAAAATGTTAGCGATTTTAAAATTCACAAAAACAAATCTAACAATTTATCCGATAAGGAGGCAGGTATATTTTTACATCCCGTACATCGTGAAACAAGAAGTTACAACTGATATTTCGGGGCATAAAATCATCAATCTAGGTGCAAAATTAGTCTAATTCGACAAATATTGATTATTTTACTCGATTTACTAAACTTCCTTGTAACGATGCGAATTTGACAGGAAAAGTAGTTATTATTGCTATTTTGCTGAATTATTCCTTTGATAAAGAAAGGATTTGACAATAATGCGTTAAAATGGTATTATTTTATTGTCAAATAATGTCAAAATAGTAATTTCAGGAGGGATAAAATGATTCATTCATTTACGTTCAAAAATTTCTGTTCCTTTGCAAATAACACCACAATATTGTTTCAGGATATTCGCAAGGGAGTGGAAACAAAAAGTAATATGTTCTGTGACACACCGTTAGGCGATCGTCTCAGTAAGGTCATGATTGTGATCGGGCCTAATGCCTCTGGTAAAACAAGCGCTCTTAAGGCGCTGGCTTTTCTTAGTTGGTTTGTACGGAATTCTTTTGTCGGGTTAGAAGGGGAAAAGGAATCAATTCCTGTCGATAATTTTGCGTTCTCAGAGGACAAAGAGAGCGTATCAGAATTCGAATTGGTTTTTGATCACAGAGATGTTGTCTATAAATATATTCTGCATCTATGCAAAACTCATGTCGTAAAGGAAGAGCTATACCGCAAAGAAGACACGCAACATTTTAATTATATATTCAAAAGAAATTGGAACGCTCAGGCGGAGAGTTCTGATATTGTTCAGCGCATAAATTTAAAGACGGAGATACTTAAAGAAATTTTGCGCAAGAATGTGTCTTTAATTGCTGCATCTGTCGCAATAAAAAACGATTTTCTTACTGATATTGCTGGGTTTTGGGAGAAGATTATTAGCAACGTTAATCGCATGGGAAAATCATGGGATACTTCTTCGCTTGGCGAACGCGGATTATTTGAAGCTACTGAGGCCTATAATAAAAATCAAAATCTTTTTGTTAAGGTTGTTCAATTCTTAAAAGATATAGATCTTGGTCTTGAAGGTATATTAATTGAAGAGGGCGAAGCGCGTAATCCTAAGACAGGAGAAGCAAGAAAAGTTTATTTGCCATATGGCGTGCATAAGGTCAAGGATAAGCAATATAAATTGCCATTGGCTTTTGAATCCAGCGGCACGAAAAATATGTTTGTGCTATTGCATTTTCTTTTGTCAGCTATTGAGCAGGGTGGGCTTGCAGTAATAGATGAGCTTGAGATTGACTTGCATCCTCATGCCGTGCCGCAAATAATTGAGTTATTCGCTAACCCTGCTACTAACCCCAAAAATAGTCAGCTTCTTTTTACTTCGCATTCATTAGAAGTTCTCAATCATCTTGAAAAAGAACAAATTGTATTGGTCGAAAAAAAACAAGAGTGTAAGAGCGAACTATATCGGCTTGATGAGCTAAAGGGAGTGCGGCGAGACGATAATATTTACGCAAAATACATGGCCGGTGCTTATGGTGCGGTTCCCAACCTATAAAGGAGCCGCAATATGACACCAAGACGAATAAAACCGACCAGAAACACAAAAACAACAATTCTCATAGTAGGGGAAGGCCCCACTGATAAAGCTTTCTTGCAGTATCTCAAGGAATTATACGTCGCCCGGGATTTTGATTGTGCCGTCAAGGTTGAATGTGGTTCAGGCGGGTCGCCATGTTGCGTGGTTCAAAAAGCAATACGTTTACGTGGAAGTAGAGCTTACGATAAGTGTTATGTGCTATTTGATGCCGATAGGCCGCTTGAAACAGATTATAAATTATCCGATCGAATGAAAAAGCGACCGCGCGTAGAAATACTAACAGCGACTCCCTGCATTGAGGGGTTATTTTTAGCGATACTGGGACATCCCGGATTTTCACAGGCAAGTGCCACGTCTGATAACTGTAAGCGTGATTTCCATACCGAGTATATATCTGAAGAAAAAAAGATGGATAAGCGGTCGTATGTGGCTAAATTTCCTAAAACAATGCTTGATGGCCGAAGAGCGCAAGTTTCAGAGTTGGATTTGATTCTGAAAGCTATGCAGGTATAGCAGAGAAGGTGAAATGGGAAAAATCGATTTGTGGTCATTTTTTATAGGTATCATCTCAATAGCTTCATTTATGCTGGCTATGTGGGATCGGTTTCCCGCTCTTAAGAAATATTTACACTGAGATTGATGATATGCGTTCTCGTATCGAAGCTGAATTGTTTGACGTTCTATCCCCAATTGAACGCGATAATTTCGATCTGGATAAGGCGCTTGAACGGATCAATAAGGCGATGGAAGGCGTTAAATAAGGCAAGTTGTTTCCAAAAAGGAAATAACTGAATTGGAATAGGTGTTAATGCGTGTAGTCGTTATAGGAGATACTCATGCCAAGCACCGGAAACTTCAGGTTCCTGATGGCGATGTTTTGCTCTTTGCGGGTGATGGGGAATTTCGTTCGGCATTAGATTTGATTGACTTTAATAACTGGCTTTCAGAATTAAGGCACAAGCTTGTTATTGTTATCGCGGGGAATCATGACTTTTTCTGTGAGCGGTTCCCGAATGAGGCCGGGAAGTATTTAACTAAAGCGGTTTATTTGAAAAACCAATCGTATACCTTGCCTAACGGCATGGCATTATGGGCATCTCCGATGACGATAACATTCTTGAATTGGGCGTTCATGGAATCGGAGGAGAATCTCGACCGGTATCATTGGAGCAAGATACCTCAAAATACTGATGTGCTTTTAACGCATGGGCCCGCTCATGGCTATTTGGATACTGCCGAGCTTCAGGGCGATCATTGGGGCAGTAGAACCTTGGCCAATAGAGTTGAGAAACTAAAGATCCCGTATGTCATCCATGGGCATATTCATGGCGGTTACGGCATTCAGAAAACAAAAGATACAACATACGTCAATTGTTCCGTCTTGAACGAAGACTATGATGTGGTCAATCAGCCCATAGTGATTGACGTATAAAGTTGTAGTGAAGGACAGAGAAGAAAAGAATGGTGAAGGAAAGAAAATGTTATAGAGATGGCGTCTAATAATGTAATTGTATTTATTGAACAGAGGTTTTTTAGTGCAGCTCGTTAATTTGAAAGTATCTGCGTTATGACCGAAGAATATTTCCCCGACATTAACCGCGCCGCCTTGATCGTGAAGCTCAAGAAGTCCAATTAATTGTAGGATTTCTTCTGAATGTTGAGAAGATTTATGAAAAATAAATTTAATAAAATCATGACAGACGTTGATAGAAAATACGATCATCTCAGGGAATCCTTGCCGTTTACGTGGAATACAGTTCCGAAGAAGTATGAGCATGAAGCTGGGATATATCTGTTTTCTGAAAACGATAAGCCTCTCTACGTTGGCCGGACAAACAATCTTAAACGTCGACTCCGTAATCACACGCGGCCCTCTCATAATATGGCGACATTTGCCTTTCTTTTGGCGCGGCACGCTACCGAACGGCTAAGCGCATCGTATCGGCCATCGGGATCACGGAAAGACCTATTAAAGAATAATACGCCTTTTAGGAAAGCATTTGATGACGCGCGCGAGCGGATCAAGAGAATGGATGTCCGGTTTGTTGAAGAAAAAGAACCACTTGGGCAGGCATTGTTAGAGATACGTGTCTAAGGAAAAATACAATGATTTTGATACGCACTAACAGAAACAAATATAGACAATGATTATTTTCGAAATCAATAATATCTGGGAGAAGCACAAAGGTTTTAAGGATAAGCTCGGTTTATGGTTAGAGCAGATAAATCTGACCCAACAATGCGCCACAGAGATGAAGAAATATTTTCATCAATGGAGGCCGTTATCAGGAAAAAGGGGACGGTTCTGTTTTATTGACAAGATAGAAAGGATTTAAATAGACCTAACTGCTCTTGAGATGTCCATTGAGAAAACATCGCGCCCCGTGCGGGCGCGTGGATTCCCAGACTTCCGTGCGGAATTATAAATCCATCCTTGACAAGGTTCATCACTTATGATACACTATTTTTGGAGGTAAAAATATATGGCTACTAAAAACCCGCGTTTGAATGTTGTTTTGGAGGCGCCTTTGTATATGGCGCTGCGGCATCTTGCCCAAAAGGATCGTGTTTCCTTGTCTTTTAAGGCTAGGGATTTGATTCGTGAGGCGCTTGAAAGCTACGAAGACGGATATTGGGCCAAGACGGCTGAATCCCGCGAAAAGACGTTTTCAAATAAAACTGCCCTAACCCATAAACAAGTCTGGGGATAAAGACTTATGGCCTACGAAGTTTTTTACCATCCGGATATCCCAAATGATTTGAAAAGGCTTCCCCAGAACATAAAAGTAACAATAAGACGCGCTATTGAAGAAAGGCTTCTTGCTAATCCTGAGGTCGCAAGTGAGCCTTTAAAACGGAATTTGGAAGGATATCGTAAATTGCGTGTCGGCGATTACCGCGTAATACACAAAATCCAGGGAAATTCTATCTTTATCCTTAAAATCGGCAATAGGAGAGATGTTTACGCGAAAATCCTTAGCCGCATCAATGCTTAGGCAGATTTGCCGGGGTAAAAATCAGGGCTAATCTTTAGAATAAGGTAAAATAAGATAGTTAATAGCGATTACTAATGGTTACTAACTTTAAAAATCGGTTACAAAAAAAGCAGCTGTTATTAATTATTACAGGAGGATAGTTTATATGGCAGAAACCTGCTCATTTGACATTGTATCAGAAGTAAACCTTCAGGAAGCGGATAACGCGGTCAATCAGGCTAAGAAAGAGCTTTCCCAGCGCTATGATTTCAGAAATAGCAAGGCATCCGTGGATTTAGACCGAAATGCCAAGGAGCTTATCCTAATCGCTGATGATGACACAAAATTACAGGCTTTGACCGATATTTTGTGTACCAAAATGGTAAAGCGGGGTATTTCGCTCAAGTCGCTTGTTTTTGGAGAGCCGCAAAGGGCATTTGAAGGAACAATGCGCCAAAAAGTCGAAATAACCATGGGTATCCCTAAGGAAAAAGCCAAGGATTTAGTTAAAATTATTAAAGAGTTTAATAGCAAAATTCAGGCTCAAATTGAAGGCGAAAAATTGAAAGTAAGCTCCGGTAAAAAAGACGAACTGCAGGCAGTCATTGCTCATCTTAAGGCTATAGACTTTCCTTTGGCGCTGAATTTTTGCAATTACCGATAGGGATGAGTATCCGTTTCCCCAAATGCCCATAAGCTAATTTGCGCATAAGCAACAAGTGCAAATTCCGATTCGTTGAGTAAATAAGGCAGAATAACAGCTAGATTACGCAACCTATTACAAAGCAACAGGCAAAGAGCATAAACTCTATAGGCTGTAGTTAACATAAGATATATTATAGGAAGTTAGCCAGAAGGATGCCCTACTTGAAATTAGGCAAAACTATGTTATACTTATAGTATGGAAATCAGACAACGCCCAGAATTAAGGACATATTTACTTCCCCGCCTTCAGCAATCGCTGCAGATATTAACCTTACCCCAGGCAGACCTGATTACTGCTATTCAGCAGGAATTGGATGCAAATCCCTTTCTTGAGGAATTTAGGCCTTTATCCAAGCCACAGGACAAGAACCTACGTTTTCGCAGCGCTCAAGCAGGTTACCATAATGAGGAGTCTAATTACCGCTTGAGCTTAATTACCCAGAAAATCTCTTTACAGGATGTGCTCTTGAGACAATTGAGTATGTTTGCTGATGATGATCAGACGTTGCTTATTGGGCAGGAAATTATTGGCAATTTGGATGAAAACGGTTACTTGACTACTCCCCTGGACAGAATAGCCCTCGCGGTCAATCTGCCTTTAACCAATGTTGAAAGCGTACTTCGCCTTATTCAGCAGTTTGAGCCTGCCGGAATTGGCGCGCGCTCAATTTCAGAATGCCTGCTTATTCAGCAGAAATCACTGGGAGAAAATGAGCCTTTGGTAGAAATGATTATTCAATTTCATCTTGAGGATGTCGCAAGGAAAAACTATAGCCATATCGCCAAGAGCCTTAAACAACCCCTTGATGAAGTTGAATTAGCGATAAAAAAAATAGTACGGCTTGACCCCAAACCAGGCCGCAATTATTCCCAGGAAGAGCCGCAGGCAGTGATTCCTGACGTTATTATTACTCATGATGCCGAGTGCATCAAGGTTACCATCAATAATGAAGATAGTTTTAGCATACGTATTAATGAATCTTACCGCTCTCTTTTAAAGAAACACCGTGATGATAAAGAGGCCAAGGAGTTTTTAAGCGATAAACTTCGTTACGCCCTTGAGTTGGTACAGGCTGTTTCTAAAAGAAAAGAAACACTCTTAAAAATCATGCAGGTTTTGGTGGATATCCAGCAGGAGGCCTTGCTTAATGATTTTTCCAGCCTTAAGCCGCTTACCTTTAAAGAAGTAGCCAAAAGGCTTTCTCTTCATGAAACCACGGTCTGCCGGGCAGTGATGAATAAATACGTGGAATTACCCGAGGGGTCTGTTATAGCCTTAAAAAACTTCTTTACCAGCCGTATCAACGGTAAAGACGGGGAATCTTTTTCTTCAGGCCAGATTAAATCCATCATTAAAGAATGCATTGAGCAGGAAGATAAAAAACACCCTTTGAGTGATCAGGAAATAACACGTTATCTTCTCAAAGAAAGAAAAATAGATGTTTCAAGAAGGACGGTTGCTAAGTACCGGGAAGGCTTGAAAATTCTCTCTTCCGGTTTTCGGCGGGTCAAATAAAGAGCGCTACGGTTGCATCGAAACAGCCGCAAGCCGCGCGAAGGTGTCCATCATCTGCAGGGTATTCTTATTAAAGTGGACTTGAGACGTATTGAGCGCGCCTACATTTAATACTCCAAGTACTCTCCCCTCTTCTGTTTTAAAAGGGATAACCATCGAAGAATTAAGGTGTGGCCTTTTGAAATAGTGAAGCAGCCTGTTATCGGCTACCGTGTTATCTAATAAAAGCGATATCCCCTCTTCTGCCGCGAGTCCGGCAATTCCGTTTCCCAGTGTTACTCTTGTATTTTTTACAATAGCATCGGGTATGCCCTTGGCGGCTTCTATGGTCAGCTCATTGGTATCCTTAGGTAAGGACATTACCGAACCTATATCTGCTTTGCTTAACTCAAATGCTACGTCTAAAAATGCCTCGAAGCGCTTCGTTAATGCTTCTTTAGTGTTGGCCGGAAGAGCTGCGTATGTTTCCTCTTTGCCTCGTGAAGATGATTGCAGCATATACTCCGCGACATTTTGTATTACTTTCATGAGCGATTGCGCGTAATGGAAAGAGATAGCCTTGATTTCTAAGAGCGCGTTCCAAAAATCCTCTAATTCCACGCTGAATTCATGGGCAATGGTTTCGTAGGCCTCTTTAGGCTGACGCATGACTAAAATGACAGGCCCCATGATAAGGTATCCTAAGATTTTATCGTGATGGGCTATAAGCGGAGAAATAAAGTTATACATGCCCGCGTCGCAATAAAAACTCAAATTCTTGTCTACTACTGCTTTCCCTGATAAAAAGGTCGGCAGGCATGTCCCGCAGAGCCTGTTCTTTGTCGGGCTGTTTCTGAGTACCTCGGTGCATAAGGTTGCTTTTTCGCAGGAGGAGGCAATGAGATTACCTTCAGGGCTTACGATACGCAGGCAAATACCGGTTATGTCAGAGAAATCATCCTGGATTTCCTGCCATTTCTGGATATCAAGTAAATCTTTTAAGCTTATGTCTTGATGGGTGTGATCGCTTTTATGTTCTTCCGGCATCGGAGTTACGCGGTTTTAGCAAACTGTATTTTTGCATTTTTTTATAAAGTGTAGTCCGGTTAATCCCTAGGTTTTGCGCTGTTTCATTTCTATTCCAGCCCGTGGCGTCCAAGGCTCTTAGAATCAAGTCTTTTTCCGGGGATTTTAAGGCATCTTTTAATCCCAGGCTATCAGCAGATTCTTTTGCTTGCGTTGCTATGTGGCTGTGAATAGATTTCGGCAGATCTCTGGGTTGAATGATGTGGTCCTTACTTAAGATGACCGCCCTTTCTATGGTATTTTCAAGTTCCCGGACGTTTCCCGGCCACGCGTATTTTGCCAAAAGGCCTAAGGCCTCTTCTGATATCCCGTCTATTTTTTTGCTTGTATGCTTAGAATGTTTCTTGATAAATTCTTCAACCAAAAGTGGAATATCGCCTTTGCGTTCCCGTAAAGGCGGGATATCGATAGAAATGATATTAAGGCGGTAATAGAGGTCTTTACGGAATTTCCCCTGCGTTATTAATTCCTGGAGGTTTTGGTTGGTCGCGACAATGACACGGACATCGACAGTGATAGTAGTGGCATCTCCTACCCGCTCAAATTCACCGTCCTGGAGTACCCGCAAGAGTTTTACCTGTAACGCCGGCGATGACGCGTCTATTTCATCAAGAAAGATTGTCCCCGCGTTTGCCAGCTCAAAGCGGCCGATTCTGTCTTTTATCGCTCCCGTAAAGGAGCCTTTGGCGTGGCCGAAAAGTTCGCTCTCCAGGAGTGTTTCGGTCAACGCGCCGCAGCTTACCTCAATAAAAGGTTTCCCTCTTTCCTGCTCGTTGTATTTGTGTATGGCATGGGCTATTAAACGTTTCCCGGTGCCGCTTTCCCCATGAATGAGCACGGTTGTCCTGGTACCGGTTATTGCCTCAATAAGAGAATAAATCTTTTGCATCTTTTCGTCTTTTCCGACGATATGATGAAACCGTTCTCTTACAGAAGCAACCGAAAGTTGCTGCTTAAGCCTTATATTTTCTTCCTGGAGCTGGCGCTGGGTAACGAGGCGTTCAATGACTATCTTTATTTCGCTGTCAACAATAGGCTTGGTTACGTAATCATAGGCGCCTTCCTTGATTGCCGCGACAGCGCTTTCTATGCTGCCGTAGCCGGTCATCAGGATAACGGGGGTATGCGGATAGTCTTGTTTGATGTGCTTGAGCAATTGCAGGCCGTCTAATTCCGGCATTCGTATATCGGTGATAACGATATCCGCGGTATAAGTTGTTAACAATCCTAAGGCTTCCTTGCCGTTTGCGGCAGAGCTGACGCTGTAGCCTTGGAGGGTCAGGAATTCGCTTAACGAACGCCTCACCAGCGGCTCGTCATCAACGATGAGGATATGCCTGCCATGAGGAACCGGCTTGTTATGCATGCGTGATATATTTTTGGGGGATAAAAATGGTAAAAGTGCTTCCTTGTCCCGGTGAGCTTTTTACATCAATTGTGCCTTCATACTTTTGGATAATCTCATTGCAAATTGCCAGGCCAAGCCCGCTTCCCTTCTCTCTACTTTTGGTAGTAAAGAATGGCTCAAATATCCTTTTCTTGACTTCATCACTTAAGCCTGTGCCTGTATCTTGAAAGCTAATATTGATGCCCGCGTAATGTGTTTGGGCGCTAATGCTGAGCGCCCCTCCACTGGCCATAGCGTCAATGGCGTTACGGATTATATTTATCACTATATGAGATAACCCGAAATCAATAACCTTGGGCAAAGAGTGTTTGATTAGGTTAATGACTTTAATATTCTTTAAGGACTCATCATGAATGACATCCAGGGTTTCCCTTATCAGGTGCTCGATGTCTATATACCTTTTTTGACAGGAGGCGTTGGCATTAATTTGGTGGGAAAATTCAAGGAGGCTCTTGGTAATGTGCGCGATCCTTTCAAGGCCCTTTTTTATCTCCAGAAGGTATCCTCTGGCGGTAGTGTTGTCATCGGTCTGGTTAAGGAGCATGTTGGTGTAGCGAATAATTCCATCAAGCGGATTATTGACTTCATGGACAATGCCCCCGGCAAGTTTTCCCACGGAGGCATATTTTTCAAGATGGGCGCTTTGCGTATGAAGGGCATCGGTTTCTTTCTTTAACTCGGTATAGCTGTGTAAGGCATCAAGGCTTAGGCAGGCATATTTTGCTATCGCAACCGCGGCGTTGAGGTCATCCTTAGAAAAAGGTTCTCCGTTTGCTTTATCTGCTAAGTTAATGAGCCCTAATAATTCTTGAGAGTTGGAAATCGGCACTGAAATGAAAGATTTTGTGCGGTAGTGCGTATAGCCATTACGCCTGAAACGTATATCGGTATCGATGTCTTTGACGAGAACCGGGCTTTGTATGCCTGCCACTTTTCCGGAAACCCCCTCCCCTATCCTGTGCTTGAGCCCTTTAAGAGGTAATTCTTTGGTATTGTAAAACGAGTTCATGACAAGCTCTTTATTTTCTGAATCAAATAAAAACAGGGAGCCGCACTCCGCGTGGGTAACAGCCATAATATCCTTAAGCGCGCTGTTTAAGAAGTCTTTTAGGGTGGCTGATGTTTCTGTGTGGAGTTCGGAGATTTTATGTCCGGTCATTTTTTACTTACCTCTTCTAATAATTTATTGGCTATTCTTATTAATCGGCTTTTAGGATAGTCCTTGATAAGGGTTTCTAATAGTTCTTTAGCTTTACTTGTGTCATGAAGTTCCTTTACATAGATAAGCGCCATCTGCACCATGATGCCATCCATGCTGATTTTTGTTCCCTTGTATTTTTGGAGCATGGCATCAAAGGACTCAAGCGCCTGGTTCCATTCTCCTGCCGCCAGATGGCATCGGGCAGTAAGATTTTGCGCGGTGAGGGCAAGCAGCGAATTAGGATATTTCTTTACGAGCGCGCTATAGTGAGATACTGCCTCATGGTAGGCAGAAAGCATCTTGTCCGGCTGGAATTTTGCTTTGTAGTAGCGGGCGATGTAGATGGGTATTTCAAGGCTTTTGCGAGTTGTCGGATAATCCTGAATTGTTTTTTTGTAGTGTTCGAGCGCCTTGTTCCATGTGCCAGCGGCTTCGTAGGAATAGGCGATTAAGAAGGATGCCTCTGAGCAGACATCGGGGAATTTCGCGTAATTTTTTATCATTGTGTTGAGGTGCGCCCTTGCCTTCTCGTATTCTTCTTTTGCCATGTAAAGCCGGGCAATAACGAACTCAGCCTGCAGGGCTAAATTGGTCTGGGGGTATTCTTGAGTAAAGCGGGCAAAGGTATCGACGCTTCTTTGCAGTTCTTGCGGAGGGCTCGAGAGCGGATTTTTAAATATCTTTTCTGCCTGCTTTTGGGCATTATAGTATTTCCTCTCTACTGAGTATTGGTCATTGCTGCACGAAATGAGAGCGCATGAGGCCAGTACCGTAAGGATAATATTCAATAGTGTCTTCATTATGGTTTATGTTTTTTCTCTTTTTTCGCGCCGGATGCCTTTCCTGTTTCTTGCGCGAGAGTGCCATCGTTGGCGTCAGAGTAGAGCACATAGATGTTGGTAGTAAAAAGCGTCAGGCAGAGGTCAATGATCAGGGAGTTGGCAATAACTCCCGCGATCAGAACGTAAAGAATAAATTCCGGGAAAAGTTTATTAATCAAGAATGTCGAGTTATAGATTAATGTCAATATCGGCACAAACAAGAGCAGGGTAACCGTTACGATAATGAGTGTTGTGATGAACAGCCGCTTGCATAGTACTACTGATTTCCAGAGTGCCGAAAGGAGCTTTTCGTTGCCGATTATTACCGCCGGTAAAGCATACGCGAAAAGCGATTGAAGTAATATCGCGAGTAAAAAGGTGAGTACAGGTAAAATCGGGCCCAGCCATGCTTTTGCATTGAGGAAGAGAAGCTTTTTGTGCCCTGCTATAAAGTATTTAACCAGTCCCAGGGTAATGCATTTGTCGAGGAAATAATAGAGTGCCGTCAGAAGCAGGAGAACCGCGAAAAGCAGTATGTATTTGCGAAAAGCGAATTGAAGCGCCTTTCCGAGCCGGATTGGTTTTTTATAATGGAAAGCCCCGATAAGCGCTATAGCTGTTCCCATCAAAAGCGAGCCAAAAAAAACGGATAGCACTATTCTGCTATAGTAGGATATCTTTGGCAGAATAAGGAAATTGTAAGGATAATGGAGGAATTTTTCTCCCCAGAATGTCCGCACCGGAGGGCCCAATATGCCCACCAGTGGTTGGCGGGGAATGTTGTATAAGGCTATGAGCGCGATAAGCTCTATGATAGTAAAGGCCAGAAACGGGATAACAATGGATGGATACTGCCTAAAGGTAGTGAGGGATTTGCTGAGGGCCTTTCCGAGTAAACCTTTTTTGAAGACAGCTAAGTCCATATATTCAAGATAGTGGGTTTTTGGGTGGTTTTAGATAGTGCTTTGTCGCCTGATAGGCCTCTTGTTACCGTTGCTAAAGTATACCATGTATGCCCTCACCTGTCAAGCCTGCCAATGAGTATTTTTTTATACTTCTAAGCTATTGTTGTTTAACGTGTTAGCCTAGCATCTTTCTGGAGAGCCCAAGGCTAAGTTACTTGTTTTTATGCGATTAATATGATACACTATTTTTAATGGACGAGTCTATTTTTACACTTTTTAAGGCCTTTGAGGAGGCCTCGCGAAAGAATCCTCAAAAAAAAGCTGTTTTGTTTAAGGAGAATGATGCCTACCATTCTTTTACCTATCAAGAGCTATACCAACAGTCATTATCGGTAACCGCGTTTTTAAGGGAGCATCATATAAACCAGGCAGATACGGTTGCCCTTATTCTTGATAATAGCCGCTTCTGGCCGGCTGCCTTTTTTGGAGTTGTAGGTATGGGAGCGATTGCTCTTCCTCTTTATCATGCGTTGGATGCTCCTGAGCTTAAAGATGCGCTTGTATCCTTGGATGTGAAATGCCTCATCACTACCGTGGACCTCACAGAGAAAATAAAAGTAATCGCGCATGAAGCGCGTATACCCCTCATCGGTATTGATTCAGAGGAATTGCTTAAGCATTTTACGCGCGTTTCCTCGAAACAGCACTTAGTTAAGGATGTTGCTCCCGGACACACAGCGATGGCCGTTTACACTCAAGGCCAAAGCAATAAACCAAAGGCTGTAGCAATTACGAACCAAGCGTCTCTTGCATGGATACAAACGATGCGGCAAGCGGGTTTCGTTACCAGCGATGATTGTTTTATTTCATTGCTTCCTCTTTGCCACGCGTATCCGCTTACGTTTAATCTCCTCTTACCTTTATGCATAGGCGCGAGCGTTAGTTTTCCCAAGAATGACCAGTGGGATGAAATCACCGAGTGTATGCGAAAGACCGCGGTGAGCGTCATAGCCGGGGCTCCAGAGCTGCTTCAGATCTTCTATAAAAAGCTCAATGATGGAGTTCGCTCTTTTTCCTTTCTCAAAAAAATATGGTTGAGGAGTTTTTTCAGTGAACAGCGGCGTTATAAAGCTTACATTAATTCTGTTCTGGGTACGAAGCTTCGTCTCATAGTCTCTAGCGTAGCAAATGTATCAAGCGATATAAGCGTATTCTTTTCCCGGGCAGGCCTTCAATTTTTAACGCTTTACGGAGTAACTGAAATATCTCCTTTTATAGCTTTTAGCTTATCCGATAAGCTCCCCCCCTCCGCGGTGGGCAGTCCGGCTCCCGGGTTTGAAATAAAAATAGCGGAGTCTTCTCCTGGCGCCCCGGGCGAAATCATGGTTAAAGATGCCGCGGGTTTCCGCGGTTATTATAAAGACGAAGCAAATGCCTCTTTAGCTTTTCAGGGTGATTGGTTTCCTACCGGCGACGTAGGCTATGTTGACGAGCACGGCTTTCTTTATGTTCAGGGTAGAAAAGATGAAGAAAGTATAGCCCCCGGGAATAGAAGGATTAATGTGGTAGAACTTGAATCCTGGTACAGAAAAAGCCTTTATGTAAAACAGATATGCGTGTACTTCTCTCAGGAAGGAAAAGAGCATTTTTTAACCGCCTTAATTTTACCTGATTTTAAGTATTGCGCGTTACATGGCGTATCCCAAATAAAAGACAGAATCCATTGGGAAATAGAAAGGCTATCCCAAGGCCTCTCTGATTATAAAAGAATTAAAAACTATACCCTGATTAAAGACAGCCTTCCTGAAACCGTAATGGGGAACCTGAGGCGTTTTGATATAAAGCACCGCTATGTACTCCATCATGATTTTCTGAAGGATGAAACTCTTTCATCCTCTGACCGCCGCCTTCTTTCCTCTCCTCTTTGCCGCAAGGCGATGCAGTATCTTTGTGAAAAACTCAAGCGTAAGGTGAGTCTGGATGAGCATCTTGAACTTGACCTTGGATTAGATTCCTTGGAGCGCATCGGGATTTTCTTTGAGTTTCAAAAGCTTTCAGGAGCCGCCTTAGATGAAAAAGATTTTTTCTTTATCGCGACCGTGCGGGATGTCTTGGAAAAATTGCATGGCTCACAAATCAGTAGCGCGCGCCAAAGCGAAGCGGTAAGCTGGGACTCTATCACGCACGGCGGCTCCGGTAAAAAAATGCCCCTTTCATTTAAACAAGGCTTCTTCTATCGGCTGATAAATTTTATGGCTATTGCCATGGTATCTTTTCTGATGCGGTTATTTTTGCGTATCAAAGTAAGCGGCAGTGAAAACATTCCTCAAAAGGGCCCTTTTATCCTTTGTCCCAACCATTCGAGCTATTTAGATGTGCCGTTATTGGTAGCGGCGATGGGTTATCGCGCCTTGCTTTTTACCTTTTTCCTGGGCTATCGTGCGTACCTTGAACATCCTTTTCTTAGGTGGTCAAAACAACTTTTTCGCCTTATCCCCATTGACCCAGCCGCTCATGTAGCTGATACCTTAACCATGTGCAGTTATGTCTTGAGGAATAAAAAGGCGCTCTGCCTTTTCCCTGAAGGCATACGTTCAATAGATGGGGAAATCCAGGAGTTTAAGCGTGGCATCGGTATTTTGATTAAAGAACTTCAGGTAGACGCGGTGCCTGTCTATATCCGCGGGGCTTATGAAGCCTGGCCGCCGTATGCAATGTTCCCGTCGTTTGGAAAGATTGAGGTTGTTTTCGGAAAGGCAGCATCTTCTGAGGCGTTAGGCTTTTCTCAGGGAGAAACTATTGACATGTATCAAAATATAGCCGATAATTTAAGGGCACGATTGATATGCTTAAAAGAGGGTACATACGTATGATTAAAAAGTCATTCGATATACGAATCAGCGATGTCAGGGAGTTTATTTCCAAAGATAAGCGTAAAAGCGAGCGCTTAGCTATTCAGGTAAGGCTTTTGTACAGCTCCAGCCTCCTTGAAGAATGGTGCGGCCCCTTTCTGATAGATGATATCAGCGGCCAGGGCGTCAGGTTTGGCAGCGACATCAAGGTAGCTCTTGGCACCAGGCTTTATCTTAAGATACTCTTTCTTGAGGAATCCATGAAGCCTATTGTTGTTGAGTCAGAGGTATGCTGGTGCGCGAAGAAAAAACACGGGTATACAATTGGGGTAAAGTTTCATAAAATGAATGACACCGACCGCAGGCGCTATATTGAATATATAAGCGAAAAGATTCTCCTTAAATATTTACAATAAAGGTTTCGTATGGATACAGTAAAAACAGCCACAGCGGCAGAACAGGCAAGCCTGCAGCGCTTTCTTGAGCAGATAGAATACCGGGTTGCCCGCTCCAGAAATGAATTGGAGAAAGCCTATGCCCTTGTGTACAGGGAGTATTTAAAACGCGGCTATTGCAGGGAATCCGATTCGCGGTTAAAGCTTTCCATATATAATGCCCTGCCGGAGACTGCCAGTTTTGTCACCATTCTTGAAAATGAAATATTCGCGACCGCGACCCTGATTCCAGATTCGCCTTTGGGGCTTCCCATGGATGAGATCTACCATGAGGAATTATCAGTCCTGCGCTCAAACGGTAAGAAAATCTGCGAGATTTCGATGCTTGCCAGCGACACAGAGCTTTTTAAGAATGGCGTCTCGATGCTTCTTAACTCTAAAAAGATGTTTTTTATTTTTAATCTCTTTAAGCTTATCTTTGATTATGCCTACAGGCGCCTTGGCTTAGATTATATGTGCATTACCATAAATCCTAAGCACAGCCTGACCTATGATTTTCTTTTATTCAAGGATTTGGGAGGGCTCAAAACCTATGATAATGCCAATGGCGCCCCCGCCATTGCCAAGTGCGTTGAATTCGCTACTCTGGAGTCTGAATGTAAAGAGAAAAATAAAGAGGGCCTCTATAAGATGTTTTTTGAAAAATCGACTCCAGCGGTGAGCTTGGCCGGTAAGGCTTCGTTTGGCGTGTCAGACCTGGGGTATTTTTTTCATGAGAAAACAGATGTTTTCAGAAAGGCTACTTCTCTTGAGATGGAGTATCTTAGAAAGTGCTACCCTTCCTTTGATTTTTCAGGCTTTACTAAGAAATAGCCATGGCCAAAAGAATCTTAATTGTGGATGATGAGCCAGATATCGTGGTGATAATGAAGTTCACCCTGGAGAATCATGGCTTTGAGGTTATGACCGCCTATGACGGTGAGGATGGCTTGTCTAAAGCAAAATCATACAAGCCTGACCTGATTATTCTGGATGTGTTAATGCCTAAGATGTTAGGCGATGAGGTGGCAAAGCAGCTTAAAGCCCTGCCGGATTGTAGCAGTATCCCGATCATCTTTCTTACCAATATACCCGGCGATTACTTAGGTGCTCATCGGGAAGGAATCCAAAGTGATTTTTCAGCAATCTCTACTACGAGGCTCTACCTTCAGAAATCTTGCTCTGAGGAGGAACTGCTTTCGGCTGTAGACAACGTTTTTACGGGTTAAAAGCTGAAAGTAACTTCGCTGTATACCCTGCTTTTCTTCTTGAATTTTCCGAATACCCCTGAAGGCTCACCCTTAAAGATATCCATTCCTATCCTGAATTTCCAGTTGTTCCCAAACGTATAGGTAATCTTTGGCCTATAAAGGAAATCTTTTTCCATAAGGCTGGCGATGATTAAGAATTCAGCGTTCAGCGTATCATCAAGGAATCCCCTGCTGATTCTATAGGAAATTGAATTACGCACCGGATTTTCGTTTACCAGATGCTTATCATAGTCAAAAATTATTCTCTGCATAAACTGGATATTGTTATCGATCTTTGACAGGACTGTAAAGTCTATTCCCAGAAGGTAATCAAGGTAATCCTTGCGGGTGATTCCGTCTTGATCGGTATCGTCAAAGAGCGGAAAATACCCCTGAGGAGTCATGACAAATTCCCCTTTGTAAATAATATCGTTGAGTTCCCTGGCAAAGGTCAAGCCTGTGGTATGAAGCCTTTTGTAGGATGGGCTAAAGTTGTAGGCACCCGAGGCGATACTGCGGTAGTAAATAGGGAATTTTTCCCAGGTATAGAGGTAAAAGGCGCTGATATCCCAGCCGTTTAAAAGATAGGACAGGCGCATGCCTGTTTCGCTGTTTTTGAAGCTGTTTTTCGGCTGCGCGGGGTCTGTGGCAGTAAATACGGTGCCCTCCGGCACCGGATACGGAAACTCAAATTCCGCTCCTCTTACCCCTATTTTGTTAAATTCAAGGATGGGCAGCCAGAGGAATTCGGCGTGAAAATTCTTTTTTGTGTATTCCGCGTCAATACCCCACTGGGGGATACGGATTAGGTCAAACTCAGGCAGGATAAATTCGCGTAAATCCTTGGCGTTTACCACATCCGCAAAAAAAAGCCCCACAGCTTCCCCCCAGACAATTTGTTGTTTGCCCAGGCGGATGTCAAACGGGCCGTCTGAATAATCAAAGTAGGTGTCGCGTAACTCAACCTCTTGTCTTTGGTCGGAGTCAACGTTATTAGGAAAATTATGGGCCAGATTATACACCAGGTCATAATAAAAGCGCCCGGTTATCTTAAAATTCAGTTTATCGGTTAACTTCGCGCTTTCGATGAGAACTATCTGGTTTTTTATCTTGCTAAAAACGCGTGGCTGCCCTATGCGGTAGGCGGTTTCCTGCTTGATGCTTCCCTGCTGTTTTAGTTGTATCTTTTCAAAGGTGGCAGAGCTTATGCCGCAGATACAGGCGTAAATGCCTACAGCGAGCGCGATCATTATGGCCTTCTTCATTTTTCCTCCGTGTATACAAATCGATAGGTTTGGTTATTGGGTATTGGAGCTTATTTGGTGTTTGGAATTTGCTGATTGGTTATTTTTTATCCTGCTGCCTGTTAGAGTTACTCCATGAACTTTTTCATATACTCTTTGGTAAAATATTTCTCCGGCAGTTCTTCAATATGGATATCGCTATAGCGTATAATTGATTTCTTGCCTTTGGCAAGAGGCCCCTCCATTACCAATTGGGTGGGCCGTATCCTGTCGCCGAGCAGCTGATACTCCTGGTACGCGCAGGTTTTTAGCATACGGCCTGAGAGAGCATAAAATTCTGCCTTACGCGGCCATAAGGTTTCTTTTTCCGCCCATACGATTACCTTCCCATAGGTTACAGAGTCATCTTTAGCCGTAAGCTCTAAGACGTAACAGTCTTTATCGTTTAAGGTTTCTGTCCGTAATACTATCGGAGTATAATCCCCCGCGAAATTAACGCGGGCAACATCGCCGTTAGCCACTTCTCCGATAAGCCTTTCCTGTAATGAGATACGCAGCGGTTTAGAAACCTCCGGAAGAAACGCCCAGAGGTTTTCATTGAGCATGAGTAAGACTCTCCCCTTTTCTACCGCGGGTAAAATTGTTTTTACCACAGTCTTCTCTTTCCCTTTAACGAGCACTTCGTAAGTGGCTGATTTTGAGAGTTGGTTATTGGAATAGGTGGTAATCTCTACCGTTACCGTATAATCTATCTGGGGGTTTCGCGCCTCATCAATTCTTTCCACAATTTCAGCTGAGGTTAATTGCGCAAAGGCAGGAAAACCAGGTAATAAAAACCAGGCAATCGTAATTGTTATGAATGTACGCAGCATATCCTCAAACCCAATTCAACCGCGGAGGTTGCGGAAATTTGTCGTCGGAGAAAAAAATCAACCGCGGAGGTTGATTTTCGCTCCTTCTTTTATTTGTGCCGCAGGCAATCGGCAATTTCTAAACGTGAAGCGCTATATGCCGGATACAGCGAAGAAACCAGCGCGGTAAGTATGGAGGTCATAAAAGCAAAGACAACCGTGGTCAAAACGATTCTTGGTTCCGAGACCCACGGCATGCTTGCTCCCGGCGGAGGCGGCATGGTGATTCCGATACGGGCTATACAGTGAGTGAGCGCGGTACCTATGGCGACCCCGAACGAACCGCCGATAATTCCTAATCCTAACCCTTCATGCATAAAGAGGCTTAAAACCCCTCGTTTTTTAGTCCCTAACGCCATGATTGTGCCGATTTCATCTGTCCTCTCTAAGACCGCCATATTCATGGTATTAAAGATACTCAAGATAACGATGATCGCGATGACAAGCTTTAAAATAAGAAAGAGGCGGTTAAAAAGGTTTACCGTATGGCGGTAAAAATCGCTTATTTCATCCCATGATTTTAATTCTAAGTCTAGTTTTTTATCTTGGAATACGCGCGCTAAGGCTTTTTTAACTCCAGCGGTATCTTCGGTTTTATCAAGCATGATAACTAATGATTGCACCGAATCCGTATGGAGCAATTTCTTCGCGGTTACTAGCGAAAGGCGCAAGAAATGGTCGTCGTATTCTTTTGATGAGGTCATAAAGATTCCTTGCGCGGTTACATCAAGGGCATTGATTGAGCCGCCGGTAGTGTGGGTTAAGATAATAAGCGGGTCTCCCGCGGTTATCCCGAGGCTTGAGGCCAAACCCTTGCCCAGCATCACGGTATAAGGATTATTTTTGGTTAAGGCCTTCCCTTGGATAATGACCGGCCCTTCGAGTGTCATGGCGTCTGACATCTTCCGCAGATTAGCTCCCGCGGGAATATCCTGATTTTCATAGCCGGGGTCAATACCCATACCGATACAGGAAACGGTATTTTCCCCTGTTGAGATAAGCCCTGAGAATTGCAGGCGGCTGGTAATAAACTTTATCCCCGGTATAGCTTGAAGATGAGAGATGATTTCGTCAGGATTATCTATCAAATAATTATAAGGCTGGCTGTTTCCCTTTTCCCAATAGCCTTTTCTAAAAATTTGGAAATGGCCGGTATGAGAGTGGATATAACTCTCCCTCATTTTATAGAAAACATCCTCAAAAAAACCGCCGGCAAAGATAATCGCCGTACAGCCGAAAATAATGGTAGATAAGGTAATAAGGGACCTGGTCTTATGGCGGAAAATATTCCTGAGAGCAATCGTTAAGGTAATCATGAGCTGATTTCTCCGTCCCAAAGCCTTACCACTTTATCGGCTATTTCCATGACCTTTTGGTCATGGGTTGAGAAAATAAAGGTGGTTTTACGCTCAAGGTTCATTTTTTTCATAAGCGTCAGGATTTCCGTTCCTGTTACATGGTCGAGGTTCGCGGTCGGCTCATCCGCTAAAATCATAAGCGGGCTAGTGCTAAGCGCCCGCGCTATCGCGACCCTTTGCTGCTGTCCGCCGCTTAATTCCATCGGGCGGTGTCGGGCGTACTTCCCCAAGCCGACGCTCTCCAGCGCCTCTTGCGCCAGTTTTCTCTTTTTATGAAAAGCCATCTTTTTATGTAAAAGCGGGTATTCCACATTTTCCAGGGCATTTAATACTGGCAAGAGATTAAAATTTTGAAAGATAAACCCTATTTTCCCGGCGCGAATATCCGCGAGTCCGTCGCTTGAGAGATAGGATATTTCACACTCATCGATAAACACCTTTCCTGAACTTGGTTTATCAATACAGCCGATAATATTTAAGGCGGTAGTCTTCCCGCTGCCTGATGGCCCGGCAAGGGCAATGAATTCACCTTGTTCCACGTTTAAGTCTATATTCTTGAGCGCGTTCAAGGTTGTTTTTCCTAAGGTGTAATTCTTACAGATTTTTTCTAATTTGACAATGCTCATAGTGTTTCTAAATTATCCCCCCTAACCCTTTCCCTCTCCCCCTAGGGAGAGGCTGGGGTGAGTCCTCTCTCTTTTCCTCTCCCCGCTGGGGAGAGGGTGGGGTGAGGGGTAAAATGGTAATGTTTTCTCGGCTTACATTGAGGCTAAATTCATTTACCTTCATGGAAATATTTTTCGTCAGGCTGTAATCACAGGAAACAATATCCAGCATAGTTTCTTCTTTGGCCTTCGATACTTCCGCTTTTTCCCTGATCCCCGCGGCGTAAAACATCAAAAAATGTTCGTCGGAAAGATCGGTGGGGATATGCAATTCCTTCTCTACAATGTTTCTGAATTCATTGCATTCAGCCAGCAGTTTTTTGAAAGGTTTTCCTTCAAGAGATATTCCTAAATTTGGCCATAGATGAGGTGGCTTATATAGGACATACTCGTATTCCATTGCCTGTCTGATGATGTGTTCGTCAACCTTGAAGCCGAATTTATCTTTTTCGTCATACCACTTGGTATGTAAGAACGGCCCCGGGGGTGTAATCATGACGCTATCCGGCATTGTTTCCTTTAAAAGCCGTAGATTATCTTCTTTTACCTGCGCAAGGGTTACTTTTCCTAAAAGGGGAGCCGGATAAATGAAGGCTAAACTTAAAAATACCTTTGCCCCTGCTCTCTTTTCCGCTTCCCTGAGCGCTTTTATAGTGGTAACAATATCATCAAAAAAGACGCCTTTGTTCATGACTTCTTCGTTAATGATATCATTCCCTGTTTCTCCTCCCATAAATACCGCGCGCAAACCATTCTCAATAAGCGTGGTATAAGAAGTTACCAGATGTTCATATTGTTTTTGCGCTCCTTTTATCGCCCGTGAACCTATGCCAAAAACAACCTTTAAGCGCCTCTCTTTGATCTTTTGGGCAATCCGCGCCCCAAAATGCGGAGGTGTGTCAGAGCCGGCAAAACGAAAAACGCCGATACCGATTTTAAGCATCTCTTCTATTTCATTGACTACTTCATCAGGGCTCCTCAAGGAATAACTGCTGTAAAAATGCGGATGCACGCAAAAATGGCACTTGCCCCAATCACAGCCTAAAGATTCAACCATTACATGGATACGCACCTTATTTTCATTCATCGTATATCGCGGGATACTTTTTAAGCTGTGGCCGGCAATATGCCGGCGTTTGGTCTTGTGTATTTTTCCGTTTTTACGATAAATAAGATTTTCTATCTCTCCTTTTTCAGCCGCGTCGATGATCGTGCTTAAAACATTATGTTTATTCCAGTTTTCTTTATTTTGGTCAATGATAGCTAATATCTTCTCTAAGGCGAATTCTCCTTCACAGACTACCCCTAAATCAAAAGTGCTGTTTTCTAAGAGGTGTTCTTCGTAAAGAGTAACATGATAACCCCCGGCGATAGTGATAATTTCAGGGGCGATTTTATTTATTAAAGTAATAAGCTCTTTGGCGTTCTTAAAGGCTTCTCCATACCAGAGTTTTACCCCGAAAATACGCGCGTTGTCATTCTTTAATTCATAGGCCAAGTGCCGTGCCTGTTTTTTAAATCTGACTTCCTGGATAATGGCGTGTATTTCTTGCAGGTAAACGGAGATAAAGCCTAAACAGCGCCCGGCGAGCTTGCTTTTTGAACGAGCCATTGATGAGTAAATATTTCTGATCCAGCGCGCTAAAAAAGGCACGGTAAGCATAGTAAAGAAATCGTCCCGTGCCCAGTCAATAACCTCTACCGTATGGTTTCTATCTTCCAGGTATCCCTTTAAGGTAGCCAGGCCATTATCGTAAAAGGTGTCGCTCAAGGAGCGCCTTCTTTTTGCTATAGAATTCCAAAGGGTTATCTGCGCCATAAAATTTTTCCCTTTCATCATGATCCTCTCCCCTTTGGGGAGAGGATTAAGGTGAGGGGAATTGTTTCCTCTTGCTTTCTATACTTTCCTGAATAATTTCATAAACTCCCTCAATATTATTCAATACATCTAAATCATTAAATCTTACTATCTTTATCCCATAGACACTCAATTCTCTAGTTCTCTGTTCGTCCTGTCCTTTGCCTTTATCTACATAATGCTGTCCACCATCAGCTTCAATACCAAGTTTATACTCTGGAGAGTAAAAATCTAAAATATAGCTGCCAATAGGAAATTGCCTTCTAAATTTTACTCCGGATAGCTGACGATTACGTAATATGGCCCAAAGTTTACCTTCAGCATCTGTCTGATTCTTCCTGAGCTTTTTGGCTATTGCTATGCTATTTCGTTTCATTATGTTCCCTCACCCTCGCCCTCTCCCCTTCGGGGAGAGGGAATGTGGGGGCGGTACAAACTGGTAACATAGTTTACAAAATAGACTGGGTACATAGTTTACATATTATACTATACGGCAAGGAGGTAACATGCCATGCCGTGGAAAATAATAAGTGCTATGGATCAAAAGATTCAGCTTATTGCCGATTGGCAATCAAAAAATCTTAGCTTAACCGATCTTTCTCAAAAATACGGAATCAGCCGCCCAACAGTTTATAAATTGATTGAGCGGTACGAACAGCGTGGAATCGAAGGGCTCAAAGAACAAAGCCGTGCGCCAAAAACTTGCCCTCATAAGACGCCGGAAAAAGTTATCAATCTTGTAATTCAAGAAAAGCTTAAGAATCGTAAACGCGGGCCCCGAAAGATACGAGCTCAGTTAAAGCGTCAATATTCGAATCTTGAGCTACCCGCAGTCAGCACCATAGCGTATTGGCTCAAGAAAGAAGGCCTCGTTGAAAAACGAAAGAAACGTTTACGTGTACCGCCCTATACGCAGCCTTTTTGTGAATGTAAAGCTCCCAACGATGTCTGGAGCATTGATTATAAGGGCCAATTTTATATGAAAAACGGTCATGTGTGTTACCCGTTGACGATCAGCGATAACTTAAGCCGATTTCTCTTAGGTTGTAAAGCGCTAGAAGGCCCACGTTACGCTCCGACGAAAGAAGTCTTAATTGAAACGTTTCGGAAATACGGGTTGCCTGACGCCATTCGCAGCGATAATGGTACACCATTCGTCGGTAAAGGCGTTGGAGGACTTAGTCGTTTATCTATCTGGTTTATTCAATTAGGGATCATCCCAGAACGGATTGAAAAAGGCTGCCCCCAAGAGAACGGACGGCATGAGTGTATGCACCGAACGCTAAAAAGCGATGCCCTAGATCAGATTGCCAGGAATTTCAAGGAACAACAAGAGCGTTTTGATATTTTTCGTCTAGATTACAACAACGAGCGTCCGCATGAATCGCTTAATGATCAAACGCCGAATGAATTCTATAAAAAGTCAAATCGGCCTTATGTGGAACATCCGCATTCTCCGGAATATGGTTACGAGTACACGGTTCGCCACGTCAAACACAGCGGAGAGATTAAATTCAAGGGCCGGATGTTTTATGTTACAGGATTACTCGCAAAACAGCCTGTCGGTCTTAAAGAAACTGCCGATGGCCTCTGGCAGCTTCAGTATAGCTTTTACGTTCTCGGTTCCGTAGATTTGAGAAAGAACAAGATTATTCGTAACTAAAAAAGTGTAAACGATGTACCCGGTCTAAAATGTAAACAATGTTTCAGTTGCACAGGCTATAGTTATTTCCTCTTCTAACCTTCTCCTATCAAGTTTTCCAAAGGCGTTGATGGGTAAGGCTTCTTTGATGATGATTTTTTTAAGGGCAAGGATGTTTTTGAAGTTTTCATCGAAAATTTTCTGGATCGCATTTTTTGCTTGATCGTTTCCTATGGCTTCGCGTAGGGATGCGAAAATATACATCTGAGCGTTTCTACTTAAGACAGCGCATCGGTTAATAAAGGCAAGGGTGTAGAGCTTGTCTTCTGCTTCCTTGGCAAAAATACGGCGCGGGCTCTCAGTTAAAATCTCCTCTTTCCTGCCGAAGATATAAAGATATTTATCTTTATCTATATACCCGTAATCATCGCTGTAAAACCAGCCGTCTTTAAAATGCTGGGAGGTTTCAGTCGGATTATCCAAGTACCCCATGCTTACCGTCTTGCTTTTAATGGCGATTCTTCCCTCGTCGGTAATTTTAATCTTTACCCCTTTGGCGATTTTCCCCACACTACCTAATTTATGATAGACGCCAGGTGAGAGTAACGAAATCGGAGGAAGCGCCTCCGCCATTCCGTAGCCAACGCTGATAATTGGCCCGAAGTAGTCGATTGCCTCTTTGAGCCGCAGCGTGGGAATCCTCTCGGTTCCGGTAACGATACTCTCTAACGCGCTAAAATGCTGGTTATGTATTTTACACCACTCTAATAATTCTAAGAGCCTGCTGGGCGTAATATAGAGCCGGGTAACGTTATACTGTATACTATAGCTAACCACATGCTCTATGGCAATAGTTTCTTTTACTACCAGGCAGCTAAAGCCTGATAGAAGGCAAGGCAGGAATGTGGTAGAGCCAGCGGTCAAAAGAGGCACACTGCAGAAAAAAACATTGCGTTGAGCGGTTTTTAGTGTGGCATTACGTATATAGCCATAGAGGCTTTCTATCCAGTTAGTATCCGAGAGCCGGATTATCTTTGGGGTTTTGCTTGTTGTGGCGGAACTGAGATTAAACGTAGCGCATTGATTGCCGTCGGTTACGAGGCTTAGCCTCGTTTTACGAGGCTTAGCCTCGTCTGTGGTTGTGCTATGAAAGCCAGTGTTAAGTTCCACGAGGTATTTTACTTGAGCCTTTGCCTTTATTTCCTCAATTGCCGCGTCATCGCGGTTCTGATAAAAGAAAATTTTTGCCTTTGAGACAGTCAGGAAATGGATAGTTTGCTCTTGGGTAAGGGTCGGTGGTAACCCGAAGAAGATAACTCCGCGTATATGGCAGGCCGCTCTGATTATAAAGTAGTCTATACAGTTAGAAGCGCTAAACGCCGCTACCTCTGCTTCCCCGATACCTTTTTCTGCTAAGAGTAAAACGGCTTTTTCAGTCAGTGTTTCTAGCTCTTGGAAAGTTAGGCTGCGGTTTTCATCAGGCTGAATAAGGAAGGGTTTTGCTTTATGTTTCGCGAATGAAAAATTGATAACCCGGCTTGAACAAGATAAACCTTTAATGTGCCTTGCGTATACTGCGAGAAGGTTTTTTAGCACGTCCTGGAATTAGATTTTAAGGACTACCGGTTAATTCGTATCGGTGTCATTGCGATCCGCCGAAGGCGGAGAAGCAATCTTATAAAGAGAATGCTTCTAAAAGCTGAACTCTTACGTTAATTCGCGTAAAGAAGATAATGAATGCTCTCCTGTAGAATAACAGCGCTCAATATATTCCTTATGCGCCTGGGGCGCGGTTTTAAAGATGTCGCTTTTTTCCGAGAAAAAATATCGTAAGTCCTCAAGGCTAAAAGCAAGCTTATTCTCGAATTTTGAATGGTCTGTTTTATTAATGATAAATATGGCATAGAGTTTTTCTTTCCCTGGTTTACGTAACTCCTGGGCCATGGTGGGAAAATCTACATATTGGCCTATCGCGGGGGCGCCATTGACTTCTTGATAGCTTTTTACTCCGCTCAAGTCTTTAAATGCCAGCAAATTAAAGGCGGTTTTATACTTAGGATGTATAGTGATGTACATAATATCCGATTTCAGGATGTCTTGAGTATAGTCAAGAAGTGTTTTAAAAAGGATGAATAAGGGTAATAGTTTCTTAAGAGGCGATGCTAGCGGCTCATGGCGCAGGAGGGTATTGTCAGTGGCAAGCATTGAAATTTCGCATAGTTTTTTGCCTTGGCCTCTGAATGTTGACAATTCCTTCTGATAGAGCTCATCCATAGGCAAGCCTATTGGTGAATCGGAGATAACCGTTGCCGTGGCGGCGATATGGTTAGTGTTGGTAGCAGCGATAAAAGTGGTTGTCAGGGGCAGGGCGTTATAGATGGAAAATCGTAATCCGCTATTATTTTTCTTAGTATAGCCCTTCTTCAGATATTCTTTATAGACGAGCGCGTAGGCCTGCTCTATCTCTTCTCTTGTGCGGGCGACCCGGTAATTTATTCCCGAGAATTCCTCAGGATGTATATGTTCCGCGATTCTCTGCATTTTTCTAGTTTTCCTGTGGCAACTTTTAACTTATTATAGCATAAAAGAGAAGGTTATGGATATTTATTTCGGAGTGAAAAATACGCGCTAAGGATTTAGGTATTGCAAAATCGTGTTGTAATGCTATGATACTTTTATTGAAAGGGGATGCAAAAATGAAGTGGAAAAAGATTGTTGTGGTAGGCTTGGTTACGGGTATGGTGAGTAACCTTTGGGGCATGTTGACCTGCCAATGGCTGTTTAAATGGGTATATTTCCTGGAGCCTGTAGCTATCTGTAACACGGCTATGCTTAAGGCGCGTACACCATGGCTGCTGGCAATGGGAATACTCAAAATTTTTATCGCTCTACTTACAACGTTAGGCTATGGCTTTTTGTCTAAGGCTCTTCCGGGAAAAGGAATGGCAAAAGGGCTTACCTATGGATTCTTTATTTGGCTTCTTGGCTTTTTACCTTCACGCTTACTCTTAGCCATGAGTACGACGATGGCTTCAGGCTTAATCTTCTACTGGATAATAAATGATTTAGTAAGCTATATCCTCCTCGGAGCTTGCCTTGGGATCTTATATAAAGAATAGCCACTAGAATAAAAAAAAAGGCGCTGTCACTTATTGCTAAGTTTCAGCGCCTCTTTTTTTAATCAAGAGCTCTTTCTTTCAAAAAGAGGCGCTAATTTACGTTAATGCTGTAAATTAGGCTCTTTTCTTTGCTAACTTCTTTGCTACTAAACCAGCCATTCCCATGCCAAAAAGCAGCATTGAGGTTGGTTCAGGAACTGCATTGGCCCCGATAGGGTCACTGCTCCAGACATCCCAGCCATCTTTCCTATTCCCAGTCACATCAAATGGATCTGTACCTGTATATCTGATAAAAAAGTTTGCGGACAAACTCATATCAGCGAACAAGCCGCTTCCATCAAGACGGGCATAGGTGTTGGTGTCAAAGATACCTGCCGCGCTACCGCCAACTACCTCAAGTAACCCTGAACCTGTTCCTTTGATAGAAAGAACTGCGTCGGGATCAACTCCTGCGCCGGTTACGATTGAAGTGAGAGTATTCGTAGGGTTAAAGAAATCTCCTCCGGTTACAAAGTCCATGTCTAACCAAAGGTCACCATCAGTTACCCCGCTTCCCGGAGACGTAGGATCAAAGTCAGGGGTGGTGTCTAAATATACTTGTAAGTCACCACCTGAAAATCCTATGATATCACCAACACTCTCTCCATCAAAAGTATCTACTGTCAGGTTTTGAAAGGTTCCAGTAAGCTCTTCGCCGCCACCAGCACTCCAGATAACGTTAACACCTTGGAGAATCTGGTCAAGTCTGAAGATACCGTCTAAGGTATCATCTACTTCGTCGACTCTAGTTTCCCAATTTGTCCAGTGAAAGGTAATTGGACCCGCGGGAATATTTATAGCTTGAGCTTTTGTGGCACCGCTAACAGCTAATGCTAATACAAACAACGCGATTAATACTTTCTTCATTATGTTTTTCACCTCCTCTACTGTAGATTTAAAAAACTTATAGAGTCACAAGTCACAAAGTCACCATGTCACAAGACGATGACTATGCGGCTTTTTTTCTTAACTTTGCTAACCCTAAAAGCCCTAAGCCTAAAAGCGACATGGTGGTAGGTTCGGGAATAACATTATTATCTGTTCCACCGCAATCTTGGCATCCCTGGGTTTGCTCGCCGAAAATACCCACTCCGTACAAAGTGTTCCCACCTGTCCCGGTATTGAGAATCTGGGTATTGACTCCGGATGCAAGGTCAAATTCATAGAGATTCGCGGTACTATAATTTCCGCTCCAGAAAGAGTTTCCATCCGGATTGAGGTTAAGGGCAAACCAGCTGTCTTCTCCCCCGATATCATAGCTTTGGATAAGGGTGCCTGCTGAGTTAAACCTTTTTACATTTACCCTGTCGGCTAAGAGAACCCCGCCATCAGCTAAGACACGCAGGGCGAATGCCTGGCTTCCGCCATAACCTGAGGCAAAGTCAGCCAGCCCGGTGTTCGTGGCTACATTGACCGATTTAATTAGGCCGCCTTCCTGCGTATAAAGCATGGTGGTTTGGTCTGCCATAAGATCCATAAAATCGACCCTGGTACCGGCAAGAATGGTAGCTAAAGGATTCCCGGCAGAATCAAATTTTCTAATACTGCCACCCACATTTCCCACATACGCGTTTCCGGAATTATCAAACACAATAGATTCCGGTGTAGGAAGCCCCGCGGCAAAATTCCCTAATGGGTTTCCGCTGGTATCAAATTTGTCAACTGTGCCGACAGAGAACCCTGTGACATAAAGATTCCCGGCAGCATCAAAGGCCATACCTGTAGTAAAGCCGCCTGCTCCGATATTAAGGGTTTGGACAAATGATCCATCAGCCCGATACCAGTTTACATTACCGCTGGCTACCGAAGCAAAAATATCTCCGGTCGCGAAGGTAGCGGCGTGGGCATTAGGCAGTCTGCCGATGAGCAGTCCGAATGCCGCTAAGGTTATAAGTGTTACTTTTCTTACCATCTATGGTTCTCCTCTCTTTTTGATTGAATCTCCCCGCAACCAATTTAAATCTGCAAGGATAATCGCTCTTTAATGTTGGTAGTATTACGTTATATATGTAACAAGCCGCGTTTCCCGTTATTTCTAGGAAATTTGTAACGTCAAGCTTGGGTGCTTCCTACCCTTTCCTTCTTAACTTTGCTAACCCCAAAAGCCCTAAGCCTAAGAGCGACATGGTAGTCGGTTCAGGGATGACGCCGTTACCGCCGCCGCCTTGACCCTTATAAGTGAAATCATCAAGAAAAATAAAGTCACCATTATCTCCTGACTGATTAACAATGGTGGCATATGAAATGTTAGAAGATGCAATGCCAAAATAATCACCGGAGTTACTGCTCTGAGTTGGTGCGATAGAAAGGCTATCAAGTAAATTATTGCTTGAATCAAAAGCACTAAGCAGCCAGGTATCGTCAGACGCTCCCCAATTAAAACCAAAGGCATCAACCGCAGACGCAAAGTCAAAACGAAGGCGATGGGTCATCGTGCTATCGTAATCACCGTTCTGAAGAGAATATGTGCCTTCCGTATTGTAAGAACCGATGTAAGCAGAACTGATTCTGAATGTGTAATCCAAATCATTGAAGGTTACACCAAGAAGCGTAAGCGAAGAATAAGATCCTGTTGGGCCACTATCAAAATCGATAACTGTTCCGCCGGCAAGCGCGGCAGCATCAATAGGATCGCCAAATCCTGTCAATGTGCTGGCAGAGGCATTGCTTACCGTTAGCGCAATAGAAAGTATTGCTGTTATCACTGCGAGTCTTTTCATTTTGCTTCTCCTTTTGATTGAGTCTGCAAGGGCAGTTACTTTTAAATGTTGGTATTATTACGTTATATATAGCAAGCCGCGTTTTCCTGTTATTTTTAGGAAATTTGTAACGTCAAGCTTGGGTGTTTACTATCTTTTCTTTCTTAACTTTGCCAACCCTAAAAGCCCTAAGCCTAAAAGCGACATGGTGGTTGGTTCGGGAATAACGCCATTGCCGCCGCCACCGCCGTCACCAGGAAGGTCTTCTTTACGAAAGGTCCCGCTCAAGAAAACCACTTCGCCCCCCGCATCATGTACAGAGCTTTCCCAGTGAAATAGAATCCTTGTAGAATCTGAATACGCGGGGTCAAAAGGGTCTATGCCTGTTAGGATATACTGGTCAATAGCGCCTATACCGGTATTTATCTGTAGCACGGAGAAAGGCGTTCCCGCACCTAATTTCGCGATGCGGGTGCCGCCGTCAAATACGTCGTTGGTGCTGTTCTGTGTCGCTGAAGTTATATCATTAGCCGCTGGATTATCTCTTCCCCCGGTAGTTGGGCTAGTGTAGTCAATAACAATATCAAGTTTACTTAGAAGTATATCTTGAGTTCCTCCTGTTTCGTTGATATTTAGGAAGAGAACCATTTCATTAACCGCGCCAACGCCAAAATTGAGGTCGTAGAAATCCCTGAGTTCTCCAACGGAAGTTATATAGGATTCATTAGCTGTTGTAGTTGAACCGGTGGGCAGGCCAGTATTGGCGTTATCAAAGTTTAACGGCCCTGAAGGGTTATTGCCTGCGCCTCCTGCTGAAAAAGAAAGCATTATAAGGTCTAATGTCCCAAGCCCTGAGCCGGTAGGGGCAGGGTCTGGAAAGGGCATAATATCGGTAGAGTCAATAAGGCTGATGCTTCCGCTGTCAACTATCACAGCTTCAGCCTTTAGCGTAGGAATAAGGGCAAGTGTGGCAATTAAGACTACGCCGATTATTATATTGAGATACTTTTTCATATATGCCTCCAGTTTTAATTAACTTTTCTAAATCTTCTAATTTTTGCCAATCCTAATAAACTAAATCCTAATAAACTTAATGATGCCGGTTCTGGAACTATTCCGCAACCCTGGTGATAGTTGATAATTAATTTGGGGCGTTTATAGCAGTAGCCGTATTCAGAAGACGCGAACTCTAATGTATCGTTATTGCCAGTGGCTTTTAACACTAGGCCATAATTAGGGTCTATTCCATTGTACCAATCCTGAAAAATTGAAGATATATCCCAGCTATACCATCCGTTGACGGTTAAGTTTTCAGAATCTGACGCGGGCAATTCGTAATCGGTGTTGGCGCCTAAACCAGGGGTATTCCATGCTGTGCCGCCGTGAATCCTGTGATTCCAGTCCACATCGCCTGCTGTCGCGTTTCCTCCATTCCCTTCAGACCATGGCCCGCTGAGTATTTTATACACTGAGCCTATGGGGTCAGGGGTTGTCCGTAATTTATACAGAGATAAGGTTGCTGAATCAATGCATAAATCATCAGGGAGAGAATTGATATCAAAAGAAACCAGAATATTCTTTGGCACTGAGCCGGCTCTAAGAATTAATCTGTCGGCTGTTCCGTAATTCTTTTCCCGTTGGCTCGCGGCAGACGATATATAGGCATCCTGGGTTCCGGTATATCCGTTTAAGCCATTTTGAAATACAATCATTGCCGCGCCTGCCTGGTGCGCCGATACAACGGAGGCGAAGGCGCAAACTGCTAGTATCTTTGCCGTTAGTTTGGTTATCATCATCTACCGTGCTCCCTTCCCTGTGAGCGCGACAATAAAAGTCTGGGCTATAATGCGCATTTCTACCAGCCAGCACATTTTCCTTATATAGAGGAGGTCGTACTTTATCTTTTTCTTTACGTCTTCTATGGTCTCATCGTATTTATGTTTGACTTGAGCAAGCCCTGTAATGCCCGGTTTTACACTTAGGCGATTTTCATAATCATGGATGAGGGCTTTTAGGTCTTTCACAATTTCAGGCCGCTCAGGCCGCGGCCCGACAATGCTCATCTCGCCGGTAATGACATTAAGGAGCTGGGGGATTTCATCTATATGGGTTTTTCTTAAAATCCTCCCGACAGGGGTGATGCGCGGGTCATTTTCCTGTGCCCAGACTGCTCCGGTGTTTTTTTCCGCGTCAAGAAACATGGTCCTGAGTTTATAGATTTTGAAAATCTCGCCATTTTTGCCAACACGGTTTTGCTTGTAGACAACCGGGCCCTTTGAGGTGAGCTTAATCATTACTGCCGCGAGTGTTACTAAAGGAGAGGTCAGGGTAAGCCCTGCTATAGAAAGAAAGAGATCCATAATCCTTTTAAATTTTTCAAAGCTTCTTCTGGCGAAGCGGACAATCATTCCTACGGTTCCGCTTAAGATAAGAAACAGGCTGCTTGGTTCTGGGGCGTGTGATTTTTGCTGGACAGGAGCGCTTGATGGTGAGCTTACAGGGTAATTAGTTTTTATGGTTTTGTAAATATTCTTGTTATCCCCTAATGAATTTACCGCAAAGCTAAGGTTATTTATGCCGCTAAATAAGCTAAGCCATAGGCCGGCAATGAGTAATACTAATGATATATTTAGTTTTTTACTTATCATAGAGTTGTTTTTTTCTTTTTTTTCCTCGCGCTGATGTAGGCTTTAAAAAAGTTTTCGCATGTGAGGTTTTATACCTTATATATTGTATGTAGCAATTTCTATGCCAAGAAGTGCCTTTTCAACAACTTTTTTTAAATATTAGTATAATGCTATACAACAGGTTACGAAGATTTTCTATATGACACGTATTTTGTTTCTTTGATTTTTTTGATATTTTCCTTCTTTTGTTCACGAAAAGCAACATCTTATGAAAACGTTTTCCTGATTTATCTCTTACACCATTAAAATAAAAGAGTTATGAATTTATACTTATTTAAACATTAATAGTAGGAATGCAACATCTGTTGTGGCGAAAAATAACAGGAGTTACGCCTGGAGGCTAAGATTATGGTACGTAGTTGGTTATGAGCGGTTCAATTTGGCTGGCAAACGATTTTAAGAGACTGATGGCATCATTGTGCAGGTCATTTTTTATATCTGTAGACAGTCTAATAAGCGCTGATGATGTTCTTTTCCCCGCTATTCTGTCAAAGACGGTTTTAAGCTGCTGCTTAATATATTGGTTTGTATTTAAGTTTCCTGCCTTAAACCAATAGGCCACTATACTACGGGTCTTCGCGTCTTCTATCAGTAGTTTGCTTGCTGTAATAGTGGGTGTGAGTTCAAGTGATGATTTGTCTACGACCGTAGCCCCGCTTCCCAAGAAGCAGACTTCCGGAGGATGGCTGACTTTTCGGTTATCTTCCGAATACACAATGTAAAGATAGACAGATTCCCCTTTCGCGTTTTTATAATCTCTGATGAAAAGGTTCCTGGTTTCCAGGATTTCATATACATTCTCTTCTATAGGCAAATCAGTTCCCTTCCATTCCCCTATTTCTTTAGGAAAATCGCTAACTTTTGTGCTTAAAGCAATATCCGTCCTTGCCGGCAGGTACGCCATAAGCGCCAACCCCGCCACCACAATCAAAACCCCCAACACCACAAAAAAAGTCTTATTATTCATCTCCCCTCCCTAAATCAACCTCCGCGGTTGATTTTTTTTCCCGACGACAAATTTCCGCAACCTCCGCGGTTGATTTTGGTTTGGCTGTTATTCAAGCGTTTTTCCTACTAATGATAGCCCTAAAAAGGCAAAGACAAAGACAAGGATCCCCATGACGTCATGAAATGTACCGGTGGCAAGCTTTGTGCCATACATCTCGCTGGCCAATGCCAAGGCAACTATCCTGATGATGTTAGAGCCAACCGCTATGGGGATAGATGATAAAAAGAGTATTGCCTTCTTTATTTTCGTGGTATTGCTAAAGTATGCCATGAGTGCTCCCAGTGAAATGAGGGCAATCAATGAGCGTATCCCGGAGCATGGGTCCTCTACCATTAAATAAGAGTGCATGGTTTTTATCACACTGCCGTCACGCATGGCGGGAATTCCCATGCCGTTAAGGATGGCGGTAGATAGTTGCGCGGCGAATATTTTTAAGCGGAAACTAATATTAGCAATGGCTACCAGCGGCAGAGGTATCATGGAAATAAGGAATGTGATGGGAAATAAAAGTTCTTTCAGAAATTTCTTGCCTAGGAATAACAGCACTAGTCCTGAGAGCGTTAATAAAAGTGAAAATCCTGAGCTAAAGTATACCCTGACGAGCGCGCTTATGGTATGGATGATAATCCCCGTACCAAAAAGAAGCCATCCGAGCGCTGAAGGCTTAATTTCTAATGTGGCGAGCTTCTTTCTATTTAACCAGACAATGAACGCGCTGATGAAGGGGACTAACATACCGTGGTTATAGTAGGAATCACGTTCATTCCATCTGTCTATCATCCACATAAAAGTGGGTATATAGGCAGCCAACGTTACTAAGGATACAACGCTAATTTTAGCTATGTCTATCTTTTTCATGATGTTTCTCCTGTTTTAACCTATTTTCAACCTCGTAGGTTGAAAAAGGCGGTTATGCTGTTTTTTCCCAGAGGATAGCCTGTTTATGGCTCAAAAAACGGTAACAACCAATCAATGCCGCGAAGTTCATGACGCAAAACATATGGGGTATATCAATCAAACTGTTTTTAATCTTTACCACGCCGCCTATAAGCGCCAAGCCGTAAAAAATACTTTGGATAAATAAAGCCGTTTTATAAAATTGGGCCTGGGCAAGGAAAAGAGTGCTCGTAAATAGTATAATCATTAGAAAAGGAACCATGAGCCGCAAAAACTTGTGTGAGATAAACTGCCAGCTTATTTTATTTTTAAAAGGATTAAGCAGCCAGGGTAAATAGGTAATCAGCTGGTAATTGCCCGCCAATGTCCGGCACTTGCGTGAAAATTCCTCTCTTGGATTAACCGAGTAGCGGTCGTATAATTTTGCTTTCTTGTCAAAAATTGTACGGTAGCCTCGTTCTACTATTTTCATCGGGATATAGACATCATCTAAAATCAGGTCTTGGGGCAATTCAGGGAATAAATCCCTGCGTATGGCATAGAGCGCGCCGGTTGCCCCCATCATTGAGCCTGTGCGAGACTCATATTTACGAATGAGTTTTTCGTAGTTCCAATATATTCCCATGCCTTGCGCGGTTTTATTTCTATCAGCCTCAAAATAGAGTTCAGCACTTACCGAACCGACTTTGGGGTCAGCGAAATTTTTGACTAGCTCATCAATAGAACTTTTATCTAATCTTTGACGGGCATCGGTAAAAACGAGTAATTCCCCCTGCGCCTGTTTCGCGAGCATATTTAAGGTGCAGGGTTTTCCTTGTCGGTTGGCTTGACAGTAAAGCTTTATCCTTTCATTGGTGTAGCGCGAAAGTATCTGATGCGTGTTATCGGTTGAGCCGTCAGAGCCAATCAAAATTTCCACCCTTGAAGACGGGTAATCCAGTTCCAGGAGCGACTGCATTTTTCTTTCAATATTCTTTTCTTCATTATACACCGCCATAACAATAGTGACCGTAGGATAAGGATACGACCTTTTTACCGGTTGTCTATAAAAAAGCGATATAAGGTAAACAATAAGAGGATATCCAAGGTACGTATACAAAATAACCGCTATTGAGCCCCAAAAAACCATTACCATAATTTTAACCTGATTCAACCTCGTAGGTTGTTATTTCAACCTACGAGGTTGAATGCGTGGTGTTACTCAAGCATTAAAGCCTTAATTTTAGCCAATTCTTTTTGATAAGCAATCCTGTCTTTAACGAATTTACCGTAAGAATCAGGATCGATGCTCAAAATATCGCTGTAATTACAGATTCTTTTATTTTCAGCCATGGTATAGGCATATTCATTATAAGAAGACATTTGCCAGTCGTGAGGCTCGTTTGTTATCAAGGCTGTTACTGGATTTAAATGAATGTATCGTGTTAAGTGGAGTAGCTGCTCATCGGATTTTACCAGAATGCTCTTAAATCTTCCTTCCCAAAGCGGGCCCTTTCGTTTATGTTTGAGGTTGAAATACCGCGCGTAGCTATTTGCAACATTGCTTATAAAGGTTGAGATTCCGTTATCAATAAGCTGTTTTAAAATTAAATGAAAGTGGGTTGGCATAAGGCAATATGAAATTATCTCGACAAGTTTTTCCTTATCTTCTAAAACAGTAAAATCGCAGAAGTTATCTTTTCCGTCTTCGGAAGGGTCAAAGAATCTGCAAAAACTGATGCCGGGGTTCTTTCTTTGGTAATAACGGATGACGCTCAGCATCCTGAAAAACTCCTCATTGTTGTTAAATATAGTATACCCCGCGATACTTTTATTTACAACATGATAAATTTCAGCAGTCCTAAGCAAGTCTTTTCTCATAAATTTTGTTTTCCTCCTATTTCCCAAAACAACCTACGAGGTTGAATTTTATTCCCGACGACAAATTGTTTCAACCTACGAGGTTGAATTTGGTTTGAGGAGGGTGGTTCTTAGGGTGTCGTAGGTTTTAGCGCCTAATATTTTTTTGGAAGTGTTCTTTAATAGCTCCTTAGTTTTGTCTTTTAAAGACAGCCCTTTCTTAGTGACGCGTATAAAGTAGTTTGTGTCCCAATTTCCTTTTACCGCGATACGGCCGAAGGTAAAACCATCGTTATCTTTGGGATTAGAAGTAAAAATCGCTTTGTAGCCGGCTTCTTTTGCCTTGGCAATAACCTTTTGATTGTAGAATCCTCGCGGGATAGAGAGATAGTCACTACTGCAAGCCAGGTTTTTTTCTAAGAGTTGCTTAGACTTACGTAATTCATACTCCATGTCCGCGTCGTTAAGCTCAGTCAATATTCGGTGAGTCATTCCATGCGAGCCTATATACATTCCCGCACTCTTTAATTCTTTTATCTGTTCCCAGTTCATAAAACCTTCAGTCCCGATTTTCGAGGCTAAAATAAAGAAATACGCTTTTAGTCCTAATTCCTTGAGTATAGGATAGGCATTCGTGTAATTATCGAGCAATCCGTCGTCAAAAGTTATTACAATTGGTCGATGGTCTATAGTCAATGGTCTGTGGTTTCTTTTTTCTTGTCCATCTTCCATCATCCCTTCTCTATCGTCTTTCTTCTCTCGTTCCTCATCCTTTGTATTTTGCGAGCTGGTAACTTGGTGACCTGCCTGTCCCGACCGAAGCGTCGGGAGTGACCTGGTGACTTTTGAGATATACTCCATCTGCTTCCTGAAATTTTCGGTGTTGACGCAATACAGCTCCGCTCCCACCTCGCAAGGGCCAGGCGCTCCTACCGAATGGTACATCAGCACGAGAGGTTTCTTGTCAATTATTATCGCGTCTTTATTTTTCATGAGTAAGCGGCTCAAGGGCGAAGGGCATTTTATACAGATATTCCATCACCCGCGCGTAATATGCCTTTTGGTAAATCATGCCATCCTGCAGGGGGTCGCTGCTTTTTCGTTGATGGTTAATGCTATAATCTAATCTTTGCTGGAGGTTAGCTAAATATCTCCTATCCCCTGTTAACCAATAGCAATAGGCGGAGCCGTCAAAATATGCCCCATATTCCTCTGTCTTGATTACATACTCTGTCGCTTTAAGAATTGAGCCGGCAATAGCCTTGTTGCCGGTAAGCTGATGATAGGCAATTAAGGCAGGTATGGTATATTCCCGGATATAGCCCCCATGAGGCCTTCCGTCCCATCTCTTTTTAACCGGGTTATAATCTTCAGCCCATGCCCCATCATGTTTTTGGCCAAGGTACAATAATCCCGCCCATGTATCCGCCGCTTTTTTATATCTTTCATCAGCGGTCAGTTCGTATAAGAGCACTTCGCCCCAAAGCACATTGGCAATAGAACGCTGCGGCGCCATATCAGGATGGCGAAAATAGGTGAGCCTTTCATTTAAGAAGAAGCTTCCCATTTCATCAAGCACATCATGTGCCCTTTCATCGCCGGTGATATAGTAATACAAAAGCAATCCTGTCAGATTAGTATGAGAGGCTTCTTCATTACGGTCACCCCAATGGTTGCCATTATGCCTATGCATAGAGCCGACCCGGCTATAGTCATCGGGGATTACGCCTTTTAAGCGTTTGTCATTACTAACGGTATTATAATGGCAGGTATCTATATCCATACTATGCCGCGCCTGATTTGCCCCGAATTTTAAATATTTATAGTCAGCGCTGCGTAGGAATTGCATTAATGCCCCTGTATGCGTGCCCACTGCCTCGCAATTAAACCACCCCCACCGCCCCACCGGATGCCAGTCCGCGGTATCGTAGGAATTATCTTCATCCGAGTCTCTATGCCAGCTTAAGGTATCGCCGAAATCAACCATCCCGTACCAGCCGAAGTTTTCAATTTGACGCGCGCCCCAGTCAAATAGACGGCTTAAAAATTCTTCTGCCTGAGAGAATCTGCTGTCTGCCGGATATATCCTGCCTAAAACCTTAGTATCCGCTACCCATTGCGGCGCTGCTGTTACTAGCATATCCGAGGTTAAGCTATAGGCTATATCTTTCGCGTTTGACGCCGCGTAATCCCCTGTATGAAAATAAAAAAACAGCTCATGTGTTTTAGCTACTCCGAAGGCGCTGCCGCGGGCTACCGAATCAGGCCCAAGAGCCTCAGGGGTAGTCTTAAAATCAAGTTTTCCCGCCTGAGCCGGCCAGATATAGGTAATGATATTTTTCTTCTCTTTATCTAAAAGCCAGCCTTTGGGGTATTGCTGCCAGAAGTTTTTTATTCCGAGGGTTACCCCTTCGCTTTGCGTGCTTACATCAATCCAGCCGTCTAATTTAGCGCCTGAGCCCAGGCTATTGGCGCCCTTAGTTATTGTGTAACTATTAAATTTACTTTGCAGGAATTCCGTATTTTCTGTTAAACCCGCCTGCATAATTTTATTATCAGCGGCAAAAGTGAATTGCTTATTTTCACCTACATTAAGCGGGGTTTTGATATAAATCGCGTCAATGGTTTCATTCTCGGGAAGGCGTTTACCTTTATAAAGATAATGCACTTTATTTTCAGGGTAGCCGGTATAGACAAAAGTGTGTTGGACTTTGATATAGCTTGAGCCTTCAAACGCATAGATACGGGTACTGAATTGGCAGAATTTTTTGCCGTTTTCCGCCACAAACCATCCCTGCGCCTTTAAGCAGACTCTTATCGGCCCTGATTCCTCAATAGTAAGGGAATAATTTTTATCCAAAGAGCTCTTGTATTCTTTGCCCTTGTGCACGATTACCATGTCACCTTGTGAAGAGAGGCTTTCCGCTTCGTCATAGGTGCTGTCGCTGTTTTTATCAAGCCATACCTTGTTTAGCAGGCAAAAACCTCGCTTACTGATGGTGAATCTAAGTTTTCCGGTATTAACCGTTACCTCATTTTGATTCTCCTCTACAGTGAGCTTAGCCTGATACGTTTGCCTTTGGATATCCTTAGCATATCGCAGGTAATAGTTATTTTTCTCTTGGCTTGAGACAGGGATGATGCTATTTAATAACAGCCATTTGATGCTTTTATCAGGCCACGTAGCCATTATCTTGGTTTGCGCGGGTATCTGAACACCTTGGCTATCAACCAATTCTAAATTTTCAATAGTATAGAGTTGCCCCTTTCCTAAAGGAATCCCGCCGCATATAGGTAGGTTTACTGGAACGCTAGGCAGATAATTTTTACTGAGCATAAGCGGTATCGCGACATAGGCGGTGTTAGTCTGGGGGTCGGTTTTTTTCCATTTCAGGTCATTAAACGCGAAATAGTCTTCTATCGCGTAAATTTTCTCCTGCGGCTTAGGCAAATATTCTTCAGAAGCGATATTGATGTTTTTCTTCTCAAGCATCGCCGAAGGCAGGAGCCTTAGGTTATCAAGATAGAATACTTTTGTAGCCTTATTGTCCCAGAGAAAAAGGTTGAATTGGTTTAGGTGGGATGGTTTTAATGCTCCCCATAATTCCGAGATATCAACTTCTATGTGGTTATTGGTGTTAGGTTCAAGGTATAAGTCTCTTTTGATTTTATCATCATTGGTATCTTTAATTTGCAGGATTATTCTTTCTGTCGTGGAAGACGGGTTAAAGATATCAAAAGTAATGACTTCATAGCGAGACCAGTCTTGCAAGGCTTTATTTTTCTCAAAATAGGTATCTAAGCGTATTGATGATGCCGCCCCTGAAGGCAAAAAGGTGATTTTCGCGCATGACGCGCCGCTTGCCGGGTGTTCCAGGGAAAGATCTATCGCCGCGCGGCTTACAGACCATTTCCCCGTATCAGCAGGAGTTTCAAAGTCAAAAAGTGTAAGCGGTTCTTTTGCCTTTGGGATAGCGGCAATCCTTCGCTCCTCCAGCTTTTTCGCCACCTTTTTAATAAATGGCTTTGATTTTTTAAATGCAATATAACTTCCTCCGCAAAAGAGTATTCCCGCGATAAAACCGCCTAAAGCAATAAGTATTATTTTTTTGTTCATTCTATTACGAGGCTAAGCCTCGTTTTGTGTCTATATATCTTTAGATACAATTCTTCCGTGGCTGAAACCATCTTTTCTATTGAAAAATGCTTCTTGAGCCGAGTGTAGCCGTTTTCTCCCAATTGCTCGCGTAAGGCCTTGTCTTTAGTTAATTTTTCTATTGCCCTCAGCAAGGCTATGGTATTCTCCGCGGGGACTAATATTCCGGTTTGGTTGTCTGTAATGACTTCTGGATTTCCGCCTACCTTGGTGGCGATTACCGGAAGTTTAGATGCCATTGCCTCAAGGGCGATAATCGGCAGGCCTTCCCGCAATGAAGGCATAACCACAATATCAACAATCTTTAGTAAGTCCAGCACATCCCTTCTCAAGCCGGTAAATATGATTTTATCCTTTAGCTGCAGGCTGCTTGCGATTGAGCGTAGTTCTTCTTTTAAAGGGCCGTCTCCTATGACCAATAATTTCGTTTTGCAATAACCGTTTAACAACCCCAACGCCTCAAAAAGATATTTATGCCCCTTTTGGGGAACCAGCCTGCCGATGATGGCTAAAACCGTTTCATCATTCTTAATTCCAAAATTTTCTCTCGTATGTGACGTGGTGACGTGGTGACGTGGTGACCCATGTGCTTTTATTCCATTATAAATTACTTCTATCTTTCCCGGGTTAATTCCTTTACTCTGGTAGAATTCCTTGACGCTTCCTGAAACCGCGATGATTTTATCGCAACAATAGCTGAGCGCTTTATCAAGTACAAAATAGAAGTTACTTTTCCATATATCGGTGTTGTGCTCTGTAGCAATTACCACAGGAATATGAGCAATTTTTGCCGCAATCCTTCCCCAGAGGTTTGCCCCCCAAAGATGCGTATTGACTATTGATATTTTGTTTGCTCGCATAACACTGATTAATTTACCAATAACCGTAATATCGTATTTCCCGCCTTTATTTAAAGCGATAACCTTTATTCCCTCTTTTTCCAATTCATCGGCAAATACGCCTTTGTCGTTTAAGCAGCAAACCATCGGCTTAAACTTACTTTTGTCTAAGCCTCGCGCGAGGTTAATTACTACCTGTTCTGCTCCTCCTAAGCCCAAAGACCAGATGATATAAAGGACATTCAGGGGAGACGATTGACGATTGACGATGGACGATGGACGATGGACGCGGAACGAGTGAGGACTTTTTCGCGCCTGGATAAAGGTGTGGAGTGCGTCATAGGCACCAGCGAGTTTTTTCCTGAAATCAAAGAGGCTGTCATTACCATTTATCGCGGTGCGCTTAAGCGCGAATAAATCGTCAGTACTTTGGTTTATCCCCGGTTTTACCGTGAAGGCGCAGGTATAGCCAGATTCACTGACTATCTCTTTGATTTTTTTGTTGTAGTCTCCCGCGGGATAGCAAAACGCGCATGTCTTTGAACTCGCGAATTCGCACACTAATTTTCCCGACTCTCGTATTTCTTTTGTTGCTTCGTCAACGCTTATGTGAGTAAGCAGTTTATGAGTTACGGTATGCGCGCCAAATTCAATTCCGTAATTGTGCATTTCTCTTACCTGGCTCCAAGTGAGCATATCCGGGCTTGGCATATGTGTGTACTTCTTAAACTTTTTGTCTGTATCAATCATCCCTGTAGTTAAGAATAGTACCGCGGGGAAGCCAAACTTCTTGAGTATCGGGAAAGCATTAAGGTAATTATCCTGAAAACCATCATCAAAGGTTATCAGGACAGTTCGCGGGTGAACCGGTTCGCGCTTAAGCGGGGCAACGCTTAGCCCGTTGAGCATTTGTTGTAACCCAATCACTCTATAGTTATGCTCTTTAAGATAGCGCATCTGCTCTTCAAAGGTTTTTGTGCTTACCACTAACTCGTTGACAGCCAGAGTATCGTTTACCCGGTGGTAATTAAGCACAAGTATCCCTTCTCTCTTACGAAAAAAAGTAAACAAGTAAAAAATTGTGCTGAGTAATGACCGCATAAACAACCTACGAGGTTGAATTTTCAACCTCGTAGGTTGTTTTGGTGAATTGGTGGAAAATAATTCTTTCAGCCTTTGGGCATTTTTTACTGTGTCAAACTTATCTTCAATTACAGCTTGTGCCGCTTCCCCTGCTTGTTTTCTGATTGCTTCATCGCGATACAGTTTTTCCAGTATATCCGCTATTGCCTTTGGGTCTTTGGGTGGAGTAATGAAGCCTGTTTTGCCGTCTTCAATCAGTTCCGGGATAGATGGCAGCATCGTGCAGACAATTGGCACAGCGCAGCTGGCAGCCTCAAGCAGGACATTGGGAATCCCCCAATGAATATCCGGCACCATAGCCAAAACAAACACATCCGCTTCCTGATATAATGGGATGAGCTTATCTTGGGTAATATATCCTGTAAATTTTACATTATCTTTTAACTGTCTACTCTGGGCCATGGACTGTAGGCTACTAAGAAGCCTCCCTCCTCCGGCAATCGTACATTCAAAGTCAATGCCTCTCTCCTTCAAAAGCCCGCAGGCCTCAATCAAGGTGTCAAAACCTTTGCATTCCAGGAGACTTCCGACAGAGAGGATGTGAAATGGACGATGGACGATGGATGTAGGATGCGTGACCTCAGATGTGGGATGTAGGGCGCTAAAACGCTTTAAATCAACCCCATGGTAGTTAACTATAATTTTAACTTGTGACTTGTGACTTGTGACCTTGTGACTTTGTTCTACCTTGTGACCTTGTGACGTGGTGACCTGGTGACTATTTATTAATTTTTCCAAGTATTTCTTATTATCTTCAGTACACGTCACCACAAACCGCGCGTCCCGTATCTTCTCTTTCAGCCCTGCCGTGCTTACATAAATATCATGGGCATGGCCGGTAAAGCTAAATGGTATGCCGGTGAGCCGAGAGATAATGATGGCGCTTGTTGCCGGATGCGTTGCCCATTGGGCGTGGATATGGCTTATTTCCATTTTCTTAAATAGTTTCGCCGCGTACACGGATTCTGGAAACAGGGCAAGAGACTTTAATAGGAAATCGCTGCTTTTGATATATATCTTCACAATATGAAAAAACGCGCCTATGTATTTAAGAGGATGTATCAACAAAGTGGAAAGTTGCGCCAGAAATACTTTAAGCGATAGAAAAGGTATATACAAAGTATCCTGCGCCAATTCCCTTGCCTCAGAATGAATGATTGCATCCTTAGGGGTTTTTAGGGAAAATATCATAAAATCAAGCCCTTCTTCCTTCAAGGCATTCATCTCCCGCAAGATAAAGGTTTCATCGTAGCAGGGGAACTGGGAAAAAATAAAAGCGATTTTTTTCATCTTTTTGTCATACCGAGGCTAAGCCTCGTAAACGAGGCTTAGCCTCGGTAAGTCAGGTGGGAAGCTTTGACCAATAGCGATACACCAGCTTGCAGCATTTGGCGCACATCGGCAATAATTTATGCTGTTTTAGCTTATTGCGAAAATCAATATACTGAGCGCCGTTCCAGATTTGGCTAAAAGGCATTTTTCTGATATTACCCATTGGAACGTCTAAAGAGCAGGGATAGACATTGCCGTAAGGGTCAAGCCTGGTTTCAAACCAGGGATAAAAGCATTTTGAGCTAAAAGAAAATGAATCATCAAAAAACCTTTTCTCGATTTCACTGTCCTTAAGCGGAGGATTAAAGCCGATAGAGATGTTATATTCCTTTGCCTTATTCCTAGCCCGGTTGACCTCCTGAATAAGCTTTTGGGCATCTATCTTTTTTATGCTCTCAGGCAGGATTTGGCTTTCCGGCTTTAGGCTGCCTACCGCCATAACACTCTTTGTAGCGGTGATTTTTTCCGGGTTGGTATAAAACAGGTACATATAATCTACTAATTCAACCCCCAATTCATGAGCAATATCAACAATTTCACTTATGTGCTCCTGGTTAAGCGCGGAAATGGTGCAATTAAGGATGATTCTGGGAAGCGCTGAATGGGCGCGTTTTTTCTCGGCTTGAATGAGTTTTATGCTTTGGCATATTTTCTCAAAAGAATCGTCAACGCCCCGGATTTTATTGTGCAGCGCTTGGGGCCCGTCCATAGAAAAACTGATCAGGTCAACCTTGGCATCCACTAATTTCTTGGCGTGATACTCGGTAATAAAATAGCCGTTGCTGAGGATACAGCAGTAAAAGTTATTTTCTTTAATCTTCGCGATGAGCTTTTCAATATCTTTTTTTATAAAAGGCTCACCGCCGGTAAGCAGGATAGATTTTACCTTAAGCTTTTTTAAGTCATTAACAAAGCCTTGCAGTTCATCAATTGATAATTCCTTTTGAGAATTTGGCGCTGGCGTGTGTTCATCAGCCTTGGCATTTTCCAAAGGGCACATTTTACAGCGAAGGTTGCACCCATAGGTAAGCTCTATGGTTATTTTTAGGGGATTAAACGCCTTCCCACCTAAAAAGTTATACGCGGCCCAATAATAAGGCCAGACAAGGTCGTCAAAACGCAGCCCCAGCTTCCGTGCGATTTTCTTAGCGAATGTTTTCATGTTTTCTACGTTTTGAGGCGGAGCCTCCCTATGGAGGCTCCGCCTCTCCTAGTGGCTATACTTTTGCTGATAAAGCTCTGTATAGAGGTTTTCTGTGCTTTGCACCATTTTTTTTAGGGAAAAACATTCTTCTACTCTTTTTCTTCCCGCTTCCCCCATACGCGCGCGCATTGAAGTGTCCTTTAACAATGTGATAATCTTCTCTGCTAAGGCTTCGGTATCCCGGGGTGCTACGATAAAACCGGTTTTACCATCTTCTATCACTTCGGCGCATCCTCCTACATCCGCGGCAATCGTGGGCTTTGACCCTGCCATATATTCCAGGATGACATTGGGGCAACCTTCATAATGGCTTACTAAGACCCCAATATCCAGAGTATTGATTAGATCCGGGACATCGTTTCTTAAACCGGTGAAAATAGTATGGCCGCTGAGCCCTAAACGCAGAGCCAAATCCCGCATTTCCTGTTTTGTCTGGCCGTCTCCGATTGCGGCGAAATAGGTGTCGGGAAGGCTCTGGGATACTTTTTTTGCCGCTTTGAGAAACGTAGGATAATCCTTTTGCTCGCTAAAGCGCCCCACCATTCCCACCACACAGGAATTTTGCGGTATTCTTAATTCTCTCTTCATTTCATCTGCGTCGCGTAAGTGCGCAAACCTGCTTAAATCCTTGCCATTATAGATGGTACGTATCTTGTCCGGATTAATTCCCGCCCTTTTAATCAAATACGGCTTTATATTCTCCGCGTTAACGGTTATTGTGTCAGTAAAACTGGATAATATCTTGTCAGCTAAAAGATGATACCATTTTTTCCAGATCTGAATATTGCGCACTGAGCATATGATGGCCGTGATGTTGCTAAATATGGCGGCTAAGCGCCCGTAGAAATCTGAAGTATAGAGATAGGTATGTACAATATCAGGCTTTTCGCTTTTGAAAATGCGGCATAAGGAAAAAATAGTTGTGAGATTGAAAAATCCCTTATGGCTTACCCGCAGCACACTATACCCTAAGGAAACAATATCAGCCTCCATAGGATTCCTTTGGCCGTCAAGGCTGATGACCGTGATATTAAATCTCTGCCTGTCGCACGATTTGAGGAATTCTAAAAGCTGGCGCTGGGTGCCGCCGGCATAAAGATTATCAATCACTATGCACACTTTAATCTTCATAGATAAAACCCTTATATTCTTGAGGGTTTTCAATTTTTTTTATAAGTTTCGCGGGGACACCTCCCACTACCGAATTCTCAGAAAAACTCTCTAATACTACGGCATTAGCTCCCACAATACTGTTATCGCCGATCGCAATTTCACCTAATACCTTTGCCCCCGCGCACAGATACACGTTGTTTCCAATTTTCGGAGATGTGCCTCCCGGCCTTTTGTTCCCGATAGTTACGCCATGGCCAATGGTACAGAAATCTCCCATACTAACGTCAGAATTTATGATAATCCCTCCAAAATGCATTATCAAAAGCCCTTTGCCTATTTTCGCCTCCGGGGGTAGAGAGATGCCGGTGGTAATTTCAATAAATCTTTGGATAATAAGATGAATTATAGGGATGCGCTTAAGAAATAGCCAGCGGCATATCCGATACCCCATTACCGCCTGAAACCCCTGCGCGCCCAAGCAGGCAAACACCTTCCTCAATTTTCCTGTATAGGAAGTCTTTTGGTATATTCTTCTAAAGTCGTATTTCAGGTTTGGGAACATAGGTTAATTAATCTCTCCCTTCTTTTTCATGTTAACCGCCGCCATAATGAGGCCGGCGTAAATCCAGAAGTATGAGCTTACTTCCTCTGAATTGAGCCTTGAGCCGAACATATTGGCAAGCAAGAGGCCGAAAATATTGCCTAATATGCCAACCGCGAAGGCCTTGAAATACCTTTCCTTTGTCCGCTTGAGGAGCCACACGGCATTTTTTATCAGCATAAATAAAATCAGCAAGAATATAAGCAGTGCCGGAATACCCATCTCCGCGGCAATAATTAAATAAGTATTATGCGCGTCCACATCCTTCATTGCCGGGATGAAATAACCGATGATGTAAGGAAACGTTCCATAGCCAAAACCAAACATAGGCTTGGCCTTAATCATTTCAATAGCGCCTTTCCAGATGATAATCCTGTTGCCCGCGCTTTTGTCAGTGATGTCTTCCACATTAGTAGACATGACTTTTTCCCCCCCGAACGTAGAAGCCAAACGCTCGCGCATCCCTTGCGGCAGATAAATAGGATTAATCAGTGAGGCCATAAACAAAAACATAGCGATAATAAAGAGGACTTTACTTCTAAAAAAGGTAGTCATAATGCCCCCCGCGCCAAACGCGAGATACGCCCCGCGCGAGAAGGTAACCATTATTCCCCTCAGGCACGCCAAAAATGGTATGAGTAAAAGCCAGTATTTCAGCGAGCGATAATAGTACAGGAAAAACGATAAAAAGAAAAACATGTTATAGACAAAAAATGCCCCCAGCATATTCGGCTGTTCAAAGACTCCTCCCACGCGGGATTCCTCTAAGCTGCCTCCTCCTACGTTCATATAATCCCTGATTGCCATAAGCGCGATAATAAAGGTGGAGAACATTGCCACAAACATAACTTTTTTAAAAGTTTCTCTGTTTTTTACCATATTCAGCCCGATAAAATATAAGAAAATTGGGGTAACCCAGCGTTTAAAAAGGATAAAAAAACTTTCCAGGTCGTAGAATTCGCCGTAGAGAAACCGCGCCATCATCAGCGAGAAAAAACCCCACAAGCAGAATAAGAGGACTACAAGATTCAGCGAACTCTTGGTAAATATCTTCTTCCTGGTATTATAGCAGTTAGCAAGCCAGCCTAAGGTAACAATGAAAATAAGGACATTGGTCAGGTTTAAGCCTGTTATCTGGGCATCAAACCTCCCTATGAGTATCTTGGAGAAAGGCACATACGCGACTAATATCAATAAGGAAAGCTCAGGATTAAAAAAACTTCCGAGTCCAAGCGCCAGTAATCCCACTACCCCTACAGGGAGCATAATTACTGTGGGGATGGGGACGTCCTTAGCAATGATAAATGCCATCGCGGAGATAAAGATAAAGAATGGAAAGTAGCTTTTGTAATTAGTTTTCTTTACCGCTGCCTTTGTCTGTGGTATTTGATTATTTTTTCTAGTTTCATCCATATTTTTTTAACCTCACCGCGTCAACCTCGTAGGTTGAAAATTCAACCTACGAGGTTGAATGGTTATAAAAGGGACTCGATTGAACGTATATTCTTGTCTATGCTAAAGTTGTTCGCTACTTTAATCCTAGCGGCTTTGCCTATTTTTTGTCGCTGGCTATCGTCAGCAAGGAGAAGCTTTATCTTTTGTGCCAAATCTTGCGGGTTATTCGGCTCAAACAATATGCCGTCAACCGTATCATCAATTATTTCAGGAAGCGCGCCTAAACGTGAAGCAACGACGGGGCGCTCTAATGCCATTGCTTCTATGACCGCCAGCCCAAACGGCTCAGGCTTTATTGAAGGATGCACCACTATGTCTAGCCCTAAAACCATAGGTTTCGTATCTTCCTGCCAACCGGTAAAGACGAAACTATTCTCGATGCCCAATTCCTTTACGCGCCTCTTTACTTCTTTAAGAAAATTTTTCCGCGGCGTAAGGTCATCCCCGATAACCAGAAAAAGGGTATCCGGAAAGTCCTGGAGCACTCCTGCCGCCGCTTCAACAAACACACTATGCCCCTTCCATTCCACGATCCTCCCGTAAATCCCGACTAATTTCTTGGTTTTTTTGAGAGCTTCTATTTTGCTGTCTAAGGCAATTTTCCCTAAGTCAAAGTCCTGCGTATCCAAGCCATTATACACCACTTTCGCCGGTTTATTGCTAACATCTTCTTTAATAGCCTCAAGCGTCGCGTTTGAAACACAGACAAATAAGTCTACATAGGTGATAAGTTTTCTTTCTATAAATGTTAATTGCCTTAACCCGTGGTTATGGCAGATTACTTTCTTTCCGCATAGCTTTGCCGCGATAATTGAGGGCAAATGACTGAGCAATTCATTGTTAAGGTATACGATATCAAGGGCAGTCTTCTTGATTATAGCCGCAATCCTAAAGATGTTCGGGAGTACCCTAAAAATAAGCCAGTAGAATAAATAAAGATAATTTAACAGGATGTTATGTTTATCCTCTAAAAACAGGTTGATTCTTCGCGCCGGTATACCAAGCTCTATCACCTTTTTGATGTTTGGGCCATATCCGGAATAAATAACATAAGGCTCAAAATTCTCTTTATTAATACGGCTGGTTAGCTCATAAAGGTATTTGGCAGAGCCGCCAAAGCCGCTTCCGGTTTCAATGAACAGAACCTTTGTTTTCGTATTGGCTAAGGCTTGGTTGTACAAATGTTTTAAGCTATCGGCACTATGTTTCCAGCTAAGACTTACCTCTGTCTTTTGCCTTGCTTTCTTGCCTAAACTTACACTTAAGGCGTCGTTTTCTAAAAGCGCATCTAGTCTCTGGCGCCAGGCATCAGGATTTGAATAATCATTGACTAATACGCCGTTTTCTTTATCCTCTATCAATTCAGGGATGCCTCCTCGCTTACTTCCAATTACCGTAAGCCCTGTTGCCATCGCTTCAATGAGGGATATTCCCAAGGCTTCTTCAACCTGAGAAGGTATCGCGAATATATCCGCTGCCTTGTAAAGTTCAGGGATTTTCTCATGGGGGACATGGCCTAAGAACTTTATTTTTTCTTTTTTGCCCTCAGCCAGGGTTTTTAAGGATTTCAGGTATTCATTTTGCGTGGAATCGCTATAGGTAATGCCTCCGGCTAAAATGAGGGTAACATCTGAATAGGTAAGCTTATTAAAAGCCTGTAGTAAAATATGCGCTCCCTTGTTTTCTGCTAAGCGGCCGGCATAAAGGATAACTTTACCGCCAGCTAATCCAAGCCTGCCTTTTATCGCGCGTTTTTCAGTTTCAGAGGCTGGCTGAAAGCTTGTAAGGTCAGCGCCATTTTTGACTACGAATATTTTTTCTTTAGCGATGAAGCATTTTTCTCTTATTTTTTGAGCCAGAAAATCACTGCAGGAGATAAACCCGTATATATTTTTCTTGAGATACTCTGCCTGTGCCTTAGAGAAGTTCAAAGCGCTTACCTGATGAATATGAAGAAAAATCTTCGCGTCCGGATTAAACCGCTTTACTACAGCCACAAACTGCCAGCGGTTATGGATATGGATGATGTTTGCCTGTATCCTTCGGCAAAGCCGCGCGCACCAGAAGGAATAAAATAGCCAATACCCGAAAGAACGGCTGTTTTTAAAAGGGAGTTTATACGTCAGCAGGGCGAGGTTATCTAACCAAGAGCGCCTGTACCAGAAATACTGTATTTCTCCTTCGCGATTGCTTTGCGGCAGTCCCTCGGAGTGGGTTGAGAATATGTTGATTTTGAAGCCGCGCATTTCCTTAGCGGTTTCGTATATCTCGCCCTCCACTGCTCCGCCCTTTACTGGTGGAATGGGAAAAACCTCCGGAGCTATAACCGCAATCGTATTTTTCATTTCGTTTAAATAGTTTACTATGGCGTTTCTTTTGTCTACTGCCGCATTAATTCTTTTAATCTATTATCAAAAATATTCTGCCATTCCAATAATGCTTTTTCAGAGATGCCCTTGATTTTTTCTCTGAGTGCCGCGTCGTTTGATACCTTCATTATTTGTTCACCTGCTCCATCAACGGAGGTTTTGCTTAAGTCAAGAGAAAGCCGGTGGTCCTGCCAGAATAAGGAAATATTCTTTGCTTTTTGCCCGTAATACGCCCCATCATGCATACATACAGCCGGAGTGCCTTGACTTAAAGCAAAGACGCAAAAATGATAGGAAACCCCAACAGCCGCGTATGCCTTCTTGAGGATTCCTTTGGTTATAGCGGGGGTTTGATTGGGGCATTGCAAGATTTTAACAGTGTTGCCAGGCATATGCTTTACCAATACCTTTGCCGCGGCTATCCCGCTGTCCTGGGTATTAAAAGCAATCGGAATAAATACCAAAGGCATTTGAAGCCTTTCTGCCAGTTTTTCAAATAAAGAAGCAATATTCTTTATATGCGCGTATACCTCACGGTTGTAATTGCTCAGGCGCACGTTTACGGCTAAGAAATTCCCTGCCTCAAGCTGATTATTTTTTAGGAGCGTTTCTATAGTGGTCTCTGGAGCGCAAGGCGCCCCCAAGGAATCATCGCCCATGAGCCCAAAAGTATTTCTATTAATGCCCGCATCTTCGCAGAATGTAAGTGAATACCCTGGGTCCCTCAGGCCTATAAAAGAAACCTTCTTTAGGGTTTTTTTAAGCAGTTTCTTGGTTAAAGTAGATTTAAAAGGCCCTATTTGTTGTCCCGTAAGCATTACCGGTATACCTTTGCTAATAAACGCGTTAATTAAAGAGCATTTTTCTATCAAAGTATAATGCAATGTGTCATTAAAAAAACCGCCTCCTGAGATAACCAAGCCATCAAAGCCTTTGCAATATTCTTTTAAATCAAGGCTGTTTTTACTATCATTGTCACAATAGGTGACAGGGAATAATCTTTGCATGTTAGCTCGCTCTGAATACAATAAGGCAACGTTTGACACCATCCTTCGCCAGGATTCATCATACCGCCAGGCAAAAGGCAGGTTAGAGAAGGCATGAGCGCCGGGAATGTTGACCCTGAAATACTTTTGTCTGTGAATAGCGGCATTATCCCAAAGTGATGTTTTTAGGTTAGGCCGGTCTGTGATATATAACTCGGTATCCGGATAATTGTGGAGTAGTCGTAACGCCACATTCTCAAGCTGGGCAATATCGCCTATATTATAATTCGCTCCGTGGTCAAGTAATATCCTTTTGGGCATAGTCTATTGTTCTTTCCTATTTGTCTCTACTACAGTGTAACATAAGTTATTGAATTTCCTCCCCCTTGATGGGGAGGATAGGTGGGGGTGATATTAGTCGGGCATCTCCCTCCCCTAACCCCTCCCATCAAGGGAGGGGAAGAGTTAAAAACTTTTGTTACAGTGTACTACTACATTGTTACATAAATTTATGTCATAATGTAGTTACCGTAGGGGTCAGCGTAAGCTGACCTTGTAATATCGTTGCCTTACCTGCCTGCCGGCAGGCGGCAACCGCTACAAATTACAGATGAAAAAAATTAAGGTAACAGCCTACTACAGGGAGCGTTAATATTCTTTAAAAAGCACACAGCAACCATGTAGTAAATTTTTAAAATCCTATAGATAGAGGAAAACCTCATAGAGAGAGCTTCCTTGGGCCAATAATAATTTCCTATGAACGGAAAGGTTAATACGGCGTTAAGGTAACATATCCCTGCTTTTTTAAAGTTTTTTGCCGCATAGTAGGTGGCCGCAAACAGAATATATACCTTTGCCGTGCGTATCCTTCTTTTGATAAAACTAAGATCTCCCGCGATTTCCTTTTTATTGACTATTCGCAGGTGCTCTTTTAAACGTTGTGGAATATTTCTCGTGACATTGCTGTCGTGTTTGCGGTATTGTGCCAGTGGCAGAGCGATATAAGCAAACGGATACCTTTTAGCCAGGCGCAGCCATAAGTCATAATCTTGAACTATAGACAGGTTTTCATCAAACAATCCGGTAGCCGCTAAGCATTTGCGCCTTATCATGACAGTCAAGGTAAAGACAAAATTAGCCTCATAGAGGTTACTGAATGTTTCCTGATTTTGGGTAACCTTTTTCCATTCATCTATACGTTGTCCAGAGCTGTCTATAACGTAGCTTCCTGAGCAGACAAAGGCTAATTTCTGGTTGTTGTCCAGCGCCTCTACTTGTTTCGCGAGTTTTTCAGGCAGCCAAAGGTCATCATCATCTAAAAAGGCGATATATTCTCCACGGGCCTTTTGCATCCCTGAATTTTTTGCTGCTGTAGGCCCTCTATTTTCCTGATAGAAATACTTTATTTTGTCCTTGTAATGAGCTAGAGCTTCTTTGGTATTGTCAGTTGAACCGTCATCAAGGACTATGATTTCATAATCAGTGTAGGCCTGAGCCAAAACGCTGTCTATGGCTTCTTGCAGGTAATCAGCCCTATTATAGGTAGGTATTACAACGCTTACTTTTGGCATAGTATTTGATTAGAAGCATATCGTGAGCCAACATAGGGGCAGCTGCATATCTCAGCGCTACATTCTATAGGCTCAGGGAGAAGTTTTATTCCCCCATTAAACAAATTTCCCAAATAGTGTTTTGTTTCATCATTACAGCGATACACTTTTCCGTATTGATCCATCTTGACGAATTTTACTCCCGCAAGGCAGGGCCTGCCTCTAAAGGAAAGTAAGCCGTCAGCCCAATTTTTATCTAAGCTTAAATCTACGGTTCTTTGCCCTGCGTCATGCTTTTGCCCTATCGCGCCCTCATCAACGCGGCTTTTTTCAATATAAGCCTTAATTAGGTTTTTTTGAGTGTCGGTATAACTGTTGGGATACTGTTTCCTTAAGCGGCTTCGTATATGATTAAAACGGTTTACTTCTCGCACTATCGGGGTGTTCAATATACCGAAAATTCCATAATAATCACCCCAAAATATTTTTGGCCTGAGGATTATTCCTTCAGATTTAAAATACGCGTAGTCTTTCTCAAATCTACCCAAAATAGACGGATGCATTAAATAGGAAACAAAAATGTTAAACCCTCGCGTTTTAAGGGTGTGATATTTTTGTATAAAATCCTTTACCTTTCCCTGCTTTTTTCTTTCAGTAATGTGAAGGCTTGCATGGATAAACTCCACTTTTTCCGGATTAATTGTCTTGGCAAAACGCGCTACATCCTTGTGGCTTAAGTTGGTATTGATGCTGATATAATGTGTTTGAGTCAGCCCCTGGCATAGCTCAATAAAATGAGGAGAGAAAAACGGCTCTCCGCCAGACATATGCACCAGCCAGACCAGCCCTGCGTTATTAAAACTGTTGATTACTTTCTGTGTGTCTTGTATCCCCGCGAATCTTTTTGATTTTGTCCAATCCCTTTCATGAAGCCAGCAATAGGCGCAGTCAAAATCGCAGAAGTCGTTTATCTGCCAGGCAACCTCTATATCGTAAGGAGTCTTTACCATTGTTTGGTTTTTCCCAGTCTGTGAACGCGGTAAACTTGAGCCGTGCTGTTTACACCTACGCGGTGAAAAAATCATTTTCCATCTGCTGCACCGCGTAGGTGTAACAAAATATGTTTAGTCTAAGGCTTATCTAATACAGTTTGGTAAACTGCTAAAGTCTTTTCAGTGGTATGGTTAATAGTAAAATTACTTCTAATTTCTTTAATGGCATTACGCGATAAATCATCCGTAAGCTTTGAGTTACCAAGCAGCTTCTTAATAGCCAGGGCCAAAAGTCCCGCATCTCCCTGAGGGACCAATAACCCGTTGGCCCCATCCTGTATTACTTCAGTAAACCCTCCCTTATCTGAAGCAATAACGGCACAACCACATGCCATAGCCTCTAACATTACCATGGGAAACGGTTCACGAAATAACGATGGGAATACGCAGACAGAAGTTTTTCTGTAAAAACCGATAACCTCTTCCTGAGAAAGCGCGCCCAAAAAGGAGATTCTCTTATTCTGTGTTTTATATGTTAATTGTGCCGTGTATGAATTCCCGTATTCATCAGTACTATCTTTTCCGACAAAAATAAATTGTGTTTCAGGGAAATCCTTTAACACCTCTGGTATAACATCAACTAAAACGCCCACACCTTTGCCTTTATGTATTCTCCCAACAAAAAGTATATCGTTATTACGGCTCCCACTATCTCGAACTGGCGAGAACAGCGTAGCATCAATGCCGTTATGGATTATATGCATATCCGAAGCATGCTTTAATTTCCAAAGTTTAGAGGCTGCTTTAACATGATCGCGCGAGACAGAAATAAGGGCGTCGGCATTCTCTAAAAGTTTCTTCTCTATCCACCATTTTATGGTAACTCTCAAAAAATTACGCAGGCTGCCATCATGCGAATATCTTTCTTCAAAGCCTGCGTATCCATGCAGGCGTATGACAAAAGGGATTCTTTTCTTGAAATACCAAAGATTAATGATTGAAGATTCAAAAATATCTATCTTATGGCCACGAATGATTTCATTAAGTTTTTTTGTTATACAATATGAAAAATATATTTCGTAAAGAGGCAGTATCTTGTTGATTTTCCAGAAGCCAAAGAAAGGCTGTTGTTTAAGCGTTACTTTATGGATATATAAGCCTTTCTCTTGTAATGAGGCGTCTTCCAAATAAAATTTTTCCTCTCCAGTAGTTGTAATAATGTGTACCTGATGGCCTTGGGCAATCAAACTATGCGCCAGCATATGGGTGAAGCTTTCTATCCCTCCTCTATACTGGTGATATCCTTCAGAAAGCAGGCAAATTTTCATAATAGTTAAGCGCGGTTGATATCAGTTAGTTACAGTCAGCCAAGAACTTACTTATGGTATTCTCAAAATAAGAAAAGGAATTAACAGCCGCTACATGTTTTCTTGCTCTTATTCCTTTTTCCTTTCTTAACGCGTGATTAGTTAAAAGTTCTTCTACAGCTTTTGAAAAAGCATCCAAGGAGTTATTGTCCAGTCCTTGCCCCAGAATTTCTCCGGTGTAAAACCCGAATTCAGCGACAACGTTATCAGGGTTCTGACAGCTTACTACCGGTTTGCAATAAGAAAATGCTTCTTCAAATACATTAGGCATAGCCTCATGTATGCTGGGCAGGAGGAGCCCCCATATATTCCTTAAGAATTCATCTTTTTGCTCTTCCGCGAGCATCCCCAGGAACTTTAGATTTGGAAGATGGGAATAGCGTTTAATTATAGGGTCCATAATCTCCGGGAAATGGCTTTTACCCGCGACCAAAAAATCAACATGAGGAAACCTCTTGGCAAGTTCAAAGAATATCCATGGCCTTTTGATAGGTTCCAGTCTTCCCAAAAACCCTAGAGAAGGTTTTTTAGAATACGTAATTTCTTCAGTATTCGGCATGTTTAAGGGTTTAGGAAGCAAAATAGGGTTTCCTACATCTAATCCATAGGCTTCTCTGGCCCGTGCTATCAAATATTTTGCTTGAGTGGCAAATACTATCTTTCTGCCTGTTTGCCGGCTGAATTTTACAATCCTGTTGATTGAATCCCGTTTACGATTAACGATATTTTCTATATTTTGTATTGTATGGTGCCCGCTGGCCTGCATTTCTTGCGGGACAGTAGCGATAGCCTGCCATTCTTTAAGGCTTCGGGGATCCCGTATCCATATCAAAAGAGGGGTCATAGGCAAAGCATAGGCAGAATATTCATAATCTTTGTACCAGTCTATACTTATAAGAAGATTAAGCCCTCTGCCTCGTGCCATTCTGGAATAGCGCAAGAAATTTATCAGGTAACTTTTATGATGGTTTGGCCGAAATAAGACAAACGCGTTATGATATTTCTTAATAGAATGAGGTATGCTCCCATGCGCGCGCGTAAGAAGGATATCCGCGGAAATTGTGCCTCCATTACCATTGACATAATCAGTTATTTTCCTTAGGTTTGCTCCATACCCTCCAAATCCGCCGCAATCGCTATGGAAGAATTCGGGAGTAAGTAGCCCGATTTTATGGCAAGTTTTTTTATCTTTAGAAAGAAATCTCTTACAATGCAGCCATAAAGCCAGCAGATGGATAGATAGTTTAAATAGTCTTTCCTTTATCCTTTCCTCTTTTTTTTGAGAGAATAACTGATAGCAGCTTAACCCAAGCGCGTTTAATAACGTTTGCCTGTTGTTTTTACACATGATAATTAAATTAAAATGTCCAGTTGAAATTCACCTTTTGTATAATAAATTTTTTACTTTCCCTGCTAAATATTTCCCTTTGCGGCCCGAAATAATTTTGAAGAATAAGATTAAAAAGCTTATATTTAAGTAAAGCGAAGGATGATTCTTTATTGAGAATAAAAGAAACTTCTTACACTCAGCCATATTGTTATCGTAGTAGCTGTACCGCGTATAATACACGATGAAACGTTTTTCAAACTTGCGAAGTTCATTGTGGGGTAGTTCTATTTTACTTTTTTCGATAGCTATAGTTCGTGCTAACCTATCATGCTGATAACCTTTTAAAGAAGCACAATATTTTTTTGTTTCTTGATTTCTATGCAATCTCCTTTCTATCAGTCGTTCGTGAAGATAAGCAACGTCGTAGTGGTAAGCCATCCTCATGAAGAGCTCATAATCACAGGTGTATGGCAGTCGTTCATCAAACCCCCCCCATTCTTTTATACACAAGCTTCGAATTAAAACTGAGGGGAGAATAATACGGTTTCCCTGTTGCCATAAGCTATTGAATACTTCCCTGCCCTTTTCTATGGTGTCATAACTTTTGTTCTTAAACCAGGGTATACCTAACGGATTACTTCCTTCATCAATTAATTCAATATTGGAGTGCACGAATCCTACGTTGGGATTTTTTTTCAGTACTGCAATTTTCTTCTCTAAATTTTCCGGTTTCATTATATCGTCTTGATGGAAGAAAGAAATATATTCACTTCGGCAGTAGGCAAGGCTCTTATTGAAATTCCTCACCAATCCTAAATTTTTGCTATTTTTATGAAAAAATATTTCTTTATGCTTAAAAGAGAGTGCAATTTCTTCAGTCTTGTCTTTTGAGCAGTCGTCTACGATATGAAGTTCCCAATCTGTAAATGTTTGCTCTAAAACGCTTGTGATAGCCTGGGCAAGAAAGTTTTCTCCATTATATGTCGGCATCGCTATATACACTTTGTGTTCGGTATTCATTTTTGAGCAATCCCTAACAGATTTAATGATGCGACGAGGGTTAAATCTTTCACTTTTCCTGGCTTAACAATTTCTTTGCAATGTTTATAATCGGTTAATTGTGTTGTCTTATAATCAGGCTAATCTTGTTTTTGCAAGTAAAATGCGGCGCAGTCACCTTGATTCTCAGCATTTAAACGCAGAGCCTCTTTTCTAAACATCAGGATTTCTTTCTCTGAAAAAATGCTCTTATCTTTGTTAACAACATAAGATTGCTCAGCCGTTAAGGGAATATCTCTCTTGTATTGCTCAGATCCAAAAAACTGGAATTCGTCTGAATCGTAAACAATTTTTATAAGCTCAAGCCCAGCCATATGCGCTAGTAAATGTATGCTTTTTTTTGAAAAAACATGAAAGTGGCGTGGAGCATCTAACGATACCCAATTATGTTTATAGTGGCGCCATGCGTGAGAATCTACTGTGGGGATACGAATAACACATTTGCCATTTTTTGCCAACAGCCGTGAAACATGCTGTAGGGTTTTTACTGGGTCTACGATATGTTCGAAAGAATGGTGAAACATAATCAAATCAAAGTGCCTGTCAATATTGTGAAGAAATGTTTTTTTGACCTTTAATCCATTCGGATAAAGTATGTCTTTTCCATAAGGGTCTATTCCAAGCACGTCTTCAAATCCAAGTTCTTTAAAAAAATAGAGCAATTTGCCATTACCGCATCCTACGTCTAATATGCCCGATTTTTTTGTAAAGAGGATTTCCGTTGGCATCCCCGGAAAGTGTTTTGATAGGCGCTCTTTAACCCAATCCACAGGAGATAGAGCATAAAGGAACTTGCCTAACAGGCCCCTATTGAATATCGCATAATCATTTCTGGCCCCTTTTAAGAATTGCAATACTGTGTTTTTGCTCTTCTTTAATTCATTTATCTTAAAGGTATAGCTATAGTAGTCGCTTCGATAATATTTTGACATGTTGGGAGGTATTTTTGATATCTGTAAACAGCCGCAGCTTGCGCACTGAAAGTAGTCAAATTTATCCCTGAAACCAAATAGCATCTCTTTCACTTCATGCGATTGGTTCCCCGCAGTATTATGACAAATTCTGCATTCTGTATTTTCCATGCCCAGGTTACCTTTTATATACGCGTCTCTATCATTTATCTTAATACGCTACTGTTTGAAAAAATGGTGCTCCTTCCTTCGTTTCTCGTATTCATTGTGTGTGTATTGCGCCAAGAAGGATTATTTTCTTAAACGGTTCTGATAATCTCCAAATAAACCTCTGCTTGTTCTGCCAGGATACTAATTTTAGAAGCCTGTTTCTTCTCTTTGAGTAGTCTGCACTTTTCTTAAGCCCTTTTAAAATATCGTGGCGTTTCTTTTCTCTTGCTAAGGTTTTTATCTGTTCCATATAGAAATGGTCAGATGGCTGGGATAATAAAATCCTGCCGATTTTGTTTGTTTTGTATTTTTTAAGATTGAAGGTTTTGAAGGCTTTTAAGGAATTACATAGATCCAGCATAATCATTGTCCGGTAACATTTCGTGCAGGCACTGCAGTTTTCGTCCGAGCCATGCTTATAACAAACATGGAGCGCTTCTTGAGCTATCTCAAAATTGGAAATAAATTGAGTCTTTTGGATTCTGTTAAATTCGGCTCCGTCATGGATAATCTGCAAAGCGCTTGTTGACAATAAGGGGTCGGTTACCACGTGGGAGCCCCATGGTGACAAATCATAATATCCTCCGGTTGAAGCGATTAACACTTTGCTGTAGGCTTTTTCAAGCACGAGCGCGACGCTTGCCAGCGCCGAGCCGTGTGAAAGTTTCCCCCAATCCGCGCGGTTCCACTGGGTTGTCTTGATATTGGTGTGGATATCAATAAGCTTCTTATTCAGCTTAAGCGCTGCTGAATTTAGCCTGTCTTTCATTCTGAGGAAAGCCGCAGGATTAGAAAGCGGTATGTCAAAGCCCCATACTATTAAAAGATGGTCAATAGTAGTTTGAGCCTCTGGATTAGTAGAGGGATTATTTTTTAATAAAGTAAAAAAGGCGTCAACCCCTCCGGAAAAGAACGCGGCAGTTTTAGCAACTGAATTAGTTTGAGTATCGCTTAGATTTACCTCAAGAGGCTCTGCCTGCAACTGTGGATACCAAGACTTCCATATTTGTATCAGTTTTGTAATGTTTTTAAAAAGAACCTTGTCTACAGGCAGGTCAATTCTCAAAGGCTCACCCAGTGTGAGCGCCAGCGGTAATAGACATGTCAGCCAAGGATTTCCTGTTGTACTGCTACTGTGCGCATAGCCTTTTGGTATGTCAAACCAATACGTCTCTGAATTGTAAGCGCGGTTATCGTAGCTTACCTCTCCTACTAAACGGGTATAATCAGGAGAGAATGGAGAATTTATCAACTCTACTTTTTTAAGATGCATTATATTTTTATCCTTGAAAAGCTTTCTTCCCCCTCACCCCCTGCCTGCCGCAGGCAGGCTGCCCTCTCCCCGTTAGGGAGAGGGGATTTGGGAATTCCCGTGAGGGAAATAGTTGTTATCCTTGACTTTATTGTGCTTATCGTATATACTTTCATTTAGAGGTGATAAATATGCAATACCATTCCATACATAACGCTATTACCATTACTCAACCAATGGTGATGATTCCTGCCAAAGAGTACGAACTCCTGCTCAAGGAAGCTGGCTTTACCCCTACCCCAAAGCTTGACCGGGAAATTGCCGAGGCAAGGCAACGATTTAAAAAGGGCATAATCATAAGCTGGAAATCTCTTAAAGATGGACTCAAGAAAATTCACTGTTGAATTTGACACAAAAGCGGCCAGTGAGTTTAAGAAACTTTGCAGGAATAATGATTCTTTGTTTTCCCGTTTATCGCACGCCATAGATTCTCTCATATCAAATCCTTTTGAAGGCAAACCTCTCTCAGGCAGTAAAAAAGGCTGCTATTCCTTGCGCGAAGGCGATTATCGTATTATCTACGAAGTGTATCCTGCGCGAAATATAATCCTTATAATTCGCGCAGGCCACCGCCGTGATGTTTACAGATAATCGTTAAATAGCATTTTAAAACAAGCGCAATCATCCTCAATCTCTCGCTGAATATATAGCGGTTGACTAAAGTAGAGCCTGCTACTAAGTAATACGCGCAAAATCCGCAATATCCTTTCTCCTAAATAATTCAAGTTACTCATATAAATGCTTCTTTCATATCCTTTAAGACGCTTCTGTTGGTAACATAGGTCGCGCCGGCGTAAATCAGCGCGGCGCTGGATGCGGATATGAGAAAGCCATACGCGACATGCTGAGATGCCATCAGCGATTTTATCAGGAATGCTCCTACTAACATAAGCAAAGAGCACCCCAAAGCCGGCTTGAGGGCTTCAAATATATCCAGAGGCCGGATATTGGCGATTTTTTTCATTCTATGTAAACCGATGACGAACGCGATAAGCGCGGCAAGCAGTGCCGCGATGCCCGCGCCTATAAGCTTGAATTTTCCCGCCAGCAGGATAAGCAAAACAAAGAATATAACTACCTGCGTTAAGCCTATCTGAAAATCAACCTTTGATTTCCCCCGCGCCATAAAGACCGGCCAAATGGCACTGCCTAATGAGCGAAATATTCCTACAAACGCCAGTATCCGCAGGACATTCGTTGCCGGAAGCCATTTCTGCCCGTAGACCACACGCAGGATGTCGGGGGCGAAAACAAAGAGCCCGAAGCTAAAGGGCAGTATAACAGTGCTTATGTAGCGCAAGGCCTTGAGCATAACTTTTTTTATGTCTTCGCTATCATCCTGAAGCTTGGAGTATGCCGGATACATTACCATCCCTACTTTCGCAAAGAAGTAATCGCTTAAGATATTAGAGATATTCATTGAAATAGCGTAATAGCCAAGCATAGTAATGCCTAAGTATTTGGCAATGACGATATTATCCATATTGCCGTAAAGAAAGCCGATTATGGAGCTCAGTAACACAAACTTGCCAAAGTGAAACATGTCCCAGGCTATTGTTTTATCAAATTCAAGCTTCGGCTTCCAGCCGGAGAAATACCATTCTATGCTTGTCTGGACTATGTTCTTTAGGACATAGGCAATGACTAAGCTCCAGACTCCGAGTTTATTGAGTGCCAGGATAACCGCGGTTAGTACATAAACAAGCTGGGCGGAGACCTCGGCAATTGCTTTGTAGTTAAAGCTCATATTCCTATAGAGCATAGTCTGGGGCACTTTGCCGAAACAGCCGATAACAAAGATAAGCGCTAACGCCCTGATGACATTGGTAACCGAAGGGTTGCCTAAGAATTTCGCGCCAAGAGGTGCCACAAAAAAAAGAATGATGAAGAGGCTCAGGCCCATTGTCGGTATCAGAAAAAAGGCGGTATTCGCCGCTTTGTCAATATCATCCTTTCTTCTTACCAAAGCAGAGTCAAAGCCTAAGCTTTTAAAGATACCGAAGCCGTCAATCATCACAAAGGCAAGGGCAAATAAGCCGAAGTCCGCAGGGCTTAGGATGCGCGCCAGGATTACCGTTGCCCCAAGTGAGAGCAGCTTCTGGGCGATACTGGCAAGAAATACCCACTTTACCCCTGAAATCGTCTGTTTTTTGAGTGTCGTCATGAAAGTTCTTGCTTACGAGGCTTAGCCTCGTAAGCACACCGCCTCCATTACAGGAGGCGGTGGTTTGTTTTGCAGAGAATTGAAATTCTAGCTTTTTTTTCTTTTTCTTAATTGCGCGATTGCAAAGCCGGCAAGGCCGGTGGCTAAGAGTGCCATGCTGCTGGGTTCAGGGTTCTGCACGGTGTGAATTGTTGTGTCAGAAAAAAAACCTGAAGAGCCGCCTGATGAGGAACTGCTACTACTACTGCCCGAGCCTCCGGAGAGGCTTGATGAGATAAAGCTCAACAAGGCGCCTAATCCTGAACCACTCCCGCCGCTGCCGCAGCCCGCGGTCAATAATAAGAGCGACACTAAGATTACAAATTTTAGCATTTTGTTACCTCTTTTCTCTTTGCCCTCCCTCCCGATTAGCCTTATAGCATTTTGCTATAAGTTACTACTGACCCTTCTTGTTATTTGTTTCTTTTAAGCTCTCCAGTCCTGCTTGAAGAGCCGCGATTTTGTTCATGAAACCGTCTTTTTCTTTAAGAAGCGCTTCTATAGTTGTCTGTTGATTGTCTTTCGCGCTTTCTAACGCGCTTATCTGGGTAGCCATGCCGTTAGCCACTTGAGAGAGCTTATCTATTTCTGAGTTGAGTGTCTGTACTTTTAGCTCTATGCCGCTTGTTTTATCCTCATCCTCAAGAAGGGTAGTCTTAACGCGGCTCATGTCTTTTTCAAGGTTTTCTATGGCTATGGAATAGGCTTTGGCTGTGGTAATGAGTTTAGCGTGCTCTTGGTAGAAAACAGCCGCAAGAGCAGCCAGACAGAGGGATAAACCGATAAGTCCTACCATAAACCCTACAGCCTGTCGAGCCGGGGCCTTCGTGAGCGCGGGGGTGATATTGCTTTGTTCTTTTTCAGGACGCGCGGTATCGTTGTTCGTAGATGCCGCGTTTTTTGCTATAACTGTAGGAGATTCTTGTGTGAGTGTTTGGCTATCAGGTGTAAGCGCGGCGTTGTTTTCTTGCGGCGCACGAGTAACAGGGGCCGGTTGAGGAGGTTTATTTTTTAGCCTCTTTCTTTCCCGTTCTGCTTCTACCTGTTTTATTTGGTCTAAGAATTTACTCATACGCGTATAGTACGGACAGGGTTACTTTTGCGCCTTGAAATATTCAACTGTCCGCTTTAATCCTTCCTCAAAATTGACTAATATTTCAAATTTCAGCAGTTTCTTGATTTTACTGATATCAGCAAGAGTGCGAAAGACATCTCCCGCCCGCACCGGTAGCAGCTTCGGGGCTATGTTTTTGCCGATAATTTTGTTGAGTGAACTCACTAATTCCAGGACGGTATTGTCTTTTCCGTTAGCCACATTAAAGACTTCGTGTTTGATTCCCGGTGTTAATGCGGATAAGATGTTGGCGTTGACCACATTATCGATATAGGTAAAGTCCCGTGATTGTTTGCCTGTGCCGAAAATCGGCGGCTGTTCGTCATGGAGGATGCTGTGGATGAATTTAGGGATAACTACGGCGTATTCATCATCAAGCGCCTGGCGCGGGCCGAAGACGTTAAAATAACGCAGGCAGACAGTTTCTACGTTAAAGAATTCTGAAAAAATCCTGCAATAATATTCTCCGGCTAATTTGCTTAAGGCATAAGGAGAAATCAATAATGGGTAGGCGCTTTCCTGTTCCGGGAATGTATCGGTATCGCCGTAGACAGAGCTTGAGGAAGCCATCACAAGGCGCTTTACCTTGTGCCCGGAGGCTGCCTGAAGCAGGAACAAGGTGCCGTTAATGTTGACGTCGTTGTAGCTTTCCGGCTCTTTCATGGATTTTGGCACGCTGCGCAGGGCTGCTTGATGAAGCACGTAATCAATGCCGTCGCAGGCCTTCTCGCAGGCTGCCTTATCCCTGATATCTCCTCTGATGAGCTCGAATTTGTCTTTACCGAGCCCTTTGGTAAAGGCGAGGTTTTCATCTTTTCCTGAACAGAAGTTATCCAGTATTCTTACAAAATGGCCTTCTTTGAGCAGCCTCTCAGTTATATGTGAACCGATAAACCCCGCCCCGCCGGTTACTAAGAACTTCATGGAATTGCCTCCTTTTTTTGGTCGATAGTCTATGGTCGATAGTCTATAGTTAATGTTTTAAATAATTTCTAAAAGCGTGTAACATTTTAGAGATTTGTTCGCATCTCTTGTAGGATAAATCAAAATCTTTTTGAGCAATATATTTTTGCTCTAAACTTATGAATAAAACTGTTACGACCTCATTTAAAGAACCTATTGCTATTTGCGTAAATCGCGATAATTCGGCGTCAGAGTTTCTGCCTTCGCCTTCGGCGATGTTTAAGCTGATAGATACAGCTGCCCTTGTTAATTGACTCGTTAGCCCAAACAGCTCTTCCCTGGGGAATTTTTTAGATAAGGTGTAAATTTCACCCGCAAACGCAACTGATTCTTTCCAGATTTTTAAATTTTCAAACTTAAACATATTCTTTTCTCTACTATCGGCTATAGACTATAGTCCATAGACTTTTATAAGTATCTATAAATATACCCTGGTATATGGTACTGGACATTCGTGAGTATGTAGCCGAGAATTTTGGCTTGGGCTTGTTTTAGGAGCCCTTCACTGTGTTTGACAACTCCCCGTTGCGTGCGGGATGCCTGGACAACCATTATCACGCCGTCAGCTTGCGCGCCTATTAATCCGGCATCGGTTACCGGGATAATCGGCGGGGTGTCAAGGATGATGTAGTCGTATTTGGCCTTTACCTGGTTCATGAGGTTCTTGAATTTCTGTGAGCCTAAAAGTTCCGCGGGATTAGTGGGGTGCTTTCCCGCGGAAAGCACCGTGAGATTCTCGATGCCTATATTCAGGAGCGCGTCGTCAATGTTTGAGCCATTGGTGATGATATCTGAAAGCCCTAATTCAGGGGTTATGCCAAGGTATTTGGTGATACGCGAACGGCGCAGGTCAGCGTCAATAAGGAGGATACTTTTTTGATTAAGGTCCTTTGCCATTGTGATAGCCAGGTTGATCGCGGAGATGGTTTTCCCTTCGCCGTTAATAGAACTGGTGATCGCGATGACTTTCGCCGGTTTTGAGGTATTTAAGGCTTGAAGATTGGTGCGTAGGCTGCGGTATTGTTCGGATACCGGAGCGTGGGAGTCGTAGAATGAGACAATGCGGGGGTCAATCTTTGACTCTACCGTTTTTTTGGCAATGAACTGGTATTTGACTTCGTCTTGGCTATCAAGCTTTTCTATTCTTGAAATGCGTTCTTCAGCTGCTTTTTTTAAGGCATCGGTTAATTTACCCATAGTGCTCCTTTTTGATTAATGCTTAACACAATAAGAGGCGTCTTGATTTTCAGTACACGCAAGATCGGTAACGGAGCTTTCTAATTGCCTCTCTTTGATTACTTCCTTGATTGTTGTTTCTTCAATGCACTTCGTATCCATAATATAGCCGCTTAAAAGCGCGCTGTCGCAGGTTAAATTGATAATTCGGGGCACGCCTTTTGAATAGGCGTAAATTAAGTCTATTGCCTCAGGGCTAAAAATTTTGACATGCGCGTTGACGCTGGCGATTTTTAGCCTGTGATGGATGTATTCTTTCGTTTCTTCATGGTTGAGGGTAGCTAAGTGATAGTAAACGGCAATCCTTTGTTTGAATTGTTCCAATCTTGAATGTTCCAGCTTTGCTTTGAGCTGGGGCTGTCCGAGAAGGATAATCTGGATGAGCTTTTCTTTTTCGGTCTCAAGGTTAGAAAGCATCCGTACCTCCTCTAAAACCGTAGGGGTAAGGTTTTGCGCTTCATCAATAATCAAAACGACATTGGTGTCTGTGGCTAACTCCTGAATCAGGAATTTGTTCAGATGCGAGAGGAGCCTTTGTTTGGTTCCTCCCTTATGTTCAATCTCGAATTCGTCAAGAATCTCCGAAAGGAGTTCTTTCGCGCTGATGTGGGTATTGGTGATGAGGGCTACTTTGGTGCTGCCGTTAAGCTTATTTAAGAGTGTTCTGCAGACGGTGGTCTTGCCTGCCCCGATTTCACCGGTAATGACGACAAAGCCTTTCCTCTGGTCAATGGCATAGACTAAGCTGTTAAGCGCCTCCAAATGCTTGGTGCTTGGGAAAAAGAATCTTGAGTCAGGGGTGGTGTTGAACGGTTTTTCGCTAAATCCGAAGAAATTTTCGTACATAGTCTTATTTTTTTAAGAGTGAAAACAGGGCAGCGCCGATTACTGAGGCCGAAGCTAAAACTATGCTTGCGGCAATAGCGACTTTCCTCCTGTTTTTCTCTTTATCAATTGCTTCTTGCGTCGTGATGCGCGAAATCGCGCCTAATACTGGTAATGACAGTGTATGCCGTGTATCTTCGATGTCCAGGAACGATTGGTCCATAAATTCCTTGCCAAAGACAAGCCCTGTACCGGAGGCGGCACCGAAGAAAAACCCCAGCAGGACGACCAATACCTTTTTAGGCTTTATCGGTTTTAAAGGAAGACGGGGCGGGTCAAGGATAGTATAGCGCGTTCCTTCTTTAGAGGTTTCCAGGCGCTGGGTGATTTTCGCGGTCTCTAATTTCTCAAGAAGCATATTGTAGATACTGACGTTAACGTTGATATCCCTCGCTAATGATGTATCTACCCTGTCCATTAAGAGGAGCTTATAGATGGATTTATTAGCGTCGTTCTCGCTTTCCGCGGCTGTCGGCCGCACGCCGCCTGAGAGTGACTGGGATGTCTTGTCTTGGACGAGTTTATCCAGCTCCTTTTTTAAGGCTTCTCTCGCGGGGCTGGAAATGGCTTGCTCTGTTCCGGTAATTTTATATTCCCCGGAGTCTAACTCTTTTAGTTCCGTATCTATTTTCTGCCTTATTTCTTTGACTATAGGATGCTGTTCGGTAGAATCTTCCAGGAGGTTTTTTAATTGGTCCTGCAGGTTAGCGATTTCCGATTCTTTTATCTTTCTTTTGTAGATGGCAAGCTGTTCTGTGATAAAGGCTATTGCCACATCAGTTTCCTTGGTTTGCGCCCGCATGTTTTTTTCGACCAGGATATCGGTAAGCGTCTTTGCCACTAACTGGGTTTCCTTGGGAGTTTTCCCTTCGTAGGCAAGCCTGATAATATTGTGCTGGCGCATCTGGACGGAGATGTCTTTCTTGAGGTTCATAATCAGCCGCTCATATTCTGCTTGCGACTGCGCGTTTTTTGCCAAGTCTAACTTTTTAGCCAGCTCAACCAAGCTGTTCCAGCTGAGGATGCTTTCTCTGATACTTTGCATTCTCTGCGCGGCGCTGGTTGATACCGCCAGGTTTTGAAAGAGCGGATTAATTATTTTTTCTTCCTCAACAAGGATTATCGTTGAAGATTCCCATGTGGGCGGAAGCAGGAAACACGCTGCCGCTCCTATGGTTGTGCCGATAAAGGCGGGCGCGATAAAAAGCCATTTGCGGCGAAAAAATACTTTAAGGTATTCTATGGGGTTACGGTATTTGCTGAATTCCTGGTCTTCCATTATTTAGTCTCCTCGTATTATTTGGCTAAAGTTTCAAGCGCGGCCTTGCCGCCTGATGCGCTGCTTGGGCCGCTTGAAGCGACGCCCACGGTAGAGGCAACGGGGTTAATGACTCTAATGAGTTTTGCCATTACGGTAGATGGGACATAGAGCACATCTCCGGGTTTCATTTCGATGTTTTTCTTTAAATTACCGCCGTAGAGCAATGAATAGATGTCAACCTTTCGTATCTTGACATTTCCGTCTTTTGAGGGTGTAATAATCTGGCATTTGCGCATAGCCGCTGATCCAGTAGGAAGCCCTGCCTGGAATACCGCCTCGCGCACGGGAATCGCCTCAGAACGTATGTAGTATTTCCCCGGGGTTCCGACTTCCCCCAGGATGTAAATAACTTTACTCCGGTATTCGTTAATAGTGACGTTTACCTCAGGAGTGATAACAAAGCTGGAAATAATATCCGTTATTCTTTGTTCTAATTGTGACTTTGTTAAGCCGGTTACCACTATATCTCCGACAAATTTATATTGAATCTTTCCCTCCTGGTCTATGGGGTAGACGCCGCTAAACTCCGGATGGCGCAGGACCGCGATCTCAATGACATCATCAGGGCCGAGGGTATACTTGAGGGGGTCAAATTTATAGCTCTCTGACACGATGGTTTTGGTGGTAGCTTCTGAAGCGGTAGTGTCCTGGCTCTTATCGAGAGGAGCTGCTATTTGCGAAGTGTGGATTTCTATTGTATTCGGCGTTTCAATAATCTTGAGCTCCTCAGAAGGCTCAGCTGCGGCAAACGCCTGGGCCGAAGTAGCCGCGAAAACCAGCAGTATACCTATATACTTAAGTTTTTGTATCATTTTTGTCCTCCCCGTAATACACGATCATTTCCTTAAAAGTTTTTAGTTTTTTGAAATCATTTTTATCATAGACTCGCCAGCCGCGCCAGTCACGCTTTGCCAGGCCTACCTTACCTGCTTTTTCCCAGCGGACAATTGTCTTTTGGGTAACGCCTAACCGCTCAGCTACGTCTGTAATTGTCATCCTACCGTTTCCTGCCAACGTAAACCTCCTTGTTAATATCAAAAATTGTATGGTAACCTTCAGTAATGTCCCTATATGTCATAGTATGTCTGGGTATGTCCGTTTGTTACCGTATACATAGTATACAGCATTTTCTGTGCCAAAAGTAAAAAATATTACAAAATAGTACATTTCAATCCGTAACTAGTTGATAATAAACAGATTAAATAATATATTTTTTTACGATGAAAGCTCCTATACAGCCTCCCTGAAAGGGACTTGTTGATGAATATAAACATCCTAAATTTTATAGTCTAGCGTGCTAAATATTCATATTACTCTAACCTACTAAAAAACAACAAGTTAGCTCTACGTTGCAAAACATAAACACCCCTCCCCCTAAAATCAACCGCGGAGGTTGCGGAAAAACATCGACGGTAAAAAAATCAACCTACGAGGTTGTTTTAGGATGTGGGGTGATTTAAGGGGAATTAGTTGATTTTAGGGTGTTTAGAGGAATTCTTTATTGCTTGAGGCAATCAGTTCGCCAACAGCAGGCTAATTGGGGGCATTGGTAATTATTAGAGTTATAGCAATCATAATTACCTTCTTTCTTTTGGATTGTTTTAATGAGGTCTGTCTTAGAGTATCGTTCAGGATGCGTAATATTTAAGTTTATTGCCTTTTTTGCGATATCTTCCCATTGCATACTTATATCCCTTTCCTTCCCCGAAATTCAACCTACGAGGTTGAATTGGTGAGGGGTTAGAGTTTGTAGATTTTGTCGCCTCTTCTTACTCTGGATGTGACTAAGAGGCCTATTTCTTGGCCTTTTTTTGCTTTTTGTAGTGGGGCGCGGTCTATTTGTATGGAACTTATGGCATAGGTGAAATCAGTAGTGTGCCCTTTGATTCTGACTGTATCGCCTACGGTTATGGGATGTTTAAGCTTGACGACGCCTGCTTTGACATGGGGAAAATAATGGACAATCTTCCCGATAATAATACTGGTTTCTTTTTTAGCCTTGGGTGAAGAAGCCTTTGCTGCTTTTTTGTTTTTTAATAGTTTTGGGGCTGGCGTTTTTGGTTTTCTGACAGCTTTCACCGGTTTTTTTACTATTTTTTTCTTTAGGCTTGCTTTTTTTAGATTTGCCATTGTTTCCCTTAAACTCTTTCTGATACAACGTTTTTGTTAAAAATGCTTCCCAATGCACTACGTCTTTTATCGCGCGTTTTTCAATAGGGCCAGGGCTTTGCTGGGGGTATCCTAAGGCAATGATGCTGATGAGCTTGTATTTATCAGTAACCTTAAGCAGCTGTTTTACCTTGTCACAGTAAGGTTTTTTATCACCAGCTACCCAGCAGGAGCCTATTCCTAAGTCAGAGGCTTGGATAAGGATGTTTTCGGTCGCGGCAGAGCCATCCTCAAGATAATATTTGCTGTTAAGGCAGAAAACCACGATAGCTGCCGCGGCGCTGCTGATAAAGAGGCCATTAGGGTCAGTTATCTGGGATATCTTTTGTTTTACTGCCTGATTGGTAATAACGACAAATTCCCATGGCTGTTCATTACGAGCAGTAGGCGCCAGGCGCGCGGCTTCAATGAGTTTCTCTAAGTTTTCTTTGGTTATTTCTTGACGGGTGAATTCTCTTATTGAACGCCTGTTCTTAATGGCCTCAAAGGTGTGCATGGTTAGGAAAGCTCATTGCGCGAAGAGCTTAGGCACCTATTTTTAAAAGAGAGTCATATTCCCCGTAAGGGTTTTTCTCTTGCAAGGGATTCCCGGGATCAGTTATCCAATTCCCGTCAACAACGAAACGGTAGTGGTATTGGCCGGGTTTAAGGCTAAGGCGTTTGTTCCAGCTGCCATTAGTGCCAATCATCGCGGAACTCGGGTCTTTTGACCAGTTGTTGAAATCTCCGGCGATATAAACCTCTTTGGCACCAGGAAAGTCAAGTTTTAGTGTGACTTTATTTAATTTCGGCAGATGGGCACTAACGAGCTCTCGCATTTTTTTGGAAACCACAAACTCTGTCCCCTTTTCCACTTGTTTTCCCATGCTCAGCATCTCTTTTGCTAAGCTGAAGTAATCTTTAGCGCCTCTGCTATATTTGTCAAAACCCATGACCGAAGAACCTGAACTCTGTGATTCTTTGAGTTTGACATTGACGTGGATTATGGTAGAAAACATACATTCCCTGAATTTGCTTCTGAGCTCTGCTAATATTCTAAAGGCGTATTTCAATCGGGAATCAAACATGGTTACCAGGACATTGTGGCTTACGGTATGGTTAAGGCGGTTCTGGATAAGGTCAATGATATCTATTAGCCGGCTTAGGCCCTCTACTGAGAAGCGGCTTGGCTCAACAGGGATGATAACTTCATTCGACGCGCATATGGCATTTACCGTTAGGATGCCTAAATTGGGCGGGCAATCTATAAGAATATAGTCGTAGTCGTTTTTAAAGGCGGAAAGCGTATCCTGGAGGTGGTTTTCCCTGCCTATTTCATTGGCCAGTTCCTGCTCCAGAGTGGTGAGGATAATGTTTGAGGGGGCTAAATCAAAGTTATTATCAATATTGACGATGATATCCTGTAACGTTGCTTTTTCCGGGGAGAGTTTAGAAAGGCAATTGTAGATGCTTATCTTTGCCTGGACGTTGAGCCCGACGGTTGCATGGGCTTGAGGGTCAAAGTCAATCAAAAGCACTTTACGGTTGTTACTGGCTAATGCCGCGCCTAAGTTTACGGCTGTGGTAGTTTTCCCGCAGCCTCCTTTTTGATTGGCTATTGAGATTATTCTCATATAGTTTTCCCTCCTACTTTTTTTTGATTAGCCTTATCTCGTCTATGAAAACACTATTTTCCTTTCCCACAACGTTCCATTCCTCAATGATAAACGATATTTTGTTTACGTTATCCCAGCGCGTTAATCCCTTAAAATCGCTTAACTTCAGGGTGAATTCCTTCCACGCGCCGCTTACTCCATCAATGTAGCTAAAGGCATTCTCTTTTAGATTATTCTCAACCTCTACTCGTATCTTTATTCCCGGGTCGTCGGTAAGCGAACGTGCCTGAAATTGTAGGTGTTGGTAATCCTGCGCGTTGATGTCCGATAAGGTAACACTATAGCCTTCTTTTTTAGTGCTTGAGTTGTTAAAGTTGTACTTGAGTTTGATGAGCTCGCTGCCGGTTGCCACATAAAGGCCAAATGCCTTAGGCTTAAAAAAGCGTATCTGGTATTTTAGAAAGGCTCCCGCGCTGACGATCGCGATACCGAGCGCTATGAGAATGAACGTTATATATTTTTTACTTGGTTCAGGCGCCTTCCTTACTATCTTCGCGGCAGGCTGCTTATCCAAATATATTTTTGCTAAATAATCGTATACTTCCTTCTTTTCCATTTTATAGCAGAAAACTTTCTTTTGTCAATGTTTTTCTTGTGTTCAGACGCAAAATATTGTGTATATTTTTATATTATACACACTATATAGGTTTTGTCAAATATTCTGGAATTTTTTTTCCTAGGAAGGTATAAAAATTTGAGAGGTGTTTTCGATAGAGGCGGTCGAAATCATCGTTATTGTCGCCGTACCACCAAAACCAGTCGCTGCCTTCGCAGATGTAGATTTGTTTCCATGCCATTTCCAAATTTTCCGCGGAAAGCTGAGAGTCAAAAGCTGAGGGCTCCAATTCCTTGCGGGCTAAAGCCAGGTATTCCCAGGCTTTATTCTTTTGCTCCTGGCCCATCCACTTATTGAAATTACCGTAAATCCATGAGCCCGCGCTGATACGCGCTATATTTGAATCTGGAGGAAACTTTGTCAGGTACTCGCTCACTGTTACGGTTTGAATAAGTTTATCCTCGCTTAAGCATTTATAGAGATGTGAGAGGAAATCCCATCCGTCATTGCGGTAGTATTCCCAGGCATTTTCCCCGTCCATGGCAATAGTTATTAAGCAGTCCTTTTCCTTAAAGGCTTTCGCGATAGTATGGAGATGTCCGATAAAGTCAGCAACCGCGGCATGCTCTGTCATTTTATGATACATGAAACCGATTAAATCGGAAAGATTGCGGTCACGGAATAAGCCAGCCAGGTTTCCGTCTTTACGCTTTAAAGTATGCGCTTTATAGAGAAGCTCGGCAGAGCGCTTTTTCTTAAGCGATCTAAAAAGTATTTCTTCATCCGCTACGATCCATTTGATTCCCGATTCTATAAAGAATGGGATGATGTGCTCGCTCACTGCCTCCTCAGACGGCCACATCCCCTCCGGCGGCCTTCCAAAAGCCTTGGTATAGAGTGCGACAGCCTGCTGTATCTGAGCGCGCGCGTCTTCAGGGTAGCTGAAGTTTACTCCAGGCAGGCTTGTTGAGCGGTTAGCTTCTTTGGCAATATTTGTATTATACAAAAGCGGAGTTATGGGATGATAATACGGAGTTGTCGTAACCTCAATCTGCCCCTTTTCCTGAAATTCTTTATAGGTAGGGATAATTTCTTTTAACGTTTCTATCTGTTCGTGTAAGACGATGAGCTTGTCTTCTTCGCTAAAATGCCTTGCCTTTGCGATTATTTTTCTTAATTCCGGGTTGTTTTTCTTGCAGTAGGGGTCAAACCAGGCTAAGTTAAACCAGGTCTGGAGATCGAGGTAATCCTGCTGGCTAAAGTCTTTATGAGATGCTTTCTGGAGGTATAAGTGATGATACCGTGGGCTTACGGCGATAATATTATCCGGGTGCGCTGAGAAAAAGTGGTCTTTGATAAAATGTTTTTCATCGTGAGTTAAGTCGGAAGCTTTTTTGTAGCTCAGTATCTGATAGGTATCCTGCGCGCCGTCACAATAGGCTTGGATTTGTTCGATTAGTGAAGGCACGAGGTTAAAGGTTTGGCGGATTTTCGGGTAATGCTCAAGGATTTTGACCATATCTAGGTAATCCTTGATACCGTGCAGGCGCACCCAAGGCAGGTGCAATTGCCCCGTGATAAGGTCACGGTAATACGGCTGGTGCATATGCCAGACAAAAGCAAGATAGATCATAGGTCATCCTCCGGAGGCTCCGCCTCCGGGTGGACGGGAACAGGAGTTTCTAATGTTAAAGGCATTAAGGTAGCTATATCCTTCGAGGTGTAACTTAAGGTAAAGTGTTCGTAATTAGGTACGTTTGTAATTATTTTCTCTATTTGTTCAGTGGAAATAAGGTGAGAAGTAAGTTTTTTAATGTATATCGGATAACTTGACCAGTAGTAGCCTAAAAGAAATTTTTTAACTCTATTAGTATCTTTGATTCCATCTTCTTTCCAGTGGGAATTTATCATATCTACAGGGTTAAGATGGATATATCTTGATAAATGCAGAAGATATTCGTCAGTTTCTATAAGCTTAGCTTTGAAATTGCCCTCAAATAATATTCCGCTTCTTTTCCACTTTTTATTAAAATACATTGCGTAGCCCGTGCCCAATTTATGCATAAACTGAGTAATACCGTTACTGACAGTTTGTTTTATTATTAAGTGATAGTGATTAGGCATTAAGCAAAAACATACAATTTCAACTAATTTTTCCGGAGGCTCCGCCTCCGTTTTGGGGAGTTGGATACTTCTAATTTCTGTCGGGAGCGAGGTGTTAAATTCTTCTAATCCTAAAAGGAAACGCTTATAATCCTTATTTCCTTGGAATATTACTCTTTTTTCAACTCCGCGGTTATATATATGATAATAACAGTCTGTTGCGAAGGTTGTTTTTCTCATTTCTTTTCCGGAGGCTCCGCCTCCGATCGTCTCCAATAACCGGAGGCGGAGCCTCCGGAAAGGAGGATACTAAAAAACCCTCAAGGGATTGCTCCCCTGAGGGTTTTTTATGGTAGATTTGAAGCTATTAGAATACTACCTTCATAGAACCAATTAACTCTACAGCGTTGGCTTGCTGTCTGTAGGGATAAACGCTTTCATTACCATTTATTGCATCTGTTCCAAACAATATTCCACCTAACAGAGAGAATTGGACATCTTCTGTATAGTCATACAGAACAGTTGCATCAAGTTCATGAGCGTAGTTCGCCTTATTGCTCATTGTGAACTGTTGTGCGCCGCTTACTCCTGAAAGGTTTGCTTGTCTTCCTTCCACGAATTTCTTGACAAACCAGCCGGTAACGTAATCTAATTTCGCGGTTACGTCAGTTGCTGGTTTGGCTTTCAGGGAAACTCCGAGTAAATGCGTATTGGAAAAACCTAATACGGCATTAATGAGATGGCCAAAAGTCTGGTCTTCAAACATGGAATCCCATCCTTTGTAGGTTTGTTCACCTGTTCTATCTCTATTAGCGCCGGATAAAAATACATAGGCTCCGGTGAGGCTTGGTTCCCATGTAGCAATTACATCTTTTAAATCGTAAACTGCTACAACTTCCGCGCCCCATGCGCTTCTCTGAGTTGTAAGGGCTTTATTTGTCGCGCTGATGAATCTTGCATTGGGGTCGAGCTTTGGATTGTAGGTTCCAAACTGATAGGCAACCTGTCCATCCAAGGTAAGATTCTTTACGCTTTTATTTACAGCGCGGACACCTACTGTGTTGACCACGTCATCTTTTTGTTTAACTCCAGTAGCTCCAACGGCAGTTATGGCATCAAAGTTAGTGGGTAAGCCATTGTCCACATTTGTTGCGCCGGTGCTGGTTCCTGCTGCTGAGTCTGTGATTGACCTTTTCTTAGCAAAATAAAAACCCTCTATAGTAGTTTCAGGGTTTAATTCGTATGCCGCATTGATACCATACAAAGTGGTATCATCATTTAATGAGGTATTATTTTCTACAACTTTAGCATAGATTAAATCCAGAACTAAGGGATTATAATCTAATTTGGCGCGGATGGCATCAAATGCTTTGCGCATACTCAAATCGCCCTCTGATAAATCTGATTCTAAGGCTAATCCATTGGTATCAGGATCTCCTATAATCCAGCCATTACCAAAACGTAACTCCTGACGTCCTACAGTCAGTGTGAGAGGTGAGTATAAAAATTCTCTTAAGGTAACAGATGCTAAATCTATATCAATATCATTATCATTCTCTGCTTCGTCTGTAGTATTTAAACCAATATTCCTATTGGCTCCTATATCAGCAGCAGCAGCGCTTACAGCATTTCTGTTCCAATTTCTCTCATTAATTAATCTTACGCTTGTTGAAACATTATCAGTAAGGTCTGCATCTACCTTTACCCTGGTAATAGATAGAAAATCATCCTGTTTGTCATTCCTGGAATCTGTATCATCTACCACATGAAGGGATCTTGTCTTATCCAGATCTAAGTTATTACGTGAAACTGCGCTTACACCGATATCACCACTTACTTTCACATTCTGTACCGCGGCAAATGCCGGGGTTACCACAAAGCTAATTGCGGCGACTAAGCATAACAATGCGCTTAAACGTCTAGCCATTTGTTTACCTCCTTTAGTTAGGTTTATTGTATTAGGACTCATGTGTTCTTGTTTTTGTGTATTTGCACGTAAGGCTTATTTTTTGCCTTAGCGGGGAATTTCTAAACTGCCTTTTCCTCTATAACATTAGACTTCAGATAGTTATCAAGCGCTTTTAGTATCATCCTCCTCTCAGCTTCAGATTGTAGCTATCCCTAATACTATAGTTGTTATCTTTTTATCATAGGCCGGAACATTTGTCAAGTGAAAATTTTACAAATTTGTAATTTTGTAAAATTGCAAGTTGTAATTTAATACCGGCGTCCTTCGTAACTAATCTATCAAGGGCATACTGTCAAGGCCCAGCCTTAAGAATGTAAAAATAACCTTCCAAGGCTGCGCCTTTATTACTCTCTACTAAGCCATGCTACAGAGGCTGGAGCTTTATTAAGGAGGTAATTCTATCAAGGCCATACTGTCAAGGCTCAGCCTTAAGAATGTAAAAATAACTTTCCAAGGCTGAGCCTTTATTACTCTCTACTAAGCCATGCTACAGAGGTTGGAGCCTTATTAAGGAAGTAGTCCTTCATGTCAAGGCTCAGCCTTAAGAATGTAAAAATAACTTTCCAAGGCTGAGCCTTATTACTTTCTGCTAAGCCATGCTGTAGAGGCTGGAGCCCTATTTAGGAGGAATCACTTACTTAAAGGGCTTGTCTATCTTGCGGTTTAGTCCTTGTGATTTTGGGGCAATGGAAAGGGTTATTTTGGATTTATTTCCTTTTTCATCAACCGTGATTACGCAGGTTTCCTGTTCTTTCTCAAAGCTGAGCATACGCAGGCTGTGCTCAACAATATTGAGCAGATGCCAATTATACATTGGCATCTGTTCTTTAAAGAAAGCCACTACCTGATCTCCTGTTGCCCTTCCTTTATAGGTAATAATCCCGGCACGGAAATTGGTGCTCTGAAAGGCGTAGGACTCATCAGGGCTGAAGGCAAAGCCTGAGGGTATAGGAATATCCTGGAATTTTAATAACGCCGCCGGCTCCAGTGCCGGCATTTGCGTAGGGTCTGATTTCCTGGAGTAGGTTGTAGTGCAGCCGGTTATCAGAGAAAGAAGGACGAAGGATGAAAGACGAAGGACGAAAAGATGAGAAAAGATAGTGTGGTTTTTGCGCATAGAGGGCTCCTTTTCCCCTCACCCTAACCCTCTCCCCGTCAGGGAGTGGGAATTTTAAAGAGTGAAGTTACAATATGTTTTCCAAAAACTCTTTTTCTGCCGTGTAAAGCCTATTGATTTCTGATTCGCTTAAACCGGCCTGTACACCCACATTCCTTAATTCGGCGGCACTAATTATGTTTTCAGGCGTATGGGCGTCGTTATTGATTACTAGCTTCGCGCCTGTTGCTCGCGCTATTTCTGCTACGTGGGTATTGCCTTGGGAGTGGCCACGCCGGGCGGTTAATTCAAGGAAAATCCCTTTTTCTTTGGCTACTAAGGCGTCTTCCTTGGTAATCGCTCCGGGATGTGCCAGGATATTGATATCTGCCATCAGCGCGGCTTTGTTTGTTCCTTTAATGACCGGTTCAACCGGAGATTCTCCGTGCCCAACTATTATTTTTATTCCTTGTTTACGGGCAAAGCTTGCTAATGGCTGGAATTGTTCAAGCGGCAGGTGAGTAAGTTCTACTCCGGGCAGGACGGTAAGCGCTGATTTCTTTGGCCACTGGCCGCAGAATTCTACGATAGCTTGAGTTACAGCTTTTATATTACTGTAGTCGCAGTGGTCGGTAATAGCGATTATCGTATAGCCTTTTTCTTCATAGCGCCGGGCGATTTCCGAGGCTAACAATGCCCCATCGCTTAGTAAGGAGTGGATGTGGAGGTCATACATAGTGTAGTAACAGGTTACGATGGACGAGGGAGGATGGACGCGGGACGAAAAATGTGTCCTTCGTCCCTCTTCTTTCGTCTATCGTGAAAATGCCCCTGGCAAGAATCGAACTTGCCCACGCGGTTTAGGAAACCACTGCTCTATCCTTATGAGCTACAGGGGCGATTTCTACGATTAAAATTCTGATTATGATGGACGATCCCTCGGCTTGGTTCGACTTCGTTCACTACAAGCTGCTCGGGGCAGGCAAACGATTGACGACAGACAAAAGAAGCCTAAATCGTCCCTCGTTTCTTATTCCCCCTCAAACTGCACAAGAGAGATAATGGGGTATTTTTTAAGTTTTTCTCTTCCTTTTAAGTCTACGAGCTCAATGACAAAGGCAATCCCGATAATTTTTGCACCTTGCGTTTCTACCAAATCCACAACTGCCCTTACCGTGCCGCCGGTTGCAAGGAGGTCATCAATAATCAAAACCTTATCTTTTGGCTTGAGGGCATCTTCGTGGATTTCGAGCGTATCGGTGCCGTATTCCAGGTTATAGGTAATGCCCTTTGTCTTCCAAGGGAGTTTACCCTTTTTACGCACTGGAATAAAACCGCACTTTAAGCGGGTTGCCAGCGCTCCCCCGAAAATAAAGCCTCTTGCTTCTACTCCTACCACATAATCAATCTTTTCTTTAGCGAATTTCTTAGCGATAAGCTCAACTGAAGCATGAAACGCCTTCTTATCCTTTATCAATGTAGTAATATCCCTGAATAAAATACCGGGTTTGGGAAAATCAGGAATGCTGCGGATAGATTTGGCAAGGCCAATCTTTGTTGTCATAGGGAAAAGCTCCTTATAGCGGGTCAATAGTCGATGGTCTATAGTCTATAGTCTATAGCTTTACGAGGCTTCGCCTCGCAGGATTCTGGTTGAATCTCCTTATAGTACGGGTCAATAGTCTATGGCCGATAGCCTATAGTTTTCATTTCACTATTGACCATTGACCATCGACTATCGACCCATCAATTATTTCTCCTTCTTAGGCTTAGTACAAGATTCACGTAAAACCAATTTCGCCGGCAGTGTGCTTTTTACGGGCAGTTTAACTTTTCTTTGGGCAATCTGGTCTAAGGTTTCAAGGCCGAGCTGTCCCATTTCCACGATTGGTTGGCGTACCGTGGTAAGCCCTATTGATGAATAGAGTGCTATTGGATTATCGTCAAAACCGATGATAGAGATATCGTGGGGGATAGATAGTCCCTCTTTTCTTGCCAAATCAATTAACTCTAATGCCATGACGTCAGAGGCGGCAAATATCGCCGTCGGACGCTGATGAAGGTGGAGAAGCTTTTCCGCGGCAGCGCGTGCCGGGGTGCGCAAAAAGCCTCCTACACCGATATATTCATCTTTAAGCGGTAGCTTATGCTTTGCTAATGCTTCTTTATATCCTTTAAGCCTTGCTTTCCCTGATTGTGTATGCAGGTCCCCGGCAATGGTCGCGATTTTCTTATGGCCTAATTTCACCAGATACTGCATTGCCTCAACCGCGGCTTTTTCGTTGTCAATAGAGATACTGTTAATAGGCTCATCAAAGGCATTGTTTAATACTAGATAGGGGATACCTTTGGCGATAAATTTCTTGAGTGTGGCTGTATCGCTGTCTATATCCGCGAATAAAACACCGTCTAGATACGATGAGTTTAACACCGGCCAGTTCAGCCAGTCTTCATGGCGGGCGCGTTCGGTAATATGGATAAGCACATCAGCCTTTAGATGGCTGGCTGCCAGGCTTACTCCTTTGATAATTTCCGAGGCGTAAAATGAATGTAATACATCTTCAAAGCGCGGGACAATAAGCGCGTAGGCTTTTGCTTTTGTTACCATAGTTTATCTCTCCTGCTCTGTTTTTTTGTTGATGCGCTGCAGTATAAAACTGCCTTTTTCGATTTTTTTCCAGTCCGCTTTACAAAATAAACCGCCAAAGCTTACCACTAAAAAGACTATTCTTATGAGCCATCCCCAGAAATTAATATCTCTATGGAATAGGATTGATAGGAAGATATTGGTAAGTAGAGCTATCAAAATAACGATGCTTCCTGTCATGACAGGAGCAGCATAAAAATCTTGTTTAAGGTTTTCTATCGCGCCTTTGAGCGCGCTTGAGGAAAAATAGCTTTGTATTTTCCGCGTCCAGAATCTATATTTACCAACTATCCATTTGACGCTTCTGCTCTCTTCAAATGCAGAGGGGCTGATGCAGTTACCTGGTTCGGTTATTTTTCCCAGGAAACTATGTTTAAGATTTTTTCTTGTTCCCTGCCATAAACGCGCGCATACTTTATGTACGCGGCTGTTTTGGTAGAATTTCCCGCAGGTATCTTCAAGCCGCAGGTACGTATGTTGAATCTTTCTAAGGTATGAGAGTAGCGCGCTGCTGCCTGCGATACGCTTGAGGATCATTTCTTTACCTTTGGTTCTCTTTTTTCTGTAGTTTTTTCTTGTTTTAAAAATGTTTCTAAGAGATCGATCTTATTCCTCAAAAGGTTAATTTCTTGATTCAGAACAGTTGTTTTTTGCTCAATCATGGCTTTTATCGCATCTGAGGTGAGACTAGGAATAGTTTTTTCAATCGTAGAAATACCCACCGGCATGAAAATAGCCTGCGCGGTATATTTGTTAGAGTGAAAATCTATAAGAGTAGCAGCCTTTAATGGCTTGTCTTTGTAATACAGGCTGTTGTCTTTGACTTCAGCCTTAATTTTCAGAGTTACCGGAATTTGTTTGAGCTCGGGGTTTTCCTTCGTTGATTTTAAGCCGCTGCCGAGGTCAATTTCATAGGTTAATGGTTTTAGCCTGCCAACAGAGATGATTTCTCCGATTATCTGGCCGCTTTTATCTATTTCCTTATCGCCGATGGCTATAAGCTTCGCGGTGTGTGAATCTAATTTAGTAAAAGTGAAATCAAATTCGGTTTCAATGATGGCTTTGGGGACAACTGGGAATTCTTGCGCTTGCGGGGCCTGGGGTTTTTTGTTAACTATTTTATAACCAAAATAAAACATTGGCGTAAGGGATACCAGAAACATCAGTGCCAGAAAATCAATAACGTTTATTTTTCCAAAGAGCCTTCCTTGAGCGTCAAGTATTTTCATCGTATATTTTATGTAGTTTATTCCTGCTCGTTTTTTTCCTGGGTAGCGGCCAATTTACGCAGTTTTTTTAACGCGACTACTTCAATTTGCCTGATTCTTTCGCGGGAGACCTTCATTTTTTTTGATACCTCTGCTAGGGTATGTGATTTTTCGTCATGGAGGCCAAAACGCAGGTCTAAGACTTTTCGCTCGCGTATGCTGATATGATCAAGGAGCGCCATGACCCGTTCCCGGGTTAATGTCTTCGCCATAGTATCTTCAGGGGACGCGGTGTTGGTATCCTCAATTAAATCCTTGATTTGTTCTTCTCCTTCTTCGCCGATAGGGGCATCCAGGGATGAAGTATTTGTTGACCAGGAACTGATTTGTTGCAGGCGTTTTCCTGACACATTTAACGCCTTGGATAATTCCGTCGGTGTCGGGGCACGGCCCAATTTTTGGGTCAAGGATTCTCTTGATTTCTTCCATTTCGCGGTCATTTCGCCGATATAGACCGGAAGGCGGATAATCCGGCTTTGTTCAGAAATAGCCCTGCCAATAGCCTGGCGTATCCACCATGCCGCGTAGGTGGAAAAGCGAAAACCCCGATTAGGATTAAATTTATCCACTGCTTTCATCAGCCCGATATTGCCTTCTTCAATCAAATCCATAAGGGGCATGCCGAAATACGTATAGCGTTTGGCAATATTGACGACCATGCGCAGGTTTGAGCGAATCATTTTTTTTCTTGCCTCTTTGCTGCCTTTTTTTATCTTTTGTGCCAAGTCTATTTCTTCTTCAGGCTTTAAAAGAGGTATGTGGCGGATATCTTTAAGGTACGTTTTTATGGATTCCATAGTTTTTTAGGGTCACCACGCCACAAAGACACCCGACGCCAGTAAAATAATTTATTTTTATATCTGGTGACATGGTGACTTTGTGACTGGTGATATGGTAACTCTATTTTGTTTTTTTCTCCTTTAACACCACCTGCGCGGCTGCTAAACGGGCGATAGGCACTCTAAACGGTGAACACGAGACATAGTTCATTCCCGCTTTATGGCAGAATTCCACGGATTTTGCTTCTCCTCCGTGCTCGCCGCAGATACCTATTTTTAAATCTTTTTTGGTTTTTCTGCCTCGCTGGATACCAATTTCGATTAATTGCCCAATGCCTTCCTGATCAATGGTTTGGAAAGGATCATCCTTGAGGATGCCTTTATCCAGATAATCGGGGAGGAAACCGCCAATGTCATCCCGGGAAAATCCAAATCCCATTTGGGTTAGGTCGTTAGTACCAAATGAGAAGAATTCTGCCGTCTCCGCGAGCTTATCGGCAATAAGGCATGCCCTGGGGATTTCGATCATTGTTCCAAACATATAGGATAGTTTCTTAATGCCATATTTCTTTAACACTTCATCATATACCTTCTTGACTATCGCGGCCTGGTTAGTTAATTCTTTAACCGAACAGACTACGGGAATCATGATTTCTGGCTCTACCCTGACACCCTCTTTTAAAAGCTCTGCCGCGGCCTCTAAGATTGCCCGTACCTGCATTTCCGTTACCTCAGGATAGGTAATGCCAAGCCTCACTCCGCGATGGCCCATCATGGGGTTATTTTCGTGGAGGGCATCTGAGCGTTTATGGAATTCTTCGATGGTAATGGCTAAGCTTTGGGCAAGTTCTGCCTGCTGTTTTTCTTCGCGAGGGATGAATTCGTGTAAAGGCGGATCAAGAAGGCGTATCGTTACCGGAAGCCCTTTCATCGCCTCTAATGTACCTTTTATATCTGCTTTTACGTGGACGAATAATTCGTCTAAGGCCTTTCTTCTTTCAGCCTCGGTTTTAGAGATAATCATTTTACGCAATTTAAACAGTGGTTCTTCAGAACCCCTGCCATAGAACATATGCTCGGTTCTAAACAATCCGATTCCTTCCGCGCCAAAGGCGCGCGCTTTTTTGGCATCATCCGGAGTATCGGCATTGGTACGGACCTTAAGCCGGCGGAAGGAATCGCACATCTTCAGGAAATCAAAAAGGAGCTTGTTTTCCTCTGACGCATCCATCATCTTTAACTGTCCTAGATAGACGCTGCCTTTGGTGCCGTTTAAGGTAATCCACTCGCCTTCCTTGACAATCAGGCCGTTGACATGGAGGGTTTTGGCCTGGGTATCAATATGAAGCGCGCCGCAGCCGACAACACAGCACTTGCCCCAGCCTCTGGCAACCAGCGCCGCATGGGAAGTCATTCCTCCTCGCGCGGTAAGGATAGCTTGGGCCGCGCGCATGCCTTCGACGTCTTCAGGATTAGTTTCTTCTCTTACGAGAATTACTTTCTTACCGTCTTTTGCCCATTTGACAGCGTCAGCAGATGAAAATACCGCCATTCCGACCGCGCCTCCCGGGCCCGCGGGCAGGCCTTTAGCAATCGGCTTATGCTCCATCTGAGCCTTGGGATCAATAATCGGATGCAATAGTTCGTCAAGCTGCGAAGGGCTGACTCGTAATACAGCCGTTTCTTTGGTAATAAGCTTTTCCTTTACCATATCGGTTGCCATTCTTACGGCAGCCGGGCCATTACGCTTGCCTATGCGGCATTGGAGCATAAAGAGCTTTCCCTTTTCAATGGTAAACTCGATATCCTGCATGTCGCGGTAGTGTTTTTCCAGGCGGTTTTGTATAGCAAAAAGCTCCTGGTAAAGCCTTGGCATAGCTTTTTCGAGGCTCACCAGGTCTTTATTATGTTCACTCTTGGAATATTCGCTAATAGGCGCGGGTGTTCGGATTCCCGCCACCACGTCCTCACCCTGGGCGTTAATGAGGTACTCTCCGAAAAAGTGGTTTTCACCGTTGCCCGGGTTTCGGGTAAAGGCAACACCGGTTGCCGAATCATTACCCATATTGCCGAAGACCATCGTCTGCACAGTGACTGCGGTGCCCCATTCGTCAGGAATATTTTCAATCCTGCGGTAGCTGATTGCCCTTTTTCCGTTCCAGGAAGAGAATACAGCGCCAATGCCGCCCCAGAGCTGTTCATAGGGGTCATCAGGAAAGTCTTTTTTTAGCACTTCTTTGATTTTTATCTTAAATAAGCCGCAGAGTTTCTTTAAATCGTTGACATCTAAATCAGTATCGTTAGAAATTCCTTTCTGTTTTTTTATCTCGGACATTATTTTCTCAAGCTGTTTTCTGATGCCTGCTTCATCGTGCTCAGGTTCAATGCCCGCGGCCTTTTCCATAACCACATCCGAATACATCATAATCAGCCTGCGATAGGCATCGTAGACAAAACGGCTGTTGCCGCCGCTTTGGGTAATAAGCCCGGGAATAGTTTTTTCGTTTAAGCCGATATTTAAGACCGTTTCCATCATCCCCGGCATTGATTTTCTTGCTCCGGAACGAACTGAAACCAAGAGAGGGTTGACGGGATCGCCGAATTTTCTCTCCATTAAATCTTCTACCTTCTTTAACGCGGTTTCAACCTGATACTTGAGCCCTTCTGGATAGGAGCGCCTATGGGCGTAATAATGAACACAGACTTCCGTGGTAAGGGTAAATCCGGGAGGAACCGGTAATCGTAAATCCCTGTGGCCTGCCATTTCGGCAAGGTTTGCTCCTTTCCCTCCTAAGAGGTTCTTCATGCTTTCATTGCCGTCTGCTTTTCCGCCGCCAAAGCAATAAACCCACTTCTGGGCTTTTACGGTTTTAGTTGTATTCTTAGCTTTGGTGGTTACTTTTTTCTTTGCCATTCTCTTTAAAACCCTCCTTCCGGGCGAACACAGGGGTTCGCCCCTACATTAATAATTTATCATTTATGTTTTAAACCATTGGTAATTCTGCCATCGTAGGGGCAGACCTTTGTGTCTGCCCGTTATTATTTATTCAGGTGATTCCTACCCCCTATTGTTTAACCTATCCGCGAAATATTCCTTTAGCCTATCCATGCTAATCCGGTCCTGCTTCATGGTGTCTCTGTCACGTACCGTTACTTGTTTATCTTCTAATGATTGTACATCAACTGTCAAGCAAAAAAGCGTTCCTACTTCATCCTGCCGACGATAAAGTTTTCCGATTGCCGCGGTATCGTCATAGACACTCGCCCAACGGCAGCGTACATCCTGATAAAGCTTTTTTGCCAGGGCAACGATTTCCGGCCTGTTCTTTAAAAGAGGCAAAACAGCAATGGCAAAGGGCGCGAGTTTCTTGTCAAGTTTTAAAACTACCCTGGTTTCGTCCTTAACTTTTTCTTCGCTGTAGGCGTCAACCAAAAAGGCCAGGGCTGCCCTGTCAACACCTCCTGAAGGCTCGATAATGTAAGGCACTATTTTTTCTTTGGTCAGCGAATCAAAATAGGCAAGTTCTTTACCCGAGTGTTTGGAATGCTGCGCTAAATCAAAGTCACTTCTATTGGCAATCCCTTCTAATTCCGACCAGCCAAAAGGGAACTGATATTCTATATCAGAACAGGCTTTGGCGTAATGAGCTAATTCCTTTTTATCATGAGGCCTCAGGCGTATGTTCTCTTTTTGCATTCCCAAGCCAAGATACCAATTGTAGCGTTCCTGCACCCAATATTCATAGGCTTTTTCCGCTTCCTCAGGCCTTACAAAATACTCTATTTCCATTTGTTCAAATTCCCGGGTCCTAAAGGTGATATTCCCGGGGGTTATTTCATTGCGAAACGATTTTCCGATTTGGGCAATGCCAAAGGGGAGTTTTTTTCGTGAAACATCCACGATATTGGCGAAATTCACAAATATCCCCTGTGCGGTCTCAGGGCGGAGATAGACCTTTTGCGCGGTTTCCTTTACAGGGCCAAAGTAAGTCTCAAGCATAAGATTCGCGGCCATAGATTCTTCCGGTAAGGGATTTCCGCAATTTGGACACGGTGTTTTGGCTATTCCATCAGGCGTACAAGAGATTCTGGCTAAAAAAGTTTTAAAATCAATCCCTGTCTCTCCAAACTTTTCAACTCTATCGCCAAGAAAGGAAAGGGTTATCTCTGGCTCTTTTACCAGGCTTAAATTCTGAGCTAATTTCTTACCCTCGTTTTTTGCCCAATGGAGATAACAAGAAGCGCCTTTTTCACCTTTCATTCCTTCTTTTAGAGAACTGCACCAAGGGCTATTTAAGATTTCATCCCAAATCCTGTCAGACCTAAAGAAATTTCCGCAGGCAGGGCATTTCACAAAGGGATCGGCAAAACTTTTTAAATGCCCCGATGCCTCCCAGACTTTTGGATGCATGAGGATTGCCGCGTCGAGCCCTACCATGTCCGAGCGCTCGCGCACATTCGCGCGCCACCAGGCCTCTTTTATATTACGTTTTAATTCCGCGCCTAAGGGCCCGTAATCCCAGGTGTTGGCAAGCCCTCCGTAAATTTCAGAGCCTTGAAATATGAAGCCTCTTCGTTTACAAAGAGATACTATTTTTTCCATTACTTCTTGATTGGCCGCTACTTTCATTGTTCATTATATTTTTTTGTAAAAATCCTCAGGGTAAGGTGAATTCTCTTACCGGTAAGATTTATTTGCCTCATCCAAATATGCTCGCGCAGCTTCTTCGTCAATGACGCCTTCATCTAAGTATTTTTTCACGGCATCGTTTAAGGATTTCATTTTAAAGTTCGCGCCTGTTTGGATAGCGGTAGCCAGTTGGATTAGTTCATCTCTGCGGATAATCCTTTTTACCGCGTCATTAGCGAAAACAATTTCGCAGGCTAAAACCCTGCCTAATTTATCCTTGCGGGGCAGGAGTACCTGGGTTAATATCCCATGGAGGCAATGTGATAATTGAGAGAGTATTTGTTTTCTGTTTTCTGTTGGGAAAAACCCTGCTAGGCGGTCAATGGCCTGCATTGAGTCAGTAGCGTGAAAAGAGGCGATGACAAGGTGGCCGGTTTCCGCGGCAATGATCGCGGTTTTTACCGTTTCAATATCCTCGATTTCTCCGATGACGATAACGTTAGGGTCTTGCCTGAGGCTGCTTTTAAGGGCGGTAGAAAATGAGTTAGTATCTATGCCTACCTCGCGTTGCTTGATGATGCTTTTTATATTGAGATGTACGAACTCAATCGGCCTTTCCAAGGTTATGACTACGCCTTTTTTCTCTTTATTGATTAAATCAACCATTGCCGCTATCGTAGTAGTTTTTCCTGAACCTGTGGGGCCGGCAACAAGAATGAGGCCGTCCTTAAGCCTTGCCAAGTCTTTCACCGCATCCGGCAGCTGGAGTTCTTCAAATGACGGAATCCTGGTGTTGATAAGCCTGAGGGTTGCTTCGGTGAAGCCGCGCTGCTGGTGAAGATTTACCCTGAAACGATTTTCCGAGTCAAACTGCAAGCCGTAGTCTAATTCTTTCTCATGCTCAAATTGTTTTATCTGCTGCCTGGAAAGGGTGCTAAAAAGTATTTTGCTTATTTCGTCAGAAGAGAGTTTAGGCAAGTCTATAGGTTCAATTTCTCCATGGATGCGCAACGCCGGCTGCTGTTCGGCCAAGAGATGCAGGTCTGAAGCCCCTTTTCGTACGGTGATTTCAAGGAGTTTTTCGATATTAAGGAATTCGATAAATTTGACAATCTCATGTCTGTCGTTATCCTGAATTTCGGTAAACGCGGCTCCAATGCCGAAAGTATTTTCTAATTCGGTTGATTCTATCCGTTTAATTTTTACTGTCGCAATTATGTTATGGTTTGTTCTGGGCAGGGAGAATTCCACTTTCATTTCCGTATTCAAGGCTAACGCTACCCCAAACTCAAAATAGATGCCGCTGGAACTAATGTCTTTTGCCATGACAGTTAGCTTTCTTATCGGAGTGCCTTGAGTGTTAACGATTTCACAGGCTACCGGCACCGGGTTGTATATCCGATAATCCTTGCGCCTGTCACTTACGCTTGAGGTAAACATCATTCCTCCTTTTTAGGAATTGCGCGGAATCGAGAAGGTGTTGCTATCATGTTTTTAGTTTTATAAGTTCTTCGTTTTTTATGCTGAAACTATGTTCCTGGCCCGGAAACCTTTTCTGCAGGACGTCGTTCTTATATTCTTCAATGGCTTTGAGTATCAAGGGGCCAAGATCAAGGTATTTTTTAACGAATTTAGGGGTGAATCTTTCAAAGAGGCCGAGCATATCATGGGTAACAAGGACCTGGCCGTCACAGCTCATGCCTGCTCCGATACCTATCGTAGGGATGGTGAGTTTTTGGGTAATGATTTCGGCTATTTTGTCAGGGACACATTCTAAGACAATGGCAAAGCATCCCGCGTTTTCTAATGCCCGCGCTTGGTCAATAAGTTTTTGGGCTGCTTGGGCGTCTTTTCCCTGGACTTTAAAACCTCCGAGTTTATCCGCTGTTTGCGGAGTTAAGCCAATGTGCCCCATGACTGAAACGCCTGAAGAAATGGTTTTCTCTGTTACCTCAAGGCATTGATCAAACCATTCCAATTTTACGCAGTCACAGCGCGCTTCTTCAATAAAGCGCTTGGCATTTTCTACTGTTTTGCCGGGGTTGAGCTGATATGATTCATACGGCATATCGCCAATAACTAAACTGTGTGTTACCGCGCGGCTTACCGCCTTGGCATGATGCAGCATTTCGTTCATTCCCACTTTGGTGGTTGAGTCTAATCCCAGGACTACATTGGCAAGGGAATCTCCCACGAGTATCATATCTATGCCTGCCCTGTCCACCAATAAGGCAAGAGGATAATCATAGGCAGTAAGCATGGTGATTTTACGTTTGTTCTTTAATGAAAGTATATCCTGTATCGTCGTTTTTTTTATCTCAGCCATTCTACTCTCTACTTTCTTTATATAGTGGTCTATCGCGCGGGCAGCCCTTTTCCCCGCGCCCATTGCGGCGATGACGGTGTCGGCGCCGGTAGTAATATCCCCGCCGGCGAATACCCCGTGTATTGATGTCATATAGTTTTTATCTATGATAACGGTTCCCCGCGGCGTTGTTTTTAATTCCGGAGTAACTTTTGCTAAAAGCGGATTGGGAGTTTGTCCGATCGCGATAATCACCGTATCCGCGTCTAAAACAAAATTGGACCCTGCTATAGCGACAGGCCTTCTCCTTCCTGAGCTGTCAGGATCTCCAAGCTGCATTTTGACGCATTCCACACCGCTTACAAAGCCTGTATCAAGCCCGATGATTTTTACGGGCTGGGTAAGCAATTGAAAGGTTATTCCTTCTTCTTTCGCATTTTGTATTTCCTCATGCCTCGCGGGCATTTCGGCTTCGCCGCGGCGATAGATAATGCTGACCTGGCTTCCTAAACGCGCGCCACAGCGCGCACTGTCAAAGGCAACGTTCCCTCCACCAATGACCGCTATTTTTTTGCCTATGGATACAGGTGTTTTAAATTCGGGAAACTTATACGCCCGCATCAAGTTTACCCTGGTGAGGAATTCATTGGCGGAATAAACCCTGTCTAAGTTTTCACCGGGGATTCCCATGAATTGAGGAAGCCCCGCCCCAAGCCCTAAAAAAATTGCTTTGTATCCTGCCTCAAAAAGATCAACAAGGCTAAAGGTTTTTCCGATTAAAATATCGGTTTTTAATTCTACGCCTAAATTCTTAATAGCGGCGATTTCCTCATGGACAATTTCTTTGGGCAGGCGGAATTCCGGGATTCCATAGCTAAGGACTCCGCCGGGAACATGAAGTGATTCAAAGAGCGTAACAGAATATCGCATTTTAGCAAGATCCGCGGCTGCTGTCAAGCCCGCAGGCCCTGAGCCGACGACAGCGATTTTTATCGATAGTCTATGGTCACTAGCCGATAGCCCTTTTTGACTGTGGACTTTTCCATAATCCGCCGCGTAGCGTTCCAGGGCGCCGATATTGATGGGTACTTTTTTCTTATTTAAAATGCACCTTCCCTCGCATTGGTCCTCCTGTGGGCAGACTCTGCCGCAGACCGCGGGGAGGTTATTTTTTTCCTTGATTTTTGAGAGTGCTTCTTGAGGCTTATCTTCACGTAAAAGCTTTATAAATGCCGGAATATCAATTTCAACGGGGCAGCCTTGGACGCAGAGGGGCTCTTTGCAGAGCAGGCAGCGCTCTGCTTCTTTTTGGGCGTCTTCCTTGGAATAGCCAAGAGCTACTTCAAAAAAGTTTCTGATCCGTTCCTGTGGGTTTTGCTGGCGCATAGGCATAGTAAAATCCAACTCCAACCTATCTCAACCCCCGAGGTGTGTACCACACCTCGGGGGTTGAGAATAACTTATCGCATCTTAGGTTTTTCTAGGACAGGCAATATTTAAGCAAGCCTCTTTTTCTTTGAACGAGTTGAGGCGTTTCTGAAGCTCAAGGAAATCTACCAGGTGGCCGTCAAACTCAGGGCCGTCAACACAAGCGAACATCACTTTGCCTGCCACGCTTACTCTGCAGGAACCGCACATCCCTGTACCATCAAGCATTATGGGATTGAGGCTTACCATGGTTTTTATATGATATTCTTTCGTCAGCTCAGAGACTGCCTTCATCATAACCACAGGGCCTACGGCATAGACGAGCTCAGGATACTGGGTATGCGTTGATTTTTCTACTGCTTGTAAAAGGCCTCTGAGGCTATCGGTAACCAGCCCCTTTCTGCCGTAAGAGGCGTCATCGGTAGTAATAAATAATTCGCCGCATATCAGAGATAATTGATCTTCCAAAATTATGTAATCTCGTGAACGCGCCCCGAGTATGCCGATAACCCTGTTCCCTGCTTCTTTCATAGCCTTTGCCACTGGCCAAACCTCGGCAATGCCCACGCCGCCGCCGATACAAATTACCGTTCCGTAATTTTCAATATGGGTCGCGGTTCCTAAGGGGCCTAAGAGATGTTCTAGGTGCTCCCCAACATTCAGCAAGCCTAATTCTTTGGTTGAAAAACCAACTTCCTGAAAGATTAGGGTAATGTCGCCAGCTGTTTTATCGGTATTGGCTATGGTTAAAGGGATGCGCTCTGAATTTTCTTTTGCTACCACAACGACAAAGTGCCCTGCTTTTGCTTTGGCAGCTATTTCCGGGGCAGTAATGGTAAGCGCGGTAATTCCTTGAGCCATAGTTTCTTTTTTAATAATGCGAAACATTGTGTTAGTGCTCCGTATACCCCTTTTAGTACACCGTCACACTAATAAAAACTAATTTAACGGTGTACTAGTTTTGATAGTATTAATGCTTTAGGGTTTTTATTAGTTCACCATAAGAGAGGCTGTTTAAAACATCGTTTTTTGTTAACCAGCCGCGCCGCGCCGTTGCCACGCCTAAATGCATCGCCTGTAACTGAGATACCGCATGGGCATCGGTAGAGATGGCTAATCTGGCGCCTGCTTTTTTGGCCTGCCGGCAATAGGTGTCATTTAAGTCAAGGCGTAACGGATAGGCATTAATTTCCAGCGCTGTGCCGTAATCTGAGGCTGCCCTAAAAATATCGTCAAAGTCCGCTTCATAAGCATCACGTGTGCCCCAAAGCCTTCCTGTGGGATGGGCGATAATATCAACATACTCATTTTTGCAGGCAGCAAGCAGCCGTTTGGTAATCTGTTTTTTTGATTGTTTAAACCCTGTGTGAATTGCCGCGACCACGATATCAAAATCCGCTAAAACAGTATCAGGATAATCTAGCCTTCCCTGTGAATCTATATCAACTTCTGAGCCAAAAAGCACCTTGCAAACCTTGAGTGTTTTATTCAGGTTTTCTATTTCCATTTTTTTCTTTTTTAGGTCCGCAAGCGTTAGCCCTTTGGCTATTGTAAGCCCTTGCGAGTGGTCGCTGATAGTAATGTATTCGTAGCCTAAGCCTTTAGCACACTGCGCCATTTCGGCAATGCTGTTGTGGCCGTCAGAATAGCGTGAGTGGGCATGAAAGTCTCCTTTGATATCAGCGAGGGTAAGTAACTGAGGAAGCCTATGTGTGGCTGCTAATTCGATTTCTCCCGCATCCTCACGCAGTTCGGGCTCGATATATGAGAGCCCCAAGCTTTTAAAGACCGCCTCTTCTGTTTTGCCGCTTATGTATTTCTCTTTTCCGTTTTTGATTCTAAATACCCCATATTCATTTACCTTAAGGCCATATTTCATGGCACGCTGGCGTATCTTGATATTGAAATTCTTTGAACCCGTGAAATAAACAAGTGCCGCGCCGTAGCTTTTTTCTTTGACAACCCTTATATCCACCTGAGTTCCTTCTTGCGTAATTACCGACGCTTTCGTTTCGCCTTGAGCGGTACTATCTTTTATCTGAGGTAATTTCGCGAGCGCCTCCATTATCTTTTGAGGGTTTGGGGAGCTTACCAGGATATCAATATCGCGGATTGTCTCTTTCATCCTGCGTAAAGACCCGCAGACCGCAAGCTGAGTAATTCTTGTGGCATTTTTTAAAGCAGCGATAAATTCGTTGGCGACGGTAAGTGCCGTGCCAAGATCCATGCGCTCCCTGCCTTTTTTAACCAATGCGATGCCTTGTAATATGTTTTCGATGGTTTTCTCTTTAATTCCGCTTAATTCCAAAAGTTTTTTCTCCCGGCAGGCCTTTTCCAGTTCAGCACTATTTTTTATGCCGAGCTTTTCATAAAACAATTTCGCGTGTTTAGGGCCGACAGAGGGTATGGCCAATAAGCCTACCATTCCTGGTGGTAGGGAACGCCGCATATCTTCTAAAAATGATAGTTTTCCTGTTGTGGCGATTTCCACGATTTTCTCCGCTAAATCCTTGCCTATCCCTGGTATTTCGGTGAGCCTGTTTTCATTAATGATATCTTGGATATCTTCACTTAGAGACTCAATATTCTGCGCTGCCCGTTCATAGGCGCGGATTCTGAAGACATTTTCTCCTTTGAGCTCCAGAATTTTAGCAATCTCACGGAAGATTCCCGCGATAAGGCTTGTAATCATAGTTATTTTAGCTTAGCTCTAGCCAGAAATTCCTTTACGCGAAATCCTTTTAATGCCCGTATTGAAAAGAAATAGAAATAATGTGTTTTTAATTCTTTAGCATTAAGAACCAGGTCAAAAAGCATATGTTGGCTCATGCCGATTGCAAGAGAAATCCAAAATGGCCCCAGCTTCAAAACGGCAATCGCTCCCCAGAGCAAGATGAGTAATTCAAATGAGTGAAAGATAACGCTTAAATATTCAAATTGGTGTTCGTAGCAAAAACGCAAAAAACGCCTAAGGTTTAGGTTAATTCCTTGGTGCAGATAATAGTCAATCACATGGTCTATATCGATAAGGAATCCGGCAATAAATGATATTACGCCGCAGGATAGGCAACGGTAGTAACCATAGAGAATGCCGCTTATGGCTAGTGTCGCTATGAAATGGTAGTGGGGTTTCATGGTTTCAAAAATTAGCCGTTAGTTCGTATCTGTAGCGCGTAACTTGACTCTATTGTTTTGACCAGGTTGGTCAAGATAGTATTCACCGGTACCGCTAATCCTAAGCCCTGCGCCTGCCTGATGATCACACCGTTAATGAAATCTATTTCGGTGCGTTTTTGCTTTAAGACGTCCTGCAGCATGCTGGAGATGTTATTGCTGGTGGCAACGCAAACCGCTACTACTTTTGAGAGAGGGTCGTCATAGATGAGTTTTATTCGTTTTCTCTTTACTACCCTGATTGCTTCGTTTACGGCGTCTTCAAGAATCTTGCGTGTTGGCTCAAACTCAATGAGCCTGCCATTTTTTAGATGGGTAATAGCGCTAAGGGCATTGATACCGACATTGATAATTAATTTAGACCATAAAAATGATTTTATATCTTTTGAAATCCTGGTTTCAATACCGGCTTTGTTGCAAAGCTCCCTGAGGGCGCGCAGCTCTACGGGGATTCTTCCATCTAAGCGCCCGATAATAGTTTCTCCTTTGCCGGCGTGCTTTACCCATCCGGGGCCTAATGCTGTTGCCCCTTGATTAGTAATGCCTCCTAACACCCTTTCCTGGCCGACTACCTCGGAAATAATTTCTACGTTTCCTAAGCCGTTTTGCAGGGTGAGAATTAAGGTAGTATCACTCAATAAAGGTTTTATAGTAAGCAGGGCGTCTTTGGTGTCGTAGGATTTTACCGTGATAATGATGAGGTTGCAGGGGCCGATTTCCTTTGCTTCGGAAGTGATGTTAACCTTTGCCTGCCAGGCGCCTGAAATCCCTTCGATTTTTATTCCTTGCTCCCTGATTTTCTTTGCCCGCGCCTGATGTTTATCCAGAAGCCAGATTTCTTCTTTGCTTTTAGATAAAAAACCTGCCAAAAGGCAGCCTATTGCCCCTGGGCCAATGAACGCGATTTTCATAGTACACCTCTTTAGGACAGTAACTCCATAAACTCTCTCGATTTAGGTTTAATCTGCAGGTGAAATTCGATAAAATTGTGGAGTATGTAATTGAGCTCTTCCTTGATTTTTCCTGTCAGCCCCAAACGTAAGGCATCCTGCCAGCCGCTTTGTTCCATATGGAGAATTGAGGCGATAGTTCCTTTAAAGACACCGGCAGAGTGATTGTCAACTCTGGCACAGAGCGGGCATACCAGGCCTCCTCGCTTGATATTAAAAAACGCCATAGCTGCTATATTCTTATCGCAGATACTGCAGCTGTCAAGGCGCGGGCGGAAGCCGATTATTTTTAAAAATTTGATGATAAATACGCGGACTACCTTTTCTGTGTCAGCTCCGGAATTCATGTGCCTTAAGGCGGCATTTGCCAAGGTGTATACCTGCTCATTCTTCTCTTCGTGCGGCATAAGGTGGCCGAGAAGGTCAATAAGATAAGAGGAAAAAGCTATGGATTTTAATTCCGCGCGGATATGGTTAAAATTTTCTATGAGGTCGCATTGGGAAATCAGGTGGAGCCCGGATGAACGCGCTTGATAAAAGACGATTTCATTCGTTGAGAAAGGCTCAAGGCGCGAGGCGAATTTTTTGGGATCTTTACGGATACCTTTGAGTATCCCGTCAATCCTGCCGTAGTCCTTAGAAAAGAAATGGGCAATCATGCTTGTTTCCCTGAAATCGAAAGTTTTTAAGATAAGTGCCTCTGTTTTAAGAATAGCCATGATGGGTAGCGATTAGTGAGTTCGGTAACAGTTCATCCCTCGGAAGCATTCTCTTTATAAGATTGCTTCTCCGCCTTCGGCGGCCCGCAATGACACCGACGGACACTTCCAAGAGCTGAACTGTTACTGAGTTCGTGTCATTTCATAAAAAAGTGTTTCTTGTTTTGAGAACATGCGTCTTTTTGCCCATGGGGAGGTATCGTCATAGCCGGCCAGATGCAGGAATCCATGGATAAGGTATAGGATGAGTTCGTCCTTATATGATGTCCTGTAAATTTTGGCATTCCTTTTTGCCGTGTCTAAGGAGATTGCGATATCCGCGGCTTCCTGGCCGGTATAGTCAAATGACAAGACATCTGTTGGCCTGTTGCGCATAAGGTATTTTTTATTAAGCTGCCGTATCTGTTTATCGCTTAAAAAGCTTATCCCTAAGGTTAAACTTCTAGCCCCGCGCAGGCTGATTTTAAGCTTAGCGGCGATGTTTTCTATCGTGTCGCGGCTTAGCGGTAAGCGCTGGTTAGCCGTGTTTCTTATGATGATTTTCTTTTTTTGATAGTTCAGGGTATTCAATCCTGCCATGATAAAATCCGCTTAAAATATGGATAAATACTTTCGCGATTCTCTCAAGATCCTTTAAGGTTAGCTCGCAGTCATTAAGCTGGCCGTCAATAAATTTATTATTGATTACCTTGTGGACCATTTCTTCGATTTTTGCCGGTTGTGGCTCGGCAAGCACCCTGCAGGCAGCCTCCGCGGAATCTGCCAGGAGTACGATTGCCGTTTCTTTTGAGGTTGGCCGCGGCCCCGGATAGCGGAATCCCTCCTCTTGAATTTCTTCCAGCCCTTCACCTGCCTCAATCGCTTTGCGGTAGAAATAATACACTAAGCTTGTGCCGTGGTGTTGGCTGATAAAATCAATAATTGCCGGCTTTAATCTGTATTTCTTGGCTAGCTCAATCCCTTCCTTAATGTGGTTCATAATGACCATTTTGCTCATAGAAGGGCTTAGATGAGAATGTTTGCTTGAGGCCTTTTGGTTCTCTACGAAGTATTCCGGGTTACTCAGTTTTCCGATATCGTGGTAATAGGCACCGATACGCGCAAGCAAAGAATTCGCGCCGATGCTTTCTGCGGCTGCCTCCGCGAGGTTACCGACAATCAGGCTGTGCAGGTGTGTCCCCGGCGTTTCAAGGACCATTTTCCTAAGAAGCGGATGGTTAAAGTCTGAGAGCTCTAAAAGGCTGATATTCGTCAGTATTCCAAACCAGTTTTCAATCAGAGGTAATATGCCCGTGACTGCTATGGCACAGATAATACCGCTAAAAAAGTTAGGCACAATGATTCCCGGAAGCGTTTGATGGTACATGAGCCCAAAAAGCAAAGCCTGCACTAATCCCGCGCAAAGCCCGGCAGTGAGTATGCGGATTCTGGAACGTATCTTTCTGACTAAGAGCGCGGTAGTGATTCCGGTAATCAGAAATATGAGGCATGTGTCTAAAGAATTATTGGCGATAATCCCCGCGAAGCAGGATGCCAGCACGCAGAATACAAAAGACAGCCTTAGGTCATTATATAATATGGCGACGAGGAGTATGAGCGCGGTAACGGGGATATATGCCGTGCTGATATAGTAATCAATTAATTTTTTGCTGATAATGACGAAAACAATAAAAAGCAGGACCAGCAGTAAATATCCTTGCTTTTTGATTGCGGGGAGCATGTCTTTTGAAGATGCCACATATAACACCACACTGATAATAAGAAAGGCGCTTGCCAATGGTAAGGCGATGAGCGGCACTAAAAGAATGATTAGCAAAGCAAAGGCTAGAAAGTAAAGCTTAGAGAGGTGCGGCGAAATCGCAGAAATAACGTTACGTGCGGTTTTTGGAAAGAGTTGCTGCGTCAGGGCATTCTTAGCGTGCTGTTGATAATTTTTCATAGGCTGCGATTATCCTCTGGACAAGTTCATGCCTGACGACATCCTTACCGCTAAAGCTGATACATTGTATCCCTTTAATGGCTTTTAATATATCAAGTGCTAGGAATAATCCTACAGGCTTACCGCCGGGCAGGTCGCTTTGGGTAAGATCTCCGGTGATCACGGTCTTTGAATCAAATCCTAGCCGGGTAAGAAACATCTTTAATTGCTCTACCGTGCAGTTTTGCGCTTCATCGAGTATAACAAAGGCATCATTGAGTGTCCTTCCCCGCATATATGCCAGAGGGGCAACCTCAATAGTCCCCATTTCAATGTATTTTTCTATTTGTTCTGCCTCCATCATATCGTAGAGGGCGTCATAGAGCGGCCGGAGATACGGCAGTATTTTTTCATACAGTGTTCCGGGAAGATATCCTAATGATTCGCCGGCTTCAATCGCGGGACGGGTAAGGATGATTCTGCGCACATAGCCTTTGCGTAAGGCTTCAACAGCCATTGCCATTGCTAGGTATGTCTTGCCTGTGCCGGCAGGCCCTATCGCGAAGACTATGTCATAGTCCTTGATTGCCTGAAGGTAGTTGCGTTGAGCGGGGCCTCGCGGCCCTATACTTTTTCCCTTAAAAGAAAATCCTATATCTACCTGTTCTTTGGGGGGTATTTTTTTAGTTTCATCTTTATCATCTATCGTAGTTTTTTTATTTTTAAAGGAATAAATCAGATTGTGGAGTTCTTCCTTCGCGATGAGCCTTCCCGAGCGAATGTCAGATAGCAGATGCTCTATTAACAGAAACGCCGCTTTGAGGTTTTTCGCGCCGCCGGTAACTCTTAGGGTTTCTCCCCGCAAGAGTATTTTTATCCTGAAAGAATTTTCAAGCAGAGGAATATGTTCGTCCCGTGTCCCTAAGAGGCCGTGTGCCTCAGAGGAATTTTTTAATATGAGCGTTTTTTCCATATATCGATAGGTTGTCCCTTATCGGCGCATGAAGGTAAGCCGCGCAGGTTTATTGTCAAGGCCGTTAATTTTTGGGTATCCTTAGCTCTTTTCCCGGGCGGATTTTGTCAGGAGATTTTAAGGTATCCTGGTTAGCCTCAAATATCTCCTTCCATTTTTTTGTGGTTCCGTATATTTTTTCTGAAATTTTTTGTAACGTATCGTCCTTTTGAACTATGTAGGTTTCAAATTCAGGAGTTGACGTTATTTCTTCCTCTGGGATAGGCGCCGAGGTTTCTACCTGTATTGAGCCAAGATCCTTGTTTCTTTGAGCCCCTGACGTTGGTTCGTCCATTGATTCAGGTGATTTTTTTAACCTTTCGAATTTAATCGGGCTTCGCAGCTCGATTTCAACGACTTTAGTCGTGCGTTGGGTGAATTTTTTCGCCTGTTGCGTATCTTGAGGGGCACTCCCGGAAAGATATCCTTGGTTGCCGGTGAGTTCTTGATCTACCCTGTCTTTAGCGACTGAGTAGGTTCGTACAACACACCCACTGAGTAAAAGTGCCGCGGATAATCCTAAACAAACGTTGGACACTAATCGATGCATAGTAACACTGCTCATGCTTCCTCCCTTTTTATGTAACAGTTCAGCCTTTAGAAGTGCCCGTCGGTATCATTGCGATCCGCCGAAGGCGGAGAAGCAATCTTATAAAAAGACTGCTTCGTCGCTGTCGCTCCTCGCAGTGACACGAATACTTCCAAACGCTGAACTATTACCTTTTTTAAGTTATGGCTGGCTTGTGTCAGACATATAGTACGGTTATAAATGGTATTTCTCCGGTAGTATATTACGGTGATTTTATTGCTGTCTTTTTATGCGTTAAGTTTACTTCATTGAGTTGTTTCTCTGTCACTTGGCTAGGGGCCTGGGTCATAGGGCAAAGGCCCTTCTGGGTTTTCGGAAAGGCAATAACCTCGCGGATGGAACTGCATCCGGTAAGAATTGCCAGGAGCCTATCTAGCCCGAAGGCAATGCCTCCGTGGGGAGGCGCCCCGAAAGTAAATGCCTCAAGGAGAAACCCGAATTTTGCCTTTGTTTCTTCTTCCGAGAGGCCAAGAATCTTAAAAATTTTGCCCTGTAGGTTTTGATCATGAATTCTTATTGACCCCGAAGCAATTTCATTGCCATTAAGCACTAAATCGTATGAGCGAGAACGTATTTTGGTCAGTTCTGGTGTTTCCAGAGCGGCGCTATCCTCTTGATGAGGCGCGGTAAAAGGATGATGTTCCGATTCCCAGCGCTTTTCCTCGTTATTGTATTTAAAGAGGGGAAAATCTATAATCCAGACAAAGGCGAATTCCTCCTGCTCTGTACGCAGGTTAGGTTTATCGTTGTTATAGCGTTCCATTGCCTCTTTGTAGGCCATGCGTTTAAAAGGAATCGTTAACTCGATGCCTTTGAGCTCTTTTAAGATCGTAGAGAAAAGACTCTCAGTGAGCTTGAAAATATCTTCTTCGTTGACAAAAGACATCTCCATATCTAACTGGGTGAATTCCGGCTGGCGGTCAGCCCGTAAGTCTTCGTCACGGAAACATTTGGCTATTTGGAAATACTTTTCAATTCCTGATACCATGAGGATTTGCTTGAATAATTGGGGTGACTGCGGAAGGGCGTAAAACTCATGAGGGCTTAAGCGCGATGGCACGAGAAAATCCCGGGCTCCTTCAGGAGTTGATTTAGTAAGAATCGGAGTTTCTACTTCAAGAAAGCCCTGGCTATCGAGAAAACGCCGTATGCTTTGATAGAGCTTGTGCCTTAAAACGATAGTGTTAAGCATTTTCGGCCGGCGTAAGTCAAGATAACGGTATTTCAGGCGTATTTCTTCTCCTACGTCTATGCTGCCATTGATTTCAAACGGCAGGGTATTTGAAGGATTCAGTATTTCGATTTCGCGTGCCAGAATTTCTATTTCACCGCTTGGTATTTTAGGGTTAATGGTCCCTTTCGGGCGGGGATTAACGGTACCCTTAAGCACAATCACAAATTCGCTTCTTAAATTGGCCGCGACTTCATAGGCAAGGGGTGCTTCTTTGGGAATAAAGACCACCTGGGTAATTCCCTGCCGGTCTCTAATATCAATAAAAATCAATTTTCCGTGGTCACGGCGTGCTTCAACCCATCCGCAGAGGATGATTTCTTTTCCCGCGTCGCTTATGGTCAATTCACCGCAGGTGTGTGTGCGTAGCATAGTTATAACCTTTCTTTGATTTCGTTAACAATAGTGGTAAACGCTATTTCGTGTTGACTGCCTGCGCGCATATCTTTTAAGGCAATTACCTGTTTTGCCAGCTCATTTTCTCCGAGTATGGCGGCAAAACGCGCCTTTGAATCATGAGCCTTTCGCATCTGGGCCTTTAAGGATTTATCTTCATAATCCATATCGCAGGAAATACGCGCTTGGCGTAATTCCTGAAGCAGGAGAAACCCTTTCTTTTGGGCTTGTTCGCCTAAGGTAATAACAAAGACACTCAGGTTTTCGGCAAAAACGCCTGATTCTTGAGGCGCGGCTAAGAGAAGCCGCTCCAGGCCGAACGCGAAACCCATTGCCCCCAGATGAGGGCCTCCTAAGTTAGTAATCAGCGTATCGTATCTGCCTCCTGCTCCTAAAGCGTCTTGGGCCCCCAGCCCAGGATGAGAGATTTCAAAAACTGTCTTGGTATAATAATCAAGGCCTCTTACTAAGCTAGTGCTGGAATGATAGTCAACCTTGAGCGCGTCAAGGTTATTTTTTACTATGGTAAAGTGTTGTAAGCACGGTTGGCATAAATACTCATTATACTGTAAATCAAGTTCGCTGACAACTTGTTTACAGCCATCGTTCTTACAGTCTAAAATCCTAAAGACATTTCGGTTAAAGCGGTCATTACAGTCTTCACAAAGCTTTTCTAGCTTATCTTTGAGTTTTTCGCGTAAGAGCCTATTGAGCGTTTGCTTATCCTCGGGGCAGCCCAAGCTGTTTATTTTTATCTGATAGCCGCTAATTTTCAGTTCTTCCAGAATTCCGCGAGCAAGAGCGATAATTTCTGAATCTACGTATGGGTTTGATGAGCCTATGGCCTCAATACCGATATGATGAAACTGGCGAAGCCGCCCCTTTTGTGGGCGTTCCGCGCGAAACATGGGCCCCATGTAGTAGAGTTTCATAAAACCATCGGTTTTATCCAGGTTATTCTCTAAATATGCCCTGACTACCGCTGCTGTAGCCTCAGGACGCAAGCAGAAGATTTCTGTTTGGCGAGGGATGAGAAACATCTGTTTTTTGACTATTTCGGTTTCTTCACCCAAGGAGCGGTTAAAAAGGCCGCTATGCTCTAAAATTGGGGTTCGTATGGGTTTATATCCATAGAGGTCAAAGATATCCCTGCATTTTTCCTCAACAGACAGCCAGACTGCCGCCTCAGCAGGTAAGATATCCTTTGTTCCCGTAGGTGCTTTAAACGTTTCGATATTTTCCTTCATTGTATGCGCTGGAGTGTTGGCACATGCTGCCAAAATGAAGCGTGTGAGAGGAAATTTATTTAATGCGTTGTTTCATCTCTAGGCCGGGTTTGAAAATAACTACTTTACGCGCGGGTACAGGTACTGTTTGGCCTGTTCGGGGATTTCTTCCGATACGGGGGCGGCGGGTTTTTAGTTTAAAGACGCCGAAATTACGCAGTTCAATCTTTTCATCTCGGATTAAGCTTTCAATAATACAGTCAAAAATTCCCTGCAGGACTTTTTTGACAATAATCTGCTTAATCCCTGTCGCATCAGTAACCTTTAAAGCGATATCTTTTTTAGTCATAACTCCCTCCTGTAAGTAATCTATGCTTACGAGCCTATAGTCCTCCGTCAACCTGATTCTTAATAGTATAGCGGATATTGGCTATCGACAATTGACTATAGGCTACTCGCTATTGACCCGTTATTATTTTTACGTAACTAACGTAGCATAAAAAGGTTAGAGGGTCAAGGAAAATCTTTCTTCACCTAAAAGTGATTCCATTTCCTGGATCAATCCTTGATTGGGCTGGACGTGCAGTTCCTCGGAAACAAGAATATGGTAGCGCGCGCGATTGGCAGTATCCATATGGAGGTAGACCGGGGTCTTCCCTGAGTATTGGGTGAGCATGGTTTTTAGGCTCAGTAAAAGATTTTCCCTTAAACCGGCAATGTTTATGTCTATTTTCAGGATTTGTTTATACGCTTCTTCGAGAGGAATAATGGTACTCGCTATGATTTTCGGGGCTTCCTCTTTCAGATTTAAACGGCCGGTAATTAAGACTATGCTGTTTGGCTGTATAAAACGGCTGTTTTGTTTATAAGACTCAGGAAAAACCAGGATTTCAACGGCGCCGCCAAGGTCCTCAAGCTTCAAAATAGCCATTTTCTCACCTGATTTACGGGTAACGGTATATTTGATTTTTATGATAAGCCCCGCGATTTTAATGAGGTCGTTATCTTTAGTGGTTCCCAGATGAGCTATAGAACAGCAGGAAAAGCGCTTAAGCTGATTGGCAAAACGTGACAGGGGATGCCCGGTGACATAAAAGCCGAGCATCTCTTTTTCAAAAGCCAAGAGCTGGGGCTCAGACCACTCTCTTACTTGAGGGGTCTGCGTCAGTTGTTTCTTAAAACCGTTTGTTTGGCCTGCGTCAAAAAATGATAATTGCCCCGTTGCTTTTTCTTTCTGAGACTTGGATGATGTTTCAAGGGTGTGCTCTAAATCCATCATCAGCTGTGCCCTGAATAAGCCGAAGGAATCCATTGCCCCGGCTTTAATCAGTGATTCCATGACTTTACGGTTGACAAGGCGCAGGTCGAGATTTTCGCAAAAATCAGATAATGATTTAAATTTCCCTTTTTCATCTCTGATCTTAAGGATCGACTCAATTGCTCCCTGGCCGACGTTTTTTACCGCGATAAGCCCAAAACGAATGTTCTTATCATCAATCACGGTAAAAATATCCCGGGATTCATTAACATCAGATGGTAAAATTTCAATTCCTATGCGCTGGCATTCCCCCACATATTCCACGATTTTATCGGTGTTGTCTTTTTCTGAGGTAAGCAGGGCTGCCATGAATTCAACAGGATAATTAGCCTTAAGGTAGGCGGTGCGGTAGGAAATAAGCGCGTAGGCCGCCGAATGCGATTTGTTGAACCCATAACCTGAGAAATACTCTATCTGGTCAAAAATCTTGTTCGCGGATTGCTCACGCAGCCCATTTTTCTTTGCTCCTTCTACAAAATGCTGCCGCTGTGTTTCAAGGACTTCGGGAATCTTTTTTGCCATAGCCTTGCGCAGGATGTCTGCCTGGGCAAGCGAGAAGCCTGCTAATACCGAGGCAATTTGCATTACCTGCTCTTGGTAGACCATAATCCCGTAGGTTGGAGCGAGTATTGGCTCAAGCTTTTTTGATTCATAGCGGATAGCGGTTTTCCCGTTCCGGCGCTGAATAAAATCATCAAGCATCCCTGAGCCCATTGGCCCTGGCCGGTAGAGTGCCAGGATAGCGATTAAATCTTCAAACTGGGACGGGTTTACTTTTTTGAGCAGATCACGCATGCCGTTAGATTCAAGCTGAAACACCCCTAAGGTTTGCGCTGAGCTTAAAAGGTCAAAGGTTTTTTTATCGCTAAGGGCGATTGTCTCGATATTGAGCGAGTACTGCCTTCTTTCTTTGATGATTTCCAGGGCCCTTTGGATTACGGTTAAGGTGCGTAGGCCAAGAAAATCCATTTTAAGAAGGCCTATCTTTTCAAGCGATTCCATCGCATATCCCGTGGTGATAGTTTGTTCATCCCCTGCTTTAAACAGCGGTACATAATAGTCTAAGGGTTTATCAGAAATGACGACTCCCGCGGCATGGGTTGAGGCATGGCGGGTGAGCCCCTCAAGGGATTTCGCGGTGTCTATAAGCTGTGTTACGGAGGCGTCGCTTTTATATAAATGTTCTAATTCAGGCTCTTGATGCAGCGCGTCATCTAAGGTAATGTTTAATTCTACCGGTATTAGCTTGGCAATTTTATCAACATCGGCATAACTCATTCCCATAACTCTTCCTACGTCGCGGATAACCGCCCGTGCCAGCATTGTTCCAAAGGTAATAATCTGGGCAACGTTCTTTTGGCCGTATTTTTTAGTAACATAATCAATGACCTCCTGCCTTCGTTCATAACAAAAGTCTATGTCGATATCAGGCATTCCTATTCGCTCAGGGTTTAAGAAACGCTCGAAAAGCAGGCCATATTTGAGGGGGTTAATATCGGTGATTTCTAAAAGATAGCTTACCAGGCTTCCTGCCGCGGAACCTCTTCCCGGCCCGACAGGAATGCCTTTACTCTTGGCGTAGTGGATAAAATCCCAGACAATGAGAAAATAACTGGTAAACCCTATTTTTTTGATGGTTTCTAGCTCATATTCAAGGCGCTCCCGTATATCGTTGGTTTCTTCAGGGAAACGTTTTGTAAGCCCTTTTTCGCATAAGCCGCGTAAGAATTCGTCCTTTGTCTTTCCCACAGGAGCTTCGTACAGGGGTAAGTGCAGCTGTTTAAAATTCAATTCAAGATTACATTTTTCGGTAATGGCTATAGTGTTGGTAATTGCTTCTGGGAGCTCTTTAAAGAGCGCTTTCATTTCATCCGCGTTTTTGAAATAGAATTCCTCGGAATGAAAGCGCATGTGTCCAGGATCAGAAAGCGTGGCCTGGGTTTGTATACATAACAAGGCTTCGTGCGCCTTAGCGGCTTGCCTGGTCAAATAATGCACATCATTAGTAGCAACCAGCGGCAATGATAACTCTCTGGCAAGTTTCATGAGGCTTTGATTGCAGAGTGTTTGTTCTTCCAAGCCGTTGTGCTGCACTTCTATATAGAAATTACCTTTGCCAAAGATCTGCAGAAAATCATCGGCGCATCGTAAGGCGCTGGTATACTGATTGTTTCTTAAAAGCGTAGGGATTTCGCCTTTGAGGCAGGCCGTTAAACCGATGAGGCCTTTAGCGTGTTCTGCCAGGATTTCCTTATCTATACGGGGACGGTAATAAAATCCTTCCAGATACCCTATGGAAACGAGCTTCATGAGGTTATGATAGCCTTCTTCGTCTTTACACAGAAGGATGAAATGATGGTTAGATTCTTTTATTCCCGTCGATGACTTATCAAAGCGGCTTTTGGGAGCGATATAGGTTTCGCATCCAATGATTGGTTTTACTCCTGAGCGCTGGGCCTCAAGGTAGAACTCAATAGCCCCGAACATATTGCCGTGGTCGGTAAGTGCCAAAGCAGGCATTTTATGGTGGCTGGCTAATTGTAGGAGTTTCTTAAGTAAGCAGGCGCCGTCAAGGAGGCTGTATTGGCTGTGGAGATGCAGGTGGACAAAATCGGAGTGCGGCATTTCTATGAAAAATTATAAAAGGTCAATAGTCTATGGTCGATAGTCTATCGAAAAAAAGTACAATTGACCATCAGCTATTGACCCTTCTGTTTTACTTACTTTATTCCCACTCTATCGTTGCGGGTGGTTTGGAAGAGATATCGTAAACGACGCGGTTTACTCCTTTTACTTCGTTGATAATACGGTTTGAGAGTGCTTCTAAAAGCGAGTGCGGAAGTTTCGCCCAGTCCGCTGTCATTCCGTCAACTGAGGTTACACAGCGGATAGCGACGACATTTTCATACGTTCTCGTATCTCCCATCACACCGACAGATTTAACGGGTAAAAGTACCGCGAACGACTGCCATACTTGCTCGTAAAATTCGGTTTTTTTGATTTCCTCAATAACCCGTTTGTCTACCTCGCGTAATATATCCAGGCGTTCTTGGGTCACCTCTCCTATGATTCTAATAGCCAGTCCTGGCCCCGGAAACGGCTGCCGGTAGAGTACTGCTTCTGGAATCCCTAATTCTTTGCCTATTTTTCTTACCTCGTCTTTGAAAAGTTCGCGAAGCGGTTCTATAAGCTTGAGCTTCATATTCAGGGGAAGCCCGCCCACGTTATGGTGGGTTTTTATTTTTGCCGATGGCCCTCCGAACGCGGGAATTGACTCAATAACATCAGGGTAGAGTGTTCCTTGCGCCAGGAATTCTACGCCTTTAATTTTATGCGCTTGTTCCTCAAATATCTTGACGAACTCATCGCCGATAATTTTACGTTTTTCTTCGGGGTCGCTGACATGAGCAAGGCGTTTGAGGAACCTGCCTTCCGCTTCGATATGGGTTAAATTCAAATGGAAAGTGTCTTTAAACACTTTTTTTACCTGGAGAGCTTCATCTTTACGTAAAAGGCCGTTATCGATAAAAATGCAGCGTAAATTATTGCCTATTGCCTTATGGATGAGGAGCGCGGCTACTGATGAATCGACGCCTCCGCTTAAGCCACAGACTACTTTACTTTTGCCAGCGGACTGTTTTATGGTATTGATTGCTTCGGTTATAAAGGATTTGATGTTCCAGCGGCCGGAACAGCCGCTGATTCTAAAGAGAAAATTGGCGATAATGTCGTTTCCGCGCGGCGTATGCGCTACTTCGGGGTGGAACTGCACGCCGTAGATCTTTTTTTTCTTATCAGAAATTGCCGCGTGCGCCGTAGTAAGGGTGTGGGAAATAGTCTGAAAACCGCGGGGAGCTTTGACAATGTGGTCGGCGTGGCTCATCCAGCTGGTGATATTTCCGGGAAGGCGGTAAAATAAATCGGTGTTGTCATCAATAAATAATTCTGCCTTGCCGAATTCGCGTTCCGAGGTAAATTTCACCTTTCCGCCGGCAAGTTGGGCTATTGCCTGCATGCCATAGCAAATTCCTAGAATCGGGATGCCTAACTTTAAAATATCTTTATCAGGCAGCGGGCTCTGTTTCGCGTACACCGACGCGGGGCCTCCGCTAAGAATCAAACCTTTAGGCGCAAGCTCTTTTATGCTGGCGGAAGAAATGTTGAAAGGGACAATCTGGCTGTAGACACGATTTTCCCGTACTCGCCTGGCAATGAGCTGGGTATATTGCGAGCCGAAATCAAGGATTAAGATAGTCTCTTTTTTTGTTTGCTGGCGCGACTGTTTGAGGGGAATGAATTTTTTTGTTCGGTGCTTCTTCGGAAGTAAAGGAAATTTTGCCATAGTTTTTTATTTACCCATACCTACCCCTTGGACAACCTGAAATATTTTTCCCTCTGTTTGGATGCTAGGGGCAATAATCATTTCAACATCATGCATCTCTTTGATGTTTGTGGCTCCCAGTGAGCCCATGCAGGTTGTCAATGCTCCCATAAGATTCTGCGAGCCGTCATCTACCTTTGCCGGCCCGTAGAGTATTTCCTTAAGGCTTCCGCTGACTCCTACTTTCACTCGTGTGCCGCGGGGCAAATTCACATGCGAGGTAGCCATGCCCCAGTGGTATCCCCTTCCAGGGGCTTCAATGCTTCGGGCAAAGGATGAACCAACCATGACGGCATCTGCCCCGGCAGCGAAGGCCTTGCAGATTTCACCGCCGATACGCATGCCTCCGTCAGTAATAATGGGTATATAATTCCCCGTGCGCTTAAAGTAGTAGTCACGCGCGGCAGCCGCGTCTACGGTCGCGGTAACCTGGGGTACTCCGATACCTAAGACGCCCCGTGTGGTGCAGGCAGCTCCGGGGCCTATACCGATCAATAAGCCGCTGGCACCGGTTGCGAGCAATTCTATAGTGACCGCGTAGGTAACACAGTTTCCTATAATTATGGGGATTTTCATGGACTTGCAGAATTTATGCAGGTCTAAGGCCTTGTATTCGCTTGAAATATGGCGGATGGTGGTGACTGTTGACTGGACAACAAAGATATCGCATCCTGCATCCTGGGCAATCTTTCCGAACCTGTAGGCATTGGCAGGAATACAGCTGACGCAGGCAATGCCTTTTTTACTTTTAATCTCATGGATACGCTTGGTAATAAGGCTTTCTTTTATCGGCTTGGTGTATACGCTTTGTACCAGTTCTGTAGCCTTTTCGTTAGAAGCCTTAGCGATTTTTTCCAAGACTTCATCAGGATTATCGTAGCGTGTTTGTATTCCGTCGAGATTGAGGACCGCCAGCCCTCCTAATTTACTCATCGCAACCGCAAATCCAACATCGACGACGCCGTCCATTGCCGCCGCAAGTATGGGAACCTTGAATTTCATGGTGCCGACACTAAACGCAGCATCTACCTCATTAGGATTGCAGGTCTGCATGCTGGGCACGAGCGCGACTTCGTCAAACCCGTAACAGCGCCTTGCTCGTTTACCGATTCCGATCCATTCTGCCATTGTTCCTCGCTATCTTGTTATTCTTCAAGAAGTTATAGTATTTTTTGTTGGTGTATGAGTATAACTTATTTTGTCAGTATTGTCAATAGATATTTAATTCTAGTACAATGTAACATAAGTTATTGAATTTCCTCCCCCTTAATGGGGGAGGATAGGTGGGGGTGATATTAGTCGGGCATTTCCCTCCCCTAACCCCTCCCATCAAGGGAGGGGAAGAGTTAAAAACTTTTGTTACAGTGTACTAGTGCGCTGTAACATAAATTTTTACTATCTACAAGGCTTCACCTTGCCAGCGGGGGTGGCAAGATTGTGTTTGAACATGCCGAACGTCCATGCGAAAACATAACCTTGTCAGGGCACGCGCGCTTTATATCCTGACACGATAAAACATTGTTAATAACTAATGTCACGCTGTACTAGGTTTATTGCTCTATCACAGACCTGTAGCGCTGTTTTTCCTTGGGCACCCACCAGTCTATGAGATTGTAGCTTATCCCGACAGGAGCGGGCTTTATCCCCTGGAAACGCTTTGAGATAATCGGCAGGCTGTCCGGTATATAAAGAAACATGTAAGGTTGTTCATCATAAAGTATGCTGTGGATTTCCTGGTAAATTTCCTTTCTTTTATTTTGGTCAAAGGTTTTGCGCCCTTCATCGAGCAATCGGTCAACCTCGCTATTTTTATAGCTGATAAAATTGAACTCACCTTCTTTTGTTTTTGAGGAATGCCAAATATCGTAGCAGTCAGGCTCCCTTCCCAGCGACCAGCCAAGAAGGGCCGCGTCAAAATGCCGCTTGTCAATATACTCCGAAAGGAATGCCGACCACTCGACTATCTTTATTTTTACTTTTATTCCGATATTCTTAAGGTGGGACTGTATAATTTCCGCGGCGCGCTGGCGCTCAAGGTTTCCCTGGTTAGTAATAATGGTAAATTCAAAGGCAGCCCCTTCCTTATCTAAAATACCATCGCCGTTGTGGTCTCTCCAGCCGCATGCTGATAAAATTTCTTTTGCCTTCTCGGGAGAGTATGGCGCGGGGGTTATCTCCTTATTGTAGGCCCAGGATTCAGGGACAAAAGGGCCTGTGCACATTCGGCCTAAGCCTAGTAATACCCCTTGAATAATTTCATTTTTGTTTACCGCGTAATTGAGGGCCTGGCGGATTCGCTTATCTTTAAAGAAAGGATGCGACAGATTGTAGCCAAGATAGGTGTAGCCAAATGATTCTAATCGGAATTTCTGGTAATTGTCCTTAAAAAATTTGGTGTCCGTCTGTTTTTTGTATTGCAGGGAACTGAGGCCGCTAAAATCAATAGTCTGCGCCTGTAATTCTAAAAATAAGGTTGCCTCATCGGGGATCACTTTGAAGATGTAACGGCTAAGATAGGGGGATTTCTCAAAATAGTTTTTATTGCTTACCAATTCCACCCTTTCCTGTGATTTCCAGGCTTTGAGTTTATAAGGGCCTGTACCGATAGGTTGACGCGCGTAGGAAGTCGCCTGAAGATCTTCTTTCTCTAAAAGGTGCAGGGGCATAATCGGCATTCCCCAGCTGGCGAGCCCGGGAGCAAATGGTTCGCTATAGCTGACACCTACGGTGTAATCATCGATAATTTCCAAAGATTTGACTTTTAAAAAGTCCCCAGAGTAGGGGGTGCGCACCAAGGGATCGATTAATTTCTGATAGGTAAACGCGACATCTGCCGCTGTAAAAGGACTGCCGTCATGCCAGCGAATGCCTTTACGCAGGTGAAAAATAATCGTCAGCCCTTCATTTTTGATTTCCCAGGATTCCGCTAAATCACCGATGAGGTTGATATCCTTGTCATATTTGACCAAGCCGTTATAGAGCAGGCCGCAGACATCCGCGGATGCTGAATCCGAAGCCAAAATAGGGATTAATGTCCGGGCATCACTGATAGAGCCCGCGACAAGCGCGTCGCCATAATCCTGAGCAAAGCAACAAGAGGTTATGATACACATCGGCCCCAGGAGAGCGGTGAGTAGCGCAAGGCTTTTGCCCCGCACCCCCTTGAGTACACCGTCATACTCACAAAGTCTAACTTTACGGTGTACTAGTTTGCGCGGCATGGCTTAAAACTTTATTTTTGTTCTTTTTGCTCGGGTACTTTTTGGGTTGTATTTGCTGGAGGTGATTGTGTCTGAGTTTGGTTTGATGGAGGGTTTTCTGGGTTTTTAGTTTCTTGCGCAGTATCGTGTGTCTGGGAAGTGTTTGTTTGAGGTTTTACAGGGATTTTCTTTCCCTCAATAAGCGATTGTGAACGCTGCTTAGAGATGAGGGCTAGGGATAAGCAGGTAATGAAGAAAATAATGGCAAATAGTGCTGTTGCTTTAGTAAGCATGGCATTGGTCTTGGTACCGAAAATTGACTCGGCCCCTGAAAAGGTCTCGGATAAGCCCCCGCCTCTGCCAGCCTGAACTAAGACAATGGCGATCAACCCTATACATACAATGACGTGAAGGTAAATAAAAATACTATATAACATGAGTTATCCTTTCAAAGTGTTGCGTACGAGGCAAGAGAAAACATCTGCCTTGAGGCTGGCTCCACCTACGAGTGCTCCATCAATGTCGCCTTGAGCCATAAGTCCGGCTATATTTTCCGGCTTGACTGAGCCGCCGTATTGAATGCGTATGCTGCTTGCGGTATCATCGCCATAGTGCTGTGTTAACCAGCTTCTAATGTAGTGGTGTACTTCTTGCGCCTGTTCGGGAGTGGCTACTTTTCCAGTTCCTATTGCCCATACCGGTTCATAGGCAAGAATTATTTTTTCCGCGTCGAGTTTTGTTAATCCTTGCAAGCCTTTATCAAGTTGACTCTTGATACGTTCAAACGTAAGGCTTTTCTCTCTATCCAACAGGTTTTCTCCGATACAGACTATCGGAGTTAAACCGTTTTTTAACGCCGCGAAAACCTTTTTGCTTACCGTTTCGTCAGTTTCTCCGAAGAATTGGCGGCGCTCGGAGTGGCCTATCAGGCAATAGCTGCAGCCGGCATCTTTGAGCATTTTTCCTGAGATTTCACCCGTATATGCCCCCTCATCTTCCCAAAAGAGATCCTGGGCAGACAATCCGATAGTGCTTGCTTCAAGCATATCCGCGATATAGGTAAGTAAAGTAAATGGCGGGCATACCACAATGTCTACCGCTTCTATATCATAGAGGTCTCTCTTTAGGATAGTGACTAAATCTTGGCCCTCCTTAAGGGTTTTATACATCTTCCAATTTCCGGCAATTATGGGCCTGCGCATTTTTCTGCTTTTATTTTTTATCAGTTAACGCTGCTATCCCGGGAAGGGTCTTGCCTTCAAGAAATTCTAGCGATGCCCCTCCTCCGGTTGAAATATGGGTCATTTTATTTTCTAAACCAAATTTTGCCACTGCCGCCGCGGTATCTCCACCGCCGATAATGGTTGTTGCCTTAAGCCCCGCGAGGCACTTCGCGATTTCTTTTGTTCCGTTGGCGAAGGCGTCAATTTCAAAAATCCCTAACGGGCCGTTCCAGACTACCGTTTGGGCTTTTTTAAGGCTGTCGCAATATGCCTGGATTGTTTTGGGGCCTATATCAACCCCAATGAAGCCATCAGGGATATCTTCACCTGTTATTTGTACGGTTGAACCTGGTTCTATCTTGTCAGTGATGACATTATCTATGGGTAAGGATAGAGTGACATTTTGTTTTTGCGCTTTTACTAAAATTTCTTTGGCGATCTCTAATTTCTCTTTTTCTAATTTTGAGTTTCCTATTTTTTTGCCTTGTGCCTTTAAAAAGGTATAGGCCATGCCGCCTCCAATAATAATCGCGTCGGCTTTGGGCAGGAGGTTTTCAATCACTCCGATTTTATCGGAAACCTTAGACCCTCCTAAAATAACAATAAAGGGTTTCTTCGGCTTTTCCAAGGCCGCGCCAAGATAGGTGATTTCTTTCTCCAGCAGGAGCCCTGATACCGAGGTCAGGTAGTGAGCCACTCCCTCTGTCGAGGCGTGCGCTCTATGCGCGGTACCGAAGGCGTCGTTGACATAAATATCGGCTACACTCGCTAATGCCTTTGAAAATGCCGCGTCATTTTTTTCTTCTTCAGCGTGAAAGCGCAGATTCTCTAATAAAACAATCTTTTCGTTTGACGCCGCGATTTCATCCTTAATCCCCTGGCCGATACAATCGCTGAGCATTTTTACTTTTTGCTTGAGTAGTTGCTCGAGCCTTTCTTGAACAGGTTTAAGGCTGTATTTTGCGACCGGCTGGCCGTCAGGCCTGCCTAAATGGCTCATGAGTATAATTTGGGCAGGCTGCTTTTCTAAAATATAATTGATTGTCGGTAACGATGCGCGAATACGGGTATCATCGGTGATGGCTAAGCTAGTGTCTTGCGGCACGTTAAAATCACAGCGGACTAAGACTTTTTTCCCGCACAGCGGCACATCTTTTACTGTCAGTTTATTCATTTGAAGTATGTTCAAGGCTAAGCCTCGTTAACGAGGCTTAGCCTTGATAACGCATTTTTACAGGCCTTTTTTAGCGATAAAATCAATGAGGTCAACAACTCTCGAGCTGTAGCCCCATTCATTATCGTACCATCCCAGGATTTTTACGAAGGTTCCGGTGATTACCTTGGTTAGTTCCGCGTCAAAAATGCAGGATTTCGGATTACCGACAAAGTCCCGGGAAACCAGGGGAATATCGCAATATTCCAAGATATGCTTCATTGGGCCTTCGGCTGCTTTTTTAAACGCGGTATTCACTTCTTCAATCGTCGTTGCTTTTTCCGTTTCACAGGTTAGGTCGGTTACCGAGACATCAGGCGTGGGAACGCGCATGGCATAACCGTCCATCTTTCCCTTTAATTGCGGTAGGACCGAACCAATGGCCTTGGCCGCGCCGGTTGAAGTCGGGATCATTGAGACAGCGGCGGCCCGTGCCCGGCGTAAATCCTTATGCGGCAGGTCTAATATTTTCTGGTCATTGGTGTAGGAATGAATCGTGGTCATAAACCCGCGCTTGATACCGAAATTATCCAGCAGTACCTTGGCCATGGGAGCAAGGCAGTTGGTCGTGCAGGATGCGTTTGAAATGATGTGGTGTTTTTTAGGGTCATACATCTGGTCATTTACCCCGAGAACGATGGTGACATCTTCATCTTTGGCAGGTGCTGAGATGATTACCTTCTTGGCGCCCGCGCTGATATGGCCCAGGGCTTTGTCCCTTTCGGTGAAGACGCCGGTTGACTCAACCACGATATCCACCCCTAAATTTTTCCAGGGAATTTCTGCCGGTGATTTGTAGCTGACTATCTTCAATTCTTTGCCGTTAACAATTAAGGAAGTATCAGTTGCCTTTACGTCATCATGAAGTATTCCAAAGGTTGAATCATATTTTAAAAGATGGGCTAAGGTCTTTGTGCCTACCGGTAAATCATTGACTGCCACAAACTCTATATCTTTATTATGAAGCCCCGCCCGATATACTAACCTCCCTATTCTTCCGAAACCATTAATACCAACTTTTACTGCCATTTCATTCCTCCATGTTTAAAGCTACTGTTTCGTTTACCGTTTACCGCTGACAGTTTACCGTTACGGTGAGCGGTACACGGTTAACGGTACACGCAACAATTATCATTTCCTTCTTATTTACGATTGCTTCAGGTACTTCGCCGCTACTTCCGGAGGCGTCGGCACAACGTAAAAACCTGTCCCCCATTCAAAGCCGGCGACCCGGGTCAGTTTAGGCATTATCTCTATGTGCCAGTGATAGCCTTCCCGATGCTCCACATTTATCGGCGAGGTATGCACGATAAAGTTGTAAGCTGGATTATATAGCACATCTTTTATTCTTTGTAAAGTATTTTTAAGCATTTTCGCCAATTCCTGGATCTGTTCCTGGTTCATCATGCAGTAAGCCTCTTGATGCTTTTTGGGGATAATCCAGACCTCAAAGGGGAATTTTGAGATAAAAGGGCAAAAGGCGATAAAGTATTTACTTTCAAAGATGATTCTCTCCTTTTCCTGCAGCTCCTGGCGGATGATATCACAAAAAATACAGCGTTCGCGGTACTCAAAATACTTATAAGCGCCGTCTAATTCTTCCTGGACGTTTTTGGGTATCATCGGCAGGGCGATAAGCTGGGTATGCGGATGCTCAAGCGATGCCCCCGCGGAAGGGCCGTAATTTTTAAAGAGAAGGATATATTTAAAACGGGTATCTTTATGTAAATCGTTCATCCTCCGGCAATACATAGCGATGACGTTTTCCACCTCGTAGTCTTCCAGGTCAGGAATTTCCTTATGATGGTAGGGGGTTTGGATGATAATCTCATGAGCGCCGATGCCGTTTGACATATCATATAAGCCGACACCTCGGCGTTCTATTTCGCCTTCGATTTGCAGGGCAGGGAACTTGTTGGGTACTACCCTTACCTGCCATCCGGGCTTGTTAGGGTGCGTGGCGGGGTCGCGGATGACCTCTACCTCATGAGGGGTGGTTGCTTCGTTGCCGTAGCAAAAAGGGCAATCTCCTGTACGATAGACTATTTCTTCTTTTTCAAAGTCTTCCGGTTTGGTGGGGTTGTCCGTATCCACGATTACCCAGCGTTCAATGATAGGATCTCGTCTTAGTTCTGACATTATATTTCAGTTTCCCTTAAAAATCGTGCCGCGTCTTCCGGGGGGATAGGGCAAATGTAAAAACCGCTTCCCCATTCAAACCCCGCAACCCGTGTAATGCGCGGCATAATTTCAATATGCCAATGATAATCCTGATTAACGGTTTTCCAGTAACCGCGTTTTTCCCTGCGAAAAGGCGCGGTATGGATAATATAGTTATACGGCGGATCGTCTAAGGCTTTCTTCAGTTTAAGCAATACCTGCTTAAGAATTCTTGCCAAATCTACGCGGTGTTGATCGTCGCATTTGGTAAAATCACTGGAATGTTTTTTGGGTAAAATCCAGACTTCAAAAGGAAAACGTGACGCGAAAGGCGCTACCGCTACAAAACCATCCATATCACAGACTACGCGTTCTTTCTGTTGTGTTTCCTGGCGTATAATATCGCAAAAGATACAGCGTTCATGATAGTCGTAGTATTGGCGCGAGCCGATAAGTTCTTCTTTTACCCGCATCGGGGTTATCGGTGTGGCGATGAGCTGTGAGCGCGAATGCTTTTCCTTCCCGCCGCCAGCGCTCCAGCCGTGATTTTTGAAGACAAGGACATATTTAAACCTCTGGTCTTTTTCTAAATCCATCATCCGTTCCCGGTAAGCGTAAAAGACGCTTGCAATCTGCTCTGTCGCCAGATCAGCGATATTATCTATATGCTGGGGTGTCTCTACGATAACTTCATGCGCGCCGATACTGTTCATGACATCATAAAGGCCATGGCCGCGGCGGTCGGAATCGCCTTCAATACGTAAAAAAGGGGCGACACTCGGAATGGCTCGTACCTGCCATCCCGGGGTATTAGGCTGGTTATTTTTACGGATGGCAAATATTTCACCCGGGGTCTTGGCCTCCTTCGTTTCACAAAAGGGGCACTCCCCGTCAGGCGAGCCATTTGCTTTGGAGCTTAGCTCGTCAGGCCTTTTTGAACGTTCAGTTGCTATAATGACCCATCTACCGATAATGGGGTCTTTTCTTAATTCAGGCATAGTTTTTCAATTATAACATAGCGGTGATTTTCTGCAAGGAAATTTTAACCCCATTGATAATGCGTTAGTGAATGGGGAAAATGGGTGGCCCCGCCGCAGGCGGGGACAGGACCCGTTTTCTTTGGTTCCTGATAACTGACCGGTTATCCCCATTGTTCACCGGGATGGATTTTATAGCCGCAGGAAAATGCCTCTACCGACATTCGTTTTCCATTTTCCATTTGTAGCTCAAAGAGCTCAACCGCGCCCTCTTTGCAGCCTATGAGGATTATTTTCTTGCTTACGGCTAAGACAATGGCAGGTTTGGTTTCCAGATAGTCAAGTGCTTTGGCCGCGAAAATCTTTATCATCTTTCCTTTGCGGTAGGTATAGGCTGCCGGCGACGGGGAAAGCCCCCGTATTTGATGCGCGATAGTAGTGGCGTCGTTATTCCAATTGATAAGGCAGTGTTCTTTCTGCAATTTAGGAGCATACGTTACCTGAGTTTCATCCTGCTTGATGAACGTGAGTTGTTTATCTTCTAAAAGCTTCACTGCTTCTAGAATAGCCTCGCTTGCTAAGGCCTCTAATTTTTCGCTTAAGCTTTGCGCGGTATCAGTATTTTCAATGTTGATTTTCTTTTCTAGCAGAATATCTCCGGCATCCATGCGGGGAATCATTTTGATAATGCTGATTCCTGTTTCTTTTTCTCCCTTAATGATCGCCCAATGAATAGGAGCGGCTCCTCTGTATTTTGGCAGTAATGAGGCGTGGATATTAAGAGCCATGAGCCTGGGCAGGTTTAAGATATCCTGGTTAAGGATATGGCCATATGAAGCCACGACGTATAAATCCGCGGGCGTTTTTTTGAGCCATTCAAGTGCCTCAGGAGTATTCGGATTGTCGGGCTGAAAAATAGCCAAGCCTAAGGCCTTGGCCTTTAAGGCTACCTCAGTAGGGTGTATGAATAAGCGCCTTCCTTTGGGCTTGTCAGGCCGGGTTACCACAAGGCTAATGGTATGGCCGGCTTTTACTAAGGCTTCAAGGCTTTGTACCGCGAATTGAGAGCTGCCAAAAAAAACTATGTTCATGGTTTGTTGTCTTATCTCTGGTGGTTATTGGGGGTCGACATCAACACTTACAAAAGCCCCCGAAGATTTTATTTTTTTTAATCGTGTTTTCAGGAAGCCGCTTACAGCCAGGGGATTTTTCATTTTAATAAGTATGGTAAAACGAAAATTGCCGCGCAGCTTAAACGGCGTCGCCTCTCGCGGCTCAAACAACTCCATTTTTTTCCCCGGTTGCCGCATGATGTCAAATATCCTTTGCGCGATGGTTTTGGCGCGCTCGGCGTCTTTACCCCTTACCGTGATGATGGCCAGATGCGTATAAGGCGGAAGGTTAAGGAGTTTTCTTTCCTTTAATTCCGCTGTGAAAAGTTTTTCTAGGTCAAGGGTAAGGAGTTCCTTGCGTTGGTAGTATTCAGCCATTCTTGTTTGCAAGATAAGCTCATCCTTGGCTATGGCCCTGAGCCGGTACAGGAGCCCATATAATTTCTCATTGCTTCTAAAATTAACTATCTGTAAGGCGCTGTCAAGATCAAGGGCAACAACGATATCCGCGTGTGTGTTTTGCTCTTGGTGAAAAAGCATCTCGGTGGCAATAAGGATATCTGGATTTTCTAAGGAGTCTGGGTGGTTTTTATCCAGGCTCCTGATACGAGCCTGCGGAAACATAAGGCTAAAGTGGCTGAGCACTTTTTCTGTGCCAAAACCCATGTAACTTATATAATGAGAGTTACAGTGCGGGCAAAGCGCGTACGGTTCTTTCTTTTTACCGCAGGAGTGGCAGATAAGTTTCTTTTCGTCAAAATGAAATATGAGCCTGGAGCTGCAGGCCTCACAACTAAGCACAAAACCGCATTTCTGGCAGAGCGCTATACTGGCAAACCCTTTACGATTGACAAAAAGAATGATTTTTTTTTGCGCCTGGAGGGCTTTCTGCAGCTTGTCTTCTACCACGCTTGAAATAATAAGCCCTGCCTTGTTTCGTGAGATCCGGCGATGGCTGATATCAGCAATGGTAATCTTAGGAACGCGCGCGTTATCATTGAGATCGATGAAGCCGTATTTCTTTTTTCTTATAGCGTACAATGATTCTAACGAAGGCAGCTTCCCGCCGAGAATAAGGCTGAATTTTTCCAAGGTTGAGCGCATAAGCGCGACATCGCGGGCATGATAGTAAGGCATTTGCTCTTCTTTGTATCCGTAGCCATCTTCGTCATCAACGATGATAAGCCCCAGATTTACGAAAGGCGCGAATACCGCGGGCCGGGTTCCGATGAGGATGCTTATTCGTCCCTCTCGTGCTTGCAGCCAGGCCGTTAATTCTTCTTTTGCCTTTTGCTTACGGTGCATAACCGTAACGCTATCCCCATAGCGGCCTTTGAGCAGGTTATAAATAGAGTCTCCCTCACGTATCTCCGGAGATAAAAATATTACCGATTTTCCTTCTCTGACGGTTTTCTCTATCACCTGTGAGTAATAAACAAGGCGTTGGGTAAGGGTAGGTGCCTGCACATACACTGTTTGTGCTTGACTCTCTGTGCCATTGTCTTTTTTCGTTGGTTCATGGATGACAACTGGCTCGCCGTTACGTATCTTAATAGGTAATGCTGTAGCTATGGCTTCTCCCCAAGGGTTGCAGTAGTAGTCTGAAACACGACGTGTTAAATCTAAAAGTTTTTTGCTGAGGATTGGGTGGCCATCAAGCATTTTTTGTATCGGCTTGACATTGGCAACAAAAGGCTTTGCTGTGAGGCCTACAATGATACCGATGCGATGATGGCTCCCGAATCCAACAAGTACCCGCTTGCCTTCAAGCTGCTCTGAGGCCAGTTCTTTGGGAATTTCATAGTCAAAAGTTGTATACAGCGGTAAATTAAATGCTATTTGCGCGTAAGGCATATTAAAGATACTTTCCGTATGGAGTTTTAAAAAATAAGGGGTTATGTTAACAGGGGACTGCTTTTTTATCTTTAGCTTCCAGGCATTTCATAGCAGCGACACCAATTCCCATGATAAGCCAGAAAAGCATACCCAAATCCAATGAATAAAGTATTGTGTCCACACCCATCTGCACGCAATATCCTACGATTGCCGCTTGAGAAGCCAAGAGAATGTACCAAAAATAATTTTTATCGTGGGTATTGAGTATTTTGATGCCGTGATAAAAGAATGAAAATAAAATAGACAGAAAAGTCAAAAGCCCAATAATCCCAATTTCTGAGGCCATTTGCAGGTAGCAATTATGGGCATACACTATCCCAGAAGGATAATTTTCAACAACAAATTTTTTGAAGTTAAACATAAAAGCCCCTAATCCTACCCCGAGCCAGGGCTTAGATAAAAACATCTTCCATCCTGCCTGCCAGATGATTTTTCTGTCTATACTGCTGGTATCAGTGAAGATAAAGAAACTTCTCAACCGTTCCCTTAAATATGGCGGATAGAAAGGCTGCAGTGCTATTACAAGTATGGCGATAGCAAGAAGAAACACGCTGAGCGGACGTATCCAAATGGCAATAAATATCACCGAAGGCAAAAAGGCAAACCATGCTCCTCGGGACATGGTTAAAAGAAGACAGGTAAATAATAATAAAAAGAGAGTCAGATACACTATCTTGGAAATCTTAAGGCGTATTTTCATAAAAAAGTGAGTAAGGGTGAATGGCAACACCATCGCTATATAACAGCCGAAGGAATTGGGTGTCACAAAGGATGCGTAAATACGATCTTCAAAAATTCTTGGGCGATGCCGGATAAAATCTACACGGGTAAAATACTGGTATATTCCATCAATGCCGAGAACAAAAGATGAGGTAAACAAAATAGATAAAAGAATCTTAACGCGTTTACCGCTTGGCAAGGTTTCTGCTATGGTAAAAAAAAGGAGAATACCCTGCAGCGTTTTTAGAAAAAATGTCCTCGCGCTCAGTATGGAGTTGCTGCTAAAAAATATAGAAACTACGCAAACAACCGCGTAGGCTAAAATTCCATAATTAAGCGCGGTTTCGGGAACATTTTCGCGCGAGAGAAGTTTTCTGGTTATGTACGCGACGATTGCTACTATGCTAAAGGATTCAATGATAGCCTTAGAAATCGGCAGAAAAAAAGCTATGGCGCATAGAGAAATAAAAGCAATGGTATCGCAAACGAGAGCTATCTTAATTTTTATTGAATTCACTTATTTCATCCTTGTCTAAAATACCTCTTACCTGCCTGTAGGAAATACTATAGTCGCTGCAAATCTTTGCTATCTCGGATAAATCCTCAATGTCTATGGATTGGATAGTTATTATAATCTCTTTTATATCGTTTTCCTTGATTAAGTTTTTAATTTTACTTCTGGTTCCTAACACGCGTACTCCCTGTATCGTAATGCCGTTTTTCTTAGGATCATCATCGACAAACCCTACAGGATTATAATTAAGGGCTTTATTCCTTTTTATCTCACGAGCCACCATCTCTCCGGTATCCCCCGCTCCAAAGATTAAGACATTTTTCCCTTTTTTGCCAACCTGGCTAAAGAATTCCCCCAAGACCCGAAAGGAAATCCTGCTTGCTGAAATGAGGAATAAAAGAATTATCCAATCCATTATAAAGACTGCCCGGGAATAATCCTTAAAACGAAAAATAAAGGTCAGGAAAATGATTGAACCGATAGACGCTATGCCTACTACTTTAAATATAGTAAGTAAATCAGAAATACTTATATACCGCCATATGCCCCGGTAAAGCCCAAAAACAAAAAATACAGACATCTTTATCACAATAACCCACACCAGTGAGTCTTTCATTAACTGCAAGTTAGGTAACAACATTGTCCCTTCAAAACGCAGGAAATAACTTAAGGAATAGGCAATACAAATAAAGGCTGAGTCCATAAGAATTTCAGCAACCCTGCGTTTATGCAATAACACCGCGGTTAAGATTGTGTTTCTGCCGTTACTATCATAGTGTTTTTTGTGCCCTTTCTGTTTGCTTATTAAGGCGACTGAATCAGATAAAAATATTCCAAAATATAATAAAAGCCCCACTCCCAAGATAGCGATTGTAAAAACAATAAGCGTGTTCATTTTAGAATGCAGAATCGCGATCAATCCAAAGGTTAGGCTTATGGCATATAATAGTAAGACGGTTTTTCTCTGGGAAAGCCCTAAGGTAACCATATGATGAGAAGTATGGTCTTTTCCTCCTTCAAAAATCTTTCGGCCCTGAATTTTGCGTAAAATTGTGACAAAAAGTGTATCAAAGATAGGTACCGACATAATTAACACAGGCACGAATAATGTAGTAAAAAGCCCGGAAATATGCAAGGATGTTTCTAAGACAGAAATCACCGCCAAAGTGAATCCCAAAAACATGCTTCCTGAATCTCCCATAAAAATCTTTGCCGGGTTAAAATTATAAGGTAGGAATCCAAGCACTGCCCCACAGACAATCAGCCCGTATACTCCGGAAGGATTATGAGAAAAAAAGAGCGATGATAGAAATAGCATGAATGCCGATATCCCGGCAATTCCTGAGGCCAAGCCGTCAATATTATCCAAAAGATTAAAAGAATTTGTTACCCCTACTATCCAGAGCAACGTTAGGGGAATAGCGATAAAACTTTCCTGGGGCATGCCTAAAGTAATGCCATGGCCTATGGCAATGCAACCGGCAATAATTTGGCAAAATAATTTGGTATAAGGCTTAAAATGAAATTTATCATCAGCCAGGCCGACACCAAACAAGAATGTAGCCCCAATAATAAGGCCGAGTATCCGTTTATCAGGGATTTTAATAAAAAAGGCAGGGATAGTTGAGGCTAAATATATGCTGATACCGCCAAGCAATGCCGTAGGGTGCTTATGCCAGCGGTCAACGCGAGGATAAGAGACAAAACCTTTTTTGAGCGCAAGTATACGGACTAAAGGAGTAAAAACAAGGCTTAAAATAAAAGGTACAATAAATAACTGTAGATAGTGCATGGAATGCATTATAACACATAAATCTAAATGTTCAAGTACAGCTCTTCTATGCCTCTGAGCAATCTTTGTTTCGTAAATTTCTCTCTGACAAATTCTCTTGCTTTCTTTCCTAATCTTTCTCTTGCAGTAACATTTGAGAGTAACGAAAAGAGTGCCGCAGAAAATGCTTCAGCATTGTTTGACTCAACAGCAATTCCTCTGTCTTGCCCCAACAAATCTCTTACTCCTCCCACATCAGTAGCAATGACCGCCTTTGCCGAAGCCATAGCCTCAATTAAAGATACCGGTGTTCCTTCATTTAAAGAAGTAAGGCAGACTATGTCCAATTCTGAATACACCTTAACCAAATCTTTCTGCCAGCCTACGAATTCAACACAATCTGCTATATTTAACTTCAGGGAGGATTCTTCAAGTTTTTGCTTCAATTCCCCGTCACCAACAATTTTAAATTTTACCTTATAAGGCTTAGCCTCGTTTGCGAGGCTAAGCCTTAGCATCTGCGCGGCTTTCAGAAACAGCCAATGATTTTTAACCGGCACGAGCCTCCCTACAATACCTATGTTTACGATTTCTTTCTGGTCTCTGGGCACTATTTCTAAAAACTTCTCTAATTCAAAGCCCAGGGGAATAACTAAGATCTTATCTGCTTTTGCTATTCCTAAAGAAATAAGCTCTCTCTTAATTTCTTCACTTACAGTGATTATTTTATTGGTAAAATAGGCCAAGCCTTTTTCAGCAAGGATAAATAGAGTGGTGAAAAATTTATTAAAGTAACCATCAAATATATGGCCGTGAAAAGTATGGATAAGTTTTATTTTTCTTTGCCTCAAGCAAAAAAAATTATACGCTATCCCCGCAAGCCTGCCTAAGGATCCAGCTTTTGCTGTGTGGGTATGAAGTATATCGGGATTTTCTTTTTTAATTACCCATAGAATCTTTATGAAAGCAATGAGGTCATTTAAAGGGTTTAATTCCCTCTTCAATTGCGGAATATATAAAGGCCTTACCTCTTTTTGGCTGGCATAATAAGCCATATCCCCTTCTGTTGAACTTATCGCTCCGCATACAAGCAAAGACTCGAAGTTGCTCTTATCCAGCCCTGCAGTGAGCAAAACCGTATGTATCGCCGGCCCTCCAATATTTAGGCGCGTGACAATCCTTACTATTTTCAACCGGGGCATTAACGATGAGGTTTATTTGTGTCTTTCTGGTATTTTACGATATCCTGGATAATCTGGGCAAGGGTATAGGTGGGTTTGAATCCAATAAGTTTATTGAGCTTTGTTGTATCCGGAATCCTGCGCTGCATATCTTCAAAACCTTCCTCATAGGCCTTTTCATAAGGAATATGCTCTATTTGAGATTTACTTTTCGTTATTTTAGTGATTTCCTTTGCCAATTGTTCGATAGTTATTTCATGCTGGCTGCCGATATTAAACACTTCTCCCACAGAGTGAGGTTCTTCAGTCAATTTAATCAAAGCACTTACTACATCTTTGACATGAATGAAGCATCGTGATTGTTTTCCTGTCCCATAAACAGTTATCGGCTTATTATTGAGCGCCTGTTCCACAAACCTAGGCACCACCATTCCATAATACCCTGTCTGCCGCGGCCCAACCGTGTTAAATAACCGCACTATGATAGTAGGGACATTTTTCTCCTTCCAATATACATACGCCAACATTTCATCTACAGCTTTGGCAGTAGAATAACTCCACCTCACCTTTAAGGGAGAGCCTAGGATCCTGTCATCGCCCTCTTTTAGAGGCCCATTGACATTCTTGCCGTAAATTTCGGAGGTAGAAGTAATCAGTATTTTCTTGTTATACCGGTAAGCCATCTCTAAAATAGTTTCACTACCCTTAATATTCGTTGTCAATGACTCTAGGGGTTTCTTTACTATAAGCTCTACTCCCACCGCGGCCGCTAAATGAAAAACAACATCACATCGCTCAACCAACTTATCTACTAAATATTCGTTAAGAACGGTTCCTACAATCAATTCAAAATTAGGATTTGTTTTTAAATGAGAAATATTGCTCATTCTCCCTGTAGAAAGGTCATCCAGTATAGCAACAGTATGGCTTTTTGCTAAAAGCTCATCTGCTAAATGTGATCCTATAAACCCAGCTCCGCCAGTTATCAGTGCTTTCATTGTTGCTCCTCTGTGTTAAGAGTCAATAATTCCCTACTCTAAAAAGACAATGTTTTTTGTATACGCGGCATTATTGAATGCTATAAAATCCTCAAATACTCATTTAATTCTTCAAGGTGCGATTGATGAAAGTCCAAAAAACTTTCTGTAGCGATAAGTGCCTTGCCTCTGGTATTCTTAGTCTTTAGCCTAAAAAAATTGCCGCAACTATGGTTTATGCTTTAATAGCGTTTTTTAATAAAGCATTATAAGTTGGATAACAATACACGTTTTTCCGCAATTCTTATACTATTGGAATCTCATTATACTCTTTCATGATTATTTTGTCCAGTTTTTCCTAATGAAACACCACGAGACAAGGTAAGCACCCTATCGATACATTCACGGTAATAAGAAGTTAGGCAATCAATTCTTCAGCCTTGTAAAAAGAGCCGTTCATTTTGCTCGGATCGAGTCAAGTATATTAAAAAAAATGATGTCCGCGTAGATTTTATGGGCAACTCTATTAGGGTGTTCGTTACCTGGATAAATTATGAGGTCTCCGGTATTTTTTCTTATCCAATAAGAAGGCTCGTAAGTATTTGCGAATGAAAAGTTATATTTGGCGCAGGAAAGAGATAAATTTTCCTGCAAATCTCTATGATAGGTTACGTCATCTATATAGAACAACTTTCTGATTAAGGCTATAATCACTTTAGGAGTTTTATTTTCTACAGCTTCATGTATTAAAAAGCTATAGGTATCGGTTTTTTTGCTGCTAAAACGCGCGTCTTTACTCAAGAATGAAATAAATTTTGTAGGTTTCCATCGGGCTATATACTGCATGACATAATTTTCGTAATTATTGAAGGCGGCATGTATCAGAAGATTGGCTTGAATCTGTCGTAGAGGGTTGTGTGTAGGCTTCTTCTGGCTTTGGTCAAAGAGAAAGTGTAAGGGGTTTGTCTGTTTTGATGGGAAAAAATTTGAAGTCATTCCGATAATAATAATGTCCGGAGCGAAAAAATGATTAATAAGCCGTATCCGTTTAAGCAGGTAACCATCTAAATCGTCACCGGGCATAGCGCAATTCATGACTTCTACTTGTTGTATCTGGTTTTCAGAATGGTGTTGTAGATAGGTATTCAATTCACGCTCAAGGATTTTTGGATAATTATCGTTTTGGCTGACTCCAGCTCCCATGGTAAAGGATTCTCCAAAGCAAGCTATGCGTAATGTCCCCATATCTTTTCTCAACGCATAATCCTTTTCATCCCACAATCCGAAGCTATTAGTTTTAAATGGTTTGCCATAGAGAAATCCAGTCTGATTTGGTTTAAATCTCGCAAGCCCGTCATCACTATAGGAGATTTCTTGTAGTTTTGATTGGGGAAAAACTTTATGGAGATCAAACCCAGAAATGCCAAAAAAACGATAACGGAGATAAACCTCGGCACCAATCAAGGAGAACAGGTTTATCGCTAAAAGAATAATTGTAAATGTAACAATATCTTTTACGCTATGGGTTCTCAGGTCGTTAACTTTTTTCATGATATGATCTGCCTAAAACTGAAAATAAATAAACTTTTGGTCATGTGAAATTTGATAGATTCCACCAAAGATAACCGCATAGGCGCTGCAATAAATGATCATAGTTAGGAGTAGTATTTTTGACCTTACTCGTAGATTCAAGAGTAACAGAGGATCGTTATACTTAAATTGGAGAAACTGTATCATTATGACCAATAGGCTTAAGAAAAAGGCGAGTGAGAAAGCAGATCCCTGAGTAAACTTTATGATTTGCAAATTTCCGCCAAGCGAGGAGAGCATGTCTATTATTTGGCCGAAAGAACGCGCTCTGAAAATAAGCCAACCCATACATACCAGATGAAAGAAAAATACTATTTTTATTCCTTTCCAGCATTTTAGCAAGAATGTGTTTTTTATATGCGGAAACTCCATAATTACCGGGGATATTATTTTATACAAGACGATGAGTATCCCATGATATGCTCCCCAAAGGAGAAATGTCCAACCAGCCCCGTGCCAAAGTCCTCCCAGGAGCATTGTGATGAGAATGTTTCGGTAACTCAGAAGCACTCCTCTTCTGTTTCCTCCCAAGGGAATGTAAAGGTAATCACGCAGCCAACTAGAAAGTGTTATATGCCATTTTTTCCAGAATTCTGAAGGGTTAGACGAAAAATATGGAAGATTAAAATTGAGCATAATATCAAATCCCATGATTTTACCTAATCCGCGCGCGATATTTGAATATCCAGCAAAGTCGCAATATATTTGGAGAGCAAAGGCGTAAACGGCAAGTAGTACCCTTGCTCCAATATAGGGAGAAGGCGATTGAAATACAGTGTTTACTATCAACGCGAGGTTATCAGCAATAAATATTTTTTGAAAAAGTCCGCTCACAATGAGATAGATGCCTTCTGATATTTTTTGACGCGTTATAGTGCGGGGATTTTCTATCTGAGGCAGCAAATGAGCCGCTCTTTCGATTGGCCCTGCGACAAGTTGGGGAAAATAGGAAACAAAAAGAGCGTAATCCCATAGATTTCTCGTGGGCGAGATTTCTTTACGGTAACAATCTATAGTATAACTTATCCCTTTGAAGGTATAGAAAGAGATTCCAACTGGTAGAATGATATGGATAGCAGTATGCGAAGTAGGTATTCCCAAGACATTGAACAGAGAGTGTATCCCAGAAGCGAAAAAATTAAAATATTTAAAGAAACATAGAATCAACAGATGTATAGAAATACTCAGCCATAGGAAATATTTACGGTATCTTGAATTATCGCTTGTTTGCATCTGCAAGCTACAGATAAAATCGGTCAGCGTTGATATCCCCATGAGGATGAGAAAACGCCAATCCCATGCCCCGTAAAACACGCAACTGGCTATTAAGAGGAGGCGATTTTGCAACTTGTAGGGTAAAATAAGGTACGTCAGGTATACTATTACAAAGAAGAACCAGAATTGTGTGCTAGTAAAAAGCATACTGTATGACAAGGTTACTTTTTAAGAGCAATTGACATAAATCCGATAGCCATTAAAATAATCCCTGTATAGAACCCCATAAATCCAGCCTGCCCCATAACGCTATCAGTGCTGAAAGCGTAAATACTCAAAAACAAAAATGAAACTAAAAAAGTAAAAGTGCTGATCAAAATAAATGGTTTAATCGGATTATAGCGCAAAATAGTTTCTATTATTATCTGGCCCGCCCTTAACGAATCTCTGATGAATCTAACCTTAGAGGTTCCTTTGCGCTTTTTATAAGAAACCGGTAGATAATCGACGAAATACCCTTCAATAAATAATATTAACGTCAAAGAGGTGGTAAAGGAGTATCCCTGACCTATGGTAGTCCTAAATTTTTCGGCAACGCTTTTTTTAAATACTCTAAGACCGGAGTTTATATCGGGGATTCTTCGGCCTAAAGCAAACTCGCATAAAAAGCGGAATATGAACCTCGCAGGATGGGTTAGTATAAGAAAAGGATGATATACTTCTTTTCGCGCGCCTACGACCATATCATAACCGTCCTCTATCCTATTGAAAAGTTTGATCAGATCAGCGGCCGCGTAAGTTCCGTCAGCATCAATAATTGCGATCGCCTCATATTTTGCAGCGGCAATCCCTTTTTTTAAGGAGGCGCCATACCCAAGATTATACGGATGGCTAATTACTCTTGCCTTATTCTCGGCTTTTTTAACCGTTTGGTCAGTGGAGCCGTCATCGATGACAATAACTTCAAAAACGATTCTCGTCCCTTCAAACTCAGAATAGATATCGTTGATGACCGCTTCTATCCCTTCTTCTTCATTGTATGCAGGGATGACTATACTTACTTCTTTCATGGAATCCTCCGCATGATATTAAAACCATTTCACTTGCAACATTGATTTGATATCTTCTATGAGCGCACCGTTTTTAAAAGAGTTTCTAAATCGCCGCATGACAAATGAAGGGCGCAGATAGAAGCTTCTATGAGCGTGCCTATAATAGTAATCTATATCTTTCCAGTTTAAGCCGGGATGCTCATACAGATCCCTTGGTGAAGAGGCGAAATTGTATTTATTCCAGTCTTTGGTTTTGATTATTCCTGCTGCATCCCATTCTTTGAAAAGCAGCGTACCAGGCAAAGGAACCGTAATGGCAAACTTTGCGTAATCAATATTAAGCGATAAAGCAAAATCCAGAGTTTCTTTTAATGTTTCTAGGGTATCGTTAGGTAACCCCAGCATAAAGTAACCTTCTACCTCCATACCTTGAGCCTTAGCTAAATCAACAGCCTTTCTAACCTGCGCAAGTGTGATACCTTTACCGATTGTATCGAGTATTTTCTGGGATCCAGACTCGATTCCGAACGGAATGCGGTAACATCCTGCTTGACGCATTAAATAAATAAGTTCCTTGTCGACCCGGTCTACCCGTAACCCTCCGCGTGGATACCATGTGATATCGAGTTTACGGCTGAGTAATAATTTACAAATATTTTTAGCCCTGGCCATATCGCCGCTAAAAACATCATCTACTATATGGATTTCTCGAAAGCCAAGAGAAATTACATGAATAAAATCCTGCACTACCCGTTGCGGGCTTTTCATGCGGTACTTAGTGTCAAAAATACTTTTATTGCAATACGAACACTTGCCAAAACAACCCCGGCTTGTTTCTAACGCAGCTACTGGATTCCTTCGAGCTACCATTTTAGGGTGTACATATTTTTTGATATCGTAAAGTTCATACGCAGGATCGGCTAAGGTATCAAGATCGGTGATTAGAGGCCTTGGAGGATTTGAGGCTATCGTGTTACCAGCTTTAAAAGATATTCCAGTTATTTTTTCGAGGGGAGCCCCGCTAACCAATTCCCTCATGGTTAGCTCTCCCTCCCCTTTTACCGCAATGTCAAAATGGCTTTGTTTGAGTAATTCTTCCGGCAAGACAGAAGCATGAGGGCCACCGGCTACTGTTATACAGGAAGGCATGGTATCCTTAATCAATTTTGAGTATTTTTTACCTAATGAAACGAGGGGAGTTGTAATGGTCATACCTGCGTAATCCGGCAGGAATTCTTGCAATGTATTTTTCAGAGCTGATTCCGGGTCGACAGTAAGGTTCAAATCGATGATGCGGCAGACAAAACCATTTTTGCGCAGCTCTCCTGCCACACTTGCAATTCCCAGCATCATGGTCTTCCGTGAAACCGCTACCTTGACCAAGGCATTGGAGAATATTTCGTCATAATAAGGCAGAACACACAAAAGAACTTTCTTTTTCATTTTATGACGTATTTCTTTCTCCATTGATTGAGACAAAAACAAGAAAAGCGTTTACCTAGTATGCGTTCTAGAAAATACTCCATGCGTAATAAAAAGGGAGCATACCAGCGTCTCAAGAAGGCAGGTATTCGTAGGATCATCGCGTTCATCACAAAAATATATGCCACGTTGCCGATAAATTTTTCTTTTTTAATTTCAAAGCGGTCGGCATATTCGTTTTTCAGGAATTCAATATCTATAGCTTGCTCATTTTTAGCAAAAAGCGGATCGTGACGATACCATATTTTACGGATAGTATCCAGGAATGATCCGGCAAAAGGTTCGGCAAAACAAAAATACCCTCCGGGCTTAAGTAAACGGTATGCCTCATCGATAGCTTGCATACTATGTGGCTGTACATGGTGCAATCCGCCCATCACGACTACGCAATCGAATGACTCACTGGGCAATCCTGAGTTCAAAAGAGAGCAACATACCGCAGTGCTTCCCGGCCAACGCTCCTTGAAAAGTTGTATCGATTTTTTAGAGATATCCAGGCCGGTAACTATCGCTCCATGCGAAAGTAAATAATCCGTTACTTGTCCACTGCCGGACATAGCTTCTAAAACATTCATTCCTTTCAGGCTGATAGAATCAAACATAGGCTTGTAAATGTATTTACATCTATACTGTTGACTATAGTCGTCGCCGTAGGTAGCGTCATATTTGTCTATAAGCTTGTCATATTGTTGTTGTTGTAGCCGTTCGACATCCATGTTATGTAAGATACGCATCTCTCCAAAGCATAAATACTAGTATACTCCAGATTTTAATACCGTTGTCCTTTTTAGCCTTACGGTGGTCTTGTAGTAAGGTATTTACGTAATTGAAATTAAAATAACCGCTTTTTGTAATACTTTCCCGAGAAAGGTAATCATCGACATAATCCTGCAATTCATTATTGATCCAATAAGCTATTGGAGCATTGAATCCTTGCTTTGGCCTGTTGATGATTTTAGGCGGAAGCCTAGAAGCAAGAGCCCGTTTCAAAATATACTTCCCTTGTATTCCCTTCATTTTTAGATTATCAGGCAGACGAGCTGAAAAAGCAATTAATTCCTGATCAAGAAGTGGCACTCTGGCCTCAAGGGAATGTGCCATGCTCGCACGGTCCACTTTTCTCAGGATGTCATCGACGAGCCAGGTCTTATAATCAATATAGCTTAAGCGCTGGGTAAGAGTGGCCTCCTTGTGTTTGTCAAACAGGTCAATAAACTGGTCAAAGGGGGAATATCCTTGATTATTTCTAAGGAAATCAGGAGAAAAAAGTTTTTTTCGTTCTTGATCGTCAAAATAAATGCGCCATAGATAATGAGCGTAAGGTTGAGGGTAAACCCCGCCTCTTAAGAAGCGCTTAATTTTTTCACCGACACCTACCTTCACAAAGCCTGAAGATACTCCTTCGCCGATTGTCTTTAATCCTTTTCGCAACCAGACTGGAAACCGAGAATAATTTTGGTGTAGTTTGTCAGCGATAGAGGTATGGTAGCCTAAAAAATTTTCGTCTCCTCCGTCACCAGATAATACTACCTTAACCTCTTCAGAAGCTAACTGAGAAAGGCAATACATGGGGATAGTTGAGGTATCAGCAAAAGGCTCGTCATTGAACCAAATAATTTTTTCGATAATATTCCTGATGTTAGCGTTGATCGTCTTTTGTTTGTGCTGGGTGCGGAATGTAGTGCTTACCATCCTGGCATATACCGACTCATCATAAGTCTTTTCCTTAAAACCGATGCTGAAGGTTTTAATTATTTCTTTACGATTATTGCCCATAAAGCTTACTACGGCGCTGGAATCTATTCCTCCGCTTAAAAAAGCCCCTACGGCGACATCACTGATCATCTGTTTGGGTATAATTCGGGATAACAAGCCTAGTAACTGCTCCTGGTAATATTTTTCCTTAAAAGGTCTATCTGTTGTGAATGGGATATCCCAATACTCTTTTAAAATTTCCCTTGATTTATCTATTATCAAAAAATTCGCAGGCAGAAGTGAATGGATACCTTTAATTATGGTTTTTCCTCCGGTAATATACCCAAGGGCAAAATAATCGTCAAAAGATCGCCCGTCGATTTCCCTGCTGATTTGCGTGTTTTGCAGTATAGATTTAACCTCGGAAGCAAAAATCACTCTTTCTTTACCTATAAAATAAAATAGCGGTTTAACCCCTACCTGGTCCCTGACTAATATAAGCCTTTCCGCATTTTCATCCCACAGGGCAAAGGCAAAAATTCCTTTTAACCTTGAGAAAGACTCTATCCCATATTCTTCATATAAATGAACAATTGTTTCTGTATCGCTTTTAGTAGAAAATACATGGCCTCTGTCCTTTAATGCAGCAGTCAACTCTTGGTAATTGTATATTTCACCGTTAAAAACAATTTGTACTGAGCCGGTTTCATTCCCTAAAGGTTGATGGCCACTGTCAAGGTCAATGATGCTTAAGCGTCTATGGCCTAAGCCGATACCGTTACTGAAGTACGTCCCTTCATCATCAGGCCCGCGGTGAGAAAGCACAGAAAGCATCTTCCTGATTCCTTGAGAGGCAACCTTTGATCCGTTTCGATTAAATATTCCAGCGATCCCGCACATTAAACCGCTTTCTCCTTATTCACAATGAGATTATAGTAAGATACCCCGAAAACAAGCATCAGCCAAAAATGGCGCATAGTCAGGATATCCAGATAGAGGGCATTAAATAAAAACCCAAATATTCCGGCAAGAAAAATATGAAAAACATTCCCCGCGGCAGAGCTAAAGGCTCTGCCTTTATTCAGCACACAAATTACCGCAGTAAAGAAAACCATGATAGAAAATAATCCTGCCAATCCGGTTTCCGCGGCCCAGCCTAAGTACGTAGAATGGGGATCGAAACCTTTGCGATAAAAATTGTCCGTTTTTTCGGTAGCCTGAGGAAACATGATACGGTAGGGATCTTTTGCCTCTTGCCACGATACATACTCTGCAGATCGGATGTTATAGAGCCCCATTCCTACCCCTAATACTGGATAGTCCATGGTCATACGCAATGCCGCTTTATGCTGAATGAAATAAGATTGATGGACCAGATTAACTTTTATAGAACGCTTTTTGGTTAGAGGATCGCGACTAATAGTAATAGGAAAGATCCACCAAACGGTAATTATAAGCATAAAAAGCATGGTTGAGAAAGCGGTAGCCCCTGAAAAAAATTTGATTAAAGAGTTTCCTCTTGAACCTTGTAATCTTAACGTTATGAGAAAAATGGTGAACATAATACCGGCAATAACCCTGGTTTTAGTCAACCCTGCGGCCACAAAACATAAACATAAGGCTGCTGCAGAGAGGGCCTTTTCGCTATATGTTTTTGTTCTGAAAAATAAAATAGAGATTAAAACTATCGAGACATGCAAATAGGCTGCAAACATTCCCGGATGTTTAAATGTTCCGGTTAAGCGAATTACAAATGCAGGGTTGGCTTTTCCTAAAAGCCCAAAATCACTGACCAATCCAGTTTTTAAGCCAGCATAGTATCCAATATATGATAAAAGCGAAACCACAGCGATTATACTGCTTACCCATGCCCAAACATTAATGATGCGCCAAAAAATAATTTCGGAATCAATGAATTGAAATACCAAGCAATAGACTACTATCAAATATATAATTCCAGAATACTCAACGGCAATGTCAGGTGTGAATCCAGCTTTTAAATTAGAAGCCATAAAAGTTACTACTATTAGGATAAGAAAATATCCTAATGAAACAGTATGAAGCTTCCTTTTGCCGAATAAAACAGAAAGAGCAAACACTATGGTTAAAATAAGAAATATAAGGTCGTTAAGCTGGATCTTATCACGTATGTTAAAAAACGTCATTACACCAGCCAGAGGCAGTGAAATCACGTATAACAATAAGAGCTTTTTCATTGCTAAATATATTTTTTTAGAAAGTAATAGGCTATGCCTAAATATTCATGCAAGAGCCCTTTTATTTGACGCATAGTAATTTGTTTCAATACAGGGTTGCCAGCAGCATTTTCTCCATGCCTGTAAAAAAGGGAATCGGATATTGGGGTATACACTATTGTAATTGCAGGTATTTGTTTTTTTGCTACCAGCGAGGCCCGAAGCATATTGTAGGGAGAACTTACCAGTAGAATGGTTCTCCACTTATTCATTCTGAGTATATTTCCCGAAAAAATAATGTTTTCATATACATTTTTAGCTTTAGTTTCAAGATAAATTCGATTCTCCGGAACTCCTTCAGACATGGCCAAGGCTTTCATTATGAAGGGTTCTTTGAAAGCATAGGTGTATCCGGAAGAAAACAATAAATTTTCTGAATAACCTTGCCGGTAAAGCTTCACAGCGTAAGACACTCTTTCTTCATATCCTTGCTCAGGTTGTCCAGATTCGCCTACTCCTCCGGCTAAAACCAGAATACAATCAGCTTTTTGTGGATTTTGAGAAATTATCAGTGGTTCAGAAATCCACCAGATAAACGGGGTATAGAATATCCCTGCGTAGATAATTAAAACGGATGAAACAACCATAACCATTTTCCTGCGCCATTGCTTATAGATCCGAAGCAGTGAAATTTGCCATTCGTTTTGCCCTGGAGTTTTTAAGTCTAAGAATGCCTCTATGTGACGGCTCATCAATTCGATGCGTTCTGTCCAGCAGTTCTTTTTGGCACAGGCTATTCTATCGACTATGCTGGAGGGAGTGTCGTAACCGAGATAGGTATCGATAGCTTTGATAAAATCTTCGTTTGTGGAAGCTACGCGCAAGATTTCGTGATTTTCTTTATTAAAGGCGATAACTTCAGGAAGATTAGTTGAAACCACCGGTTTACCCATAGCCAAGTATTCATTCATTTTTGTTGGATAAACTGTTTGGGTATAGGCATTGATCTTATACGGGATTATTCCGACATCAAACTCAGCAATATAAGATGGTAGTATCGAGAATTCTTTTTTTCCTAGGAAGAATATATTATTGATATGTTTTATCTCTGAGAGATCGGATTGGGCTGGACCGATAAGCACAAGAGACCATTCAGGACGGTTTTGCGCGATATTCTTAAGAAGCGAAAAATCGATGTGCCGATGGATTCCGCCAACGTAGCCGATTATTGGGTGAGGAATAGTTCTTATATCGTCAGGTTTTTTCTCTTTGTCCGGGTTTGCGCATAAAAACGCTTCCACATTGACTCCGAAAGGAAAAATATGCACGTTATTGTTATACTGCAGGCATTTATTTTTCAATACGCTGCCTTGAGTGAAAATTACATCACTTTGGCGGATAACTTCCTTTTCAGTTAAGGCTAGTTTATATGGCTTATCAGTAAGTTTAGCGAAGTCGGCAATACAGTAATACACGAGCAATTTGTGGTTTATTGTGTTGATTATATCAAGAGCAATTCCCGTAGGCAAGAAGGTCCAAATGATTGGCTGGTCAAATCTTGCCGCCTTCATCCATTTCTCGAGAGGGCGTAAGAGCAGCCGTTTATTGATTAACCGCGCAAAAAAAGAATGGGGAAACGGCAGAATAATCGGAGAATAGACTACAATATTTTTCTGCACTTCCCTGAAACCCCGAATGCTTGAGAACCAAATCTTTATTCTTTTATTCAACCGGCCAATATCCTTAAAGGATGGCGCCCGCACACCGGTGTTTTCTATGAAAAGAATCCGGTTACCGTTTTTGGCAAAGACGGCCATGATTTCTTGATGGCCTTGCCAAATAAACTCCCAGTCAATGCTAGAAATACAGATGATAGTTTGCTGTTTGATCATGTTTTTGAAATTCCCTTGAAAAATCTAAGGCAGAAACGGATAAAATTTCTCGGGTCTATTATTATCGTGCGCCATATTTTTCTTACGGATTTCACAGGATGAGCTAATGCATAAAGAAAGTATAGTTTTGATTTTTGTTTTCGCACCGCAGACGCAAGTTCCGTAACTGTAAAAGTATCAGTAGAAAAAACAGGGTAATCAGATTTAAGCCGTGAATAGTCAATCTTGCCTTGCAAGTAACCTTTCTTTCGGCATACTTCGAATAAGGCCGTGCCTGGTAAAGGAGTAGCATAAAAAAAATTGACGTTATCCGCTCCCAATTTTTCGGAGAAAGTGAAGGTATGTTTTATCTGTTCCCTGGTTTCCGAAGGAAATCCTACGACAAAGAAGATAGTAGTTTCCAGGCCTATTTTTCTGGCTTTTTCCACAATTGGTTTAACTTGAGATAACTCAAGAGGCTTACCGATAACCTTGTGCAGGATGTATTCGTCTCCTGATTCAACTGCGATACTAATACTGTGACAACCGCTTTTTTTCATAAGCTCAAGCATAGGTTCGTCCAATGTCTGAACCGCAATCCCGTTAGGGACGCTCCAGCGAAGATTAAATTTCCGCTCCACCATTCCTGCGAAAATATTTATTGCCCGTTGCTTATCTAAGGTAAGGTTATCGTCTTCAAAAAGTATTTCTCTAACACCGAAAGAATCAATGAGGTATTGTAATTCATCTAAGACATTCTCCGCTGAACGTTTCCGGTATCCTCTGCCCCAGAGGTTGTTCACAGAACAAAAAATACAAGAAAAAGGACAGCCTCGAGAAGTTATAACAGGTAGAAACGGAACATTTGAAAGCGCGACCCCATGAGGATTATTGATGTGAAAGTATTTTTTTATAGGCAATGCCTGCCAATAAGGGAACGGTATGGTATCCAAATTTTCCTCCATCGCGGCTTTTGGATTTACGATAATTTTCCCGTTTTTTTTAAAAGCAATACCATCTATCCTGGAGAAGTCACTTTTTGCCTCTAAAGCCTGTAGTAATGCAGGGAAGCTGGTTTCTCCTTCTTGTAAAACTATAAAGTCCAAATTAGAATCAGCAAGCATTTCCTGCGGAACCGTTGAAGGATGGGCTCCTCCAGACACAGTAAGGATGCTTTTAGAAACTTCCTTGGCCGCCCTGCAGGCTAAAAGGGAGTTTTCGACTTGCGCAGAAAACAAACATGATACTCCAACAATATCGGGAGAAAAATCCGCAATACGTTTCCTAATTTCGGTAAAGGCCATACCATAGCGAATGATTCCTGGGCTTATTTTTTCCTGAAAATCGTAGCCTTCCGCTAGCGCATCTAATATCCGCACATCATAATTAAATCGTAAAACTCCGGCAAGATAAGCTAATCCTAAAGGTGGATGGCATTTTTTGCTTTCCGAATGATATATAGTAAACGGCGGTTGAATAAGCAATACCTTCATATCAGCCTCGGTCTACAAAGATCCTGTGCCATAATTCGAAAATCAATAATGTCCACAGCTGATGTCCGTAATTATGCTTACTTTTTATGTGTTCGCCAATCAATTCTTCAACCTTTTTAGGGTTAAAATAGCCTCTGCTCTTGGCTTTGTCTGATAATAAAATATCTCTCAAGTAATCCTTCAATTCGTTTCTAAACCAGTGGTTTACCGGAACTATAAAACCAGTTTTTTCTCTTTCCATTATTTTTTGCGGGAGTAAATCTTTAAAGGCTTCTTTTAATATATACTTAAATGTACGTCCGTGTAATTTCCAGTTTTCAGGTAAGGAGCCGGTAAATTCTATTATCTGTTGATCAAGATAAGGCGCCCTTGCTTCTACACCGTGGGACATCGTGGCAACGTCTACTTTGATGAGCAAATCGTAGGGGAGAAAATAATTTAGATCGGTATAAAGGGCGGAATCAACGCCTTTAAACCTGTCGGCATAATCCATAATCTTAAATAGTTCTGCATCAACATCTTCTCCGAGACATCTTTCTAAGAAAGTAGCCTGGAATAGATTGCTTTTTACAGGCTCAGGGAAAACTCCAATCCACTTTTTATAACGCGGCTTAAGGTTTAAATGAAATATAGTCTTGAACCAATCAGGCAGGAATTGTATCCGGCGCAGAACCCTATAGAATGCGTATCTCTTGTAACCGGCGAAAAGTTCATCACTTCCCTCACCAATTAAAGTGACCGAAATATATTTTTTGGCAAGGCTCGACAAACAGTAGGTTGCTAAAGCCGAGGAATCCGCATGAGGTTCCCCAAAGTTCTCAATCAATCGTGGTAAGGCCTCGATACAATCAGCGTTTAAAACGAGTTCGTGATGATCGCATCGGTAATGATTGGCGATAATTCTTGAATAAGGTAGTTCATTTAATTCTTTATTTTTGAATCCCACAGAAAAAGTTTTTATGGGCTTGCTGCTTATTGAACTCATTATCCCTGTGACAATCGATGAATCTAAACCCCCGCTAATAAAAGCTCCCACAGGAACATCACTTATCATCCGGAGCTTTACTGCCTCTATCACTAATTCTCTGACTCGTTTCTTTGCTTCAGTAAAATCAATGTTTATTTTATTGTTATAGTCAGGGGTCCAATACCTTTCTATTTTTAACTCTCCGTTTTTTATGGATAAGATATGGCCAGGAATAAGTTTTTTTATTTCATTAAAAGCTGTCTGAGGCGCGGCAATATAAAAGTAGTTAAGATATTGAAGCAGGCCATTGTAATTCAAAGATGCGGTGTTTTTATTGTAAAGTAAAATAGATTTTAACTCAGATGAAAAAACGAGAGCCTTGCTATTGTCAAAATAAAACAGAGGTTTTTTCCCCACCCTATCTTTTACCAAAAATAACTGATTTTTCTTACTGTCCCATAAAGCAAAAGAAAACATGCCTCTTAAACTGCTGACACAGCTAATGCCACGCTCTTCATAAAGATGAATAATTACTTCCGTATCCGAATTACTCTTAAAAGTATGCCCTCTCTTTTTTAGATCCATTGTTAACGACTCATAATTATATATTTCCCCGTTTAAAACCAACCATATGCTTTCGTCTTCATTGCTGAGAGGCTGACGGCCTGCAGGTGAAACATCAATAATCGACAACCTTCTATGGCCTAGAGCTACTGAGTTAATACTATTAAAATAAACCCCTTCATCGTCCGGCCCCCTGTGGGAAAGCGTAGATAAGGCCTTACTCACTAAATCTTTATCTATTGCCACAGCGTTTTTATTGATTACTCCGAATATTCCGCACATATGATTTTATTTTCCTGTCCTCATGTCGATAAAATGGTCAACGAGATACGCGCACTCTTTGCATTGCGGGGCCTTCTTTGTTAAAATGTTTTTTCGTAATTCCGTATAATTATTGCTCAGCCAAATATCCCTCAGGCGCTCACGGTTGAGGTTGCCGACAATGTAGTCTCCGTTAACATCCATGGTGCATGCTGTCACGTTACCATCCCACATAATTACCATCGCTGAAAAAGCATACGGGCATACTCCTTGCAGATGTTTTTTCAAAACCCATGATCTGCCTTGTAAGGAGTATCTGCTAAATTTCTCATTTTTTGGTAAATATTCCTCTGCGAAAGCGTTGATCCCCTGACGGTTAAGCCATATGCCACCGGTTAATATAAAAGACTTAAAATCTATTGATTCAACTCCGATTCTTTGTGCGATGCGCATAGCTTCGGGAATCTCAAGTTCATTATGTTTCATGACTATGAACTGCAGGTGTATTTCCGGAAACCTCAAAGCGAGTTTTTTCTTTTTTTGGACGAGATGGTTTATTCCTGAAATCACTCTGGTAAAATCGATGCCTTTTCTATATTTTGAAACGCTATCCTGCGAGATGCCGTCAAAAGCTATGTTGAGTTTGCAGAGCCCGGAATCTAGGATCTCGTCAGCCCGTTCTTCCAGAAGCATGCCATTTGTCTCAATATTAGAACGCAACCGTTTTTCATTCGCAAGTTTTATCATTTTAAAAATGTCTCTATTCAAAAGTGGTTCTCCGGCATAGGAAAAATTTATGGTCTTTAAATCCCAATCAATCTGGCGCAAGATCTTTCTAAAAAGACTTAGAGGCATGTACCCTTTTTCTCGAACAGGATTATTTACAGTGGCGCAGGCCCTACAGTGTAACATACAGACATTGGTCGGTTCAATGACGAGAGTACGAGGAAGCCGATGTATGAGGATTGATGGGAAAAGCGGGAAAATGTAATTTCCGCATTGTAAGGCTGCTTTTCTTATTTTTCGCTTAAACATTACTTTTACTCAGCTTCTGTATGATTATTCCCGCGGCTTCTTTGACCCTGATATCCCAAGAGTTTTCCTCCGCCAACATTGTCCGTTCTGCCTGCCCATCCTGTACGTTAGTTAGAGAGGCTTGTATTGCCTGAATAAAAGCATTATATGTCCGGCAAACGTGTATGTAATTGCTATAAGCCTCTAAATCCGCAAGCGCTGTAGAAACTATAGGTTTACCTGATGCAAGGCACTCAAATAATTTTAAAGGGAATATAAACTTGGTGAATTCATCAATAAAATAAGGTAATATGCAAATATCTAACGCATGAATGTAGGCAGGGATATCATTCCTATTTTTAAAACCTAAGAAATAAATATTGCTCGATTTGCTAAGCAGCTTATTTTCTTCGGTGCTCAAGCGGTTATTTCCGATCAAGATTATTGACCAATGTGGATTTCTCTGAGCGACGGCAGAGATAAGCCCTGCATCAATTCGTCTGTCAAGGCTGCCCGCGAAACCAATCCTGGGAGGGCGTATTTCTTTGATATCCGCTGGTATGGCATATTTATGCGCGTTATGAGCAAAACGCGCAAAATCTCCTCCGGGAGGCAGAAATATCGCGTCAGGACGCAATTTACTTTTTAATTTGCATAACTCTTTGCTGCAAAGGAAGACAATGTCAACTTTTGCGAGTATCTCGCTTTCCAGTATCTCTAAGACATTTTTTCTTGATTTGCTGGTTTTCTCTACAGAGTACTCGTCAATGCCATGATAAATCGAAAGCCTTTCATTTAATCTTCCGCATAATTGAGCGCTGCGTGGATGAAAAGCCCAAAGGATGACTGGGCGGAAGCCGATTCTTTTAAAAACGCACTTTAATAACAGAAGCAGTATTTTTTGATTAAAAGCATTGATGTGTAAAGAATAGGTATCGAAAGGAAGAAAAATAGGCGGGGGTGAAAATACAATGATATTTTTGTTCGCAGCATACGGATGCCACAAGCCTTTTAGAAAATCTTTTGCCCTGCTGAAGAATAAAAGAGGGTATTTAAAAACATGTAAAATTGAGAGTTGAGATTCGATATATAGTATCCTATTTTCTTTTGAAAGCCTATTCATGATATTCTGCTTGCTTCCGAAAGGATAATCCCAGGCTGATGTAGATAAACAGACTATATCGAGGCCTTCTAATTTATTCATTGTCTTTCCATCCTGCCGCCCTTAGGCGCAAACTCTTATTAAGATATATACTCTGCTGTACTGATAGGAGTGAAAAAAGATCAAAATTTCCAAAGCCGCATCTTTAGACCGCTATTTAACAATTCTCTGTCGTAATCGCTAAAAGGTTTATTATAATATGATAGTCCCGCATAGGCCATAAACCCCATCAAACCCATAGTTATAAGACCACTTGTATTGGTAATGTGGCTTTTAACCAAAGATAAAGCCACTCCTATCACTAACCCGTTAACCGCAATCTTTAAGATTGCTTCTCGGGGATAGCGGGGCGTAAAAAATGTACGCATCATAGATAGATTAAAAGCGATGATCGCAAAGAGTGTTATGCCATAAGCGATGGCCACTGCGTTAATATTGTAATAATTGATAAAAAATAGAATCAATATAAATTTTAAAACAGCAAAAACATTACTAAGGTTGCTTATGTCAGGCCTTTCTAAAACAGATAAAATGCTTCGAATCGGAATGATGAAATTAATAAAAAAGGTAAAAAATAAAAAAAGTTGAAATGGCCTTATAGCAGTAAGATATTTTTGGTCGAACACATATGTTATGATTTCTTTACTGAGAATGCCGATGAACAAATAGATAGGAAAAGTGAGAAAAAGCAGAAATTTGTTGTATAGCTGAAAAAGGTATTGCAGTTCCTCAAGACCTTTGTTTTTTGCGTACTGCCTAACGAATAGTGGTGAAATCACGTTGCGAAAGATAGTGCCCGGAGTCCACTCCATAAGCATATTCGTTGTGTTTATCGCAAAGGCAAAGCATCCCGCTGAAGTAATGCCTAAAAAAAAGGTAACTATATAGATATCGATACGATTATCCGTAAAAAACCAGAATAACTTATAGAAATATTCGTTTCTACCGAATTTCTCAAAGCGCTGAAGCGAAACCTTTTGAGCAGGGGAATTCGCCCGTGCTTGTCCGTATAATGGCTTATATAATCTTAGAAAGCTCGAAACTATTAAGAAAAAATCCGCTATCCCGCAGCTAATTACTATTCCACAGACACCCAACCCCATGTTTATTGAAATAGAGGTCAAGATTAGTTTGAGCAAGGCAGTTAAAACCTCGAACATATTCCTGTAGCCTTGGTAGAGAAAGGCGTTGAGGATATTAGAGAAAACCAAAGAAAGCACTTTTAGAGAACCGAGAATAACCAAAAAAGGAGTAAAACGCAGGAAGGAATTGACCGCAGCGTTATTATGAAAAGAAAAAAGCAAGATAAGCGCGGCAATGACCAAAATCGCGCTTCCCCTGAATATGAGTTTGAGGCACCTAGATAATATCTCTTTCATAATATAGGGGTCTTTTTTCTCCATATACTCAGGAAAATACCTTAAAACAATTTCAGGGATGCCGAAGTCTAAGATTAAAGTAATGAAAAAAATAATATTGATGATACTGCTGTAAAAACCATACTCTTCTACCGAAACAGCTTTGACTATATAAGTGAAGGTAAAAAAGGACAACACAGCGGAAACCAGTTTGCCTAGGTAGTTGTAAGCCATACCAGAGAAAGCTCTTTTATGATAGCTATGTGGCATAAAGATTATCCAGCCTAACCAGCATTAATTATTTTTGGGAGAAATATTTAAAAACTAATCCAGCGAAATTTCTTAGTTCGATAAAATTTCTTATCTTCAGTATTCTTTTTGAGGTTTTTTTCATTTTATTTGTGAATGAGTGCGATTTGATGATATACGATTTAATTTGTTCAAGGGGCAATGCGGGATTTTCATAACAAGGGATTTTTGGATCATTGCCTACTATTTTATTGCGCTGACAGTAAAATGGCGAATACCAATTAAAATCATCCGGCAGAAGTTTTTCATGTTTTGCCGAGATTTCAAGATCGGTCCCGGGGTAAATCATAGCAAAGCAATAGTAATTACGAGTATTATCTATCCTGCTGAACTCCTCCATCAATTTCAGGGTTTCATCAATATCATTGAGCGTTTCACCCGGAAGCGAGACAATAAAGAAATTGCTTATGCGTAAACCTGCTTCTGCAGTCAAGCGAACCGCTTGCCGAGCCTGCTGTAGGCTGGCTCCCTTATTTATTGTCTTAAGTATTTTTTCGCTGCCAGATTCTATCCCGTAGGCGATTTCAAAACATCCTGATCTTTTCATAAGCGTAAGAACGTCTTTATCGATAGTGTTAACCCGGGCACGCGCAAACCACTGGATTTCAAGTTTCCGCTGTAACAATTCTTGGCAAATTTCGGTAATGTGCCTTTTGGACATGGTCAGAGTGTCATCCCAGAAATCAAATGCTCGATAGCCATAGGTATTTTTCAGAAAAGCAATCTCATCTACAAATTTCTTGGGAGAGCGGAATCTGAAGGTTTGTTTACGCAATACACGGTTAGCACAAAAAATGCAGTTGTTAGGGCATCCACGTGAACTGATTACTCCAATCGCGGGAATTTTAGTTCCTTCCAGAGTGCACGAGTATTTAGAAAGATTATACAGATGATACGCAGGCATTGGAAGTGTGTCTAAATCAAGAATAAAGGGCCGTTCCTTTGTTTCTATAATTTTCTCATTTTCTCTGTAGACGATGCCAGAAACAGCGCTAAGATCGCCTTTGCTGAAAAAAGTACGGGCAAGATCAGGCAGGGTGATCTCCCCTTCGCCTTTTACTACAATATCAAGTTCTGGGATAGCTGAAAGCGCTGCGAAGCTAGTTGCGTGAAAATGAACCCCTCCACCAACTGTTAAGGCTCCCGTAGCATGTTTAACCTTTTTAATTAGCTCTACAGCCCTTTGGCGGGCTTGCGTGGTAGAAGAAAATCCTACAATATCAGGTTTTTCATTTATTATAAGTTGACAGGCTTTATCGAGTGAAAAATCATAGCTTACTCCATCAATAAGCGCTACTTTAAATCCTTTTGATTCTAGGCTAGAGGCTATATATCCCAAGCCCAATGGCGGCACCAAATTCATCGTTAGGGTATCTTTACTGGGGACAACTTCAACGAGGACAATTTTCATGAAGAAATAACTTTTTGGGCCAAAAAATGCATATACATTCCATCTGGCCCGAGTTTTAACTTTTCTAGGCAGTCCCCTGGCTTTCGATAGAAATCGGAAGAAAGACGCTTAATATTTTGAAATCTGAAAGTTTTCAGCGCCTCTATTACCTCGGTTTCTCTATAAGTATGTCGTATTGGCGCATACCAATGATCGAGTGTTTGCGCGCGCTGTTTTTGGGGGAGTATTTTTTTCATAATCGTATAGGGAATTGCTTTAGATAGAACTCTACCAATATTGATCTGGTATTCGTTGGCCAGCCCTCCTGCCCCATATACTCCTAAAAAAAGCCATCCGTAAGGCGAAAGGACACGGTAAAATTCTGTTAAAACATTTAGAGAATCAGCCAGATGATGCACTACCCCATTACAATTGATAAAATTAAAGGAGTTATCTTTAAATGGAAGCTCTAAAACTGAAGCTTTCAAAAGCGAACAGCGCTTAAAATTCTTTAGGCGTTTATGCGCTATCGCAAGGCAGTGTTCGGAGAAATCAACGGCGTAAACACGGGTTTCTTTTATCCGTGCAAGCGCAACTGCCGCTATGCCTGCTCCGCAACCGGCATCAAGGCAACACTTCCCTTGAAACCAGGAGTTTCTTAAAGTCGTACGCGCAAGATAAGAATTTGCTTTAAGGGTAAATGATGTGTCGCTTAAGTCTTGAAAGATATCTCCATAAATACGGGCTGTTTTATGGTCAATATGTTTTGCTTTCTTTTGCATTATAATGTTAGCGTTCTTTTTGAGCCCGGATTATATTAAAATAGGCTTTCTCGCGGTAATACGCAAGCCTCAGGCGCTTATCAGAAATATCCAGGAGGATTTTTACTAACTTTTTATTTTTGCTCATGATCATCCTTGGTGGAAGCATTTCGAGCCCTACTGGTTGAAAAACGAATTTAAATCCTTTTTTCTCAAAGATACTTTTATATTCCTTAACGTTCATCATGCCGGCGTGGTGGTCATATTTCATGTGAATACCTTGCATGTAAGATTCTTCTTTTATAAGATGTTTTTGGCTGTGGATCTGTGTTCTTCTATGGAGTTGTAATACCTTGTCTCTCAATCTGTTAGGGAAGCGCATAGTGTCAGACCAGTATTCAACCCAGGAGTATTTCGGGTTAGGCTCAATTCCAAGAAAGACCCCATCCTTGCGTAAAATCCTTTTTATTTCTTCAACCACAATGCGAATGTCTTTAATATGATGCAACGCCCAAAAACAGGTAACGATGTCGAATGAATTATCAGAAAAAGGAAGCTGCTTCATATCCGATTGGACAAAGAGAGAATGATGGGCCTTAAGCCTCTGTTGCGCATACGTCAGATTTCCCAGAGAAATATCAAGATTCACCAGAAGCTTAACCATAGAGAGGGCTTTTGCGCTGGCCCAACCAGTACCACAGCCGATATCAAGTGCTGTCTTATTGTGAAAATCGTCCTTAAACCAAAACGGATAAACGTAATTATCGCGGATAAGGGTATAAAAGGGTTGTGCATTCAAATACATATCATACCCGGAAGAAATTTTATCAAATACTGCGCGTTGTTCCTGGTCATAATCATCTAAGGTAAACGGCAAAAAATGGTAGATGCCATCTTTGTAAGTAAAAAATATGTTACATTTTAAGCAGTTGATCTTGTTATCGCCAAAATGCAAACGGGACTTGCATTCAGGGCAGGCAAACAATTCTTCTTTAGATTGTATCGTCATAGCTCACCTTGATCTGAATTCTTTGCCTTTCATTTTATTGTATACGGAAGCGACATCATTACATATCTTCTTAATATAAGTACAGGCTTTCAAGAGGGTGTTGTATAGCGTTTTATTTTATCTGTTCAGAAAGGTTTCCCCGAATAATTTTCATTGGAGCTGAATGAATAGGCGTATATATAGAGAAGAAGATAGCTCGCGGATTGCTTTTAGTAATCGAAAAGTTATCCATTGTGGGCATGAAAATGCATTTCTTCAATTCCTCGTGCCTTTTTTATGTTTTGCTACCAAAGTATATTCATTTGGTGTTTAGGGCAGATCATGATCTTTTGCTGCTTTCTTTTCTTCTGACTGTCGATGTAGAAAAAAGTTAATTGCGTTGCAGATATGCGTTGTCTGTTTTTTCGTAAGCATAGGATATATAGGCAATGACAATATTTCTTTGCAATATTCCTCAGTAAGGGCTAGATTAATAGGCCTGCTTTTAGCGGAGATTGCCGGCTGTAAATGACAAGGAATAGGATAATGTATCCCTGTACCGATGTTTTTTGACTCTATAAATAGTTTTAGCTTATCACGTTCTTTAAATCTGATAACAAACATATGATAGACATGATATGCCCATGATTTTTCTTGCGGAAGTTCGAGTGGTAATCCTGAAAGAAATTTTCGATACCATAGCGCTACTTGTCTGCGGTGTTCGTTGTATGAATCCAATTTCTTTAAGTTCACACGCCCAATAGCGGCTTGTATTTCGTTAAACCGTTCATTAAAACCAAGAATGCTATGGGTATACTTAGATGAGCGGCCATGGTCGCGCAGCATTCTTAAGGTTTTGCTCAAAGATTTATTATTAGTAGTAACTATCCCTCCATCACCGCACACGGTGAGATTCTTGGAAGGATAAAAGGAAAAACATCCTGCAATTCCTATTGAACCGACCCGTTTATTCTCGAAGCGCGCTCCGTGAGCCTGACAACAATCCTCGAGAATAAATAAGTTATGCCGGCGAGCAATGTTTTTTATCTCATTCATGTTAGCCGGATGGCCGTATAAATGAACAGGAATGATCCCTTTGGTTTTAGGCGATATCTTTTCCTCTATTTTTGAAGGATCTATAGTATAGGTGTCAGTAATGTCGACAAAGACTGGATTGGCTCCAATCGTTAGTATAGGCTCAATTGTGGGGAAAGCGGTTAGTGATGGGACAATAATTTCATCATGGGCTTTTACTTCTAAAGAAATGAGCGTAAGCCATAGGGCTGCTGTTCCGGATCCAGTAAGTATAGCGTATTTTGTGCCAATATAATCGGCAAATTCTTCTTCAAATGCTTGGCTTTCCTTACCGAGGATATAGTGTCCGCTATTCAATGCCCTAAGGGTAGCTTTTTGGATTTCTTTATCAATATGAACGCGGGAAAGTAAAATAGGGCAGGCTTTACCCATGCGGGCGGCTTCCTTTCTCCAAAATAAAGTCTCCTATAGCTAGACAATCAAGCCCTGATTCATAAAACGTAGCCACTGCTTGAAAAGGTGTGCAAACAATAGGCTCTTCCCGTACATTAAAGCTCGTGTTTAGCACTATCGGTATTCCGGTTAGATTATAAAACTCTTTGATCAAATGATAGTATGTTGGGTTATCTTTTTCGGCGACCGTTTGCACCCGCGATGTTCCGTCAACATGCACTACCGCGGGTATTTGCTTTTGACATTTTTTAATAACATCAAAGTTTAAAGTCATAAAAGGAGCTTCGGCAGCGTTTTCAAAATAATCAGCTGCTTTTTCGGCAAGTACTGAGGGCGCAAAGGGACGAAATGACTCTCTAAACTTTACTACATGGTTAATTCTATCTTTCATGTTTTTTCTTCTGGGGTCTCCTAAGATTGACCGCGCTCCCAGCGCCCTGGGGCCATATTCCATTCTTCCTTGAAACCATCCAATAATTCTTCCCTCAATTAATTTTTTTGCGATTGCCTTAGGAATATCCGCGCATCTACTGTAGTTACATTTAATATGGTTAAGCGTATTTTCTATTTCTTTGTTTGAGTATCCTGGCCCCCAATAGGCATGAGTAAGTTTGTCAAAAGTAAACCCTTTTTCGGTTGCATACTGTAAAGCGCATCCCATGGCTAGTCCCGCATCGCTTGCAGCAGGACTAATGAAAACATTATCAATAAAAGGCAATTTTCTTACTTTGGCATTAGCCACGCAATTCAATCCTACTCCGCCAGCAATACAGATATTACGGGAACCACTCTTGTGATGGATCTCACGGACTAAATTGCATATAACATTCTCAAGAAGCCTTTGTCCGCTTGCGGCAAAATTCATATGATAAGAGGTTATGGGTGAACCGGGAAGACGTGGTTTAGTAAATTTCTTTAAAAATTTTCTGCTGTAAACTGGTTCTTGCATGGAAGGAAATGAGTCTCCTTGTTTCACTTCCACCATAGCCTCTTGGTTAAATAAGTATCCATCGCTGGTTTTTTTTAAAAGCCAGGTCAAATCAAAAACTGGCTTTCCGTATGATGCCAATCCCATAACCTTATATTCATCATTGTTACGGTTAAAACCAAGGTATTGAGTAATAATGTTGTAAAATGCACCTAACGAGTTTGGGCGTGTGAATTGCTTGATCTTAGTTATTTTGCCCTGACAACCATAGGACATAAGAGTCGCAATACCGTCACCAGAAAGATCCATGGTTAAAATATTCGCCTCATCAAATCCTGACACAAAAAAAGCGCTGGCAGCATGAGCCAGGTGATGTTCTATCAAATAAATTTTCGGACAATAGCCAAACTTAAAAGTGAAATATCTCTCAAGCTTATCCTTAATATCTGTATATGTAGCTCCTGCAAAAACTAAAGCGTCGATATTCTTTATATCTATACAGGCTTCGCGGAGACAATAGTGAATGGCTTGCAGAGGAATGAGGCCTGCGGCATGTTTGACCCTGATGAAACGCTCTTCTTCTGCGGCAGCGATTATTGTGTTATTATGTATAAGGCACGCAGCGCCATCCATATTGCCAGCCCTGAACCCTCCGCTAATACCGAGTACGTACATTATGAAGATCCTTTCATTCCTTACGCTATAAGCGTAAAAACTCAGACATAACTATTTCTTTACCCGTTTCTGCAGATTTATACATTGCCAGTATCAGCTCTAGGCTAGGCTTTCCTTCATTGCCATCGACGTACGCTATCCCGCTTCCTTTGATCACGCGCAATACGTCTTCAAAAAATTTTATGTGTCCGTAACCATAGACATTAGGAGGTAAAGTAGCACAACGGCTATAAATCTCATCTTCGTTGCGAAAATCCTTGAATTCCCATAGCTGCATATGGTTCATCTGGATGCCTCCAACCTTTACTGAACCATTTTCACCGAATATTGTTATAGAGCCTTCTATGTTCTTTGGATAAACACAGGTAGTGGCTTCAATGACTCCCAATGCGCCATTTTTGAATTTAATGATCCCCAATCCAAAATCCTCTGTTTCTATTGAGTGAGTAAAGGTCTGGATTTTTGCATATACGCTTTCAACCGGCCCTAATAACCAGCAAAGCATATCAATGTTGTGGCTGGCTTGATTGATGAGCACGCCCCCGCCCATATCCCTTGTTCGAAACCACTCATGTTCATTGTAATATTTTTGGTCTCGCTGCCAATACACGCTCGTTTTTCCAAAAAAAATCTTCCCGAATCTGCCTTCACTAATTGCCTCCTTAAGTTTTACTATGGGAGGATTATAACGGTTCTGCTTAACCACAAACAATTTTACACCGTTTCTTTTACAGGTTTCAATCATTTTGTCTGCATCAGCCAACGTAGTAGCCATTGGTTTTTCCGTAACTACATGTTTGCCGGCTAAGGCTGCATCTACGGCCATGGTAACATGCATATGTGTTGGCGTGCAAATGTTTACTACATCAATTTCCTTAGATTTAAGCAGGTCATGATAATCAGTATAGCAGAAACATTTTAATTCCTCAGCGTAAGCTTTTGCCCGTTCTTCAACGATATCGCAAACCGCACAAATCTCAGCTCCTGGTAACTGGTTTAAAACAGCGGTATGGATTTTTGAGATTCTCCCACACCCGATAATTCCAAAGCGGATCTTTTTATGGGCTGGGAATATGCTTTTCATCTGGCAAATTTCTCAAGTGCGAATTTTAATCGTCTTATCGGCGATTGTATGTTTGCTCTGTGTAATCCGACAACAGGTATATCGGGCAAATTCGGAAAATAGTGACGGTAATCAAACAAAGAGATCCCCTCATCCACAAAAACAGCAATTTTGCAGTCTCCTTTTTTTATATCATGTATTGAGGCAAGTCCATTCTTTGAATTTAGGAAATATACTCCATGATAGGTGTCAAACACGTGCCATTCTTTATCAATTTTGACAAAGGATAAGGGAATTTTTTCCCTATCATCGATTGCTGAGATAAGCTGGTAAAAGGAACTCAATCCTGCATAGTTGCACAAAGTAGAGAAAACATCAGCGGATTGATCGTTAGTCCCGAATCTACGGATAATAATATTCCAAACATGGTCATCGACTACCTCTGCTCCATCTGGAAGTTTATGGATATTCCTGTATGTCCAAGATAATAAGGCCAATACTTTTTGCTGAGGCAGAGATTCTCTCCCTATAATTTCATTAGTTAATCGGATGTAGTTACAATGCCGATCAAGAAAATTTAATACTTTGAGGTAAAGCGGAACAATTATTGTCCGGCAATTATAATTAATGCACTGCTGGGTTGAAGTGCTAAGGCAAAGCAAGGGTAAAACCGCAATACTTAGAGTTAAAAAACATAAAAATATAATTTTCTTACTGCGCATGTTTTTATAAGCCTTTTATGCTCTTTTTATGACACTTGGAAAACTTTGACATCTCTTGGGGATAAGGATAATCCCGTATCGTCAACGGAAAGCATGAGGCGCGCTTTTATCTTCTAATTATAACACAATGAGACGGTAATTCAAATCAAATAACAAAAGGATTTCAATCTTAAAGGTGGGAAAATCAATTGTCTGCATTGAGAAAGCGTTTATATTCTTTAATTATCTGGCGATAGAATTGGGTAGTTACATTTCGAAACCGCAGATATCCTCTTCAGGAATAAAGGCAACCGCAGAAAATCAGCGATAGCTATTAAGTATGTCAATCAATAAATCTTTGATGCCACATTTCTAACATCAGGAGAGACCAAAGCTGTAGGGAATAATCTGCTTTATTTTTAACATGATCCTGCAACATCCCTGAAATAACGCTCATATTAAAATAATTCCGGTTGCAAGATCTTTTTGATAAGATGGTTTCTATCAGAAATTCTTTCATGTTGCCTCTGAACCAATTCCCTACCGGCATTCCAAAGCCCATCTTCTTTCTTACAATATTTTCTTTTGGGAGAATGCCTGTGACCGCTTTCTTCAGGATATACTTCTTAACAAAATTCCTCATTTTATATTCTACTGGCAGCCTAGCTGCAAATTCCATGAGTTTTTGGTCCAAGAAAGGTGATCGAGCTTCCAATGAATTAGCCATACTGGTTATATCGACTTTAACCAAGAGGTCATAAGGCAAATACGTTAGCGTATCCGCCGCAAGCAAAGCATCAATAGTAAAATTTTTTTTAACCATTGGCATAAACGTTTTAATAAAATCCAAGGCACGCGAGTCAGCGATTTGCTTCAATAAATCGTTAGCGTAGATTTTCTTTTTAAGAGTGCTATCAAATATACCTATCCACTTGAGGTACCTATCCTGTAACGGCAAAGCCGCTGCGTTCAGAAATCTCTTTAATCTTCTGAGTTTATGCTTAGGGTTTGTAGAATCTGGCAAGACCACAGAGAGAAGGCTTAAGAGCTTCCTTACAGGGATAGGCATCCTCGCGGTCAAAAGCATTGCCTGATATCTGTCGTACCCCGCGAACAATTCATCACCTCCGTCACCGTTAAGCGCGACCGTGACGTGTTGCTTGGTCTGCTGTGCCACGTAATAAGTAGGGATGCATGAAGAATCGGCATAAGGCTCTCCATACCGCTCAACCAATAGAGGAAGTATTTTTAGAGCGTCTGGCTTCACGATGAACTCATGGTGGTCAGTACCGAACTTCTCTGAAATGTTTCTTGCAAATTGCAACTCATTATAATCGTTATCCTCAAAACCGATAGAAAAAGTTTTAACCTTATTAGCGGATAACTGCGTCATAAGCGCAACGATGGTACTAGAGTCTACACCGCCGCTCAAAAACGCCCCTAAGGGAACGTCGCTACAGAGCCTAAGGCCAATGGATTCTTTCAATAATCGCAGCACTTCTAGCGATGCTTCCTGCTCGCTTATCCTTATCTTATCTAAGTAATTTAAACTCCAATATTGTTTTATTTTTACCTCATCATTCTTAAGAACGAGTATATGCGCTGGAGGAAGCTTAAAGACATGTTTGTAAATTGTCCCCGGAGCCGGAATATAACCGAATGACAAATACTCGTCAATCGCTTCCATATTTATTTCATTATCAATCTGTCTGCATTTTAACAGAGCACAAAATTCAGAGGCAAAACAAAAACTACCGTTTCTATGATAATAGAGTAACGGTTTCTTGCCTACTCTATCTCGAGCCAGGATCAGCACTTCATTTTTCTTATCCCAAATGGCAAAAGCGAACATCCCGCGTAAATAATGCACACATTCTTCTCCGAATTCTTCGTACAGGTGGATAATGCATTCGGTATCGGTGCGCGAACGAAACACGTGCCTTTTCTTTTCCAATTCTGTCTTGAGTTCATTGAAATTATAAATCTCTCCATTAAAAACGATCCAAATTGTTCCATCTTCATTAGTCATCGGCTGATGTCCAGCTTCTGAGAGATCTATGATTTTTAATCTCCTGTGCCCTAAGCCTACACTTGGCCCTGAAGGAGGATTATCTATGTAAAAACCCTCATCATCAGGGCCGCGATGATACATCTGTGAAGAGGCTCGCGAAAGCAAACCTTTTTCTATTCTGGAACTCCGATAGTCTATGATTCCACAGATTCCGCACATTGGCATTGATACCCGCTTGTCTTTTCCCTAAAAGGCAGGAAAAGGTTAATTTTTAATTTACTGTAAATTAGCTATGCCTGCCGTAACGTTTGCAATTAACCTTTTTGCAGTTTTTTAAAACCTCCAAATATTTTTGAGCATTAGCTTTTAATGAATATCTTTCCTCAACCGTCTTTCTTCCTGCATTACCAAGTTTTCTGCGAAGTGCAGAGTCTTTTATAAGAAGCGAGAGTTTTTCTACCCAATCTTCCTGAGTAGTTGCGAGGAATCCATTGCTACCATTTATGATTATCTCTTTGTTCATGCCTACCGGAGAACAAACGCAGGGAATTCCCATGCTCATATAGAGAATTGCCTTGAATCCACACTTTCCTCTGGTCCAATCGTTATCAGGCATAGGCATAATTCCGATATCCATACTTCTAAGGTCATCTATTTCGTCAGCGAATGACCACGATTTGCTCCTTACTCTTGAAAGTCCGGGAATCAAAAATGCCCCCCCGATTATTTTAAACTCAACATCATTAAAAAGGCTGGATAAAACTGTAAACACATTCTTCATCGGATCGAGAAAATCAAGAGTCGTTGCGCTGCCCATCCAACCAATGATCGTTGGCCTGTTGTCAGTGGCTATCATAGGAGAATATTTTGTCGTATCTATTGGCGTAGGAATAATAACAACCGACGGATTGTATCGCAATGAAAAATCAGCTAAAAATGAATTTCCACATATTACGTATTTACTTTTCTTAATGATAGTGGCGACTTTCCCCGGGTTTTTAAACTTTTCGACAAAATTGTTGCAACGGCTGCTTGAAGGTAAAAATATTGCATCATCAAAATCAAAAATGACCTCTCTCCCTAAAAAAAACGCTGCCGATTCGAAAAAAGCTGATCCGACAGGGCACGCCTCTCGATGAATAAAAACCACATCATAACGGAATATACTGAAAACATCAATCGTTCTGAAAAGAATACCCGCAAAAAAGAAGAAAAACTTTCTGAAGTAATATCCATTCCTATATAAAACTTTATATGCGGATTTTGTCCAAAAGGGATGGAGTGAAAATTTAATCGCCTCTTTTTTTAAGAAAGGCAAGTATTGTTCTACCCTGTACCTGTTGCTTGCGCCTTCTGATGGGTAAGGCACCCAAAAAAGGATTTTCAAATCTTTAGCAAGTGCTGAAAAATATCGCGATATTTTTCAGCGCCTTTTTTCAGTGAAAGAAGTTCTTCGGCAGCCTGCTTACAGCGTGTCTGAACGCTTGTGGCGTCTTTACACAAATCAAGAAGCTTTCTAGCCGCAGATTCATATGATGCTTCTGAAAAAGTATTTATTATAACGCCAATATTCATTTTTGTAGTTATCTCTTCAGTATCTCCAATACCGCTGTTGATTACCACCGGAAGGCCACAGGCAAGATATTCTCCATATTTTGTAGGAGAAGAATTATAACGTTTGTACGGGTTGATAAAAAATATCCCCGCGCTCGCGCGCGAGAGAAAACCGGCTACCTCGGCATGCGAAAGGTTTTTTACCACTATGCTGTCTTCAGGAATACCTTTTCGCATCGCAGCGCGAAAGATTTCATTCGGATCTCGATCAGTAGCAAGCATAAATACAGCCTGTGAAGAGATTTTTAAGAGAACACGGAAAAAGTCAAACATCTCATCAAGCATATACCAGCTTCCGCATTTCCCTATATAGGCTAACTTAAATTTTCCGCTGTCTGGTTTTGAAGTATCGCATTTAAATTTATCCAAATCTACGCAAGAAGGAATCACTTCCATCTTTGAAGAAAGACTAACGTTGCTATTACGGATTACTTGCGCATGCCTAATAGTTTCGACAGTAAAGGAATCAGATTGTTGTATTAAAAAATTTTCGGCGAAACGCATCACTCTATACGTTAAACTTTTATTTTTTAGCAATCCCCCACCTACATATTTGTCTGCAAGCAGCCCCCTCGTATCAAAAAAGAATTTAACTCCCATTATCTTTGCAGGTAAAAAGGCAATAACCGCTGGCACTAGACCTCTGGCATGCACTATATTAATCCTGCTTTTGCGTACAATAAAGAAAACATACCACATCCCACAGATAACATCAAAGAGCGTAGCAAGCAATCTGGGGTTTTTATGATAATACAGATGATGCCAGTTCGTTTGCAGCTTGAGGTCAGTATCTGCTATTTTATATCGAGCAAGAGTATCCCGAGTTTCGTACGTCAGAATAAAATATTGAATTCCGTAGTGCGATAATTTTTTAATGTACGAAATCCCCTGGGATTCCATAATCGGATAAGTGATAGAGTGGTACGCTACCAGCAGGACTATCGGTTGCGGATTATGTTTCTTGCCTATTCTCTTGAGTTCTGCCGCCGCTTTAAAAGCGCGTTTTAACACACCTTTAAATTGGGTTATTAACACATAGATAAGCCTAAGCGGGTGCAATAGGTTACTTTTAATAAAATTAAACAGATTTATTGGTAGGACCACTTTTAATTTGGCGCGAAAATAAAGCTCCTCGAAACGAGATTTCGGCATATCGGCGTAATTTATGTAAGGCGCGTCTGGATTGCCAAAATCATCCCAATTTGTATTAAGACATCCGCTCTGCTTGAGTTTTCTGTATATATCTGTTCCCGGCAATGGCATAAATAAATTCATCGAGACCATATTAGGGCGTGTTTCTCTTATAAAGGAGACAGTTTCGGCAAAGTCGTCTTCTGTTTCTCCAGGATATCCAACGATAAAATTTCCTTGGAAATGAAGGCCTACCTTTCGCGTTAGTTTAACGACTTCCTTATTGCGTAAAACATTTGTCCTTTTATTCATAAGCCCTAGAACTCGTTGGGAACCAGATTCAAAACCGTATTCGACGTGGATGCATCCGGCCTCTTTCATGGCTGATAAGAGCTCTTTATCCGCCACGTTTGGGTTTATTTGTGCGATCCAAGAAATTTTCTTGTGCAATCTGTTTGTAATAAATAAGTCGATTATTTCCATGGCGCGTTTTTTGTTACTTAAGAACATATCATCAGCGAAATAAATAGCCTCTACTGAATATTTACTGATAAGCTCTTTGATCTCGTCGATTAACCTATGCGCAGAATGATACCTTACTGTCATCCTCCCCATTAAAGGCCCTGCGCAGTAATGACAGTTATAAGGACATCCTCGAGCAGTAAAAATATGCGTCGTTCTGAAAGAATGGTTTCTGCTAGTAAATCTGCTTGGCCTTGTATAATAATCCATATCAAGCAAATGCCTTGCAGGAAAAGGTAACTCATCGAGTGCCTCGATCAACGGCCTGTCAATGTTAGAAACGATTCCTTGGCGCGTACTCCTGTATGTCAATCCAGCAATACCGTCAATAAGGGCTCCGCTGGCTATTTCTTGCATAGTGATCTCTCCTTCACCTCTGACAAGGACATCTATATTCTTGCATATTTCTAATGTTTCAACAGGTTCACCGGAACAATGCGGCCCGCCAATTACCATGAGCATTCCCGGAAGCATGCTCTTGATTTTTGACGAAAAAAAGTTTATATCCGAGATATTGGGCGTGGTCGCGCTAAAACCGACAATCTGCGCGCCAAAATCCTTAATCAACCCTAAGGTTATCGTATCAGTCTTGTCAAAGTCGAAACTGCTCCTGCGTAAAATAAGGTCTCTATCTAAAATCTGCACACTATGGCCTTTTTTTTCGAGTACCGCAGCGATATAGGCCAAACCCAGAGGCGGCCAATATTGTTTATTCTCGTCAAGTAAGCTTCTGGCTCTGGATAATAATGGATAAATTAACGAAATTTTCATTGTTTTTTTACGATCAATACTCTATATCGTTTGACGCATTTAAAAGATAAACATTACTGATGCCCTTGCGCGCGCTCAACTCTTTCAGTAAATCATTTTGTTCGTTTTTACTTATAAAATCAACATTGTATGAAAATTCAAATGTTTTCCCTGACTCATGTGATAACATGCTCAATAAAACACAGGATTTTAAATACGTGCGTAATAAATCGTGAACCTCTTCATTTGAGATAAGATTCATTTGTTGGTAATAACGCAAGACAAAATTATGCTTTTTAATAGAACCAAAGTTTACTTTAGTCAATGATATAATAATAATCGTTAGTAATGCAGCAGTAGTAATAGCGATCAAATACCCTTGTGTACCACACGCCATTCCAATCACCAAAGCCAAGAAAACAAAACCGATATCTTTAGGATCCTTGACTACTGTACGAAAGCGAATTATGGAAAGCGCTCCAGCCATCCCAAAGGCCTTGGCTAAGCTGCTTCCAATAACCATCATGGCGCTCGTAGAAATAACCGTTAAAATCAGGAGTGTCTGAGTAAAAGACTGTGAGTACGATACGCCCTTGTGCGTTTTTTTATAAACAGTAGCAATAAGTAGGCCAAGAACAAATGACAGAGATATATTCATAGCGATTGAAACCAGATTATCTCCAATAACGTAGTCTCCTCCCATTGTAAGTATGTTGCCCATATATTTACTCCTCTCTCATTAAACAGATAGACTATACGATTCGACCATAGACATAAAATATTTGGAATAGGTATCTTTGACTAAATTATATTTCTGGACCAAAAAGTGAAACCATTCCGGTAACGATCCTTTAAACTTAAGTTCTAAAATAACTCCTTCAGTGTAAACCGAGTGCGGTTGTTTAAATGGCGAAAAGATGTTGCCTGTTTTATAACTTTTTATTTGGCTGTCAAAAGTAATCCGGATATTTTTATGGTATTTTGCAGTAAATGCTTCGCGCTTATAAGATATTAGCACCTTAGGCCTTAAATGCAAACGAAGTGAATCGCATACAAATTCCTCAATGATTTTCCTTTGATCAGACGGAATATTCTTGGCCTCAAGCATTTTCAGAGGCGAGCCGTTCTCTGCGGATACATACGTTTCAAAATCAAGTTTTGCCCTATCCTTAATGATAGTAAAATCTGTTTTTCTTTTAATTTCTAAGTAGATATCCGGTTCATTATCAGGGCTCAGATCATAAACTCTAAAGCGAAATTTCTTCCTGTTTCGCAATCCGTCGGCTTTCTCCCAGAAATAAGTGTTAGCTGGACTATCATGATATAAGGAGTGCACCATATAAGCTTTATCAGAATTAACAAGGCAATGTTCGTCATAATCCACATACTGCAAAAGCTCATTTTTAAATGCCGAATACTGCCTGTCGGATAATGGATACTTAAACTCGAACCTATGTATATGGAACCGTTCTATGCTCATACTTTAGAAACCTTAGGGCACGCTGAAATCATCAAACGACATTACTTCGGGGTTGGTGAGGATTCCGATGTTCGCGTCTTTTAGATCCTTGAATTGTGGCATATCTTTAAGATATGTTATATTGCTTTTAGGAATCTTTCCTGTTGAATCTTTTCTGCTGTCAGTTAGCAGATAATTCCCATTTTTTATATCTACAAACAATGGGGTAAAATTAGAGATATATGTTCCTTCTGCTCCTAGAGAAAGAGTGCTTTCGCTTATTGCTATAACAGAACCTGCGTCAGCTATAATTTCTTTTTCATTATTCCATAGCACTGTGTTACGTATCTCGACGGCTGCCGGGCCAAAAACCTGTTTTTTCATATAGAGGGAAATTCCTGTTTTATTATCAACAAGAGTAGAATTGACAATACGTGCATCAGATTTGTCTTTAGATGCAATACCTATGTTGCAGGAGCGAATCAGATTATTTACTATAACTGGTTTCGACCTTTCTCCAACACTTATGCCTTTATCCCCGCTACTTTCTATTCGATTTCCTGCAATCACAATATCAGTGCCGCAGAGGTCAATACCGTCTCCGGTATTATCCAAAATATAATTGTTTTCGATCGCCCCGGTGGCAAAATCGAAATCTATCGCATCGGATGAGTTTTTATAGAACACGGAATTCTCTAAGATGCAATGAGCGGACTTAATATTAATCGCGTCATCACCAAAACTATAGCGAAGTATACAATTACGCACTATCACATCTGAGTCGTGTACGGATATGCCGCCAGAAAATTTAATGCCGTTTACATAACTTTCCCCTGAATATTCAATAATACAATATGAAAACTCTGATGAGGCTGAACTTTCGCCAATGACAGCAAAATTCCCCCAAGGCTCAATTTTATCAAGCGCGGTGAATCGTATCGGATGCTCCTTGTTTCCAATGGCCACAACCTTAGCGTATGATAAAAATGATATACTCTTTTGGAATTTAAGAACTACTCCCGGATTAATGATTAAAGTCAAACCTGAAGGAACAATTATTGTCCGGTCGATGATATATTCGCCAGCATCGAGTACCACAGTAAAGGAGCTATTGGCGTCTTGCTTAAATTGGGGATATTCTAACAAAAAGGCATCAAGGGAAGCAGTAACCTGAGGAAATGATGAAAAAAGGCGTCCATCTACACAACGCACAATCGGTGTGAGTTGTTTTTTTGTAACTGCATTCGAAGCAACTATGTTGATAGCTCCAAGTGACTGTTGCATTGCTTCGTTAGCATTACCGGTAATGAAAAACTTATAGTGAGCCTTCACTGGCTGCAACTGGGCATCCCGTGCCGAATACAGCATCAATGAAAAACTATCTCCCTTAAAACACTTTTTTTGTGCGTCAGCAGTGAGGCTTGTGAGAAAGGTATCCTCAGCATCAAAATATTCTGATGCGTTACTGTCATAATAGATGTTAACCTTGGTCCCTTGGGTTATCGTAGAATCAGCAGAAAAAGGTATAATGATCTCGCTGAGCTTTGCTGAACTAAAGCCATGTAGTGCCAAATCTAGGCTACCAAGTATTTTATTGCTCTTTGGGTGTATATGTACAGTGGCAAAAATTTCACAAAATTCAAGATTAGCAATAATTTTTTTGTGATTTTGAATAAAAATTCGGCGTAACCGAGAAACAGTGTTATCGAAACTCGAATTTGTAAATCCTTTCTTTCTATCTGCATAAAAGGCTTTCTTGTACTTCTGATAGGCATCATCATAGAACTTTAAATCATTTTCTAAATCAGTGGGATTATTCACATAGTCCCATAAAATAGTATTGCGTTCATGTAAAAAGCGCCTGTTTTCTAAAATTCTTGTCACCAGCGGATTATACGGCTTATCGATGAATTGCCCTTCAAGAGGGAAGATATTAAGATCGTAGGGCATGAATTCAAACTTCCCTGTGATAGGGTTAAAAAATAGATTATTATTGCCATGTTCTGACTGATGATAGCTACCCATTATCATAGAGTGCGCCTGCCAACGTAAAAAAACATCCATATCTATTAAAGCAGGTATCTCCTTATTAAAGGTCTCATCGGTTGAAGAATTTAACAGAGTCAATAAGTAATCAATATCAGCGTAATTTTCAAATCCAGAATAGGTTTCACTGTTATCTTTCTTCCAATGCCCGATATCTGTAAATATCGGATCGAAACCATATTTGAACCAATCCCAGTTATCTTCGCGGTAAAAATTAGCATCATCTACTTTTCGATTGTATTCTAAAAATACTTTGCTAGGCGTTTCGATTGAATAGTAGACTCCTTGCAACACACCATTGAGGCGCAGGAAGACGAAAGTGTCCCGCGGAGTAAGCAGGTTTAGCTTGCGCGCTATACTATTACTTAAATATTCCGCAAAAAAGCCTCTATCTTGAGGAATGATCAAATTCAAGCTCTTAGTGTGATTAAATAAAGCGTCTGAGTTAAACTTAATCCGCCACGACTTTTTTTCATCCTGCCAATGATTAGGGGTTAGGCCGCGGATCCTGGTTTTGACCTTATAAGATTGTCCTGCGAAACTAAACTTTGCAGATTCAAATTTCCTATACTCATCGGTCATAAGAGCATCAGAGGGCGGTAATTCCTCTAACATCTTTTGCAGCTTTACTTGTTTAATTTCTAAATCATAGATAGGAATATTTAAACTTCTCAAATCGCTAAAAAGCCAGCCGGGTTCAAATTTTGAAATGATGGCGCCGAGTTGTAACCTTGACCTTATTGGTGAATTTTCCGGTAAGCTTTGGTACCAAAACCCATAAAATAAAGCTATTAGGAGCAACACAGACAAAAATAGCGTAAGGTTAAGGATAGCCACTACCTGAAGTACTCTTAAATGCCTAAAATACGACTTCATTTTCTCGTTTCCCTTCTTTAGCCTTGAAACAGTTCGATATACCGATCGCGGCAAATAATAAATAAAATTGAGTAACGTAATCTCTATGCCGGAACACTGTTCCTACATTACCACTTCCTATCGCGATTGAACATGTTGTCAAAAAGGTGTAGATGAAAACAGGGAGTGATTTTTGCATACAATTCCTCAACAATAGTATTATACCTAGAAAAATTGAAGGTATCAATGAATACCAGAATATCATCTGTGGCCAAACCACTATAAAGTTTTTATGCAGGAATCTCGACGGGAATGGCTCTAGTAGGAAATGGATGACAGCCATGATAGAAGAAGTAATCAATTTTTGAGTTGGCATTTCGTAGATAGAATCAGGATCGTGATAATAGCTTTCATCTAAAACCCGATATGAAATACCTTGCGTATGCACATTGCCAATATGGTGGATAAAAAGCTTATGCATTCTTGTTATTACAGCATTATCAAAAATATGCGTTAAGGATACCAGCGGCAGTGCAATCAGGATAACAGAAACACATAAGCGCGTTTTCTGCCTTTGTGACAAGTTGAAAAAGATGCCTGTAAAAAAAACGAGGAATAAAGAAATAAGGGACAAAAACCAGAGATCTCTTTTTGTAAGGAAAAATTGCATCAAAAGAGCGAATATCATCAACAATAGAGAAGATAAAGTAATTTTTCGCATTATCAATGTTATTGAATAAACGAGCAAGACAGAAGCCAGCATCGTAGAAGTGTCTTTTAAATCAGTTGTTGACCACAAGATTAACGAAGGGAAAAATATCATAAAAAAACAAGCGATTCTCGCAGCAATTTCATTGTAATTTCTCCCCAATAAATATATGAAGATAACCGCTACAGCACCGAAATAGCAGTTGAGGAATTTTACCGTAATTGGGCTATAGCCAAAAAGAAAATAAAACATACCGATTACATATAAATACCCGTTTACGCCATATGAAGAGGTAGGATCAAGATAATGACGGATGACCTTATTATCCATCCCTCGAGCAGCAGCGGCATACATGTAACCTCTTGCTGAGGAATAATCGCTATCTCCAATTTTAAAAAAAGTTCTCGTATTTTCTTTTATAAGGTTTTGATAATCATCATCTGCAGGAATGGGGTTCTTGACTTCGCGCATCGCAGCGCTTGGAAATATGGCCAGTGCGGAAAGATCTAATGTAAGGCTCACTATTAACCTGATACAAAATGCAATAAGAAAAACAGAGATTAGAAAAACTCTCTGCCTGCCGTGGGTATAATGTCGTAAAGCCAAGCAGGTAAACCCTACAGCTATGAGTAAAAATAATGCCCCGGGCGAGAAGAAACCTAAAAGCCCGATACATGCCCCAAGAAAGAAAATCACGATTTTATTAAACATTTTTACCAAAGACCAGCTTTCCGTGAGAGAAATCTTAGAGCAATTTTTGTTGCTTCCGAGTTTATGAATAAAACATAATTAGCTGTAAAATATGCACACAAACACAAAAGCATCTTACGCTTGCGAATCGTTGTGTCATAGACATGGATAATGCTCGCTGCTGAAAGTATAATCATGTAAGGCTCTATAGGTATTCTAAATCTAGGTATCCCAAATAACACAATCGTAAACATAAGTACTCCAATGACCGGAAGATATAATGCGTTTAATTCAAGTAACCGATGTCTAAAAGTAAATAAGCCGGTTAAAAAAAAGGGGAAATAAAATACATAGGAATAGTTATATATTACCTTAGAGTAAACTAATTCCCAGTCCAAAGGACTGAAAAAATAGCAAATTTTTAGCGGGATTAGCCTGAAAAAGAGCAGAGGATCAGCTTTAAGTAACAAAAATGCCTTTTTCGATAGGAATTTACTCTGTTGGGTTTCCGAGGCAATGCTGTTGGCTTCCTTCATGACATTATCATAGGGAACAAATCCATACATCTTACCGTCTACCGGCTTATATGATGCGTAAAGAGCATACCCTTGAAAAGTTGAAATAGGTACAAACGCATGGAATTGCTTAAAATTTCTTATACTCCAAGGGAAAATAACGAACAAAAAAGCAATTGTATAGCATCCCATACCTTTGATGAGTTTATCGCGGAGAAACGGAAATCTTGAAAACTCGTAAAGCATAAAAAGTAAGAAAATTGCACTAAGGATAAGAAAATTTGAGCGAACCATGCACGTAATTCCAAGAAAAAAACCGCTTAAGCAGTACAAAAGTGCTTTCCGTGATAGAGAAGCTTTACGAAACAATAGTACCGCGCACAATAATAAAAAGGTCGATACCCCTTCCGTCAACAGCTTTGAAGACTGGGCGATAAAGCTTACATGCAATATTGAAATTATTGCAGACAATAATCCTACTTTTTTACTAAAAATAGAGCGCCCCAAAAAGTAAATTAAAAGACATGTCAGGCTGTCTATTGCTGCCTGCAACAGCTTAACTACTGCAGTTTCATGTCCAAAAACAAGGTAAACAGTACTTACAAGCAGTGGATACCCAGGGGGCCTTCCTGCCGTAGCATTACCTGCCTTGCTTACGTATCCGTTACCATCCAAAAGTGATACTGCTAAACGGTCATATTCAAGTTCATCTGCAAACAAAGGGAAATCATGGTAAAACATAAACCCTAAGCGCACTATCAGAGCGGCAACACATATTGCAATAAGGAGAACTTTTTCAGAATAAAAAAATCTGCCTAGCTTTTTATAATCCAATGGTATAGCCTCAGAAACAAGTATTTTAAGTGCTGAAAAGATTTTATCTGCAGGATATTTTTAATAAATATTTTAGGGCGGAAGAAAAACCTGAAAAAAGCCTTGCGTTGAAATCGCTTTAATTCCTTTCTGGTCATTGTCGCGGGGACATAAGGGGCACTCATAAAATAAAAATTATCCCAATCTACGTTATCCAACCCACCGTTTGCTTTTAATTCATTAAAACTGTCTGTGGCAGGAAAAGGAAGATAGGTAAAGAAGTTAGCGCGAACTAAGTCCAATTCGCAGGCCAAACTAATAGTCTTTTCGATATCATCCTTTGTTTCTCCGGGAAACCCTAAAATAAAGAAGCCGGCTACATCAATCCCTGACTTATTGATCATCTTAACGCTTTTTCTTATCCCTGCAACGGTTGTCCCTTTGCGCATAATTTTGAGTATGCGGTCGGAACCTGATTCTATACCTAAAGAAATAAGATAAAGCCCGCTTTGCTTCATCAATCCCAGCAACTCATCATCAATGCGGTCTAAGCGTATGCCGTTAGGAGTTGCCCAGCTAATATCAAGATTAAGCTTCATCATGCCGTTGAGCAAACTCTTGGCATATGTGACATCAAAAGTAAAATTATCGTCAATAATATGAAATTCCCGGATACCGTATGTATGATAAAGAAGTTGCATCTGTTCAAGGACATAAGCAATGCTGTGTTTCCTTAGCTTTCTTCCTGCTATTTTGTTAGCCGCGCAGAATGTGCAATGGTAGGGACAGCCACGCGTGACTATGATCGGCGCAATAGGAAATTTACGGTAAAACGCTCCATGTTGAGATTCAGGATACGTATCCGGTCTCAGTAAATCCCATGCAGGAAAACCAAGCGTGTCAAGATTATCCGCCAATGCTGGGCTATTTGCCCTAACTATTCCATCTTCCATCCATAACAACCCCGGGATATTCCCAGGAGTAACCTTGCCTTTGATCAGCTCATTTATCAGCAATGGCAACCCTATCTCAGATTCTCCTTGAAAGCCAAAATCGATAAAGGGATAAAACTGTTGCATTGCCTCATGGGGGACCGCGGACAGATGAGGCCCTCCTGAGACGCATATAATATCTTTATTGAAGCCTTTAACGAGGCGAAAAGTTTCTTTTACAAAATTGACATGAAAAGTATAGCACTGCATTCCGAGAACATCTGGCTTATATTTTTTGATGATAGTTAATAATGCTTCCGGTTTAGTGATTCGCTCTTTAATGCAATCCAGCAATGCGACATTACACTTATCACGAATAGCTGTGGCCAAATACCCTAAGCCTAACGGCGGTTGTATATGATCGCTTAGATTGTATGGTTTAACAAGGAGGACTTTCATTTTTTTGTCATTATATAGGCTAGGTGCGATTTTATAAACATAATTATTGACTCCTTTATCCGGATATAAGCGTTTCGCGGTATGGAAAGGAAAAATATTGAAAAAATCCTAGTAAAAGAATTTACCGGTATTTTCGTGAGTAGCGGCCGTAAAAAGCGAGGCATCTTGACCATCACCGGGATGAGAATTTGTAATTTCAAGGCTTCTGCGATTTCTACATTATTCAAAAGAGAGCCCGATTTATAGCCCCCTTTTCCTTGACATATTTTCTGGTAATCAGAATCGTTTAGAAATCCATTTTTTAAGCTGAATTCAGCGAGTTCGGTCTTAGGAAAGGGATAGAAAATAGACACAATGGCACCATCAGGATGTAAGGCTTCATTTAATTTGTAAGTGTCCCACATCTGCGCCTTCGTTTCTCCGGGGAAGCCCAAGATATTCAAAGTACAGAATTTGATGCCTACCTTTTTGAGGATTTTTCCGGTCCTCACGATATCATCATTACTCATATTTCTTTTAAGCAGCGCTCTTCTTAAATCCTCATTTCCCGATTCAAGGCCTATATCAACATAAATGCATCCGGCATCGGCAAGAGCTGTCATGGTCTCTTCTTTTACAGTTTGAGGATGAACGAGGACTTTAAAAGGAAGTTTGATCCTTTTTTTGTACTCAGCGCAAAAAACCTTTATCCAGGCGTCGTTTATGCTAAAGATGTCATCATAGAAAAATACTTCGCTCAAACGATATTTAGCCTTAAAATGCTCTAACTCACGCATTACGTTTTCCACACTTCTTCTCCTTACATAAGAGTATCCATTCCCAGAGAATTTTTCGCGGTAAAACGAGTTAAAACAATATGTGCAATGAAAAGGGCATCCTCTTCCGGTCATTACATAAATCCTGCTTGAAAAACATCCGTACTTTCTGAAAAGATCCTTATCCGGAAAAGGTAAGGCATCCATATCCTGGATTAAAGGACGGGACGCATTCTTAACTATACGGCCATCTTTTTTAAACCAAATATTCCTTATCTCATAATTTATCTTTCCGTTCCCAATACTATCTGCCAATTCTACCAATGCCTCTTCACCTTCACCTACGCAGATCATATCAATGTGCGGATTAGCGATTACAAAATCAGGAAGGATTGTAGGATGCAATCCTCCGACAATTATCGGCACGTCCATACGATCTTTAAGAAGACCAACCATAGTCGAAACCCAAGGGTAAAGATTGGTTAGGCAAGAGAAGGCAATAAGATCAGGCTTATAAGCTTCGGCCTTTTTCAGCATGTTTTCGGTTACATTAAAAAAACGGTCCAAAAACTTAAACTGGTATTCAACGTCACCGGCACCAGGATCGAAAATAAGTTCAGTTGCGTGCCCCGCTTTTTTAAGCGCGCTTGACAAATATTCAATACCAAGCCACTCTGCATTACGATGGAAGAATAAAACTTTCATTTTTTATTATGCTTTCTGCAAACAGCAATAAGAGAGAGCCCTACTGGAGGCCCTGATTTTTTTTCAAACCACTCAAAAAAAGGGACAAAGTAATCAAACAATGCAAGCATTCTCGTTGAGAGCCGTTTTTTTCTAAAGACTATCCCGTTTACGATCCAACCGAAGATTCCGAAAAAATTGGCGTAACATAGTGTAAGATCGTCAAATCCGGAAGCAAGTATCTTAGCCGTTAGTTCACGCTTTGTATATCGTCTGTAATGGCCAGCTGCCCTGTCCAATGAACAAAATAATTCCTTAAAAGCGGGAACGATGAGAACAAAATATCCATCATCTCGTAAAACAGCATTAAAATTATTTAATACCCGAAAATCATCTAGGATATGCTCTAGGGCATTGATGCACAAAATTGTATCGAAACCAAAACTTTTCAGCTCAGAAAGCGGCACATGAGATAAATCTAACTTTTTAACGATGATGTTTGATTTCCCTCGATACCTTCTTTTGGTCTCTTCTATCATTGCTTCATCGTTATCTAACGCTACAACTAACTCTTTATTCAGCAACAATGACGTAATATTGCCGTTGCCGCAACCGGCCTCCAGAATTCTATTCCCTATATAGGGGCTCACTTTTCTATAGACCCACTGGTTCATCCGATCGAGCTTTGCTATATATGATAGTGTATCAAAGACTACGCCCATATTAAAAATAATTTAGACAAACCATATCGTGAAAGAAATCCGCGTTTCTTTACGTCAATTTTTACAACACCTTCATGAGGAATAGTTAACCGAAAAACCGTGCTCATCGCCTGCCTCTTACTCTATATTTCAATAAAATGAACATCGCTGCCAATCCATCACGCCACGAGATTTTTTTGCCTTGCTTATAATCTCTCGGGGTATATGAAATTGGAACTTCCGTAATCTTTATTTTCATATTTAATAGTTGTGCAGTAATCTCTGGCTCAATATCAAAGCGCCTTGCCGATAAATGTAACCTCCTTAGGACATCTCTGGATATCGCCTTATAACAGGTTTCCATATCTGTGATTTTTGTCCGGAATAAAACACAGGTTAAAAAATTAAGAAACTTATTCCCTAAAAAATGTGTTATATAAAAAAGATGTTGTTTTAAGGAAGAATAATTATACGTCAAGAATCTCGAGCCATAAACGACAAGGCAATCCCCAGTCACAATAGGCTTAATCAATTTCCCATAGTCGCCTGGGTCGTATTCTAAATCTGCATCTTGAATTATTATTATATCCCCAGTCGCATGTTTGAATCCTGTTATAAGAGCTGCTCCCTTGCCCATATTACGGCTATGCATAAATACTTTTATATTTTTATCGCCTATAGCGCAAAGTAATTGACGCGTTCCGTCTTCTGAGAAATCATCTACAATAATAATTTCCTTGTCGAAGTTTGTCCGTTTTACTCGCTCTATTAAGGGAAGTATAGTTCTAACCTCATTATAAACCGGAATCACTATAGAAAGTTTCATACGGTTTCCCGCTTTTTACAAATTACGATTGCCCTATCGCCAAGCTTGAGCCACTTCAAAAAAGAAAGATTGGACAAAAAACACGAGATATTCTTTACCTGTAGCGAGATTCTATTCTTTATTGAAACACTCTGACCGTAAGCAGAGAGCGGCTTTGCTCTGGTCTCGCGTACTTCCATTTGTACAATCTCAAAACCAGACTTGTTCAAAAACCTGGGTAGGGTGGCATGATTAAATTCCCATAAATGTGCAGGCGGATTAGGAGCGTACCTATCGCTCTTAAGCAACATATTTATTTGTAGTAACGCGTTAAAGAAGGAATTGTTATAAAGCATGGGTTGTTGGATAACCACTATACCATTCTTGGCAAGAAGTCCCTTGATTATTTCCATAGTATTTCTTATTTCAGGCAAATGCTCTAGAACGTCAGATAGGTGGATAATGTCAAAAGAACCGCTTTGAGTATTTAGTTCGCTCAACTTTCCACAGGATACTTTAAGCCCAAGCTTTGTAACAGCAAAATCTGCCATTTTCTTATTTGGTTCGATACCATATACCTCAAAGCCTGCGTTTCTTGCATTAAGGAGAAAACGCCCTCCGGCGCACCCAATATCAAGAAGCCTGCCATGCTCCTTATAACGGTGGATGATATTTATTATATTTGTATCTATAGAATTATAGCTACGCATTCCATCGATGTAACTCTTTATGCCTTCGGTTGTTGCATGATAAGCATCAAAATAATCGTCTTGGGCGTATAGGTCATCTATTAACGTTATATCAGGAAAAGGGTTTAAAAACATGAACCCACAACCGCTACACTTAACAAGCGAAAATTGCTGGCCCTTAAAAAAATACCCCCCCCATAAAGTACTTTTTTTGATTTGGTTATTACATACGATACAATTCTCAACAGGCATATCAGTATGGCCCTCCTTGCTGACGCAATGCCAGATAGCGATTTTCAAGATTTCGGATATATCGTTCTGTATTAAAAAGATGGTGCGCTCTTAGCTTAGCGCTCTCTCCTAATAAAAGGCTCAATGGCTTATCGGAAACAATATTTTTAATAGCCAATGCCAATGCATCCGAATTCATTGGTTCAACTAATATCCCGTCTTGCCTATCGCGGACTATTTCCCTGATACTCTCTATATCAGAAGCAATTACCGGCAAACCGATGAGCATTGCCTCAACCAAAGCAATGCCAAAACCTTCATACAAAGAAGGGAAAACAAAAACATCTGCAACACGTAATATTTCTGGCACATCAATTCTGTTCCTTAAGAAAATAATGTCATTCTCAAGATTCAGCTTGACTGCTGCCTCACGTAGTTTCCCTTCAAGCCCGCCTTGTCCTATGAGTATCACCTTACAAGGGAAACTAGCTTCTTTAAGTAATGCAACCGCCTTTAATAGGTAAATCTGGCCCTTTTGCGCGTAGAGCCTTCCGACATTGACGATAATCCGGTCTTCTTTCTTAAACCCCAGCTCCTCCCTTTTGGAGGAATAAATAGGATCTTGGGAAGTGCAGGGAGGAATCGTTTCGGCACAATTGTAAAGCACTTCAATAGCGCGAAACGACAAATTTTTCTCATAATCTTTTTTTACAAAATTTGATACCGCAAAAAAACTGGTATTACAGTATATCCCGGTGAATTTATCTAAAGCCTTACGCACCTTTGAAAAAAAGGTGTCTTTGCTATCAAAGCTATAGTCAGGATTATGCAATGTTGTTATAATTTGCTTAACCCCGGATATTTTGGCTGCAATCCTTCCGTAAATATTCGCAAAGAAAAGATGAGTATGGACAATATCGGCATTTTTACGGCGGATAATCCGCCATAAACTAATGACGGCATAAAGCCAATGAGTGTATTCCTTCATATGCAACACGAAAACTGGGATTCCGGCAGATTCTATTTCTCTCTTTAAAGAAACCTTGCCTGACAATGAGACTACTACCGGAGAAAATCGTGCCTTATCTATTTTTTTTACAATACTCGCCAGCAGCCCTTCGGCCCCGCCACGTTCTAATGATTCAATGACATATACAATAGAAATAGTTTTCTGGCTCTGCTTCATTTGTCTGCCCAGGCAATAATGTTCTTAGAGAAAATTGTTGGATAGTTGTCTCCTGGACGGTCAATAAAGACAAGGAATTTCAGGAACATAAAGTAAAACATTCGTAGAATAGTAAACAGCATGCTTTTAATTTTCGATGAAATGTATATTTTTTCTGGCCTGACACCGATACTTGAGAATCCGACCGCCCTAAGCACCTGAGGCAGGCTAATCTCTGAAAAGCCTATTTGATGAGTAAAATCAATGGAGAGCGATGCGCAGGCAAACAAACTTCCCATATTCGGAGTTTTAATCAAAAGCCTGCCTCCTTTTTTCAGAGAACATACGATCTGCTGCAGGAGATTGATCGTATCGTCACGGTTAAAATGCTCCAACACGTCATTCAACACTATAAGATCATAACTATTCTTTCTTTCATTGAGAAATCCAAAAATATTTTCCACACGCTTCACGTTATTAGTTACTTTAACCCGGCAATGCTCTATTTGTTCTCTGCCAATATCAACCCCAAGAAAATTCTTATAACCTCTTTTTTTTAAATAGTATAGGAAGTGCCCCATGCCACATCCAATGTCTAGTATATTTTGAGTATCAGATGATCCGATAAGATCTTGGTAATTAAGGTCATATGATTCTATCCATCTGTCATAATCACCAGTATTTAATTCCTTAAAACCGGTAGAAAGATACTTCTCGGAGACTATATCCTGAAATTGCATTTAATGTATCCTCTCGATTATATACCTTGCGCCCTGAAGTGCTTTTGCCAGGCTACATTCATTGGACAGGGGGCATTGTATGTAACGCCTACTTTTTATTCCGGGAACCGGCACTGTGGAACAAATTTTTAATAAACAGGCTTAAACAATTGATAAACCTGCGAAAAGAACGCAGGGATTCTGATTCAAGCCACGATACACAGATGTATTCCAGTTTTGGGTTGATATTACATAAGCAAAGGGAAAGATTACCGATCAAAAAGAGAAAATAAGTCCTCAACCATCCTTCACTTTCTCTTTTGATATAGAGACAGTTTCCGATTAAAGTACGGTAAATATACTGAGAGAATAGCGGACTGTAGTTAAAAAAATTCTTTTTTAGCATAAAATGGTCAAGATAGGGGGTGGCACGGAAAAAATAAGGAGTCCTGCCATTTATGGGTTTAATATTATAACTATACGAAGAGTCAAGCCACCAATTTGTAAATCCGTACTGTTTATGATACTCGTCATATAGCAAAGTGCCCGAATAAGGAATCGGCACGTTATACGTCGGCACCAGGTTCAATTTCTTCGCGTAAGACCGTAGTATTCTCTTTGTATCCTCAATATGGGATTTTTTTTCCCATGGGAAACCAACAATAGAATTAATAGACACGGAAATACCTAAGCTTTGCGTCCACTCAAGGGCATGATTTACTTGATTTAGAGTAAATCCTTTGTGGATTTTTTTTAGAGTCTCATCGCTTCCACTCTCTACCCCATAAATTATGCCTGTGCATCCGGCAGCCGCCATCTTTTGTAAAAGGTTTCTATCAACCATATCTACGCGCGTATCAATGCACCACTTTATTTTAATCTTTGGTTCAGCAATAAGCAGATCGCATAATTCATGAACCCTCTGCCGGCTGACCGTAAAAGCCGGATCAATAAAGGTTAAATACTTGATTCCATATTTATCTACGTAGTGCCTTATTTCTTCAACTACTAACGATGATTTCTTTGCCCTAAAAGTATGCCCTCCCACAAGGGCGCAAAAAATACAGCTAAAAGGGCACCCCCGGCTTGAAGATATTTTGAAATAAAACTCTTTCTTTACCTGTTGGGCGCTGCTGTAATAGTGCGATAAGGGAAATTGATCATGGTCTGGCAGGGGAAGCAAACTCAAATCTGAAGGGCCTTTTCGCTCGCGTGTCGCCAGTATCTTGCCCCCATCCTTAAAAAAAATCCCAGGGATCGAGTCTAACCTTTTTAAACCATCGAGCCAATCAAGTATATCTATAATGGTTTCCTCTGCCTCCCCCTTTACCGCAATATCAAAGCCTTTTCCTAATACTTCCTCTGGGACAGCGCAAACGTGTGGGCCGCCAGCAATAATAGGTACGCCGAAATTTTTTGCCAACGCCGCAAGCTTATAAGCATTGAGAGCCTGATAAACATTAATGTATATCCCTATAATGTCGGGCTTAAAATTTTTTATCATCGAATAAACATCATTATCTGTAAGGCGATTGAAAGGAGCCGAGCAATCAATAACCTGGACATCACATTTTCGCTGTTGCTTTAACACCGCACTCAAATAAGCTAAACCCAACGGATAGCTTTCGTAATAGTTATAATAGGGATGAATTAAAATAACACGCCGCATTATTTGTATTTCCTTAATTTAGTTTTTTAAAAAAGCAGTGATTCTGGTGAAACGAATCTTTAGGCCCTAAATGCCTTCCCTGCAATCTGCAGAATGAAACGATCTTCACGGCATACAAACAAAAAAATAAAGAATAATGAGGTAAGGACTGTAAGTAACAAAAGAATGCTGTTTAGTTTAAACGCGAACATCAAATAATAAACTGATATCAATACTATAGATATCAGTAGAGCATTAATAATACTTCTAAACGGAATCAATTTTCTAATAGCAGGGATTAGCAAGAACAGCCAGCAAGTATATAAAAAATGAGCTCCTAAAACCGACACTACTGCTCCGATAGCTCCATAACGCGGCACTAAAAAAATACACATCAGAATATCTGTGGCGCCTAATAGAATGCCTCCAATGTTAATTACCTTGACCATAGAATATACATTTTGCATAAAAACAGCAGGAGCCAAGAGCAAAGACTTCATAAAAATAAGAGGGATCATAAATTTAAAAAGTAAACCCACCTTTTCATATCCGCCTCCATACATCAGGGTAACAATACGATCGATTAAAACAAACATAGACAAAGAAATAAACATGGATAAATAGATATTCAGTTTGAAAAAAATATCGAACTTATTCTTGAGTGAATCCATAGTATGAAATTCGGCAAAATAAGGCATGGCGATAGTGAATATTGTTTTTATAAATATCAGCAAGCCAGTTATGAAGCTATACGCTATATAATATAACGAAAGCTCGGCGATACTTGCATATTTTCCAAGAATCAATTTGTCCGCCCACATTACCAACAAAGCGCTTGCCTGGGGGATAAGGAGTGGAATTCCGAATTTTATAAATTCATGAGATGTGCTCTTAAATGAAGCATAGTCATATTTATTGATTTTTCTTAAATTGAGATGTTCTTTTAAGTAAAAAATACCTACTCCAGAAATAAAAAACGCAGATATAATATTGGAATACAAAACTGTTTCTATGCCTTTACGGAATAGACAAAAAGATATCCCTATCAGCACTAAATAGAATAAGGGATAAAGTACGCTAAGCAAGCTCTCTTTAACCCAATCTTGAAATGCTTGATACACCGAGAAGATGAAGTCTAAAATAGAGAAGAAAAATAAATAGAATACACTTGCTATAAGTACTGGCAAAAAATGAGGCAAGTTATAAAAACCTATGATAATGTTCCTCGAAAGATAAAGCAAAAGCCCAACAATAGAAGCTCCACAAAAAACTAAAATTGATCCGGTAATAATGATAGCAGTGACATCCTGTGTTCTATCCTTGCTCGTTTTCAGCTTAGGAATGATTTTATTTAGCGTAGCTTTTGCTCCTAAGTTGGTGAATCCGGAGAAAAAGCTGGTTATGGTAAAGGCTATAACAAGCAGGCCATATTTTTCCTTTCCGTACATGCGATTGACTGCGATAGAAGTGAGCAACCCTAATGCGACTACTATTATATTAGAGATGAATTTGTATATACTTCCTGTAAACAATTTCTTTTTAACACTACTCATGTGTAGAAATCATACGCTTAGAGCACACTACCTCAAAAGACCATGCTGGTGCAAAAAAATGGTTTTTTGCTATGATTAAAAGTCCGTTAAAACTGTAATAGCTGTAATGACCAAATCTATATGCTTCTGCACCCGAAAAATGAGGAAGCGTTCACTTTGGGTTTTTCGAGCATTGCTCATCATTTTTTAATAGCTCGCACCTTGAACCATGCATCGACGACAAACAGGATTCGAATACACGCCTACGCGATCCTGCTCCCTTAATTTGTTGATAAAGTCATTGTGCCAAATCGCCTCAAACGAATCTGTAAGTATATTACCGAGTCGCAAGGAAGCATCATGGTTAAAACAACACGGCACCACATCTCCATTCCAAAGAAAAATAAGCGAAACCCAGACCTGCTCGCAGTGGGAACGTTTAAGATTAGTTGCGCCTAAGTCATCAACTAAACCGCCAACGGTGTGTAATGGGTGGAATTCAACCCGGTCAACGGTATTTTTCCAGCGATTATACGCTTGAGTTTTAAATCCTTGATTTTCTTTTGTTACCAGCATCTGTAGCTTTACAAGAGGTTTTGTGGCTTTTGATTTCTTTTTTAGTTTCATGAATTTTTCAATGTTTGATGCGACTGCCGCATAATCCGCGCCAGGACGCAGTAGTGCCTCCTGCTCTTTATTCATTTCTAAGGCGCAAACCAGGCAATCAAGGCCGGAGTCGATAATTTGCATGCTTTTTTTCTCATCCAAAAAAACGGCATTGGTATTAAATTTTATCCATGGCACACCTTTATCCTTGGCATAACGAATCATCATCGGTAAATCATCATTTAGCAGGGGTTCTCCGGTGAAATGCAAAAATAAAGTATTGGGCAGGCGCGCTAATGCCAATTTATCTATAATTTTACGGAATACATCAAAACTCATTGCCCCCTGCTCCCTCTGCAGGTTTGCGCGCGGGCACATCGAACAAGTCAAATTACATAAGGAAGTTACTTCAATATGGGCATGGACAGGATAGGGGGCAGGAATCCGCAACGTACTGTAATAATAAGATTCTTTGATTAAAGAGTGGAAGCGCCGCTCAACACTGCGATTAGCATAGGCACAGCGAAAGCCATTACGACGGGCATCTGCAATAAATGAGAAAACACTTTGTGTCGATTCTTTTAACCAACGCCCCATATTCGCCAGCATGCGTTTAATGCCCCAGCTCACCCCACGTTTCTTAATCTTATGGCATATCTCTTTAATTCGTGCGCCAATAAATTTAATTTCCATAGGTATTTGTTAGTTTTTTGCCGTGAGCATCTTTTTTATCCAAAGCATGCTATCTCGCATTGGAAGACTACAGCGGCTGCAAATAAAATCCTTATCATTATGTAAATTACGCTTTCGTGCCTCCTGAAATTTCTCACCATTCCAGATTTCCGTTAAAGAATTATAACGAAAATCTCCCAGAATATATTGGCCTTCTGTATCCGCGCAACATAACCCTACACGGCCGTCCCAAAAAATATTTAAGGTATACCATAGGCGTTTACAGGGGACAAAGGAGCCCGGTTCCTTATCTTCAATACGTGCCGCCCAATTATGGAAAGCCTGCAAATGTATCACGTCGGCTTTCTCTTCCCAGTTTTTTATAAATTCTTTTGCATCTTTTTCATTGTCCCGGCGTTGAATAAAACATACTGTTACAATCGGCGTTTTGGATTTGTCTGCTTTTTTGGCTTGGAGCAAAAACGAAATATTCTTTAAAACGGTATCGTAATTGTATTCAGAGCGCACCTCTGAATATTCATCCGCTGATATCGCGTCGATACTAACGCGCACTTCATCAACTCCAAGCGCGATAACTGCTTTAGACTTTTCTTGATCAAGAAGCGAGCCATTGGTAGTAAGATAAACGTAGTCAGCCCCCGTCTCTTTTGCATATCTTATTTTTTCCAGCACATCCGGGTCTAACAACGACTCACCGTAACTTGTCAAATTTATTTTACGGATACCGCTGGCGAGGCAATCGTCGATAATTTTTCTGTACAAAACATTATCCATAATGCCAAGTTTGCGCTTCATACTGCCGTGGGGGCAAAATGAACATCGATAGTTACAGGCATTAGTTAATTCAATGCGCGCGTATAGGTCGCGTGAGAAAATCGGGGCAATATATTTCTTGCGCGCCAGCATGGCTTTTACAAATAAAGGTGCGCTATAGCGGATAAATTTATTTACGCAATTTCTCCCAAAGGAAAGATGCATAGAGCCGTCGTTAAGAATTACCGGGGCACTCATGCAGCTACCTTCCCATTGTAGAGTATCGTCTCTACAAAACGCACATTATCGCTTATCACATCAGTATATTGATGCAATAACTCAATGGCCTTATCCCTTAACGCATTTTGTATATCCGGCCTCCTGCTTAAGTCTATTATACCAGTGGCTAAATCATCCGCGTTACGAACCTCCAATGCTTGGTAAATTGACATCAGGGGCTGCGTGATTTCCTGCCAATAACGCATGTGCGGGCCAAAGAATATGGGTTTTTTACTTGCTAAAGGCTCTACGATATTCTTGCCGCCACCTATTTTATTTACTGGATAGATACTGCCGCTTAAAAAAATATAATCAGCTAAATGATACAATTTCACTAATTCACCGAATGTATCAACGATGACGACCGTATCGTTAAGCCCCTCCGCGTTATCTCGCTTTGGAAGCTCTGTACGCAATATATATGAAAAATCATGGTGTTTTAAATAATCGACAATTCCTGGTATATATTTAGTAAAACGCGGGACAATAATCAGGCGCAGATTCGGGATTACAGCTTTAGCTTTCCTAAAGGCATCAATAGCTATTTCCTCTTCCGGCGAGAATACACTTGCTGCAAGAAATATTTTTTGCCCAGGGTTAAGGGCAAAAACATCTCTTAAGGTGGATATCTGGCTTTCTTTGATATCTAAAAAACCTGTATCAAACTTCATGTTGCCTAAGCGCACTATCTTGCTACGCTCTATACCTAACGCCGCGAATCCTTCATAATCACGATTCTCTTTGGCAGCTATAAAATCAAAAAAATGATACGCATTAAGCGCGTACGTACGCTCTAAGGTCGGATGTTCCTGCATACGGCAGCTCATCAATCCGCTCAGAAGCAAGGTTTTAACTCTAAGGCTCTGAGCAGTTAAAAAGTGTTTTGGGATCCGGGTAAATTCAACACTGATAAAAAGGTTTGGGTTGACCTGCCTTAAGGCGCGCCTGGCAACAAAGGCAAAATCCCACGGAGTATTAAAAACAAAATCTATTGTGTCTAATTTTTCCGCATACGCATATGCATCATCGCTTGCCGTTGAAAGGACTATCTTTAAACCTTTATGATGCTTCTTTAACAAGCGAAGGAAGCTCACTAATTGTAAAATTTCTCCACCGGAAGCAACATCTATCCAGAGGATACTCTCCGCTCCGCTTAAAATATCATTCATATGTTTGTCTAAAAAACCCCATTTGTCCCAAAAGTACTGTTTGAGATGCGCGTCTCTGCCAAAAACAACGCGCCTTAAAAATGTAATGGGTAAGTAAAAAAAAGGCTTTATCGTGTAGCGCATCTGAACTATGAATAGTCTTAACTGATTAATCATTTTTCTAATACGTTATAATCTTCTGTACTTTAATCCCGTTTATTGTTGATAAAATATCGGCAATTTTCCTACCGGCATCCCCTTTGCCAAAAACATTCTCTCGGGGGTAACGCCCATGGCTAACTTGTTTTTTAATTGCCTTAAGTATCAAGTGACGCCCATACCCAACATCTACTACATTCTTGCCGCGTTCACGGCCATGTTGACGGGTGCCGATATTAACTACCGGAGTGCCGAAATAACAGCTTTCCCTGATACCAGAGCTGGAGTTCCCAATTAAACATTTACAGTGATACAATAACTGTATAAAAAGGCTATTAGTAATATGACGGTACATAAAAATATTCCTCAATCGATATTCTTCTAAAAATCTTCTTATGGCAGTTACAATATGCTCGCTTCCGGCATCAACATTAGGCCAAAGCATTATCGTCTGCATTCCGAAATCTTTTATCGCATACAATGTTTCTTCTATTTGGGAATACCCCTCGCCGAATTCTGTAGTAACCGGATGCTGTAATACTACAATGAACGGGTCATTTGCTTTTATATGCGGATTTTTGATCTCCTCATTAGTAAGGACCTCTTTTTGCCGTAGTATTTTTGCACGCAGCAGCAAATCTGTAGCAGGGCAGCCTACATTAAACACGAATTCAGGAGTTTCTCCCAACTTGATAATTCTCTGCCTACTTGCTTCGCTAGCGGCGAAATGAACATGCGCGAACTTAGTTACCGCGTGCCTTATGCTTTCATCTATTGTCCCTGTAACTTCTCCACCCTGAATATGAGCTACAGGAATATTTAAAAAGGCAGCCGTAACAGCAGCGCTTAAGGTTTCATATCTATCGGTAAGAACTACTACAAAATCAGGCTTATAGCTGTCTAAAAGAGTTGCTAATTCTATTATGGCAAAACCCGCTGATTTAGCCATGGTAACAGGATTTTCCCCTTCTATTGTATTATAAATGCGTTCGTGAATAGTAAAACCATCGCGCTCTATTTCTCGATAGGTATTTCCGTATTTGCGCAACAAATGAGAACCGATAACTATGAGTATATATTCTAATTTTTGATTTTTGCTAATTGCCTCAAGTACTGTTTTTACACGGCTATATTCTGCGCGATTCGCAGTTACAATACAAATCCTCTTTTTTTTCATTGTAAATCACTCCATTTTATCAGCGAATTAATGCGAATTTGTTTCCGTGCGCTTCTGCCGATAACATTTTTTAAGCTGGCGGCAGGGATTCCTGTCCCGGGGCGTTTGACCCAAACATTGCTAAGCGTCAGCCTTTCGCCGGCATTTATGTCGCGCAAAGAAACAACGCTTTCATTCGCCATTTTGCGAACGGGGATCTCCTCCCTGAGGATATTCTTTTTGTTCCCCAATGCCTGCTGCAAAGCCTTTGTGCCGCGTACTAATTCCTGCAGTTCCCGAGGTGTAATTGATGCCTTTTGGTCAGGGCCAGGCCATGACCTATTGAGAGTGAAATGCTTCTCTATCATTGCCGCGCCCAAAGCCACTGCGCCTAGCGCGGTATACATACCATAAGAATGATCTGAGAGCCCCACAGGAAAACCAAAACGCTTTTTTAGTATTTTTATTACTGCTAAATTGATATTCTTATATTCAGCCGGATAAGTAGATGTACATTGCATCAGGATAATTTCTTTATTCAACTTTGTTATCGCTTTTACGGTATTCCCTATTTCCGTCATACTGCTCATTCCTGTAGAAATTATCATAGGTTTATTCTTTTTAGCGATATGTTCTAGAAGCGGTATATTTGTCAATTCACCGGATCCGGTTTTAAATGCTGCAATGCCTATCCTATCCAAAAAATCTACCGCCTCTCGGCTAAAAGGCGTAGAAAGAAACATTATCTTTTTTTTCTTTGCTCTCTGCATGAGGCGCAGATGGTCAATTTCGCTTAACTGGCACTTTTTCAATAAATCAAAAAACGATTGCCCAATATAGCCTGCGCTAAATCCCTCACGCAGCATTTCGTGTTCTGGAAGGTGAGTCTGAAACTTGACTGCGTCTGCTCCGCATTCAGCCGCCGCGTCAACAAGTTCAAGGGCTTTTCGATAGTCACCATTATGGTTAATTCCTGCCTCAGCGATAATAAACACAGGGCATCTTTCACCTATCCAGTGATTATCAATTTTTATCCTTTTCATTGTATCGCGCCTCCTTTAAATTGGTCAGCGTATTTTTCTAAAATCATTTCCGCACTATCAAAATCAAGCTGTGTATCAATATTTACCGCATTAAATTTATTGCCAAGGTAGGGGAGTATCTTTTTCCCGAATAACGTGCCTTCTTTTATTATATGGCTCCTACTGATGTAAATTGACCCATTTTCCCGGTATACAGCCGGCATATCTTGCTTACGCGTGCCTTCTTTATACTGAGGATAAAAATACTTACCGCGTATTTCACCGAGTTTATATTTTTCTTCGCATACACCAATCAAAGAATGAGCATCTGACTCTAAAAAACAATTAATCGCAGCGTCAATATAGCCATTTTCTCTGAAAGGGCAGGTTGGTTGCAATAAGACTACGATATCCGGCCGATATGCCTGATGGACTTCTAAATACTCTAGGCAATGCGCTATGGCAGAAAGCGTCGTCGCTTTATCATCTGATAGGCTATCGGGACGGCGGATACCTTCAATCCGGCCATAGTGACCACCAATAGCAAGCATTGTATCATCATCGCTCGAAAGCACAATTTTAGTAATGATGCGCGAATTCAGCGCCGCGATTAAGGAATAGGCTAATAACGGAATGCCACCTAAAAGTTTGATATTTTTCCCGGGAAGCCTTTTTGACCCCCCCCGGGCGGGCACAAACGCTAAGATCTGTTTTTCCAACGTCTCTGATACCTCATCAATAGAAGAAGTCAGGGAAGTATCACAATTTTTTTCGAATCGCTCGACTCTTTCGCCGAAACTGCAATAGCTAATGTTTTAGCGGCGTCTTCAACAGAAACCATAATCTGCGCTTTCTTTTCAAAACACTTAATAAAATGTTTGGTTTCTTCGACGAACATATCTGAGCGTTCCTCTTTATATTCTATGGTCTCCCAGCAACCTTTTTCCTTTGTAAAAACCTTTATTTGTTTTGTCGTATAGTCCCATAAAACAGTCCCTTTTTCACCAATAATTTCGCAATTTCTTCTGTAATCTCTCTGCAAAAGGTCAAGATGTATAGAACTAATGGCCCCGCTTTTAAACCTCAATAGTATTTCAGCCACATCATCTGCATCCATCTGTAAATCGCTAATAGTTCCGTAAAAGCACCCTACTTCCTTAGCATCTCCAAGAAGCCACCTTACATAATCAATTTCATGGCTAATATCTAAAATCGCTCCTCCTCCTTCGTTTTTTTTTGACATATACCAATTTCGATAATCTTCCCACGGATGCCAATCTGGGAGGTATTGGCCGCACTCCGCGCGCACAGAATAAACCTTTCCTATAATTTTCTGCTCAACTATATTCCGCAATAGGTTAACGCCTTTATGAAAACGCAGAGTATAAGCAACGCCAGCAATCGCTTTCTTTTTCTGAATAAGTTTAATCAGGCTATCTACGCCATCTAAGTTATGAGCCAGCGGTTTTTCTATCATTAAGCCTGCCCCTGCTTCTACAGCGGCCTTAGCAATAGAGATATGAAATACCGGCGGCGTGCAGATAATGACAACATCGGGTTTTTTTGCCAAAGCCACAGCATAATCCGTATATCTGCCTTCGACCCTGTATTTCTGACAAACATCATCCATCCGTGTTTCAGATTTATCGCATATGTCAATAGATGTTATGCCCAAATCATTTAAAATGCCAATGCGCCTTTTTCCGATCGATCCAGAGCCAACTACCAGATACTTCATGTATCATCTCCTTTGTCAATTGAGGAATATATCCTCAGTTTTTATTCCGCCGTTACCGTCAATAAACTTTCTTAGCCATAATTCCAATGTTACCCAAGACCCTAATTGCTCATGTATATTTGTTTCTCCGTCACAATAGCGGTCAATTTCTTTAATAACTTCCGGACTTTTTAGATACTTGCCAGCAAGGCATGTTTGCGGTTTAAATAAATCATACAAATACTTTTTGTTCTGCCGTAACCATTGTGGCGCGCCAGAAGAAAACCCTTTTTTAGTAAAACGCGCCTGTATTCGCTCCGGGATGATCCCCTTCATTGTTTCTCTTAGAAGATATTTATTATAACCATTTTTAATCTTATACGTCCCAGGCAGGCTAAATGCCAGTTCTATAAGGCGATAGTCAAGAAAAGGCGTGCGTGATTCTATAGAAAACGCCATACTGTTACGGTCATCAAAATGCAACATACCTCTGATCGGAGAAATAAACAATGACTCATAAAGATAGCGGTTTAAGAAATCATTAAAATGATTTTCATAAAGATATTTTTTTTTGCTATTTCTCTGCGCGAAATCAGAATTAAGGAAATTTGGCGTTTTTGAGAAGAAACTTTTAATAAAGCCAGGGGTATAATAATTCGCTATGTAATACAAGATGTTCGTCAAATTGACGGATCGGCTGGGATTATGCTTAGAGAATAAAGAAATTTCATGTAGCAAGAGTAATATTCTGCCTCGCCGCAATAAATCAGCCCATAAGGCATCAAAGTGTGGATAATATCCCCCCAAGGATTCATCGCTGCCATGACCATTAATAAAAACTTTTACCCCATTAGCGGCTGCTTTCTGGTAAACAAACCACTGGCTATGCACCCACATCGCGTTAAATGGTTCATCCTGAAGCCATATTTGACGCTTTAAAATATCAAAGAAGGATGCTTCGTCAGGGAAAACATAATTTGATTTATATCCGGTATCTCGCGTTACCTCAGCGATATATTCACGTTCATCATAGTGCGGGTTATCAAAACACGCGGAATATGTTTCATAGTTATTTACTTTGAGGCGTTTTTTAATCACGCAGGTTATGGACGAAGAATCAATCCCGCCGCTTAAGGCTCCTGCCACTTTAACATCACTACGCAGCCTTATTTTTATGGCATCGATAAAAAGGGAGCCGAATGCATCTATGGCCTGCCCCTGGCTAAGTAAAGGTTTATCAATAGCACTATAGATATCCCAGTACTTTTCTATTTTTATCCCATCTGCGCCGATAACCAGATTATGGGCAGGTTGCAATTGATAAATATCCGCAAAAAGAGTATCTTCTGTGACATCCAGAAAACCGAAAGATTTAACTAGGTAATTATAAATTCCTCGCTCGTTAGGATATGCCCGCTGAATCAGCAGGAGGGATTTTATTTCAGAAGCAAATGCGAATAGGCCATCATTATAAAAATAATAAAATGGTTTTACGCCAAACCTATCTCTAGAGCAAAAAAGTATGTTTTTACGCGCATCCCATATAGCAAAGGCCCACATACCGTTAAACCGCTTAACGCAACCCATGCCAAATAATTCATATGAACGCAAAATTATTTCAGTGTCAGAAGCACTTTTAAAATTACAGCCCAACGTAGACAATTCGCGCCTCAATTCAATATAATTATAAATCTCACCGTTGAATACAATCCACAGGCTTCCATCATCATTAGACATAGGTTGGCGGGCGATAACGCTTAAATCGATAATGCTGAGGCGCCTATGAGCCAATCCGAGATCAGGCTTTAGCCCATTGACATTGAAACTATCCGCGGAATTATAATGAACGTCAAATTTCTTAAGACGGGTATCCGACAAAAAGTATCCTTCTCCGTCAGGGCCGCGATGTAGTAACAATTGGCTCATCTTACGCAAAACATCGAATCTTATCGAACGCCCGTTTAAGGAGTAGAGTCCTGAAATACCGCACATACTATTGCACCTTCTAAGTAATACTACACTCGTTTAATAAGGAAGTTTTAAACTTAGGACAATTTGATATTCAACGTGCGATGTACCATTTTCTGGTATTAGAATTATTCCTCAACCTTTTCTGAAACTATAGAATATGGCACGACGTTAAGTAGCCTTATTACCTCTAAAACCGGATTCATAATAGTTACTACATCTGAGCCTGCAAACAGCAGGCCAATGGCGCGTTTTTTCATATCCAAAACCAGAGAACCGGAATCTCCTCCCTGTGACATATTCGTGGTGAGAATTTGGTTTTTGAATAAGGCTACTTTTTGGTCGTAATTTATTTTTATCGTAGCGCTAATGTCTTTAATCTTCCCCGCGGTGTAACCGGTTGTCCTTCCTGACTTTTGAATAAGCATGCCCAATTTAGGCTTTATAGTCCCCAAAGGTGCTCCTATTTCCATTATCTCAGGCTTCACTAATTTTTGGCTCTTGGGCCTTGCTAAGGCGGCATCTATGAGATTGGCCTCTTTACCAAACTTAATCTCAACCCACCTTTCTAAGGTACCAATGGTATCTTTCGCCTTTTTTCCCCCATCATAGGGCCCGGGTTGCAGGATGCTATCGCCTTTTTTAGCCTCATTGGAATTGGCTAAGACGTGATTATTGCTGAGAATAAGGATTTCATGAGTGGCCTTATCCTTTACCAGACAACCTAAAGTGCCCGCGGTGATTTGATAATGGCCAATTGATGAGCCTCCTAATGCCGGGCGGTAGCGGCCGGTAAAGCCTAAAGCCTTGATTTTACCGATTTCCTCAACATCAGTCTCAATAAGAGATACTGCTTGGGGGATAATATCATGCTTAGCGAGTTTATTAAGAGGAAGTTTTATCTCAACATAAACTTTAAGACAAATCCGGCCCAGAGGAAGCCCCGCTTTAATCTTTTCGCCTATACCACAACCGACCACATTGGCTTTTTCTAAGAGCCATGTTTCCTTATCCTGTAAATTCGTATAGATATCTGCCATAGATTGTTTACGCATAGGCTTTTACCATACCGATTTCCTCAACATCTGTAAGAATACCATCAAGCTGCGTCGGGATTGTTTTATTCTTGGATAGTTCTTTGGAAGGGGTTTTTTTACTCACATATACTTTTAGACAAAGGGTGTTTTTCTCTCTTTCCTGTGTTATCTTATACCCTATACCTACGCCGACTACATGAGGAAGCAGGAGTAAATCCTTCTCGTATTTTTCTTTTATCTTTTTTATATCAGATCTGGTAAAAACCTTGATTTTGCGTGATTTCATAGCTAATAATGTGTATTATTATAACATAGTTATGATACAAATACAGTATTTTTTTAGTTTTTTTAATTTTGTACTGTCGAGGGATGGAATACAGTAGACTGATACAGGAAGGGATGAATTCCCGCTTGTTTAGTAACCGTCAAAACTTACCATGGAATCTTGACTCCTAGATCAACGCCGGATTCATCCCTGTATCTTTTTAGGCGAATGAAGAGTTCTCCGTTTAGCTCTTGTAAGAGCTTATGGGTAAAAGTAAGGTTCAAACCTAACGGTTCCCTATTCAGTCCGGTAAGTTTAAAAGTTACTTGATTGTTTCTGTTAAAATTTACTTCCGCCCCGAATTCAAGGCGGTATATTCTGCCTTCGCGGTGGTTCATTTCAAAAATGACGCCGGCATTACGGCTGAATTTCCAGGCTCCGTAAAGGGTAATAATCTTTGCTTTTTCCCTTCTTGGCTCCCTTATGCCTACGCCAAGACGATACTTAATACTCCCTTCTTTGGGACGAATATTGGGAGACTCAAGCTGAACCTTAAAATCAAACCTTGAATGCGCGCCGGTTGAAAGTATGTAGGTAAGGCGCTTTGCGGAAGTTATTTGCCAATAGCCGCTAAAGGTCAGGGTGTGTGAAACCTTAGACTTAGTTTTTAGGTTCGTTTTTTGGTAGGTATAGGTAATCTGCTGATTCTCATTGAGCTGCCAGGAGCCCTGAAACGTAAGGGTGTCAGGAGAATCCTTTTTAGTTATTAAAAAGGTTAGGCGGTTATATTCATCCGCCTGCCATCTACCGGATAATTTGAGCAAGTAAAAGCTGTCTAAGCCGTTATTGTTTACAGTCTGTATTTCAAAGACAATCTGGTCTTTTTCGCAAGATAATAGCTTACCCTTTAGGGTTAGCCGCTTTTTTTGAAAGGCTAGTTCCTTTTGCTCAAGCTCAAGTTCAAGGTCATATTTTGAGTTGATTTTCCATGCGCCGCTAAAGATTAGTTTATCGGGGAATTGGTAGGTGGTGCGCCAGGAAACCGGCTCATTAAGCCAATACACAAGGCGGTTTTCGTTATCAACTGAAAAATAACCTTGCGGTAAAAGCTTCGCGCTCTTTCGTCTTATAACCAAACGATTATTCTTATCAACAAAATAAGTTTGGCTCATTATCGCGTAAAACGCCTGAGTTCATCGGCAATAGCCTTAAGCGTTGATTGACTTCTAAAGCGTTCAATATTTTCCTTAGCCGTTGTATATAAACCCGGGTCGTTTTTTAAAGAAAGTACGGTACTTACAATCTCCGGAACCCCGCAAGCTCTAAAGCCAGCGCCGCAGCGCTTGAGGGTCCTCTCATTAGCAGTTTCTAATCCAGGGATACTTGAGAAAAAAACCATCGGCAGGCTCTTTGCGAGGCTTTCAGTTATCGTTAAGCCCCCTGCCTTAGTAAGCACTACATCGGAAACCGACATCAACTCATCTACATAGTTGATTAAGGGAAATACTTTAACCAAAGGAAGCCGCATTAAACTGACGCGCTCAAACAGGCGCTTATTCCTTCCGCATACGACCAATACTTGGGCTTTTCCTGCCAGAGCCTTTACTATGTGCTCAATAGGGCCGATACCGATTGCGCCGGTAATCACTAATACGGTGAATTCTTTTGGCGCTATTTTGTGCTTTTGGGCAATTTCATTCCGTTGTGCCGGCACGTAGAAGGTATCCTTTGCCGGAATACCGTAGGCTTTTATTCTCTCGCTCTCGATTCCGCGTTTTTCCAGCTGTTCCTTTACATACGCGCAGGACGTAATATAAAGGTCAACTCCTTCACCTATCCAGAACGGATGCAGGGTATAATCGGTTATGATGGCAACTAAACGCGGCTTAGGGGATAGCGCGCGCCTTTTAAAGACGCTAATAATACTGCTGGTGAGAAAGTGAGTTGAGATGACGACATCCGGGTTCTCTTTCCTTAGCAGGCCGCAGAATGCCTTGCTATTTCTGTAATTACCTAAAGAAATTACCGGATGATTCCCGAGATAAGAAGAGAGACGATAAAAAAAATACCACACCCATGGTAACTTACTAATAAGGAATATATATCCGTCAGAATATAAACGCTTAACTAAAGGATGGGAATAATCTAAAATGTCAAGAAGCCTGATTTCAAGGCTTGGGGATTCTCTTTTAAGGTAGTCAAAAAGCGCTTCAGCGGCTTTTTGATGTCCCGCGCCTGCGGAGGCATAGACGATGAAAACTTTGCTCATAATGCCTGTCTATATTTTACGATAAATTTGGCTGCTTCGTAAAGATTACGAAAGACAAAATCCGGCTGAATATCCCAGTTTTTACGGTTGGCTAATTTCTCATTGCCGGAAAATACCAGAATTGATTTGCAGCCCGCGGCCTTTGCGGTATGCACATCGCGAAGGGTATCACCTACAAAAAAAGATTCTTTGATGTCAATACTACCCTTATACGATTGTACCGCGGTTTTAATAAGGCCGGCCTTAGGCTTACGGCAGGAGCAATGGTCTTCGTCCCTATGGGTACAATAGTAAACCGCCTCTAAAAAAGCGCCGTTTTTCTCAAGCGCCTTTAACATATTTGTGGTAATGGCAGTAAGAGATTCCTGGGAAAATATACCTTTGGCGACACCTGCCTGATTTGAAATCACAAAGAGTGGCTGTTTCCTGATGTTTAATAAAGCTATAGCCTTTTTAACATGTGGCAGGAATCGGAACTCTTTCCAACAGGTAACGTATTTTCCGTCACCGGGGTAGCGGTTAATCACTCCATCGCGATCTAAAAAGATTGCAGGTTTTGCCACTCTCCCCCTCACCCTGTCCCTCTCACCTCTGGGGAGAGGGAATTTAGAGTTAGTTTTCTCACCAATTCCCTGTATTTTAAATAACTTAAAAACTGATATAAGCCTGCGAAGTAGGCTACGATAAAACCCATAAAACCATCCTTATATGCTTTTTTCCCGATATAGGAGCGGAAAAACCGGTCGTAGGTACGCCAGATAAATCTCCCTAAGCGCATTGGCTTATTTTGACCATACCATTTCTGAGCTTCTCGTGAGGTTTGGTTATTAAGTTTGCTAAGAAAATCTTCTATACTCTTATACGAATAATGGATAAGATCGGACTTTAAATGCCCGCACGGTTCATCCATAAACGCCCGGGGATGCACTCCGACTTCCTCATATTTGAATTTATCCTTACGAAATAGCTTTAACTGCGGGCTTGGATACCATCCTCCGTAGCGCACCCAGTAATCACCGATATAGTTACGCCGGGGCATGGTAAAGCCGTTATATTTTGTTTTTGCGTCCAGGGCTTCTTCTATTTCGCTCTGTAATTCCTTGGTAACCCGTTCGTCAGCATCAAGGCTTAAAACCCATAGATTCTTAGCTTGGGCGTACGCGAAATTTCTATGCCTTCCCTCGACATCCATCTTTCGGGCTATTATCTTTGCCTTATACTGGCTTGCGATAGCAAGCGTTTTATCTGTGCTCTCATCATCAACGATAAGTATCTCCTGTGCCCAGCCAATTACTGACTCTAAACACTCCTTTATGTTTCGCTCTTCGTTCTTTGTTATGATTACGACGGATACATCTATCACTTTACATGCTCCTTTATTGAAGCCACAATATACTCAAGTTCCTCTTTAGTTAAATCGGGATATACGGGAATTGCCAAAGTTTGTTTTGCCGCCTTCTCTGATTCCGGAAAATCCCCCCTTTTGTACCCTAAATCTTTAAAACATTTCTGCAAATGTAACGGCACAGGATAGTATACCCGCGCGTCTATCCCTTTACTTCTTAAATGCGCGATAAGTTTCTGGCTTGAAGTAGCGACACGCAACACGTACTGATGATAAATGTGAGTGGTATACGCTGGAACAAAGGGTGTCTTTAAAGACGCGATATCCTTTAACTGTTGATTATAATATTCGGCATTCTCCTGCCGTTTTTTATTCCATCCATCAAGATAGTGCAGCTTTACTTTTAATACCGCGGCCTGAAGCGTATCAAGGCGGTGATTATATCCTAAGAGCGAATGAAAATACTTTTCTTTATTCCCTTGGTTTCTCAAAAGCCGTATTTTTCCTGCAATTGTTGCGCTATTCGTTAAAACTCCTCCCGCGTCTCCAAAAGCGCCCAGGTTTTTCCCCGGGAAAAAGCTCACTGAACCGCAGTCACCTATTGTCCCTGCTTTTTTACCTCGATAGGTAGCGCCAAAGGCTTGAGCTGTGTCTTCTAAAATCTTTAGATTATACTTTCTTGCAATTTTCCGCACTCCATCCATATCCGCGCATTGGCCGTAGAGATGAACAGGAATAACCGCTTTAATTCTTTTGCCTTTTTTAATAGCCTTTTCTAAGCTTGGTAGTGAGATGGTATAGGTATCTGGCTCTATATCGGTAAAAACAGGCCTCGCGCCTATGCTGGCAACAGCCCCGGCTGTGGCATAATAGGTAAACGCGGGGCAAATCACCCCATCCCCAGCCATAACACCCAAGGCGGCTAAAGCTAATCGTATCGCATCGGTGCCGTTAGACACGCCTATCGCGTATTTGACGTTAGCATACGATGCTAGTTCTGCCTCTAATTCTTTAACCTCAGCCCCCATGATAAAATTGGTGTTATCTACAACTTTTTTAATAGCTTCGTCGATACTCACGCGAATCGGGGCAATTTGCTTTCGTAAATCTGAAATGGGAATCATTTATTACTCCTTATGGCTTAATACGTTATCTATAGCGTTTATCGCATCCTCCACGTTAATCTTTACCAAACACTCTCTGTCATTTTTGCAGGAGCTAAGGCGAAAACTACGATAGCAGGGGCTGCATTCCAGAGTTTTCCTCAGGATACTATGGCGATGAGGGTCCTGTGGATAGGGCCCATACACCAGCGGATCAACCGGGCCAAAGAAAGAAATGGTTCTTATGCCTAAGGCTACCGCCATGTGTAAAAGTCCTCCGTCATTACCAATGAACAAATCCGCTTTCTGTATGAGCGCGGCAGTTTGCGCCAATGTAAGTTTACCAGTGCAGTTAATAACCTTGCTATCACCTGCACCTAAAAGAGTGCTATCAGTTAAATCCCCTACTATTATAATCGCAGGGTTATATTTTTCAAGGATTTTGTCGATTAAGACTTTAAAATTACCCGCGGGCCAATATTTTAGATACGCCTCTTTTCCCCAGCTCGCCCCGCCTCCCGGAGCTATTACGATAATCGGCGATAGGTTATCAGGATTTTTCTCCCGTAACAGATTTTGCGCGGAAGCCACATCTTCTTCATTCAGATAAAGTTCCATGGAGCTATAGTGAGGCTTTACTTTGAGCAAATCTAAGATGCCATTATAATACTCTACCATATGTTTTTTATCGTAGCTACGGAGCTGCATTGATCGGGTTAAATACATCCCCCGGTTTTTGTAGTTATATCCAATCCTTTTCTTTATGCCGGCTAAAAATAAGAAAAAGCCAAACGGTGTAGATAAAGACAAATCGATTGCCAGGTCAAACTTTGCCTTTTGTATACTTTTGATAAACCTGCTAAATTCCCTCAACCACGTAATCCAGGAAACAGACTGAAGGCGCTTAAACTCATCTCTTTCATAGATAAATAGCTGGTCAATAAAAGGATTCTTCTTAAGCAATGGCGCGGTGCGTTTATTGCAAAGAAAACCTATTCTAGTATCAGGAAAGGCGTCTTTGAGGCTATGCAGTAATGGGGTAGCAAATAAACAATCCCCGATGCCGAAAGGATTCACAATCAAAATATTCATTGAAACCTCATTCAACCGCGTAGGTTGAAATCATCTTCATAGCGCTGGATGTCATCTTCTTCCAGGTAGCTGCCGGTTTGCACTTCCACAATTTTAAGCGGCACTGTATCGGGATTTTCCAGGCGGTGCTTGACTCCTATTGGAATGTAGATACTTTCATTACTCTCAACAAATCTCACCGTATTACCTCGGGTAACCTTAGCGCGTCCTGATACTACTACCCAGTGTTCAGCGCGTTTTTGGTGGCTTTGAAGGCTCAGGCGTTTCTTCGGCTCAATCTCTACTATCTTAATTTTAAACCCATCAGAGCTTTGTAAAACGGTGAACGATCCCCACGGGCGCTTATCAGTCAGATGCACTAAGTGTTCTTTTCGGTTACGTTTCTTGAGATACTCGACGATGTTCTTTACTTCCTGGGCTTTATGTTTATTGCATACAAGAAGCGCGTCAGGGGTATCCGCGATAATCACATCTTTAAGCCCTATGGTCGCGATAAGCCTATTGGATTTAGTAAAAACGCAAAGGCCCTGGCTACCACAATCAACTGAGTCCGATTGTATTACATTCCCTTTTTTATCTTTTGGGAGTAACTCCTGCAGAGAATCCCAACTTCCCAGGTCACTCCAACCAAAATCAGCAGGGATGAGCGCGATCCGTTTTGAATGTTCCATAATGCCATAATCCACAGATATAGGTTTTATTTCTGGCCAAATCTTCGAGATATCCTCGTGGGTTTGTATCAAGGATAGCTGGGAGTATAAATCAGGTAAAGAGCGTTTGAGTTCCTCCATGAACACCGAAACTTTCCAGACAAACATTCCGCTATTCCAAAAATAGCGTTTATCCGCGCTATATCGCTTCGCATTCTTTAAACTCGGTTTTTCTAGGAATTTTTCTACCGTATAATATCTATACTGGTGACTGGTGACTGGTGACTGGTGACCTATTTTAATGTACCCATACCCCGTTGATGGTTTTCCCGGCCTTATGCCTAGGGTTACCAGGAAATTATCTTGCGCGCATAGAATAGCCTGGCGCAAGGCACTTTTAAAACGCGCTATATCTTTGATATAATGGTCAGCAGGCAAAACTATAAGGGTAGCATCTTTGTTCTGTTTTTCAATAAGCCTCGCGCTTAGGCCAATTGCAGGCGCGGTATTTTTCCCTTCCGGCTCAAGGAGTATATTATTTTCCGGAATCTTGAATTTTTCAATCTGCTTTTTAAGCTCGTAAAAGTAGCTTTTGTTGGTAATAATATATACCTTTTTCGCGCTGATCAGGCCAGACAAGCGCCTGATAGTATTTTGCAGGAGGCTCTCCTTGCCTACGATAGTAATAAATTGCTTTGGCTCAAGTTCCCGGCTAAAAGGCCAAAATCGGCTGCCTACCCCTCCGGCGAGAATTACCGCGTAGGCCTGCTTATCTACTAAGGATTGTTTTAACCCCATGAAAGACCTCCTCAACACTTATTTCGGCGAGAACATCATTTTCTATAATGCTATTGCTCGTTCCCACCGGCCCCCAGCGCCTCGCGCTTATGGCAGGAGGCTGCTTACGGAAAATAGCTACTATCGGAATCCCCACGGCTGCCGCCAAATGCATCGGGCCTGAGTCATTCGTAAGAAGAACTCTGCCCTTTTTCAACAAACCTGCTAACTCAATTAAACTGGTTTTTCCTGTCAAATTGATCAAGGGCATATCATTGCAGAATTGATCCGCCCTCTTTACTTCTTCAGGGCCTCCGATAAGTACACAAGGTATATGAAGCGTGTTCATGATTTGTAAAGCTACCGCTTTAAACTTATCAAGCGGCCACTCTTTTTGCGTATTACTTGCCCAGGGATGAATGATAATGAAATTTTTGCTCGATAGCCCTCTATGAACTAATCGTTTATCGCTAAAATCATCATCTCTAATATCTAGCAAAAAATTCAAAGGTTGGCTACCTGTGCTTATTCCGATTGTTTTGAGCAATTCCAGGTTATACTCGGTTTCATGCATAGAACCGAGATGTTTTTTGTCTTCTGTTGTACGGTTTAATAAAAATCCCCATTTCCTGTTATAGCCGCACCGTGCGGGAATCCCCGCGAGGAAACTGACTATATTTAATTCCTTGCTGGGGTTAAAGATAACGCAGAGATCGTATTTTTTTCCTGCTGTCTGCGCGGCAAACCTTCCTATCTCTAAGAAGCCGTGTTTTTTATTTTCCCAAACGATTACCTCATCAACACAAGGTATACGCGCGGCTAATTCCGCTACAGAGCCATTGACAACCAGAGTTAATTCAGCTCCGGGATAATGCTCCTTTAAGGCATACAACGCGGGAAGCGTAAGGAGAAACTCGCCAAACCGATCATTTCTTACGGCAAGAATCCTAGCGATTTTCATCGCTGATCTTTTTAAGGGATATGCTCAACCCCGCGATATACCAGAATAAAACACTCACCACAGAATAATACAAGCTGCTTTCGGTAAGCCCGTTAATCAAAAAGGCGATCAAACAGGCTACAAGCGAAAGTGAAGCGGCACTGAGATAGCGGTCCTTTAAGCCACGATATATCTTCCAAGACTCCTTAAATAAAATAAAGAGAAACCAGAAGAAAATTGAGAGCCCTAACAAACCTATTTCTCCTGCCATATGCAGGAAATTATTATGCGCCTTCATCTCATCAAGGGTTATGATATTACGGTATTCAGGATATTCCTTATAAAATCGGTAGCTTTTCATAAAGGTATTCGCCCCCACCCCGATGAGAGGATGCGCTTTAATCATCAGCAGTGAATTGCGGTAAACGGCAATTCTATCGTCATTACACATAAACCTTAGCGGATTATACTCAACATCCCTGGCCCAGGTTTTCACAGATTTCGGCAGCAAAAAAGGCGAAGCAAGAGTGAAAATGATTAGGCAGGCAATCATGGCCTTGCTTTTTCGCGCGATCGAAAAGAAAACAAACACCCCATAAATAGCGAGTAACGTAGGCCTTGAATATGTTAATGCAATGCCGATAAGCCCCAGGATACTTACCAGTGCGGCCATGATTCGCTTTCCCGCCTTAAAATAATACAGCGTTAAACCTAGAAGCGCGGGCACGAACGCGCTCAGAAAAATCCCTAAAATATTCGCGTCTTTAAAGGACGCTGTCGCACGCAGTAAATCAAGGTTAAGTATAGGGCTATAGCCTCGGATAAAATCCTTCCCTGTTGCCACCTGAAAGATTGCGTTGGTAGAGGCTAACATCACTCCTAGAGCCATGGAAAGCAAAATCTTCCGCAGATGTTTTTTATCTTTTACCCCTTGGGCTACGATGTTAAAAATAAGAATATGCTCAACGAGCTTTAGTATTCCGCCTTTAAGGGTACTGCTTAGGTTTATGCTATTCGTAGCTGACAAACAGGTAACCACAAGCAGAAATAAGAGCGGCAGATTAAGCGCGTCTATCTTAAACAGCCCCTCTCTTTTTAAACTCTTCCTAATTAAAAAAGCCGCTATCAAAAGCCCAATAATAATATTCTTAGGAGCAGGGGCAATAGCAATAAAAAAAGGAAGCACAACTATCAACCAATAGACGAGATTATCCATCAAACCAACAAAACGGTTCAGCTTATCCATTATTCTCCTAGTTAATGCCAGGCATAGACAACTCGCATACTACTTGTTTATGCCTGGCATTATATCATCTCCTTAGATTGACTCAGATAACTCTATAAATGTGTATTGTCTGATTGGTAAAAGCAACCTGAAAAACCTCAGGGTGAGCTTTTGCCCACTCATCCTCTAGCGAAAAAGCTATTTCCTTTGTCTGATGCAGGGAATAGACAAAAAGATACTCAACTTTTCTTCTTTTTAAATTAGAAAACCACACAGCGTAGTCTGCGTGCTCCCGATAATTTCCTTTTGCCTCTAAGCTTTTATGCAACTCCATAAAATCTTCGCTCCACTGATAACGGCTCTTAGGAAAGTAATGAATCATCACCGGGTCAATTTTATTCACTGACACATAAAATACATTATTCTTTAGATTTCTCCCATACAAGGGAAATGGCACTGGCCTGCCCACATAGGCGATAGTGTTTCCTTGGGTATTCTCATTAAGCCACAGCCAGGCCTGGGTAGCATCCGGCCAAAACCCTGAATACCCGGTCATCGCCGGATAGCGCTTAAATTCTTTACGGTTATAATCGGCATTCAAGAAAAACAGCCCTACAAACAGTACCCCTGCAATTATTCCCCACTGCCAAACTTTAGCGCGCTCAAGGGTAGCGAGCATAGAGCGCAAAGTAAAAAACAAAATAAGCGACGCAAGTAAAGACGCGACGAGCTCGCCATGGCTCGCCAACTCAGATACCGAGGCTATAATGCATACTACCACAAAAACGCCGACAGTATTTAGTACTCTTTTCGTGTCCGGAAGAAAATAAAACGGCGCCACAAACCCGAGCGCCATCGCCGGATACAGATAACGAACATTAGCTAGTGGCACGCAGTAACGCCAGAGCAGATACAAGAAAACCGGCGTTAGAAAAAGCAATAGCTTATCCAGCTCTATTTTTTTTCTAACCATGCCTATCGGTAAATATAGAAGCCCAGGGATCAGAAAAAGCAAAACTCCGCCGCCTAAGCCTTCGTGAAAAAGCAGTTTATCAAACGAATAATCCTTCTGGCTAACCCGAACACTGTAGTTAGTTTTATCGTATACGCCATGAAAAACCACTTTTTCCGCTATACGCACCTCCATAGGATAAACAGGATTTTTTGTCTGAACATAATTACGGATATAGCCATATCCTCCAAAAATACAGATACTCCCTATAGAAGTAGCTAGACAAAACACGATCCCGGAAGTTTTAAGGACATTCCTTTGTTTAAGAAGAAAAAGAATTAAAAAAACAACAAGTAACAGGCTATATAAAAGTGCTAGAGTTTTTGTTCCTAACAATAACCCTAGAGCAATTGAAAATAAAATGATATCTTTGATTTTTCTTGACTGATAAAAGGTTAAGAGAAAATATACGCTGATGAGAAACCAAGCGCATACCATAACATCAACGTAGGCTATCTCTATTTGCTTGAAATAATTAGGAATGATGCTAAAGAGGGTTGCCGCGTACAACGAATAACGCCTGCAGATAGAAAACCTTCTGCATATCCCATATAACGCAAGAAAAGAAATGACGAAAAATGGGATTTGCCCTACGTCAGCCAAAAAGACGTTTTTAAGTGGCAGCATAAGCCAGAGATAGATAAGTGAGCCGTTTATCGGATAATAGCTTGGGGCTAGGTCATCATTAATAGTAATAGGATTAAGTAAATTACCCTGTTTAAGCCACTCTACGGGGAAACTGAAATGATAGTTGAGGCTATCCCAGCCAAAAGGCGGATTTACCAGATTTATGCTAAGCTTGACGAGTAAAAAGCCTAATAACACTGAAAGGCAAAAAAGGACGATTTTATTCTTAGGGATTTCCCGAGGAAAGTTCAATACATGGGAGAGGCTATTCCTCAACGAAAAAAGGCAGGCAAGAAAAATAAAACTGACAGATGGGACTAATGTGAATAAAGACAACCTGCCTAAAACTCCCCAGGCAATCTCTATCAGGATTATTTGGGCATAAAAAAATACTGCCCCAGCTAACAGCCGGTACGAAATACTCTCAAGCCTGCAATACCTGGCTGTCAATAAAGCGGCGGTTCCCAAAACAAAAAAATTAATTAAAAAAGTAACTACCATTCGATTTTAGCGAATATCGGTTAACCTAACCGTAATCAGCATGCCGGAGGCAAAAACCTTTATGTATATCGGGGTCTTGTTGGGATTATCCATGAATATAATATCAACTTTAGACTGATGATACGGATTTTTATCTCTGCGGAATATCTTACTCTTAAGCCTGACAATAGGCGTGGTGAGGCCTTTTAGGCGCAGGTGCGCCTGTGTCGCGGCTACGGCTAAGGTATAATTCTTCTGGTTTGTATTTATATTTAACTCTACCTCTTTTTGGAGGCTAAAGTCTATGGTGCGTAATTTCCAGATAGCGGAGAGCGGCTCATACGTTTCAGGGAGTATGCTGCGTTTTACCTCAAGTATTTGCATAATATTATTTTTCTGGTCATAGCTAACCTCTTTGGCCAGTTCTTTTTGCTTGGTTTTAATTTTTTGAAGAAAAGATACCGGTAACATCGTGGCTTGATCGAGAAATGATTCAAGGCTGACTTCAAAAGGATATATCTTAGAGACTAACGAGCTTGACTTCGCGCGCGCCTTTAAGCAATACAGGTTCTTTTTATCTATCTTTTTTATCCCACTATCCTCAATTACCGCGTCCCCAACCGGCAAAACACCAAAAAGATACACTCGGTAGTAAAGTGTGGTAGCGCCTTCCTTAAAGGGCTCAGCAGGCAGCTTTGCTATAATACTCCCAGGGTCATTCTGTAATGCCATAACGCAAATGAAAATTACCAGAATGAAGAAGACTACCAACACCACTTTTTTTATCATTGCAACCTCCGTGAACATAGTATCAAGATAACTAAACGCTTATGTATAGATCCTTATTTTAGCATAAAGTTCTAGTCTCCGCACAACTTTTTAAGAAGCTTTCCCGACTTTGTTGCATGCATTCTTTGTAACGCTTTGTTTACCAATGAGTTCCGATAGATTTTTACGCATTGATTCACTAACACGAATGCAAACGGATTGCAGCGGATGCAGACAGATTGTTTTTATCCGCGGCATTCGTAACCATCCGTCTGAATCAGTATATCTAAAAACACAGGTTCATTAAAAACTATGTTTTATCTTTAACTCAAAAGTTGCAACAAACTTAAGAAACTATCCTTTTTAACCCTTGGCGTAGATATCTTTTGGCAACGCAGGCTGATGGGGCAATTTTGGTAAAGCCTCACGCAGCTTTGCCTTGGCTACCGTATAAGGGTTCTTACCGGAAACATTCGGGTTAACATAAATCCCCGCCGCCTTTTCATCGTCAAGCGCGAGTTCATAGAAACTCCAAACCCTCATCTTCATGTATACTGTATTTGAAGGCACAGCATGTTCACTGGAATAGACAACGATACCAGAAGCGGTTTCCCCCTCAAAGGGAGCATCCTGATAGGTAAAAGCGATTTTAAGGTCTGAGGACATAACATTACCGTATCCTTTTTCTTTAAGTGCCTCATCAAGAGAAAGCAGGCTCGTCGGGGCAATAGGCACACAAACATACTCCCAATCCTTAAGGAGCAAAGCTTTGTCCTGATTACCCATACATCCTATCATATTCATGATAAGTAAAGCTAGTGGCAGGAGGAAAATCGTAATTGCTCCTGGCTCTCTTTTATTGTGTCTTTTGGCCATCGCATTATCCTTTCACTATACCTCAGGTTATGCCTTATTTTTTATCAGAAAGCCTTTCTTGAGGCGCGAGAATCATCATCACCATAGCGCTCCGGTTGAGGTAATCGCGTGCAGCCTGAAGGACTTGCTCCCTGGTTACAGATGAAATCTTTTCCTTATAGTGTTGATAATTGGTATATCCTAAACCATAAAGTTCATCCAATCCGCTTGCCATGGCAAGAGCGGCATTGGTTTCTAAACTTTCGTTGTGCTCACCGCAGAGATAGGCCTTTGCTTTACTGAGTTCAGCCTCACTGACACCACTATCCTGCACGGCGATTATTTCCTGAAGCATGATTTTCTTTACCTTTTCCATATTCTCGTAGGTCGTCGCCGCGTAAAGATAATACATGCCTCGCTCAATTCCCGGGACAGAGCCTCCGCCTAAGGTATATGCTCCTCCGATATCTTCTCTTATTTTCTGAAAAAGCCTACCGCTCATTGAAGAAAGTATTGCATCGAGGACTTCAAGTGAATAACGTTGCTGATCGCTAAAGCGCAGCCCGGGAAATCCTAACGCAATAACCGCCTGCTCTCTGGGAACAGGGCTAATTTGCTCAACAGGCTCTTTTGGAAAAGCTTCCTCTAGATTAAGCTGTGGTAATTCCTTAGCCCCTGTCTTCGCGAAGGCTGCTTTTACCAATTGTGTGGCTTTTTCTAAGGTTACATCACCGTATATCGCTAACACCATATTGTTTGCTCCAGAGAGCCTCTGATAGAATGCGAGAATATCCTGGCGTTTAATCCTATCCAGAGATTCTTTTTCACCCAAGATATCAAATCCATAGGGATGATTTTTAAAAAGCATCCGTTTAAGGGGCCTAAAGGCTAAAAAGAAAACATCGTCTTCCTTTGCCTTAATCTGCGCCAAGACACGCTGGTGTTCTTTCGCCAATTCATCTTCAGGAAACATAGGATTTTTAAGGCAATCCGCCATAATTCCAAAAGCCGGCTCTACATCCTGAGTGAGGACATCTAAGGAAAGGCCGAAACTGTTACTGCCGCTTATAGCATTGAGGGTTGCGCCCATAGCCTCTATTTCGCGGGCAATAGCCTTGGCAGAGCGCCGTTTCGTCCCCAAGGTAAGCATCTGGGCAGTAAGGTTTGATATTCCGTTATTATCCGTAGTTTCAAAACGCAGGCCTCCTTTATAAAGAGCGCGTATGGCAACCAGAGGCAGACGATGGTCCTCTTTTACGAGCAGCGTCAGGCCATTATCCAAAACTACTTTGTGTATTTCAGAAAGAGGCTCTAGGATTCTTTTATCCGCAGCTGTTTCACCTGTATCGAGAGGGCCTACCATAGTAACGGTAAGAGATTCATGGGTGAGGTATCTTTTTGCTGCAGCCTGTATATCTTGAGGCAGCAATCGCTGTATCCGCTCGACATACTTTTTGGAGAAATCAGGGTCTTGAGTTGTTACTTCATTGAGTGCAATGTCATAGGCTATCTGCGTTGTCGTTTGGCGGCTAAAGATATAGCCGCTTAAAACCTGCTTCTTGGCCTTTTCAAGTTCCGCAAGGCTTACCCCGCGCTTTCTGATCTTTTCTATCTGCTCAAAGATTGCGGCAAGGGTCGCTTCCTTATTTTGTTTATCTAGCGTACAATGTATCGTAAATAAGCCCTTATCCATAGGGGTCAGATTGAAAGCGCCGATAGAATATACCAACTGTTTTTTCGTATACAGTTCTTTATATAACCGGCTATCATCGCCATCCCCAAGGATAGCTGCTAAAACATCTAACGCAAAGAGATCGCTCTCTGTAATACCCACACTTTTAAATCCGCAATACATACGCAAAAGCTGCGTAGGATAGAATTCTTCCCTACGCCGCGTTTCATTTTGCTCTGGCTCTTGCGGCAGGCGGCGTAAAAAGAATGGTTTTTGCTCAAAGTTCCTAAATTCCTCCTTGACTGCGGCCAAAGCTTTTTCATTTTCAATACCGCCGGTAATGACTAAAACCATGTTATTGGGTATGTACATCCGCTTATAATAGGTAAGCAGGTCGTCTCTGGTAAGGGCTCGTAAAAGAGGCTCGTAACCGCTTATACGGTAGCGATAAGGATGGCGGGTATAACTGTGCGCGAACAACAATTCATACACACGATTGTCAGGATCATCATTGTCCATGCGTATTTCACTTAAGATAACTTCCCTTTCTTTTTCCAATTCCTCAGGGTCAAACCGGGAATGCATTATGATATCGGATAAAATCTCTATCGCCTGGCCTATTTTTTCTACGGGCAAGGTAATGCTATAACCGGTATAATCTTGGGCAGTAAAGCCATTAATCGCTCCTCCCAAGGCCTCAACTTCCTGAGCAATCTGGCCTACCTTTCTTTTTTCTGTGCCTTTAAAAAGCATATGCTCAACAAAATGAGAAATCCCTGAACCAAGGAATTCCTCCTCAGTAGCACTGCCTGTCTTAACAATAAGAAGCGCCGTAGCTAAGGCGCTCTGCGGTATTGGCTTGGCAATTATTGTCAGGCCGTTATCAAGGGCCTGTTTTTTGGCCTGAATTTCTGAAATTCTGGATTCTTCCGCGGCAGAAGCCTGCCGCGAAACAACAAAGTTCTGGTTTAACGACCAGCAGAAAAAAAGAAGCGTTAGGAAAATCTTCTTTTCTAAACTGTATCTTTTAAAATTCATACGGCCGTCTATCTCCATAACGTAAGGGGTAGATAATGCTATGGCTGATGGAGGCCCCATCAGCCATAGCACATCTTTAAAAAATAGCTTTCTTTTTACGTTAAGGGATTCTTACAATTTTAAATTTTGTCGGTGATCCGCTTAAGAACCTCTGTCGCGGCCACCCTATCACTCTGAACACCTACGCGCACTTCAATTCGTGTGGTCTTCTCGGTTATTTTACGAATATCAATCCATAGCTGGCGCCCATCATTATAGCTACCGCGTATTTGCGTAACGTTTTTCTTTTTTGTCTCTTTCGCTACTTCCGCCTTCATTTCTTTAAGCACAGACAGCGTGGCCGCTACCGAGCGGTCATATTTTGCCTCAAAGACCTGCGACAGCTTTCCTGAAAGCCATACGGCAGTCCCTGCCCCTCCGGCTGCCCCGGCGACAAGAAGAACGCATCCACTGGCACTGGCTAATAAAAACCCCGCGAAAACTACAAAAAGTATTTTTTTCACCATGGTCTCCTTCTTATTTTAGTTTCTCCGCTATTTGATACAAAATTCCGGCGGCAATCTCTGGTTTTGGCAGAAGCATTTTTCTTGCCGAAACGCTTACCCGCGTACTTTTTTCAGAAAGCGCCTTTAGTTTAACGCTGACCTTCGCGCCATTAACCAGCGCGTTAATCACTTTTTCCGCGCGGTTTTCTTTCGTTAGTTTCCCTGAATTTTTTACAATAATTATTATTATATCATAAAGTTTATCCGCGGCCACATCAAAATTCTGTTCGGCGCTGTCTTTAGCCATAAATCGCGATGCTATGGTTATAGGAATCACCCCCACGCCGGTTAAGAGCGCGGCTCCGTAAATCTTCGCCCCTTTAATACCAGCGTGCTTCATCGGCTCGGATAGAATAAGCGCGCCTAGCTGCTCAACGCTTGAAATATCCTTATATGACTTTTTTAAATTGATTTCGTATGCTTTTATTGAAGGCTCTTTGCCCGCGCTATAATCCTTAAACACAAGCCTATCCATTTGTAAATTGAGGATATCTAATTGTATGGGCATTGGTTTTACCGGTTTCTTCTCTTGAGCGGCTTTCGTTTCGTCAGCCTGAGCGACTTTAAGGGCGTCAACATTCAATGCGCCTTCCTTATTCTTTTCAATAACGATTTCCTTGAGGCTAACCTCCAGCAGTTTTAGATGCGCTGTGCCCCTGAAAAAAGACGCGAGATTACAGTCAGCGCTGATGAGCGGTAAACTAATAAGTACCCCATCTGAAAAGCCTTTCGGGTTATATATCGTAAAACCTTTAATGCGAATTGACTGTTTGAGAATCCCTAAGGAAAAGCCCTCCATCTTAACTTTGGTTCCGGTAATTTTTCCCGCGACAGCAGTAATTACTGATTTTAATAGCGTGTCCTTGGCTATCACTACTCCTGCTGCTATAAGCGCTATGGCAATAAAAACTATCCCCAGTCTCTTTTTCATTTTTTTCCCCTATGTAATGCCAGGCATAGACAACCTGCATGCCACTTGTTTATGCCTGGCATTGTTGCATCTTTACTTTTTCAAAAGCTACACCTTTCCTACCGGCGCTAAATATATGGTAAATTCATCCTGCCCGTTGATTCCAAGCAGCGTATCAATTGCCTGCTGATTATAGGCGGCTATAGCGCAGGTTCCAGCATCAATTGCTTCACAGGCAAGATACAGATTTTGACATACATGGCCGGTATCGAGGGCTATTACTTTATGCGCGGCAAGGCCATAGCGCCATTCCATACGGTATGGTAGCGCGGCCCAGATAAAAACAGCCGCGGAAGCTGCCACAAACTGCTGCCCTAACACAGCCGCAACCAGCTTTAGCGCGATTTCATTGTCCGTATACTCCAATAATAATTCATGTTCCAGAGGTAAATAGCGATAAAGCCCGGGTTGTAAACCTTCGACTCGCAATAAGCAAAGATACGTTTCCAAGGCATGTCTGGCGCCGGCTGAGGGAACGGTGCGAAAGGCTGCCTCATTTCCAAATCTACGCTTGAGCCCCTGCGTTGCCCAAAGAAGAAAAGACAATTCCTCAAGCGTCAGGGCTGTCGTTTTAAATCTTCTCCTGCTTCTTCGATGATTGAGTGCTGCTAAAAGTGTAACTGGTTTGATGCTCTGCCATGCGCGAGGCTTTACTAATGGTATACGCTTTTTATCAGGATCAAAAGGCTTCTCAAGTGGCGGGGGCGCAATGCCCTTATTTTGATCGGTCTGGGCAAAATCAATGTGCAGGCGTACGGTGTCTTTGAGAAATTCTCGCGCGTCCTGCAATGATCTTTGAGGCATAGGATAGTCGATTGTAGGCAAGATAGAGTGATTTTTTCTACGCGGTACCGTTACTCAAGTTACATGCTACAGCACTCGTATAAAATCTATAATAGCATAGTATGAGAGCCAGGTAAATGTTAAAAATTTTACAAGAAGCGTAATTATCTGAAATTAGTTAGGGGAGAATGTAAATTTTGTCTTCTAATGCTATATCCGCGAGGGGTTATCAGATATTTGCCTTTTACGTAGGTTTGGGAATTGCCTACGATAATCGTAGTTACCATATCTATTGGCTCATACGTAAGCATATCTTTCAGAGTTGTAATGCTTACCTCTTGCTTTTCTCGCTCACAATTACGTACTATGCCTACAGGAGTCTGGGGCGATTTATAGTTCATTAATATCTGCCATGCCCGCTTGAAAGGTTCTGTTCTTTTGGTGCTTTTGGGGTTATACAGGGCTATGACAAAATCTGCCTTTGCCGCGGCCTTTACCCGCTCTTCAATCAATTTTAAATCCGTCAAAAGGTCACTTAAGGAAATCACCGCGAAATCGTGCATAAGCGGCGCTCCCAAAATAGCCGCGCTTCCTGAAGAAGCCATCACCCCGGGGATAATTTCAACTTCTAATGTAGCATCTTCTTTAAGCAATTCTAAAACTAAACCTGCCATACCATAGACCCCGGGATCGCCGCTTGAAATAAGACAGACCTGATAACCTTCCTTAGCTTTCTCTATAGCCTGCCTGGCTCTTTCCATTTCGTGGGTCATGCCGGTAGAAATTAATTCTTTGCCTTTGGATAATTTTCCTAACAGGGCGATATAGGTTTTATAGCCGGCTATGACACTGCTTTTTTCTATGGCCATTTTTGCCCTTAACGTCAACAGGTCAAGGCTTCCCGGCCCGATGCCGACTACTGTTAATTTTCCCTGGCTATGGCTACGGTGACGCCGTTTATTTTCAATTTTGGCACTACGAGGTGCGCCCTTTTTCCTGCTAATAACGCGCATGGTTCACATACTCCTTCGATCCCAATTTTTTTTAATACAAACTCAGATTTTGTATACACCCCTTGATAATGACTGATTCGCATTCTTGAAATAATCCGTAACGGTATCTTTAATGCTTGAGACGCCTCACGCAACCCTTTTTCCTTAGCCTTCAAATCAATAGTAACCAGACATCGCACTCTCTTTAATGAGCTTTTTGCTTTCTTTAATCCTATCTTAATTCCTGACACTACATCTTCTTTTTTTATTCCCTTTCTACAGCCGATACCAATGATAGTGTCCTTTAAGGCCTCAGTCGCGGTAGTAATCACCGGCTCGGCGTCAAGGATATTGGCGGTTTGCATGGCTAAGTTATTGGCCCCGCCTTCGTGTCCGGAAAGCAGGCTGATCGCGTAACGGGAGAAATCATCCACCACCACCACTGCCGGGTCGCGGTATTTATCCTTTAGATGGGGGGCAATCAGGCGCGCTACAATCCCTAATGCCATTACATATATAATCCCCTCAAACTTTTCTCTGTCAAATATCTCTTTTGTTATCTCCTTAACCTTGCCCTTTGAACCGTCAAAACGACACACCTTGCTTTTACTAAAACCTCTTTGCAGGCGCCTGGCTATGGCCTTACCCTCTTTCGTAACAGTTATAACAGCTATTTTATTAAATATTTTCATTCTGTAACGCGGAGGCTCCGCCTCCGGCTGTCCGGCTGAGGCTACCGGAGGCGGAGCCTCCGTTGTCCCACTAAGCCTATTTTTTTACGGAAGCCGTGAGTAAAGTTCTTATCGTAAAGCTTAGAAAGCCGGTATTTTTTCCGTAAAACATCGCCGATAATAATTAATGCCTGGCGCTTTATTCCCGCCTGCTTTACCTTTTTAGCTATATCCGCTAATGTCCCAGAAATCTTTCGTTCATCCGGCCAAGAAACCCTCTCTACCACTATCACCGGAGTATTTTGAACATAGCCGCATTTCAATTTCTTAACCACCCGAGCGATATCCTGGACACTTAGGAAAATAACTAAGGTAGCGCGAATCTTGGCTAATTGCTCTAAATCCTCCCTTTTAGGAACTTTGGTTCTTCCAGAGAGGCGAGTTAAGATTACCGTCTGGGATACCCCAGGCAAAGTAAATTCTTGCTTGAGACTCGCGGCAGCTGCTTGAAAAGAGCTAACTCCCGGAATAACTTCATACGCTATTTTTTCTTTCTCGCACCAATCCATCTGTTCCTGGATGGCCCCGTATAGAGAAGGGTCTCCGGTATGCAGGCGGGCGATAATCTTCTTATTAGATTTCTCATTTTCAATAATCCCTATGACCTCTTCCAGGGTCATTTTAGCCGAGTCATAGCTGACTGCCGCCTTCTTGGCGAATCCAAGGATATCCTTATTCACCAGGCTCCCGGCATAAATAATGATATCCGCCTTTCGGATGATTCTTGCCGCCTTAAGGGTTAACAATTCCACATCCCCCGGTCCCGCGCCGATAAAATAGACCTTAAGAGTATTTTTTGTGGGTTCCATACGTATTTCTATAAAACTTTTAACGGCGTTTTTTTTCAAGACACATCAAATTTACGAGATCGTTTCCGGTAGCGGCCTCTATAGGCGTTTCCTCAGATCGCATTTCAGCTACAATTCTTGTCAAGGGATGTATTTTAATTCCCGCACGGTTGAAGAGGAGTAGTTCTTCGCCATGCTTGACCCTATGGATAACCAATTCCCTCGACCATTCACCAGGACAGAGGGATTGTCTAAGCTGATCCTTCTTAGATTGGCTGAATTTCGTGTCGATCCATTCTTTCACACACTGTCTGAGTTCATTTTTACTGCGGTTCTTGGCACTGTTTCCTCCGATGCCGCGTTTTTTCTGGATCAATTTAGTAACCTTCGAGATATATGCATTCGGATTTATTGCGACTTGAACTTCGATATGGCGGCGTTTAAAGCCGCCACCCATGGGCTTGATGGCAAGGATATCAATTTCATCATTACCAAGCTTAATGCCTCGAATGGTGAAGTATCCATTACGATTCAACCATTCCTCAACAATTTCCTCTGCTAACAGCGACATCGCATTTCCCTCCCAAAATAGGGGTCAGCCTGCTTTTGTTTTTACCAAAATTACTGATAAGTATCCCAGTTCTTTGTCTTTTATGTTGGCGATATTGCGGATGATTTTTTCGTTAGGGTGGCCTACGCGGCTGATGAGCACGGCGTTTTTAGCCAGGCCTTTTTGCTTAAGCAGGCGGATGACCTTTTGCAGTTTTGCCCCTACCTTCATCAGCACTACCGTATCAAAATCCTTAAGCGCGTCTTCTATACCATCCATGGTTTCGTTAACCGGAAGGACTGCCATCTTCTCTTTGCCCTCTAAAAGAGAGAAACCGGCCCGGGAGGCTGCGGCATTAAAAGCGCTTATCCCGGGAATAGTTTCTACTTCTATCTTCGGGTAATCCTGCTTAATGATTCTCAGAAGATAGATGTAGGTGCTGTAAATAAAGGGGTCGCCGAGAGTAACAAAGGCCGACTGTTTGCCTTTTTTCAGCTCTCCAGCAATCCTTTGGCCAGCTTTTTTCCAATACTTCTTCAGGAGATTTTTGTCTTTGGTCATCGGAAAGGTAAGCTCAATATAAGTCTTTTTGCCTTCAATAACCTGCTCAATTATCCTGCGGGCAACTGATATCCCTTCATCGCTTCCTTTAGGGGCAAAAATAATGTCCGCCTTCTCCAGCGCATCCTTGGCCTTTAAGGTAAGTAATGTGGGATCCCCGGGACCAATCCCGACACCGTAGAGTTTTCCTATTTTATTATCATTACGCATAGCTTAAAATCTTTCATCTTGGCCAATTGCTTGAGGCTCGTGTCAACAACTCTTTCTTCTGGATACCCTAATTGCTCACATACAACTGCCCTTTTCTTATCCATACCTTTTTCAATTAGGTATGCCGCTATTTTTTGCGGCGGGAAATCAGGGTCAGTAAACAGAAAGACTTTGGGGTTTCTTTTTACCTCTGTTGCCAGATTACCAATACTCCTTCCGTGCAGGCTTAAAATCTTGGCGTCCTGCCAGCTTTCTCCGATTCTGGCAAAGGCAAGCTGCATTGAGCTTATGCCGGGGATTACCTCATATTCATCTTTTTTAAATTTCCGTGATACGGTATCCAAGAAACTGTATAGGCCTGAATCGCCGGAAACAAGGATGGCTATTTTCTTTTTATCTTTTTGCGCCTTTACAAAGGGAATAATTTTCCCTAAATTACCTTCCATAGGAAACTCTTCTTTGCGAAGGTTTCTGAATTCGGCTAATATCCTTTTTGCCCCAATCAAGCAATCAGCTGCTTTTATTTGCGTTAAGGCAATAGGAAGCAAATATTCTTTTGTTCCTAGGCCAACGCCAATTATATAGGCTTTATTCATTTGTAAAAGCTCTGTTAATGCCAGGCATTTCTAAGACAGCTCCCCAAGACTTCACCCTCTAAAGAAAGAATATAACAGCTTACATTCAGCGCACTCTTGACTAAGCCATTTATTTTTTCTACTACCGTTTGGGCAAGCTTATTAAAAGTTTCACAAAGGGTATTTTGCTTTAGGATTTCTATCGCCGCCTCGGCTGTCTTTTGCTCGTTAATTTGCCGCAAAACCGCATCTGAAGCGCCGCAAAGCCTGGCATAATGAGCAATCGTTTCCAGTCGCCCATCGCCATGTTGGCAATGCGTATTCCATTGGCCGTTGGCTACCTTAGCTAATTTTCCGATATGGCCGGCTAAAATCACCTCTCGTATCCCTTTACGCGCGCATTCTTCAAGCATAAACCCCACATGGTCGCCGATTTTCACTATTAGCTCAGCTTCTAATCCCAGAGTCTCCTTACAGAATTTCTCACCCACATACCCTAAAACTAAAGCAACTTTCTTCTTTCCGGAAGCCTTTAGTACGTCTAGCTCTAAGGACAAAGATGCCTTATACGCAGACAATGACTTAGGCTCTACAATACCGGTTGTGCCAAGAATAGAAATGCCTCCTTCTATACCCAAGCGGGGATTAAACGTCTGCTTGGCTAATTCCTCACCTTTGGGCACGCTGATTATCACCTCAAAACCCTTTTGAGAATCCTCTTGACTGGATAGGTATGGCGATAGTTCCTTGAGAATCATTGTACGAGGCACTGGATTAATCGCGTATTCGCCAACAGGAACAGGTAAGCCGGGTTTAGTTACCCTGCCGACTCCCTTACCCCCTTTTATAACAATACCTGCCTGCTGCGAAGCCCTAACCTCGGCAATGATCTTCGCTCTATTGGTAACATCAGGGTCATCTCCTGAGTCTTTGATAACCGAACATCTGGCGTACTCAGGAGTTATTTCTTGATCGTATAACGAGATGCTCAACACATTACCACAAGCAATTTCTACTTCAACCGTTTCTAGTAACTTCCTTGTAGTAAGCATAATTGCCGCTGCCTTTGCCGCTGCCTGAGCGCAGGTACCCGTGGTATAACCTTTTTTAAGTTTCATAGTTAATTCTTTATCTTGCATTTTACCACTTCTACACCTACGCGGTGTGGAATCACACCGCGTAGGTGTAGCGAGAGCCTTATAAACTCAACAAACTCTTCAACTCCTGTCTTGCCTCTCCAACCGTAAGCGGAAGGTTGTCCATGTTCAAGCCGTCTTCCTTCTTCAAAATATCAAAGAGCTCACCGATGCGCGGCAGGCGCAATTGGGCGTCATTAAGCTTTTTAGAATCAGAAAACACCTCCTGGGGTGAGCCTTCGCTGATAATTCTTCCTTTGTGTAATACAATCACCCGATCAATAAAAATCGGTACCAAATCAATTGAATGAGTAGACATTACCATGGTTACGCCTTTTTGCTTATTCAAATCCTTTAAGAGGTGCATAATCGCATTGACCCCCATAGGGTCTAACGAAGAAGTAGGCTCATCCAGAAGGATTACCTCAGGCCTCATTACCAAAACCCCAGCCAGACAAATCCTCTTTTTCTGGCCGTAGCTTAGGCTATTGATTGTCCGATTGAAGTATTCAGACATCCCGACATCCAAAAGCGCGTCTTCAACCCGTTTACGCACCACATCCTTTGGTAACCCCAGATTAGCCGGCCCAAAGGCAATATCTAAACCGACAGTCGGTGAAAACAACTGATGGTCAGGATTCTGGAAACAGGTGCAAACTTTACTGAATAACGTATCCCTGTTTATAGCCTTGACGTCCTTTTGTTCTAAATATACCTTTCCTTTAGTCGGTTTAAGCAAACCGTTGAGCAGTCGTAAAAGCGTGGTTTTCCCTGAACCGTTAGCGCCTAATATCCCTACAAATTCGCCTTTTTTGATATGTATATTAATCCCATCCAATGCGTTCACGCCATCCGGATAGTTAAAACCGAGAGCTTCTGTTTCAATGAGTTTTTTTTCTTGTAAATTCATCGGATATTAAAATTTATAATCAGTAAGGTTAAAAAAAACGCGGTAAAAATTACCGCCGCGACATTATCGCCAGGTGTGAATTTAGCCGCGCTGCTATAAATTACCTTTTCTTTGTAACCGCGAAGCATCATCGCTTCCTGTACTGCCAAAGATTGGTCATACGCCTTAATCACCGCAGCTCCCGCAAGCTCGCCTATGGAACGCAGGCTTCTTGCTACATTACTATAGCCTAAACGCATCTTTTGCGCGTCCCGCACAATAGACACATCTTCAAAGAGCATGAAGATGTAGCGATAGGCAAGCATCGTGATTTCAATCCAGGTCGCCGGAACTTTAAAATAGCCGGCTGCGGCGAGTAATTTATTCAGCGGTGTAGTCATGCTCAAAAAAATAACCAGTGACACTGTGGCTGTAACCCTGCTTAAAATCAACAAGCCTCGCTGCAGGCCTTCCATGTACCCCACTAAGGTATAGCCAAACAGATGAACTTTGATTATCGGGCTTTTCCCGAATAGGAAAATCTGTAAGAGCACTACCGTTAGAGCAATACCCAAAGGAGCAGAGAACCTCACCAACATAACGCGAAAGGGAACCTTAATAGTGCCCAGAAAACAAATGGCTGCTACAGCTATACCTAACGGCAAAAAACTTTTCGCGCTCAATAAACACAAAACCATCGTCGCGATAACAAAAATGAGTTTTATCCGGGCATCAATGTTCGTAAGATAATTTTCTTTCTGGGCAAAGCTATCGCTGAATATCTCTTTTATCATGTTTTAAATCATCCTTTTCCACAAAAAGTTTTCTCCAGCAATACCCTAACACAAAACCGCCGGAAATACCAGCCAAAAGAAAGACAAAAAGCAGTAAATCGCCTTGGTCTGTGTTGATAAACGGGGTCCAGGCGCTCCTGCCGTGCTCTTCGGCTACCTTCTCTACCACGCTCACATCAACCCCCGGCCAGCTATCAGCTAACAGCTTTCGGCTCCCAGCTAAAAGTAATGACGATACAGCCAGAAAAGTAAACAAAAGAATTTTTATTTTTTCTTTCATTTTCCTTTTGACTGAAGGCTGAAAGCTGACAACTGACAGTTGAGATAAAATATCTGGCCGCCTTTTACTAACAAAAACAATCATCCCCGCGGTCAAAAAGCCTTCTAATATGCCTAACGGCAATTGTGTGGGAATAAAGGCAACCAAGATAGTCGTAAAGAGAGGCAAAAAAGGCTTGCTTCCGTGTAATGCCGAAGCTAATTCAAAGGAAGTAATTATATAGGTCACCCAATCCGCCAAAATCCCTGCCACAAAGCCGCTAAAAAACAAAGGAGCCTTTAGCCTGCGTAAGATTTTAAAGGCAAAATAAGCGGCCAATGAACCTCCGACACCCATAGAGACGATATCCGCTCCCCATGTGGTAAAACCTCCATGAGCTAAAAAAAGCGCCTGGATAAAAAGGGCTATTGAAGTGACAAATATGCTCATTACCGGCCCGACTAAAATCGCGGAAATCCCTGTTCCCGCTGGATGCGAACAGGTGCCGGCAGTAGGCACTGGCACAGGCATACAGGAAATAACAAAGACTACCGCTGCCATGAGGCCCAGAAGCGGCTTAAAACTCGAGTTTTCCTTTGCTCTCTTTTTTATGTCAAAAATACCCTTTATCAAAAATGGCAGTGCTACCAAAAACCACAGCCCTGCCCATGGCAACGGCAGAATACCCTCGGAAATATGCATCGCGAAGGCAGCATCAGTAAAGAGTAGAGAGTAGAGAGTAGAAAGTAGAAGGCAAAGAACAAGCTTTTTTAGTATAGGATTATTCATGAGTATTCCTCCCTTAAAATGTATAGGCCAAGGTAAAAACCACAGAATCATTAGCATCGGTATTTGTCCCTGTCACGCCGCGCTGATAGGCAATAAGCGCTTGTATTGAGTCATTTGACCAGCCAATGCCGGGAGCAACCGTAAAAGAGGCGATATCTGATCCTGGGAGTATCTCTCCGCCTTGCCTCTTATCTGCTTGCGTGAATCCATTACATTCAAGCATAAGATTAAGGTTTCCTGTAAAAAAGTATTCTATACCAAAGTCGTAATTAAGATACCTTCCGTATTCGGTTTTCACACCGTCAATCTTTCGTTCTTGAGGTAAACTATAGAGGGTATCGGCATGAAACACAAAAGGCTTGTATTTTTTGGTCAGATTTATCCCAACGCCAAAATCATACGAGCCGCCGCCGGAGGCCGCGCCCATCAAGTCTGTTCCCAGCTTATTGAGATCCGCCTTCTGATATTTTCCGGTGGGTAGTTTTAGTTGCGACACCAAGGTTGTATGAGGACGCCACGTATCTTCTTCCAGCGCGCAATAGCGCAAGAAAAGAATACTATCGCCAAATCCGTGAGAATGCGCCTTTACGCCGCTTTGTCGTATATAATTCTGCAGGTATGTTGCCTGGGCGTCAATTTCCAGTTTATCGCTTAGGCCGTATTGCAGAAACAATTGTTCTTGAAATTGGTATTTCCTGTCTCCTTCGGGCAGAGAATCATAGTGGCCTTCGGCGTTAAATGCGCCTCGGGCGCGGTTATAGAATAGAAATGGCTGGACTACTAATTTCCCTTTGCCGCACAGAGGCGCGGTCCAGGTAGTTACCGGGCCCGCGGAAACAGGATCCCATTCTTGGTTATCCGTATGCTCGTGGGCAAATGTAAAGTTTGTGCTGTTAAACACAGCCGATACGATTAAAAATAATAAAAAAACCTTTCTCAATTGTTTCATCTGATTCTCCTTTGCTCGGAAGTTTTAGGAATAAGAGGTTTCCTGACTTAAGATTTATCCTACTTGCCGTCCTTCCCGCCCCATGCTAGCGCAGAGACAGTGGATAACTCGGCTTTCGTTTCTCTTACAGTTACCGGATAGTAGAGGATTCTCACCTCTTTCCACATCCTTATTCCCTATAATTACTATTCTTACTACTTGCTACTATCTTACTTTCTTTTCCCTCCTTTCTCTTTCGCTAAGATTACCAATTCCAAACCCGCATTGGAATAAATTCCAATGCGGGTTTGGAATTATGGTTGGTTTGCAAGAATTAACAAAGCATTGATGATTGCAGCGGCTACCGTACTGCCGCCTTTTCTGCTTTTATTGGTAATATACTCAACATCAAGCGTCCGAAGCAATTTTTTTGATTCCGCCGCTCCCACAAATCCTACCGGAATACCTACCACCAGCGTGGGCTTAACTTCTTGATTTTTGATCATATCGCTTAACTCAAACAAAGCAGTCGGGGCATTGCCAATAGCTACAATCGCTCCGGTCAACTGTTTTACCGAGCTTCTCATCGCGCAAATCGCGCGAGTCACTCCTAAGCGCGCGGCCTTAGCCACAATAGCCTTTTCGTGAATCCGGCAGATAACTTTATTTCCGAATTGAGCGGTAATCTTCTTATTGATTCCTGCCTGAACCATGCTTGAGTCAACGATAATCAGCGCGCCGCTTTTGAGCGCTTTCAAAGCGCTCTCTATCGCATTTTTTGAGAATATCAAATCTTTGGCATAGCTTCTGTCAACAGTGGTATGGATAACCCTCCTTATGATGTCCTTTCGCGGTTTAGGAAATCCCGCGCCCCTAAGAAAACCATCTATAATTTCAAAGCTTCTTGCCTCAATCTTTCGCGGATCGTGTATGATTGCCATAAAGAGCCTCCTCAATGACGACACAACTTATGGAGCCCATATTTTTGTAAGTGCGGCATAAGTTGTGTGTCGGAATTGATCCCGCCGAATGAGGCGGGATATTCATAGTATCTCCTTGCCCAGAATATTATCAATCACAATGTCAACTACTCTTGCGTCATCGCCTAAGTTTTTAGTGTATAGAAACTCAATGCGCGGATATTTCGCCTTTTCTTCTTCCAGAATTTCCGGGATATCCCTGGTAACGTGGTTACCTACAAAAAGGAAAAAGGGGACTATGATTATTTTCTTGCACCTTTTACCAGCGAGATTTCCTATTACTTTTGATAGGCCAGGCGCGGCAAGTTGCAGGTAGGCAGGAAAGACATTCTTCAGCTCCAGCCTTGCCTTTAACTCCTTAATTATTTTTGGAATAAGGGCATTTGCCTCTTTTAATCTGCTGCCATGTCCAAGGATGATTATCCCCGGCTTATCCCGCAAAAACTCTTTACGCCGTGCTAAAAGTAAAGGGGTATCCCGTCTTAAGTCTTCTTTGTTAGTCCTGATAAGCTTATAAATACGGTCAACAGTTTTTCTTGCATGTATCCAGGTGCAGTCTTTACACGACCAGATGTTTTTTTCTAGTTTTCGCGAATAGACATACTGCCCGAGCTTTTCATCTGCACAGGGATAAAACGGACAATAGCAAAAAGTACAATCTTCTAAATTTTTATGGCAAGGGAAATAACGACAAGCTTTGTTAATTCTTCTAATCACTGTTTCTCCGATAGTAACAATCAATAATTATAGGCCTATAGTCTATAGCCGACAGTCTATCGTTTCTTGCTTTTATTGACTATTGACCATCGACCATTGACCTGTAATTATTCTCTTTATAACTTAAACAACTCTTGATAAAATTCTTGGCAAAATTGATGTTTGAGGCGAAATGCAGGTGCGCGTAACTTGCCAAAACATTCTCTTTAATCAAACCGTCCGTATACATCTTAACTTTGGACTTGGTTACTTTATAGGCAAAATGTATATCTTTCGGCACATTATTAAGGTATGACCAATGAAAGGTGTGGGCTTTAATTTTACTGCCACGACGGCTTACAATAGTATCTCCTATCGCTTCTATTTCTATATACCCTAGGGCCTGTAATTTCTTTGCCATAACAACACTATTGTCAAAAATACCCACCATGGAAAAAGCCTTTCCCTTAAAATCAACAAGTTTTTTGACTAAATACATGAGGCCCCCGCATTCGGCATAGATTGGCAGGCCTGAATGTGCCTGTTGAAAAATTTCCTGTTTTAGGCTTAGATTCCTTGATAACTCAAGAGCAAAAAGCTCAGGGAATCCTCCTCCGATATAAATCCCATCTATGTTTTTAGGCAAAGCCCTATCCTTTAAGGGGCTGAATTCAATAAGCCTCGCTCCCAAATCTTTTAGGATATCCAGGTTATCCTGATAATAAAAGTTAAATGCCTTATCTCTTGCAACTGCTAGAGAAAGGCACGGTTTAATAGATTTCGCGCTGAAAATTGATTTCTTAAAGTAAGGCAGCGGGTTGGCCCTACGGCTTAGTTTGAGTATACTGCCTACATCAATATTTTTCTCAACTAAAGCGGCTAATTTTTCGCGGAAATGCTTTTTGAATTTCTTTTCTTCTGTTGGAATCAAGCCTAAATGCCTTTCGGGAACCCGGATGTCTTGATCTTTTGGTAAAAAACCAAGGACAGGTATCTTTGTTTTCTTTTCTATAGCTGTTTTTACATAGAGATAGTGGTTCTGGCTGCCTATATTGTTAAGAATAATCCCGGCTATATCTACCTTCGTATCAAATTCTTTATAGCCTAAGGCTATTGCCGCGGCACTCCGTGAGAGAGATGCCGCGTTAAGGATAAGAATCACCGGGCACTTAAGTATCTTGGCCAAATGAGCGGTTGAGCCCTGCTCTTTATCCCTTATCCCATCATAGAGCCCCATCACCCCCTCTATTATGGAAATATCCGCCTTGCGCGCCTCTTTTTCAAACAACTCAAGAATAACATCAGGTTTTAATAACCAGCTGTCAAGATTACGACAGGCATGAGCGCTTGCTAAACTATGATAGGTAGGATCAATATAATCCGGCCCTGCCTTAAAAGGCTGGACATTCAGCCCGCTTTTACGCAGTGCCAGCATTAATCCCAGCGCTATCGTTGTCTTACCTGAGCCGCTTTGAGTTGCGGCAATAATGACTCGTGGATAGTTCATAAGAAAATCTTATTAAATGGCTGGCAAGGTTGTGTTGGAGGAGCATGTTGAAGATGCGAGCGGCCAAGGTGTCCCGCCGTAGGCGGGACGAGCGAGCAGATTCGCCAAGCGAGGTTTTCCTCGGTGGGGAAAACCTCGCGGTGCTCGAGAACATAACCTTGCCAGCCAATCTTATCATAGCTGATACTGATAGTTAAGCTCGCCTAACGAATCTTTACGCAAGCAGTATTTCTCTTTTCCTTCAGCAATAAGCCTAAAGGCATGGTCAATTGTCGCCTTGTAAAATTCGCAAAATACCGCCTTTTGATACATTCCTCCCCGCGCCTCTAATTCCGCGGGACAAGGGGCACCACAGATATTTCTGTAGCTGCAGCTATTACATTCATCTATCTTCTCAACAAACCTTGACCTTATTTGCTGAAATGGTTTGGAAACCATCGCCTCTTTTATGCCAGCGCCGTTTAATATATTACCTCCTGAAAAACCTTTAAGAGCGATAAACTCACCACAAGGGACCATCTCGCCGGATGCGGTAACGGTTAAAAAACACCTGCCTCCGCCGCAGGGTGAAATATCGCACATCATCCGCCTTGCCTCGGGGGCAATGATACTTAAGATAATATTGGTAAAATTAGCCACAATAATCTCATGATCCGATTCCCGCGTTAACCTAATGGCGGTATCTACTGCCTTAAGAAAATTCGTAGTCATCTGTGATTCATCCGGTTTTACCGAGAGGCTGTATTTCTGGGTAAGCCGCATAGGATTAAATAATACGCAAGGCACTTTTTTACGGTGCAGGAATTTGACTAACGCGGATAAGCCGGCAATATTGAATTTGGTCATGGTAGAGATTACATTTAACCCCGGATAACCATCAAACCATTCAATCGCCTTTACCGCCTGCTCAAAGTTCCCTTTGCCTTTAGTGGTTGGACGGGTGCGGTTGTTTATAACTGCTGTGGCAGCATCAAGCGAAATCCCCACGCCTACGCGCTCTGCCTTAAGGAAAGCCACATCGTGCTCTGTTAGCAACGTGGCATTAGTCTGCAGCCCGAACTTGAATTTATGGCTGTATTCTTTTATTGCCGCGAAAACAATATCTTTAGCCAAAAGCGGCTCGCTGGCATGAAAGATGATAACCGGTTTTTTCTTTGAGCCGGTAGCAGAAAAATATTCTAAAATCTTATCCAAAGACTTAAAAAGCTGTTCCTTAGTCATCTGGGTGCCGTTTTTTCTTATATCCGCCGGCACATAACAGTAAGGACAGTGCGAGTTACAGCGGTCAGTAGGATCAATGTACACCGCGGTCAGCTGCGCGCTGAAGCGAAAATCCTCCATCTCGGCATCTAGCTTATTTTTTACCCGGTTGTAAAGGCTTAAAGCCTCTCGGGGAATGACGGAATATTTTCCCGCGTTATTTTTATGTATCGCCCAGAAGACATTACCAGGGTCAATAACCGCGCTGTGCGTATCGCTCACACGCTGATACACCAATCCTTCTCTATGGTTATTATCTATTTTCATATCATGTCCTTATCTATTCATAATTACTTTCCCGCATACCCGTTTAAATAGCAGCAAAGGCTCATTTTGCCCCACCCCCGTAGACCGCGTAGGTCTACGGGGGTGGGCTCTATTACTACTGAGATTATTTACAACAACGTCTTTTCCTTTGGAACGTCTCCATACATCACAAAGTGAGAAAGGCCATTCGCGGTCTTGGCGCATTTCAGACGGTATGAAGACACATCTGACTTAGCCTTTTCCTTCTCTTGCTTAGTTTCCCTCCCATTACACTCTTTTTTAGCCATTATTCACCTCCCCTCGTATAATATGTGTAAGCAGCCTCTGCTAAATGCGGGGATTAGGCGCTTAGGGAATCGAGATTTCCTAATATCCCAATATCCGCTTTTAACATGTTGCTACCTCACTTCTTAATGCCTGACATTGGATATATACATTAACCATACCACTCCGGCAACTACAAATAGGCCCGATGCCACATAGGCAATAGCGATACTCTTTTTAATATGGCGCATCTGGAGCGGAAAAATATTGTCTCCAATAAAGGGCTTAAGGACACAAACTGAATTATACGTACTCAATCCTCCTAATTGTACTCCTAACGCCCCTGCCATTGCCGCTTCCGGAATACCGCTGTTAGGGCTGGGATTTTTCCTTCCATCACGTATTCCGATACGCAACGCGGCTAAACCGTTACTCCCGCATAACCAGCTTGCCACAGTAAGAAATAAAAGCGAAAGCCGTGCCGGGATAAAATTAGCCGCGTCATCAAGCCGTGCTGATGCCCAGCCGAAATTTTTGTATCGTTGGTTTTTATACCCGGCCATGGAATCCAGGGTATTGATTGCCTTATAGCTTAAGGCAAGAGGAGCGCCTCCTATAAAAGCGTAAAATAAAGGAGATATCACTCCATCAACACTATTTTCCGCGACCGTTTCTACGCTGGCGCGCACAATGTCTTTCTCCGCGAGATTTTCCGTATCCCTGCCTACTACCAGGGAAAGGGCTTTCCTGGCACGAATACTGTCATGACACTTTAGCGCGTCATAAATTTTATACACATGGACCTTCAAATCTTTCATTGCTATGGCGGTATAAATCAGAAAAGCGTTAACCGCGATTCCTAAATACAGGCTACACTTAAAAGCAATCTTTATCAGAAGAAATACAATACCATAGGTAGGAGCCACAATCAAAACCACTAAAAGGACTCCCGCCACCTTCTCATTCCTTACCACTGCACGCAAGAAGGTTTCCATGTGCTGCACACAAAAGCCAATAATCCTCACCGGATGCAGCCGCCACTGCGGGTCACCGAATACCATATCTAAAAGATACGCGCAAATAATACTAAATGAATAAACGACCATTACCAGAACAGTTTGTACCCCTCACCCCACCCTCTCCCCATAGGGAGAGGGCAAGGGGAGGATTAAAGAGAATTTTAGCGAATCATTGAATATAGCAATCTTCTATCTATATTCCCTCGCACTAACTGAGCCAGCTTATTGAACTCTTCATCTTGATTAAATGTTGCGCCTCTCTGAAAAGACGAAGATTTATTATTTTTTACGGCTATTCTTTCCAAAAACGCCCTCCTGAAGCTATCGTTATCAAATATTCCGTGAATATAGGTTCCCCAAATATTACCTTTAGATGATAGTACCCCGTCCTTAATCTTAGCCCGCCTTCCTTTGCGTTCAACAATTTCAAACATAGGCGCTAGAGTATCCAAAATCTCTGTCCTGCCGTGATGAATCTCATACCCTGACACCTCTATTCCTGAAGTTATTTCGTGCGCCTTTACCTGACTCACCGTCTTTTCCTTCTCCAAAGCAGTCACCATATTCAACACTCCCAAACCATTAGAGCGCTTCTTTCTTGATGATTCGATGCCCCAGGGGTCAAGCACTTCCTTACCCAACATTTGAAAGCCGCCGCAGATACCAATAAGAGTAGCCGATAGCGCCTGCTTCGCCAGCGGCGGGGGATAGCAAATAGCAGATAGTATTTGTTTGGCTAGGCCAGAACGCTTTAGCCAGAGCAAATCCGCGATAGTATTTTTTGTCCCCGGGATAATGATTATATCCGTACCCTTTAACTGCTCCTTGTTGTCTACATAAGACAACCTAACATCCTTCTCATTGCTTAAGGCATCAAAATCAGTGAAATTGGAGATATGGGGAAGTTTGATTACGGCTATTTCTATCTGTCGCGCGTCCGCCAAAGCAGTATGGCGGACATCGCGCGTCTTCATCTCTAAGGAAGCAGAATCCTCCTCTGGAATTTTTATATCCGTGAAATAGGGTATGACCCCCAACACCTTTTTCCCTGTTTTTTTCTCTAAATACTGTATCCCTGAATCAAGCAGCCTTCTGTCTCCGCGAAACTTATTTATTAACAGCGCCTTTATCCTCTTTTTTTCGCCTTTTGGCAATAAGTCAAGTGTCCCCCAAAGCCAGGCAAACACCCCGCCTTTATCTATATCGCCAACCAAAACAACCGGGCAATCGGCGTATTCAGCCATCTTCATATTGACAATATCGTGAGATTTCAGGTTAATCTCAGCGGGACTGCCGGCTCCTTCTATAATCACAAGATCATATTCACACATAAGCCTATCAAATGACTTTCTTACCACACTAAGGAGTTTAGGTTTGTAACGGGCATAGCGCATCGCGCTCATATTCCCGATAGCCTTACCCAGCACAATTACCTGAGAACCCACGTGGCTTGTGGGTTTAAGAAGGACAGGGTTCATATCCACACTCGGCTCTATGCGGCAGGCCTGTGCCTGCACTGCCTGAGCACGGCCGATTTCTCCCTGCTCTGTCGTCACAAAAGAATTAAGCGCCATGTTCTGGGCCTTAAAAGGAGCCACGCGATAACCGTCTTGCAAGAATATCCTGCAGAGAGCGGCTACAATAACGCTTTTACCCACCCCTGATCCGGTGCCCTGAATCATAATCGCCTTCGCCATTTTAAATTCCTTGTTTCGGGCAGACACGAGGCCTGCCCCTACCCTCTCGGACAGACACATAGGCCTGTCCCTACAGCGTGCTTTTTAATTCTTCAATTAATTTCTCATTCTCAAGATGAGTTCTTACTGCCACCCGGAAATAATTCTTATCCAGCCCTCGAAAATTAGAACAATCCCTAATGAAGATGCCTTTTTTGGCCAGCCTGTCCCTTAAGATTCCGGCAGTCATGCTCTTAGCCTTTATCTTACAAAAAATAAAATTCGCGCTTGGCCGCCAAACCTTTAAACCGGAAAAAGCAGCCAAAGAAGTATAGAGAAAGTTTCTCTCGTGCCTCATTAAAGCAAAAGAATCAGAAATATATTTTGTATCTTTTATAAGCTCAATCGCGGCACTCACTGCCACAGAATTAACTGGCCAGGGCGGTTGAAATTTCATTAAGCGCGCGATGATCTCTTTATGGGCAATTGCCGTTCCTAAGCGTAAACCTGCCATAGCAAAATATTTTGTCATAGAACGTATAACGATTAAATTTCTTGATCGCGGCGCCTCTTTCATAAAAGTATTGTGCTTATGATTTTCCGTGAATTCAATAAAAGCCTCATCTATAATTACTGTTACTTTTTTTGCCTTTGCCTCTTTAACGATCATTGCCATATCATCTTTGGCAATCATTAGGCCTGTAGGATTATTGGGATTCCCAATATACAGGGAATCCCTTCCTTTGAGCTGTTTTAAAATGATATCAATGTCAGGGCTAAAATCTTTCAGAGGTTTAAGAAATACAGGCCGTCCGCTATCCAAACATGCTGATTTCTCATATTCACTAAAAGCAGGAATAGGAATAAGCGGCCTTTTTAATCCCAGTGCTCGGGGGATAAGGTAAATAAGAGAAGCTGAGCCGTTATCAGGAAGGATATTCTGCGGTTTTACCCCATATAAAGAAGATAATCCTTTTTTTAATTCTGTGTACTCTGGATCAGGATATCTATCCGTGAAGCATAATGCTTTACGGATAGCTTTTTGTATATGGCAGGGGATGCCTAAGGGGTTAATATTGGCGCTAAAATCTATCACCTTATTCGCGCTCAAGCGATACTGGCTTCGCGCTTTTTCTATATTCCCGCCATGCTCATCCATAACTACGTCACCAGGTCACCAGGTCACCAAGTCACAAGAGTATAAAAAGCAAAACAAATATTTCTGTAATTTCATTTACCGCGCCGATTGTATCGCCGGTGATGCCGCCGATTTTTCGCTTAAAATAATTCCTGAAAAATAAGATAGTGAGTGAAAGAAGAGCCAAGATAGAAATCAAGGTGAAAGGTCTAAGTATAAAAACGCATAGCGATACCATCATCCCTGTGGCAAAGATAAGTATGGCAGGGCTGAGAGAATTAAAATATCCCGCGCTGCTTTGCGGCTTTGATGAAGCCGCGTTATAAACAAATAACACCTGCGCCCATCTTCCTAAGACTGCCATCGCGATTAATGCCTGCGGTAATTGTGTAAGAGGAATCGAGTCCAGTAAAACAAATTTTAAGAGCAGGCCTAACGATATGGCTAATGACCCCATCGCCCCCACTGAACTGTCTTTCATAATTGCTAAAGTCTTTTCCTTCTCTCCTTTGCCCCCGCATAAACCGTCCCAGGTATCTGCCAAGCCGTCTATATGAAGAGCTCCGGTTAGAAACACATAAGCGCAAATCACCAAGATTTCCGCGACTGCCCTGGGAAAAAGTAACAACGCTATTTTTAAAACCACAACCAAACAGATACCCAAGACAAGCCCCACCAAAGGAAACCATGCCATAGAGCGGCTATAGCCTTGCGGCTCTATTTCCTCTTTTATTATAACCGGTATCCGGGTCAGGAATTGTAAAGCGATTAGGAAATATTTCATATCATATAGATTCGCATAGCGTGGGTGACGAGGCTTGCTTTGAGCAGCATAAGGTTTTCCTCGGCGGGGAAAACCTCGCGGTACCGCGAAAAGTAAGCCTCGGCAGGACCCACGCCCTCAACATGACCCGCGCCCTATAAACATTATAAACTCTCAGAAACTCCGGCCGCTTCAAAAGTGGCCATCTCTAGTAAGATTTTTACTGATGCCTCAATGATATTCATCGCTAATGCGGCACCCGTCCCCTCGCCTAAGCGCATATTTAAATCTAAAATCGGCTTTAACCCCATATACTCTAAAACCGCCCGATGCCCTTTTTCAACCGAACAATGCGCGGCAATAAGATACTCTTTCACTTTAGGCTCTAAGGTATAGGCTATTAATGCGGCGGCACTTGATATGAAACCGTCAATTACTACCGGCACTCTTTTAGAGGCCGCGGCCAAAATTACACCCACCAGGCCCGCGATTTCAAAGCCACCCACCTTAGACACTACATCAATCGCGTCTTTGGGGTTTGGCTTATTTATCTCCAAAGCCTTCGTGATTGCCGCCACTTTATTCTTTAACGCGATGTCATCAATACCCGTGCCTCTGCCGGTAAGCTCCTCGATAGGCTTCTTGAGTATCGTTGCGGCGATAGCGCTTGCTGAGGCAGTATTAGCAATTCCCATCTCGCCGGTCCCCGCGATATCAATACCCTTTGGCAACTCATTGAGGAATATCTCAATGCCATTTTCTATAGCTTTTACTGCTTCCTCTTTGCTCATTGCCGGGCCCTTCAATATGTTGCGAGTGCCCAAGGCAACTTTTTTATTCACCAGTTCCTTATGCGGCTTTAAATCACTGGCAACTCCCAAATCCGCCACCACTACCCTTGCTCCTACATGGCGGGCCAGCACATTAATTCCCGCGCCGCCATTGATAAAATTATAGACCATCTGTGCAGTTACAGCTTGCGGGTACGCGCTCACCCCTTCTACCGCGATACCGTGGTCGCCGGCGAAAGTAAAAATTACCTTATTTTTGAGCCTTGGTTTTTCAATCCTTGTAATTTCCACTATCTGTTTAGCTAACTCCTCAAGCCTACCCAGGCTTCCAGGCGGCTTCGTCAGGTTATCCATGCGCTTCTGCGTCTTATCGCTGAGTGAATAATCGATTTTCTCAATACTTGCTATGACCTTCTTCAATAACTCCATTTATCAACCTCCTTGCCTACTACTCGGGCAAGCACAAGGCCTGCCCCTACAACGATTTTAATTTTGATGGTATGCCCGCTTGGATAGAAACCACCTCATCCGCATACTTAGCCATTATTTGATTCGCTATGCCGGCAATATCACGGAACTCCCGCCCCATCTTATTTTCCGGGACTATCCCTAAACCGACTTCATTTGAAATCAAAAACACAGTTTGGGTTAAACCTGATATATAGCGTGCCAAATCCGTAACGTTTTTTTGTATTGCTGATAGTTTCAAGCCTTTCATCATTGCATTTGACAAGAACAAGGTAAGGCAATCAATAAGAATAACCTCAGAATTTTCCCTGCATTTTCTTACAGCGCCAATTACATTGAGCGGCTCTTCAATCGTCTCCCAATACTTAGGCCTTGCGTTTCTATGCTTGGTAATTCTTCTTCGCATCTCGGCATCGCCAATTTCCGCGGTCGCGATAAAGGCTACCTTTTTACTCTGTTTCTTCGCGCGTGCCTGCGCGTAAGCGCTTTTTCCTGAACGCGCGCCGCCTATGATAAAAATAAATTTCCCCATTATTTCCTATTTCTCTACCGAACCTCTATCAAGGCTTAGCCTCGTTTACGAGGCTAAGCCTTGCTCAAAGCACAAGGTGCGAGGTATCGTTAAAAAGCGTTATATTTGCCTTGTTTCTTTTATATTCAATCACATTCAAACTGGCTGAAGCCGGAATCAGCTCCCAGAACTTCTTTGAGCGGCAGATACCGCTTAAGATTATGCTTATTGTTCCCCCGTGGCAGACTACTGCCGTTGTCTTACCTAGGTTAGAAGAAACAATCTCCTTTAACGCCACCAGAACCCTCTTTTTAAAATCCCTAAGGCTTTCACTCTCAGGGACGACGGTAGCATAAGGGTTGCTGAGCCATCTCTTATAGAGCAGAGGATGGCTTCGCGTAATTTCCTGATGGCTCTTTCCCTCAAAAATTCCGAAATCAATCTCTCTTAAATCCGCGAACCGTGTTATTCTTCTGCCTTTAAAGATTATCCGGGCAGACTCAAGCGCCCGCTTCCTGTCACTGGCATAAATTTTATGAATAGCATCGCCTTTTAACCTGCGGGATAGTTTTTCTGCCTGCAGCCTGCCTTCGACATTCAGGCAAAGGTCTAAAGAGCCGCAATATTGTTTTTTGGCATTGCCTTCGGTTAAGCCGTGACGAATGAGAAAAATTTTAGTCATTTCTAATCTCTATAATAGTGCATACTATTTACCCGCCTTCGTCCACCGTAACATACCTGTGTAATTATCATTGATGAGGTATACGAGTTCTAACTACGGAGGGTCATTTTTCGCCTGAGCGAAAAATGAAAAAACCCGACTACAGCTTTTTTGCTGTGCGCCGGGTTGCACCCTTATCTTTGTTCTTGGCCCTTATCCGCGAGGAGTACCACTGATCACACTGAAAGGTTCGTCAATATGCTTAAAGATGCTAGCGTGTTTCAGTGGTTGCACTATAGGCAGGTCTTCTGGCTTCCCCTTACTTTCAGCAAGCCTTCCCACCCGGCATTTAATCCGGACAGTGGCGCTATCTTGCTGACATTGCCCCTCTTCTATCTATAAGAGGAACAGGGTTACAGCGGCGGGACCGCGGCTGACTTTCACAGCCTTCCCTAAGCCTATATCTCATTCTTATACTACTACTTATTACTACAGTTTTCTCTGACTGTCAAGGTTTTCTTGTATGGTTGTTGAAAAATTAAGTTAAACACAAAAAGGTATTTTTTCAATAACCTTATTGTGTTCTGTTTCCTTTTCGCTCTTTATCGTGATGACTTTGCTTTTGGTTTTCTGAAGTAACCGAGAGCGCACCCCTCTTTTGCCAACCGTCAACAGCGCAGGAATCATCCGATACGTACAAGTATATATTTTTCTTACCCGTAAAGGCTGTTTTAAGGCGAATTGCCCATACTATCGTAAGCGTGGTATCGGAACCGGTTGCGCTTACCTTAGAGCAATCAAGAACAGCATAGGAATTTTCAATAACAGCTGATGAGCCGGGAGCATAGCCGCCAATCCAGGCATTTCCCCTATTATTTTTCAAGTACAGCTTATTGGTATTCTGGTTATAGTAAGCGTACACGCAATGTCGCGGACTTATTGATGAGCTAATAAGAAAAGAAGCCTTCTTAATATCCTCCCAGCCGTTTTTGTCCGTATACGCAGCGCTCAATTCAATCGTGGTATTTTTTTTAACCACGCTCTCTGAAGGGACCACACTGCCTGCCTTTGGCCGGTTATTAAACGCTCTTTTCATCGCGAAATATGCCTGTTTTTTTATTCTTTCATCAGTACTACCGTTAGGATCAACCTTAACCAATCCAAAGTGCTCTTCATTGAATATAAGGAGGTTATCAGTGCCGTTATTTTCCAAAATAAATCCCTGGGCATTATAATCATCATAGCTGTGATCCGGATCGGTGAGAGAATCATAATCGATGTCGGGCAATCCTCCCAGCCCTACATGATAGCTGCCAACCTTCCATAATTCATCGTTAAATTCATGGATTAGCCCTCCCAGGCACAGCTGGCTCTTTGAATAGACCGATAAATGTTTTTTAATCTCATTCCAGAGTTTAGTATCGACCTTAGCCTGTTTTTTTTCATCGGAGACACCCACAACATTATATGCCTTTTTCGGACAGGACTGGTACGAACTATACCCTGAAACGGAAAAGCTATCAATCCCAAACTCGCTGACAAAAAATGGTTTTTCCTCCATGGCGATTTCCTGCCAGGTTTGGCTCCATTGTTCAAATAAATTACCAAAACTTTCACCCCTGTAGATATTCAGTCCCCAGATATCGACATTTGGACAATGCGCCAGGATATCTTTAACCAACCATAATACGCCGCATTCGTCATTACTGTTTGAATCTAGGAATGAATCACCTAAAATTGAGCATACCGGATGATGCGTATCCAGAGCCTTAATCTCTTCCGCTACCTCATTAACTCTGGCAGAAGCATCAAAGACGCTATCCCATGCCCCATAAAACCCGTTTAAATTCCACTCATTGCCGATTGCCCACATTAAGACCGCGGGATGATCCTTATAAGCATTAACCACCTCTTTATATATACCAGTATCTAATTGCTCCTTTGAAATAGCAACGGTCACGATTACCATAATATCGTTTTTATAAAATTCATCTAAAACCTTCTTGATTTCAATGGCAACCTGATTATACTCTTCAACACTACTGCCTATCGTATGATACAGGCGCACGGTATTCACATTCATTTGCTTCATTAATGGAATATCGCTAAGATGCGAAGAAAGCTCGTTCTTAAGCCAATACTGTAGCAACTCATGGCCTTGCGGATATCTGCCATCCCAATCAAAGAAAAAACCGTATTGTACATTTTCTAAAGTGCTTAAAGGGTTAGGGCCATCTTTCGGTGCTCGTGTAGCCGGAGACCAACTAACACCTTTAATGACAAACGGCTTAGCCTGAGTTTGGCCGGGCTTCTTGACCATGAGGATATTCCCCTGTTCTATAGAAACCTCACTTGCGGATTGAGGAACCTCTTGGTCGCCTTGAGCGCCATAAGTAAAGGCTATCAACCAGGCTAAAGCGAATATATATCTTTTAGATTTGCTCATAGTGTTTCTATGGTTCATTGATCACGATAAGGAGATAAGGGAAAGGTTTGCAGCTTCTCATTCCTAACCTTCCTATATCTATATAAAGTTTACTTTATTTTGAGCTATTGTCAAGGCCCGTGGAAGAGCTCTTTGAAAGCGTTTTCATAGAAAGTAATGGCGGGCTTTTACCTCGTTTATTCCTGGACCGCGGCGATGTTGAGCTTAGTAACCCCTATTTCATGCAGCATATCAATAGTCTTGACAATATGCTTAAAACTGACATTACGTTCAGCGGAAAGAATAACAGAAATATCCTGATTTTTCGTATACCGAGTGCGCATTTTTGCTTTGAGCTCGCCAGAAGTCACTAATTCGTTTTCCAGATACATAGGGCCCTCATTAGTGATAACGATAGTCACGCTAGCGGCCTGCTGCATGGGCTTGCCATGTTCTGCCTGAGGGATGTCTACCGAAAGCGAAGAAGTCATAATGTAATTCGCGGTTATCATAAAAATAATCAATAAAACAAGGCTGATATCAACCAGAGGGATGATATTGATTTCAGATAATATTTCATCACCGTCATCTTTATAAAATCGCCGGAGCGCCATCGCCTTAATCCCTCATGGTTGTCATACGGATATGCGTCGTGGCTGCCAGCCTGGCAAAGTTTTCAGCGGTAACCATGATTTTCTTTATATAGCGCACAAAATAATTATACGCGGCGACTGCCGGAATCGCGATAAACAAGCCCAACGCGGTAGCCACAAGCGCCTCTGAAATACTCGCCATGACTACTGAAGGGCCGCCTTTGGTATTGCCAGCCAAACTATTGAACGCGTGAATTATCCCCAGTACCGTTCCAAAAAGGCCGATAAAAGGGGCATTGCTTCCTAACGTCCCCAAAATCGCGATTCTGCTGTCAAGAGCAAGCTTCTCTTCGGAAAGCGCTATGGAAAGGCTATCCTCAAAACTAACGCCGGTTTCATTCATCGTTCGAATAACCTTGAGCGCGATTTCCGCGGCGGACGATGGATCGCTGCGCAATATCTCCTCAATTGCCTTTTTATCTTTTGTTTTTAAGATAGTGACGATTTTACGCCTCAGCGCATTTTGATTCCCGCGCTTCCTGCGCAAAAGCCAAAACTTTTCCAGAATTACCGCGACCGAACAGACAGACAATAAAAGAAGCAACCAGTTAATCCATTCAGTTCCCATTAAAGCAATCGCTAATAACTTTTGTGTCAACATAACGCCCCCTTGTATAAAACGAAATCAGCCTTCTCAAAAGAAAGATTACACTCCTCAAAAAGCTGCTTCAGTCATGTTTGTTTTCTATGAGCCTTTCTCATTTTCAAGAATTCAAATATCCCCGGAAGAACAGACACAACGATAATAACCATAATCACTTCTGAAAAATGCTTTTTTACAAAAGCTATATTTCCAAAATAAAATCCCCCGCAAAAGAAAAGCAGCACCCAGACGATGCCTCCCACTATATTATAGAGGAGAAATTTCGCGTAGTCCATACGCACAATTCCCGCGACAAACGGGGCAAAGGTGCGCACGATGGGTAAAAAACGCGCCAGTATAATCGTTTTCCCTCCATATTTCTTATAGAAGTGATGCGTGCGGTCAAGGTATTCTTTCTTGAAAAAAGGGATATTTTCTGCCTGAGTCAGGCGCTTGCCAAAATATTTTCCTATCGCGTAATTAACGCTATCCCCGATAATCGCTGCCGCAAGTAAAATTCCCCCCATCATTACCGGCTGGAACACAGACTGCGCCGAAAAAGCGCCTACGACAAAGAGCAGTGAATCTCCGGGCAAAAACGGGGTTAAAACAAAACCTGTCTCGGCAAAAATAATCGCGAAAAGGACAAGATACGTCCACGCGCCGCACTGCTGGATAATGACCATTAAATGATCATCAAAATGAATCAAGAAATCTATAACATTTGGAAATTCCATACTTCTTTCTCTCCTCCCTTATGCTGCTTTTGTTCTGAAAAAAAATAATACCCTCACCGTTTCAACAATAAGCATCAGGCTTAAGGCTAAAAGTAAAACGCCGCATCCACCTAAAAGCACGGTGTCTGCAGAAGGAAAAAATCCTGTTGTCAGGCCAGCAAGAGATTTCACAAACGGGATGCTTAAAATGACCAGTGACCACGATGTAACCGCAAACATAAATATCATAGGCAGGATAGTATACCATGGCCTTTTGCCTAAATGAATAAGCCATACTGATACCGCAAGCAGGATAATGCTGGCTAAGAGTTGGTTACTGGCGCCGAATGCCGGCCAGGCGGCTAAATAGGCTTTTTCCTTGGATGCCATCAGAAAAATAAACGGCACCAGCACACTGGCAACACCGGCACACAGGCTCCCCTTCTTTGAATGCCATCCGGTTAACTCTTGAAAGATATACCGCGCAAGCCGCGTGCAGACATCAAGGGTATCATAGACAAAAGTAGAGAACGCCAGCAAAGCAAAAGTAAACGCTATCTGATATGGGATATTAAAAAGCGCCAAAGATTTGGCAATCCCGCCGGCATAGATGAGGTTGGGGTCGGCTTTTAAAAGAGGGCTGTTTTTGGGTAAAATTATAACGGTAATTATTGCCAGCACCGCCACCAGCCCTTCAAGCAGCATCGCGCCATAGGTTATCGGCACGCAGTCTCTTTCCTTCTTTACCTGTTTGGCGGTCGTGCCTGAGCTGACAATCCCGTGAAACCCTGAACAGGCGCCGCAGGCAATAGTAACGAACAAGACAGGAAATATATTCTTCCCATTCATAAGGCTTTTAAGCCCGCTTACATTAAATGCCGGATATTCTATAGAAAACCCCCCGCACAATGCCCCGGCAAGGCCGATAAAAATAACCAGATAGAGAAACCAGCCGCCTAAGTACCCCCGAGGCTGAAGCAAAAGCCAGACCGGAATTATAGAGGCAATAAGGCAATATAACAATAACAGTATATCCCATTGTTTTACGGACAGAGCTGAAAGAGGCGCCAAGAGCTGGCCTGGCAGATGTGGACCCAGCCAAATAATGCCCAAAAGAAACGGCAAAAATAAAACAGTTGCCTTCCAAAGCGCGAGTTTACCGCGATACAGCGCGAGCCCCATTATCATCGCGACTATCAGATACAACACGGAAGAAGCCGCTACCCCCGGGCCAAAGGCAACCCCGTCTATGTTTGTTTTAAAGGTATGGGCTGTAATATCGGTAAAGGTAATAATCACATATTCCAAGGCAAGCCAGACAAAGATAAGAAAGAACTTATAGGAACGTCCGGGCATATACCTTTTAATTACTTCACCAATTGATGTTCCTCCGTGCCTCATTGAGGCGGCTAAGGCAAAAAAATCATGCGCTCCTCCGATAAATACCGCGCCGACAACCACCCATAAAACCGCGGGCAGCCATCCAAACCAGAGGCAGGCAATGATAGGCCCGACTATCGGCCCTGCCGCGGCGATCGCGGAGAAGTGCTGGGCTAAAATTAAAGCGGGCTTTGCCGGGACATAATCAACGCCGTCATTTATACTGCAGGCAGGAGTAATAAAGTCATCATTAAGCGGTATCCTCTTCCCCAGGAAACGGCCATAGAAAATATAGGCCAGAAGAAAAATGGCCATAACTATCAAAACTAATATGCTAATCATACTTGACTATCTCCAAGAAAAAATGGCCAGAAAACCATTCTGGCCATTTTTCTTGAACTAAGCAAGAGTTAAAAACCATGCTCGCGGCGGGTATTTTTGAAGCTAAGCGCTCCGTGCTTTGAATAGAGAATTGCCCCGAATATCAAAAGAGAGCATATCACTATGGCAATAATTACTCCGGGTTCACCGCGTTGATGCCGAATAAGGATTGGAGCGGCAAGAAGCGAAACTAAATTAATTACCTTTATCATCGGATTTAAGGCCGGCCCCGCGGTATCTTTAAGCGGGTCGCCCACGGTATCGCCTACTATCGATGCCTTGTGTGCCTCCGAGCCTTTGCCGCCATGAAGGCCATCTTCAATAGTCTTTTTAGCATTATCCCATGCGCCTCCGGCGGTTGACATAAATACCGCTAAAAGCTGTCCGGAAAGAATAACCCCCGCTAAGAATCCGCCTAATGCCTCAACATCAAGCAACATACCTATCAAAATAGGGCTGATAACCGCAATCAAGGATAAACCGATTAATTCCTTTTGCGCGGCTATAGTGCAGATATCAACCGCGTTTTTATAATCCGGCTTAACCTTTCCTTCCATTATTCCGGGAATATGAAACTGCCTGCGGACTTCTTCAACTATTAATGCCGCGGCGCGGGCAACGGCATTAATGATCAACGCTGAAAATAAACAGGGAATCGCCCCTCCTAAAAGCATTCCAATAAACACGATAGGGACAGAAACCCGTATGCCGGTAACAAGGAGCTGGAGATTTTCCGGGATACCCATCTGTGCCTGAACCTTGCTTACATCAGTGATAAATGAGCCAAAAAGAGAGACCGCCGCGATTACCGCTGAGCCTATTGCTATCCCCTTGGTAATAGCCTTCGTGGTATTTCCTACCGCATCCAGGTCAGCCAAAATCTTACGCGCCTCCGGCTCTAAATGTGCCATTTCGCCGATACCATTGGCATTGTCAGCGATAGGGCCAAAGGAATCCATAGCCACATTGTTTCCGGTTAAGGTAAGCATCCCAATACCGGTCATTGCCACGCCATAGAGCACATACACTACCGGCTGTCCCCAGTAAATCAGGATTGCCGCGAGTATGGTTACCGCGATGACAATAAACTGCCACGCCGAAGATTCAAAACCGATTGAAAGCCCGCGCAGGATTAAAGTCGCTGAGCCTGTTTTTGAAGAATGGGCAATTTCTTTTACAGGTGCATGGTGCGTATGGGTAAAATACTTGGTAATTTCATCAATGACTATCGCCAGAGCTATCCCTACTCCTACAGAAAGGAACGCCCTCCACTCGTGCATATAAAACATAGATAAGAAGAAAAAGGCAACTATAGAAATGCCGGCGGAGGCATAAAACCCTTTATTGATACTGGAAAAGGCATCCTGATTCTTGCCTTCCCCTTTTACAAGATAGGTACCGAAGATAGAAGAAAGCACCCCGATTCCTCGCACCAAAAGCGGAAAGACAATCCATTTTAGCTCATGGGTAAAAGATACCAGCGCAAGCCCCAGAATCAACCCTGAAACTATAGTTACTTCATAAGACTCAAAGATATCCGCTGCCATTCCCGCGCAGTCTCCGACATTATCCCCTACCAAATCCGCGATTACCGCGGCATTGCGGGGATCATCTTCAGGGATATTTTTCTCAACCTTTCCCACTAAATCCGCGCCCACATCCGCGGCCTTGGTGTAAATACCGCCACCTACGCGCATAAATAAAGCAAGCAGAGTCCCGCCAAAACCAAAACCTAAAAGCACATCTGGAGAAGCAATCCCAAAAATGATAAATATGAGCGTGCCTCCTAAAAGCCCCAGCCCGTCAGTAAGCATACCGGTAACCGTGCCGGAGCGGTAGGCAATCTTCAATGCCTCAGCAAAACTCTTACGGGCAGCGGATGCTACCCGAACATTGCCTTCAACTGCCATACGCATCCCGAATTGTCCGACAATGAGTGAAAATATTGCCCCCATGACAAAGGCCGCCGCACGGCCAAAGCCGACAATTAAACGCACAGTTTCAGATGAATACGTGCTAAAACGCTGCAATGCCTCTTCACTGGGAGGAATGATATAGACAGAAAAAAACAGGACCGCCGTAAGCACGAAGATTAACGGCAATATGGTCTTTAACTGGCGGGCTAAATAGGCATCAGCACCCAGGCGAATGGCCTGCCAGACCTCTTGCATTTTGCTGGAGCCTTTGTTATGGCGCATAACCTGATAACGCAGTAAAAACGCGTACCCAAGCCCTATGATGGCAATAAACAGCACTATCCAAATCGCGATAATTTCAAATAACGTTGCATCCATGCTATACATAGCGCATCTTCTCCTTTTTCATTCTCATATACTTATCCCACACTTTCTCATACACTATACTGAATCCGCCCTCACTTGTCAATATTATTGCTCTCAGACTGTGTCGCAATGTCATTGCGAAAATTGGCTATACCTTCCCTTGTTATTCACCTAAATAAGCTTTGCGAACCTGGGTGTTCATTAGAAGCTTTCTACCCTCTCCTTCTAATACGATTTTTCCGGTTTCAATAACATACGCCCAAGCCGCTGCCTCAAGCGCCCATCGCGCATTCTGCTCTACAAGTAAAATCCCCACACCTTCTGCCTGAATTTTCAAAAGGACATCAAAAATTTTCTCCGCCACTAAGGGCGCTAGGCCAAGTGACGGCTCATCAAGCAAAAGAATCTTAGGCTTTGCCAAGAGCGCCCTGCCGATAGCCAGCATCTGCTGTTCGCCGCCAGAAAGTGTCCCTGCTTCCTGTTTTTCTCGTTTAGAAAGTATGGGCAAAAGACTAAAGACTCGCTCTATATCATCTTTTACCGTGCGGTCATGCCGGCGTAGAAAAGCGCCCATCTGAAGGTTTTCTAACACTGTTAATCTGCGAAACACCCGTCTTCCTTCAGGAACCTGAACTATTCCCCATGCGACAATTTCATCCGTCTTGATACGGGTTATCTGCCTGCCGTCAATATCCATACTGCCTTCTTTAAAAGGCAGAATTCCAGAAATTGCCATTAAGGTAGTCGATTTTCCCGCCCCATTTGCCCCAACGAGCGCGGTAATTGTGCCTTGGCTGACCTCTAAGGTAATCCCTTTAAGCATCTCAATTTTACCGTAGCTGATATGCAGATTGTTAACCTTTAAATGCATTTTTAGTGCTCCGTTAATTTTGTTCTTATGGTATGGCGCACTTCCCTACCGTCAGTATAATACTTCACAATTACACTAATAGATTTTATACTAGCGTGGGTGGCAAGGTTATGTTTGAGCAGCACGTACGGAAATTTTTGCAGCTTGCTGCCGAGCGACAGCGAGGCGTGCAAAAATTTACGCCGAGTGAGGCTTGCCGCTGGAGCAGGCCGAACGATGCTGCGAAAACATAACCTTGACAGGACCCACGCTCTATTTTGTTACTTGAATTCTGAAGAACCATAGGTATGCGCTCGCCTCGCCATGGAAGGACACCCCTAAAAATTAATTTAACGGTGCATTTCTTTTCCCAAATAAGCCTCGATTACCTTAGTGTCGCATTGGACATCACCAGGTTTCCCTTCGCAAATCTTTTCACCAGAATCAAGCACTACAATCCTCTGGCAAAGCCCCATAACCAATTTCATATCATGCTCAATAATAAGGACACTAATGCCGTTTTCGCAAATCTTGCGGATCAGTTCAAGTAACTCGGCCTTCTCCGCGGTATTCATACCGGCTGCCGGCTCATCCATAAGTAAAAGGCGTGGCTCGGTCGCTAATGCCCGGGCAATCTCAAGGCGCCTCTGTAGGCCAAACGGGAGGCTGGCTGCCACATCAAAAGCCCGCCTTCCAAGCTTTACAAAACGCAGCAACTCCTCAGAGCGCCTGCGCACAGCGTGTTCTTCTTCTATCATGCGGCTGGAACACCTTAGCGCCGACCATACTGAAGCGTTGGTCCGGGAAAAAGTACCTACCATCACATTTTCCAGCGCGCTCATGCTGGCAAAGACCCGCGCGCTTTGAAAGGTCCGGGCTATCCCTTGCCCACTCACTTTATGAGCGGGATGATGGGTAATATCTCGCGCGTATTCTCCAAATAAAATCTTTCCGCTATCCGGGTGGTACACACCGGTAATACAATTAAAGAACGTTGTCTTCCCCGCGCCGTTAGGGCCGATAAGCCCGACAATCTCCGACTTGGCGACAGACAAACTGACATTCGTAAGGGCATGAATACCCCCAAAATGTTTTGAAAGGCCATTTACCTCTAATATCATTGTTTTAAATCCTCTGCCAACACTTCGTCCTCTTCCTGCCGGACGCGTTCGGAAACAGGCCTGAATTCTTCAAAAATGCGAACACCTCCCAAAAGGCCTTGTGGCCGAAAGAGCATCATGATAATCATAATCGCGCCAAAAAGAAACATGCGATACTCCTGTAATGGCCTTAATAGTTCGGGGATTATCGTAAGGGCCAGCGCTCCTACAATTGCCCCGCTGATACTGCCAATGCCGCCAAGAACCAACATCGCCACAAGCATAATTGACGTTGTAAAATCAAAGCTCTCTGGGGAAACAAAGCCCTGCTTGCCGGCAAAAAGCCATCCGGCAAATCCTGCTATGGCAGAGCCTATACAAAAAGCAAACAATTTTAGTTTTCCCGTATTGATTCCCATACAGGCGGCAGCGACTTCATCTTCCTTGATCGCAATCCATGCCCTGCCAAAACGCGAATTCGACAAGCGTCTCATAATAATAATGGTCACCAAGAGCGCCAGTAAGCTCAGGTAATAATACGGCAGGCTTTTAATACCAAAATCAAAGCTCTTATTGGCAAAGCGAATAACCGGATGGCTCAAGGTTAATCCGTTAGGCCCGCCGGTTAAACCGTCCATATTATTCAGCGCGATACGGGTAATCTCTCCAAAGCCAAGGGTCACCAAGGCAAGATAATCACCCTTAAGCCTGAGCACACATGAGCCAAACACTAAACCTAAGGCTCCCGCGGAAATAATACACGCGGGCAAAGAAACCCAAAAAGACAACCCGTATTTTACATTGAGTATCGCGTAGGTATACGCGCCAGAGGCAAAAAAGGCGGCATACCCTAAATTAAGCAGGCCGCAATAACCTGTCATCACGTTTAACCCTAAAACAAGGATCGCGAAAATGCCCGCGCTAACCAGGACATCTAACTGATATTCATTATGGTTAAAGTAGGGTAACGCAAAGAGAATGGCGAGCATACCAACCGTCATCGCCGTCCGTAATAATCTTCCTCTGTTGTAACCTGACGTAGCATTCTTTTTACTCATTGCGGAATTTCCTTAAGATTCCTGACGGCCAGCATAAAAGTAAAAGCACCAGAATCAAAAACGCGAAAACATTTTTCCATGCTGAAGAAATGTATCCTGCAGCTAATCCCTCAAGCATCCCCAAAGCCACCCCTCCCAGCATCGCGCCTGGGACATTACCAATACCCCCGATGACTGCCGCGGTAAAAGCCTTAATCCCCACAAGATAACCGTCATGGAAGGTAATGGTCGTATAATACATCCCGTACATAACCCCTCCGGCTCCTGCCAAGGCGGAACCTATCAAAAAACAAATACTGATAACCTTATCTACATTAATACCCATAAGCCGCGCGGCTACCATATCCTCAGATGTAGCCCGCAGCGCCTTGCCAAGCATCGTGCGCCGCACAAAAAAATGCAAGGATATCATCAAGAGCAGGCTTGTTATGATGATAAATCCTTGCATAAAGGTAATCCTCAGAGCCCCTACGGTAAACACTACATGTTTAAAGAATACAGGGAAGCTCTTGTCAATGGGGCCCCAGACAATCATCATCAGATTCTGCAGGATAAAAGATACGCCGATGGCGGTAATAAGACAGGCAAGCCTTGGCGCTTTGCGTAAGGGCCGATAGGCGACACGTTCAATGATAACGCCAAGCAAACCGCATCCTGCCATCGCGGCGGCAAACATGATGATAATCGTAACGATATTGTTAAGAGGAACAAAAGAACCTAGAAAACTGAATACAAATAAAGCAAAAAACGCGCCTAATATAAAAATCTCTCCGTGCGCGAAATTGATCAGCTGAATAATGCCATAGACCATGGTATAGCCTAAGGCTATAAGGGCATAAATCATGCCGATACTCAGGCCATTAATCAGCTGTTGTATGAAAGTCTCAAAAGGACTCATTACTTGGCAGGGCCAACATAGTCAAAAGCCTGGTTCTTCACCCGGAAGACACCGATAAGCTCGATGGTAGAATCTCCCTTTTGGTCAAAATTAGTAACTCCAACAACCCCGGGGAAATTTTTGGTGAGGCGGACATGGGCAAGGATTGCCTGGCGGCCGGATTTTCCCGCTCTACGGATGGCATCAATAATAATATTAGCAGCGTCATAGGCATAGGCGCTGTAGGGGCCCATATGCTGTTTCCCAAAACGCCCGGCATAGGTTTCCAGATAATTCTTCGCGCTTGCCATAGTGCTTACATCAGCGCCGATAAAGGTGCAATATACCCCTTCGGCATCCTCCTTAGCCAGGTCAATAAATGAGCTAACGTAGATACCGTCACCTCCTAGCCACGTCGCGCTAAGCCCCAAGGCTTTGGACTGCCTGACGAGTAAAGCTCCCTCGGGATACATACCTCCGAAAAAAATCAAATCCGGCTCAAGCGCTTTTATCTTCGTTAAGAGCGGCGTAAAATCCTTATCGGCCTGCATAATCCCTTCATGGCCAAGGACACTCGCCCCTAAACGACGAATCTCTTTCTCAAATTCATCCGCGATACCCTTGCCATAGGTAGTTTTATCGTCAATGATAAAGACTTTCTGCGCCTTTAACTGGGTAAAGGCAAAATAAGCCGCCTGAGGCGCCTGGATATCATCAGTGGCACAGGTCCTAAAAAAAGTATCATAGCCTTTACGGGAAATTTCAGGATTTGATGAAGAAGGTGAAATTTGGGTAAGCCGCGCGTTCTGATAGATAGCCGCTGCCGCGAGGCTGCAGGAAGAATTTACATGGCCGACAACTGCTACGACCGCGGGATCAGAAGCCAGGCGCTTGGCCATAGCTACTGCCTGTGTGGGATTATGCTGGTCATCGAGTGAGACAATTTCAAGCCTATAGCCGGGGATTATTTCTCCTTTGGCATTAGCTTCATCAACCGCGATTTGCAAGGCACGAAACTGATCTAACCCTAAGCTTGCCTGATCGCCGGTAATCGGCCCGACGCAGCCAATCTTAATAACCCCTGTTTTCTTAGCTCCAAAGCTAATTACGGTAAGTATACAGCACATTACCACAAGTATTTTTTGCTTCATTTTACAATCCTTTCTGTATATTTTTACCCATAGCCCAATGCGACTTAATAAAGAAAAAGGCTATAACCCCGAAGGTTATTATCGGTGATGCCCATTCTGGTATATGGACGCCAAAACTTTTAAGTATCATAAACGTACCTAAAAATAGAATTGAATACATGGCGCCGTTCTTCAAGTATACATACTTTTTGACCCGCTCGATATTGCCCATGGTAAGCTGACGCACCATGAGCGCCCCCAGGCCGTTGCCCAGAAGAATGAGCGGAACCGAAAGCGTAAAGGCGAAAGCCCCTAAAACGCCGTCAATAGAAAAGGTAGTATCAATTACCTCTAGATATAAAATCTTGCTCACGTCAGATGCTGAGGAATGCACTAATTCCTCTTCCTTGCGCTCGGCACTGCTCTTAAATCCGTGGGTAATAAAAAACGCGCTTGAGCCGACCACCGCGCTAAAGCCCATCATTGGATGTTTTTGTAAGGCAAACCAAACAATCCCGCTTAAAAGCACCGAAACCACCGCGTAAAACCAGAAACCGTTCTTATAAAAGAATTCCTCAACCCCTAACCCAAAGCGTTTCTGCTCTAAAAATAGCCAGTGGAAAAACAAGAAGACCAGAAATACCCCTCCCCCTATGAGCAAGATTGGGCTTGATTCTTCAACCGCCGCAAGCGCGCGGCTGTCACCGGAAAAGGTAGCGGTCAACGCGCCCCACGGCCCTAACTGCGGCGTCGTGCACCAGACAATCAGCCAGGGCAAGATTCCCCGGATAACAAATACGGCAAACAAAATCCCCCAGCATAAAAACCAGCGCCGCGCCTTTTGGCCCATTCCTGAAAGAACCTCGGCGTTAATAATGGCATTGTCGATACTGCTTATCGTTTCAAATAGACATAAGCCCATGACGGTTAAGGCTGATGAAAAAAGATTCATTCCCATCCCTTTCTTCGACTTACACGTGTGTTAAGGCTAACGTAACAAAACAGTTCCAGCTAAAATTCGATATACTTCTTAATCAAGTTCAATAACTCTTGCGGCTCAAACGGCTTGATTATGTAATCTTTAGCTTCCAAATCTTGTGCACTCAAAATAGTGCCGGTATCCATTTTTCCGGTAAGCATAATGACCGGGATAGAGGAAGTTTCAAACTTACTTTTTAATTTACGCAGTACTTCCAGCCCATCAAGCTCAGGCATCATAATATCTAAGAGTATCAAGTCAGGAGCTTCAGATTCCGCCTTTTCCAAAGCTTCGGCGCCGTTACTGGCAGTAATGACATTATACTGATTTGCCTTAAGCCTAGTTTCAATCAATTTCCTGATATTTTCTTCATCATCAACGACAAGTATTTTTTTTACCATAGCATCTACCTTCCTTCACTACACATTCTTATTTTAATACACACCCCATAGTGAAAATCAGGCAAAAAATATAGAGCGCGCCGCCTAATAGTAGTGCCATCGCCAAACTCCAGAGCCGGGTAATTCGCCTGACATTATCTCCAGGTTCAATGCTCCCTTTAAACCCAAACCACTTCATTTTTAACTGAAAAGCCTTAAGAAGCAGTTTTATCATCATATCCGGGCAAAGTACCGAATACGCGCAAAATACCAGCCCTATCCATAAAGATATTTTTACCGCCCAATAGATAATAATTTCCATTGCCTGTCTCCTTATCTAAGAGAAAAACACCCGTCGAATTTTTATTACCCATAGCATTTTAAAGAAGACCTTCAAGATTTACAAACTTCACCTTATTTTATTGTTGTTCCATTTATATGAGGAAAAGAAAGCCTTTTTTACGCCTTGTTTCAATTTTCAAGACCTGACCCCGTTTTGAATTATGTATTTCTTAATTAAGGGAAGCAATTCTTTAAACTCAAATGGTTTTATAATATAGTCCGTCGCTCCTAAATTCTGCGCGTCTAAGATTGATGAAGACGCGCCCTTGGCAGTAACCATAATAACAGGGATTTCCTTAGTTTCTACGGCATCTCTCACTCTCCGTAATACCTCAATCCCATCCATACCATTCATTGTTATATCCAATAAAATCAAATCCGGGCACTTTTTAACTTCCTCCACAGCCTGCAGCCCGTCATACGCCACTAATACCTCATACCCAGATGCCATCAGCTGTTTCTTTAGAACCCTGACTACATCCACTTCATCATCAACTACTAATATTGATTTCCTCTCCACGTAAGATTTTCCTTAACTCTTAAACCCTAGACAGCCAGAATACCCGCGTTTAAGTTACCCCTTTATTACAAGGCTTAGCCTCGTTGTCTTTTAAGGCTGGTAATAAATCTGCATAGTACCGGTTTGGCCTGTATACAGAATCCAGGTTTGCGACTGGCGGCCGCCGGTTACTCCGCTAACTTCGATTGCCGCGGCATTACCCCGAGGCAGATTCTTCTGACGGTTAATTGCCGGGTCGCCTTCATTCACGGCCTCTACGGTAAGTATATTATTGCCAGGATTAAGATACAAAGTAAGCGATTGACGGGCATTGCGCAATACCACATTACCCTGCACCAGCTGGTTATTAAGGTAAATATTGACGGTATCGTAATCTTCTGTTCCGTGGTCCCAAACTGTGATCTGCGTCGGAGAACGGTTTACCGTGACATCGGATAATCCGCTTTGAGTGTTTTGCCCGCCGCTTTGTGTAGTTGTGGTGGTTGTGCCGCTGCTGCTGCTTCCACCGCCGGGGACGCATTTATTCTGTTGGGCGCTAAAGGTGTAACCGTTACAGCCGCAGACCATAGTATATCCGTAAAAATAAAAATTACCTTCGCAAGGGTCGGTTTGCCGCTGTTGTTGGCTGCCGCCCCAGCCCGTAGTAGTTCCTGTATCAGTGCCACCTGAACCGCCGCTTGCTCCCCGATTATAAATATCTATCAAACCGCCAAGCGCCTGCGCTAAATCCTGGCCGCCGCCTTGCTGTTGTGGCGGCTGATACGTTTGTAAGCACCTATTCTGCGCCTGATCCCAGTAATAGCCGGGCGCGCAGTAACACTGCACCGACTCACTGGCGCTATCCCATCCGGCGGAAGTCCCCGGATAGGCGGAGCAATTCGCCTGAGCCACTTGAATACGGCTTGCTACCCGGCAGTTGTTCCGGGCATTATTCCATTCATAGCCTTCATCGCAATAACACAGGGCCTTGCGGCTTGCCCTGTCCCACTGGGGATGAGAATTTGGATACACAGAGCAATCTATACGCGCCATATAATATTCCTCTTCGGATACGCACTGATACTTTTGGTCATCCCACAAATTTCCAGGAGTGCATTCGCAAAAAGGCGTTTTTTTAGCGGCATCCCACTTAGCCACAGTCCCCGGATACATTGAACAATCCCATTGCGCTACCTGCGCCTCAGGAGATGTCTTTTTGGCATACATACCCTCGGCGGCATTTAAGCAAGTAGCATAGTTCTTTGCCGCCGCATCCACTGACTCGCTAAAGATATCCGCCGCGTCAAACGAAGCCCTGGCATCATCAGCTGTTCTTTTAAAACTCGCGATAGTTTCGTCATTTATTTGCGCGCCGGCAATAGTTTCAAAATCAGCTTTGAGTTGCACAATCTTCTGTTTATTCACCTCAAGCTTTTCTTTAGGCAAAGCCACCTTGCCTTTCATTCCTTCGGCAAATTTAGAAACCCGCGCCTCATTCTTTTCTATCTTCCCAAATAACCCCTTAATCTGGTTTAATATCTTTTTCTCATCACCCTGCGGCTTAGCCGGCGCTAAATCCACAGCCTTGCTTAAAACCCCTGATGCCTCATCCTTTATCCCGCTAAGCGCAGCAATTGACTCTTCAGCCGAACCTATATGGCTATTTAAACGCTCAACATCCGAGGTAAGAACCTGGGCTACGTTTTCTCTTTGGGCTAACTTTGCCTTTATTTCTTCACGCGCGGATTTTGCCTGCGCATATTCCTGGTGAATCTTTTCTGACGTATTGCTATTTATCCGGGCATTGTTTAGCTCGCGGTCAAAATTTACCTTTGCGCTAGTAACCTCTGACTGCTCCCTGCGCACATCCTCAATCAATCGGTTAAGCTCACTCACCATAGTGGTATTTTTTATCGCCTCTGACGCGCTGCATCCTTTTAAAGCATGCTGTTCTATCTCTCCTCTGGCAGCTGCCGCGGACTCACCCGCGCGATAGGCGTCATCTGATGCTTTCTTTGCCGCGTTAATATTCGCCTCAACACTATTGGCTATTTTTGACAGCTTCTTGATTTTTGACTCTATATCGTTCAACTCTTTCTGCTCGGTTTCTAAAGTCTTAAGCGTATCCTTTAGCTCCTCGTTAAAAGCCTTCTGGATGCCTTCTGCCTGCTCTGCGCCAGCGCTTGATCTTGCCTCCAATGCCTGCATCTGGGTAAGCAGTTCTTCTAACCCTACCTGTTCCCCGCCTTCTTCAAGCCCAACAGCCTCGGGATTCTCTTTTTTGGCATAATCAAACCTTATACTCTGGCTAAACGGCTGGGCATCCTTATCCAAACACTGCAGCTCAACCTTTCCCTCAACAATATACGAACCCTCTTTAGAATCACTCGATAAAAGAATCTTTACCTGCGAAGGCTTTTGGGAATCCGTAGAAATTGAGTTTAGTGTTGTCGGCTCAAGCTCAGGCTTACTGCCTTCTTCAGGAGGGATAATCCCAAAGGTAGTTTTAAGCGCTTCATCCTTGGCATAATCAGGAACGTTCAAAACGAGGCTTAGCCTCGGTTTCTCATTTAAATACACAAACTGCGCTCCGGAAAGTGTAAAGCTTGCCCGCTGGGTAGAAAAGCTGACCACCCCGCCGGCATAGGCAACCCTATCCTTCTCAAACAGCTCAACATTTTCAATCGGATTGATTAAGGCATCGTAGCCAACCTGCGAAAGCGGGTCATTACTCCAGTTCCCATAGGCAAACACAGGAAATATTTCATACGAGCCCTCATCAGAAAAAGTAGCTAAAACATCGGCTTTATTTATCAGTAAATAGGTAGCCTTCTCCGGCTCCTCAATAGGCCAAAACCCTTCTGTTCCTGAACCAAATTGGTTGGGCTTAAGGCCGACACTGCCTAAGAGCTTAAGCATCTGGCTCTCCTGGCCTTGGTCAACTGAAGAAACAACCGCGTAATAATACACTGTCCATTTTAAATGAGCCCGCCCGGCACTGGCCTTGGCGGAGATTCCCAGGCGGAACTGGTCCCCCAACATCAGCGTATCCGTCGGCTCAAGCGACTTAGTCCCGCCATAGATATACGCCTTAAGGTTCAGGCTCTGGTATTCCTTATAAAAGCTCACTCCCAGCTTTAGCCTCTCAATAAACTCGCGGAATTCATCAATAACCCTCTGCATCTCTTTGCGTAAATCAAGCTCAGTGATGTCCGGAGCAGGCTTATAATTCCTTAAATATTCCACCCGCTCGCCATAGCCCTTTTTCAATTCCTCCATACCCCAGGGGCTTTCCTGAATTTCCAAAGCGGCGCTTTCGTAATCGCGCTTAATTATCGCCATTGTCTGGGCGATAATCACGCTGGGGTCGCAGATATCCGCGGGGCCGCTGACAATTTCCATTCCTCGCGAGAGTATCCCGCCCTCACTGCAACTATCCTTAAGCTCACCCTTTAATTCATTGTATCTTTTCTCAATGCGATCAATAAATTGATTGAGTACCTGCGTATAGAGCGTGGCGCGGATACTAAAATTATCCAGTATAATCTTTGAGGCCACCCGCTCAACGTTACTGGCTTGCCCCTTGGCAAGCAGGCCTTCTTCATACACCCGCCTTTTCAATTGCTCAATGGATAAGCCGGTAAGCCATTTATTCACCGTATTCGCGAACTCTTTCATCGCCCAATTGGTCATCGCGGCCTGAGGGTTATAGGGAGTATCCACAACCTCAACCTTCACTCCTTCAAGCCATAAAATTGTATAAAGCGCGGCATCGTTATTTTTTACTTCAGGATGCCTGCTCATAAGAGCATCCACCTCAGGCTCAATCAACGAAGCAAGTTTGACCACCTTTCCCATTCCGGGAGAAACTTCCTCTAAATATTCAAGATACGATTTGCGATTTTTTAAACGGTAATAACCACTTTCCGTCTTCTCAAAATCCGAATCTCCCAATTCCCGCATTGCCTCACGCAGCACTTTCTCCCAGGCGCCTTCTACTAAGGTGTCTTTGGCAGTCTGGGCTGTGTAGCCAAGCACCGAAAAACCTAACTGTGCTAAGGCCAGCGGCGGGAATATATCCATAGCCAGCTCTTTAAACGATTCCCGGAATTCCAACTCCGAGAAACGTAAAGTTGCCGAAATAAGGGGAATAGTTTCAAACAGCGCCATACCCATAGCCTTGAGCCCTTCGGTTTCGTTTTGTGAAGCCGAATATGCCCTACTGCAGGCAAGAATCATCACCCCCCAGGAAAACGCCTTTTCCGAAGGCGAACCCTCAAGCATGGTGTCAAGGTTAAGCGCCGCGGCAGTGCGCGAACGCAGGAATTGCCTAAACTTTGAACCCCCCGGGCGCTTACCCAAAGCATCGGTAAGCGCGCGTACTTTAACGTTTTTGGTTTCTATAATATCCACTACCGCCATATTCGCGCCTTCTAACTTCAGGTGCTTGGTCAATTCTTCAGTAGGAATTTCTAAAAGGTCGGCATAACGGCGGATTTGCTTGGTGTCCTTCTCTAAAATATTTTTAAAGAATGCCTTGTCATCAGGGGCAAGCCCCATCACCTCAAAGTTTTGCATGATTTTTTTAACCCGCTCATCGGAAATAGGCGCGTAGGTAAGCGCCAACTGCTTGCGTAACAGCGCTTTGTTACCGCCTTCACGCAGCCACTTGACCATCTTAAATGCCTCATCCTGCATTACCGCGCCCATCAGCTTAGGCATCGCGTCATTGAGCTGTTTTAGCTGATGAGTTTTCATTGCCTCGGTCAGCTTATCAAAATTGATGATTCCATGCTCGTCAATAATGGGTATTTTATATTGCTCCTGAAGAATTTTTGCCACACCCTTAACCGTCACCTCTTTGCGTATTTTCTTAGACGTTTCTAAAAAATCGTTAAATTCAGCGTTAAGGTGGGGATTATCTGCCGCGGCAACGGCCTTGTAATCGCCTTCAATGCGGTCGGTATATTTCTGGTTACGGATAAACTGGGCAACCTCTTCAGGAGTAACCTTACCCTGCTTAAATTTTACCTGATGGATATCTGCCATCCGGAAAAAATCAGACATAGAGCCGGTACCCTTTTCCATATTCACACCCGGAATCTCCAGCGGCTTTTCCACAATCAGGGTCTTAATGGCGTCCCTGGCTTTATCAGGGGGAAGCTTGACTAATTTTCCGTTATCATCAATAGCATAGACCAGCGGGTCTTTAGCTTCAAGAAGCTTACTCTGATTGGCAAAGCCGGATTGGGGGTTAATGTATTTTTCATGGTGCTTGAAATTGCGGAAGGCATCGTCCTGAGTCATATCCCAGGCCAGGCCGTTGACATCCACCCGCTGGCGGTCGCCGGCAGACATCGGCCGATTGATGTGCTCCTTCATAAAATCATCCAAAGACTCATTATAAAGCCCCTCCATCTCCGCGCCGATTTTACCTGAGCCAAGGATAATATCGTCGTCAGAAAGGATATTATTGTAGCTAAAAGGGATAATCGGAGCCTTTAGATTGGCGCCGGTTTTGTTTTTGTATTTAACGTTCATCCGCTGGGCAATATCAAGGTGCATCTGGGTTTTAGATTCAAGGAAGGCCTTGACATTGGCATCCGCCTCCGGCATATTGCCTAATAATACCTCGCGGCGATAGACATCCTCATGGTAAAACACCACCGCCGTAATTTTCTTTTTATCGACGTCTGAAATGCCAGGATCAGAGAGCTTACCCATCATATCATGAAGTTCTTGAGCCGTAGGCGCGCGGGAAGAGGCGTAAGCTTTTTTGAAGGAATACTGGGGAAACGGAATACCGCTAAAGGTAAGCAGTACGACTAAAACAGCCGAAAGAATGCGTCGTGAGAAAGAGAATAGTTTCATTGAATGCCCTTTCCAAGTAATGAACACATATTTGACAGGCAAAAACCGAACTCAAGAAAGCTATTATAAACGGATTTTTTGAAGGTGGCAAGAGGAAAAACTGAATGCTGTTATGTCCTAATTTAAGTATCGCTTTAGGTCCCGGTAGAAGTTCTCATGTCCGCCTACAGCAGCAAAGATAACCTCTTTTTTATCTTCGTCTACTTGGTAAGCCAATAAGATCTGCTGGTCGAAGAGCTTAAATTTATAGACACGGATTCCCTTAATATCGCCTGCCTTTTCCTCACCGATTAGGGGATTAAAAGCTATTACCTCTTCTGCCTCAGTTAATTTTCTCCTAAAAAAAGGGGGGAATTTTTTCTTGGTACGATTATACTTAGGATAGGCTTTCTGTTGATACGGTTGGTTAAGACTCAATTTACTATCCTTTCCAGACCGGCTCAGGCCTCCCTGATTTGAGGGCACCTTTAATATCTTCAACAAAGTGAGGATGAATTTCGTTTTTTATGCGCAACCACTCCTCAATGGCCACATTGAGCTGACTACTAAAACTACGCCTCTCCTCTTCCGCGATAATCTCGAGAGACTTTCGCACCTTAGGTTCCATTCTAAACGTTACAGTTTCTTTTATAGCCTTCATTTAATTCACCCCCTTTATCTTTCAATTGAAGTATAGCATAAAAAGTAAATATACGCAAGAAAAAACCTTACATTCACTTGCTTTATATTATTTTTAAATCTTATGCGATATAGGCTCTCCTGTTCCCCAATTCTCTCTAAGAAAATCATGTCAGAAAAAATGGTGCTTTGTAATGTAAGGGGTAAGTGAGATAAGAGACGTTGTTAATTTGTCAATTTAGCCAGGGATTTCTTCAAAAGAGCTTATGAACTTGAGGAGTCACCACTCGAATTTATTAGAGTGTGTCAATAAGTTTACAAGTTAACAACGTCCCCAACTCTTACACATCGTGGCTGGCCAAAGTCTTAAATTTCTCCTCTAAAATTCTACGCTCAGTGATGTCTTCAATCGCAAGTAAGATAAGCTGTGTGCGATTGGCTTTTTGATGAATTTTACGAGCATTAAGAAGCATTATCCGTTTGCCGATATCAGGGAAACTATGTTCAACCTCAAAGTTATCGAAGCTTGTTGTTTTAGGGAGAATATCCTCCAGCAACTCTCGTAGTTTCGGAATATCCCATTGGCGATTTCCTAACTCATAGATATGCTGCCCCTCGGTTACATCAGACTTTACCTTAAATGACTGATAAAAAGAACGACTGGCTGAAATTATTATTAAATCTCCCCCCAGAATAAGTAAGGGTTCACGCACAGTATCAACAATACTCTCGGCATACATACGAGCGTCCTGAGTTGCCCGCTCTGCCTGTTTACGCTGCTCAATCTCATTATGTAGCTGTCTATTAATCATTCTTTCTGCGGACGTGCGACATTCCACACGCTCCTCAAGCTTTCTCCGGCTTCCCTGGGATTCCTTCTTCTTGTCTTTTAGCGTAGGGGCTAGTTTCAGAAGCTTTATTATCTGCTTCTGTAAAGAACTTATTTCTCTAACCAACTCATGTTTGGTCTTCTCCTTGCTTTTCATTATATTTCTCCTTACCTCAAATCACAAGTGCGGATTCCGGGATTCCGGGGACACGTACCTAATTCTGGTTTGATAACCACCATTTCGGTCTCGGTCCCATAAGAAAGGAAACGTTGTTAATTTGTCAACTTAACTGCCCCCTCCATAAATTCTATTCCCTTGGCGATACTATTACATAAAGCCCAAGGAGAAATTCCTAGACAAAAATAGAGTCAGAGCGCTCCATCATAATGAGCATCCAAAGTCAGGTGGCGCTAGCGATAATTTCTCAAATATCTCCTAACTTCATCGTGATTGCCGACTAAAACCAAATAACATGCATCACCCTCAATTTTCATAACCACGCGCAGCCGAATGGTAACTCTTAGTTCGTATTTGTCGTGATTAATCTTCTTAAAACCAAGGCCGGTAGGAAAATGCCCAAAAGCCAGCATACCGTTAAAGGTCTCTAAACTCTCTGCAGTTTGCTTTTTTTCTTGAGGAGTTAGCTTCTTGAGAGACCGCTCAAAAGAAGGTAGGATTACGATATTTCTCATTACTCGGAAATCTGCTTAAGATATCCTGAAAAATCTTTACCAGCTTTTACCGGCTTGCCCTTGTTCTTCTCTTGAGCAACGATCTTATCAATGGCTCCAAGTTCCTCAGCAGTATACTTGGGTTCCACCTTTACAGGAATAAGCTTGATATAATTGCCCTCAACATCAACCGCAAAAAGTTCGTTCGGCTTTAAGCGGAGCCGCTTCATGATGATGCTTGGAATAGTTACCTGATTCTTCGCCTTTAATTTTGTGATAGTCATATCATTCACCTCCAGAGAAAGTATACCATTTATATGAAAGTATATCAAGTTATAATTTCCAACTTTTGAAATAAAAGGTGCTTAAAGGGACGTTGTTAATTTGTCAATTTAACTGCCCCTTCCCTAAATTATGTAAACGCATTAGTGATACTACCATAACCGCTTGGAGAATTACCAAGATAAATTCAACATTCCAAGCCTACCCCCTTTCCATTTCACATTTCAAGGTCTGATAGTATGTGAGATAACAAAAAAATAGGTGGCTCCTCAAGAAAGCGGTTATAATAGGTTTGTGCGTTA